>MDTE01181902.1_pt1 | contig 51941 bp, 35 predicted proteins | sample 811231 | NCBI WGS metagenome assembly MDTE01 (sample SAMN05326651, study PRJNA326480) | marine metagenome | isolation source: seawater | place: Indian Ocean: Red Sea | collected 2010 | reverse complement strand
GCCCCAGAGGCTGCCGGTCTTGACCGGGTCGCCGTGTGACACGTTGACCTGGCTCTCGTAGCCGGTGGCAGGAAAACCGGTCTCCTGGTACTTGGTGTGAAAGTAGATGCCCGAATTGCTGCCCGGCGTGGTCATCACTTCTGCCTTGAATTCGAAGTTCTTGAATTCCTTGATCGTGAAGAGGTGAGACCTGGGGCCGTTGGCCACGATGGTGCCGTTTTCGACTTTCCACTTACCCTGCTTGGCGTCACCAATCTTCCAGCCGTCGAGGTTTTTGCCGTTGAACAGTGAGATCCACCCGTCCTTGTCCTGGCCTGGAAGATGAGACGGGGCCAGCATCAAAGAGGCGACGAGCAACAATGGCAGGCAGCGATGAGCCATGGTGAGTTCTCTCCGAAGTGCGTCTGAAGGGACCCGACCGGCCGCGCAACGTGCACCGAACGGGAGAATCGCCACACTGTATCGCTAGCCACACAGGTGGGCAACCGGCCGACGTGTTCGCGATCGACGCGGTCTCACTTGGACGCGGCAGCCGGCTTGAGACTCTTGATGAACGCGATGATGTCGCGAGCGGCCTTGGGCGAGAGTTCCTTCTCCAGACCCTCCGGCATCAGCGATTTGCCATTGGACGAGAGCGTGTCGATCTGGGGCCTCGCCACGATATCCTGTTTTCCCTCGGCGCGTCTCAACGTCACGCTCGTGGCAGACTCGGCCGAGACCATGCCGGTCAGGATGCGTCCCTTGAGGGTGACCAGGGTGTAGGTCATGAAGTTGGGCTGGGCTTCTCGATTCGGGTCGAGAATGTTGACGAGGAGGTCGGCCGGTGACTTGTTGCTGACGCTGGCCAGGTCCGGACCCAGCTTGTGGCCAATTTCTCCGACCCGATGACACGCGGAGCAGATCTTCTTGAAGACGGCAGCTCCGGCGACGGCGTCGCCCTTGTTTTCGACGGCCGACTTGTAGCGGGCGATGACCTGGGCTCGGTCGGGGGCGGCAACTCCCTTGAGCAGCCTGGCAGCTCTGGATCGCAATGCGGCATTGCGGCTGTTGGCCAGCAACTGCCGTTTTTCCAGGGTCAGATCGGTGGCCAGGATGCGACCGGCCTCGACCTCATCGAGCAGCCTTTTTGTCGAAGACGTCCGCTGGACCAGCACGTCGACAATGTCGGCACGCAGCCTGGGACTGTGGCCCTTCCATCCGGTGACCAGCGCATCATCGGAGGCTTGTCCCGGGTGCCTGCCCAGTGCCGACACCGCCGCGGACTGCAAGGCAGGGGGGGTGGCAGCGTCCAGCTGGTCGGACAGGGCACGAACGGCCATCCCCGACGGGGCGAAGCCCAGCAGTTTCGCAGCGGTGATTCGTTCGGTCAGTGACGCCTTGGAATCGGAGACCCGACTGGAGGCCTGGCCGAAGAGCAGCACGGCGCTGTGCTTGAGTGCCGCAGAAGTCGACGGTGCCGCAATCAACGCGGTGACCGACTGACCTCGCCGAGCCAACCCACGTCCCAGTCCTTCAAACATCTGCGCCCGTACCTGAGCCTCGAAGTCTCCTTGGAGCACGGCTGCGAGTGCTGCCGCTGCGATGCCCTGTCCCGGGTTGGCTCCCGCCAGCTGCGAAAGCCCTGCCAGCCAGTCAATCGCTGATGACAACTGCACGAAGGCACGGTCGCCGGCAAGTCTCCTGAGAAGCACCGGTTCGAGATTGAGGCTGGAACTGAAGACGGCAAACTGCAGGTGCTTGTCGGCCGGCGCCTTGTGAGCCAACGCCAGCAACGGTTCCGTCCGACTGTCGGGGGCGAGCGAACCGAGGCTGAAGGCCAACTGGTAACGGACGCGGGGATCGGAATCCGAGGTGAGTCCTCCCAGGGCTTGCTGGAAGGCGCGGCCGCTGACCCGGGACTCTGACAATCTCACCGCGTGTTCACGGACGCGAGGAGATTTGTCAGCGAGGGCGGCCAGCAGCACAGCGTCATCCAGTGCTCCCAGACCGTGCAGGATCCAGAGCGAGTGGACTCGTGCGAGGTCGAGCTCCGAGTGGGTGGCGGTTTCAGCCAGGGCCGGAACCGATTCGGCGCTGTTACGTTCAAAGAGCAACCGGTGTGCCGTCCACCGGGTCCAACCGTTGCGAGACTCGAGTGACGCGATCAGCGTCTGGATGCTCGCCTGTTTGAGCCTTGGGGGCTGGAGGCGCTTCCAGCCAGGTGGGACGAGTCGGTAGATCCGCCCCCGGTCGTCACCGCTTTCGAGCCTCAGGAATCTCTTGATGTCATCGGGAATGGAGTAGGGGTGCTCAATCGTTTCACGATACATATCGATCACGTAGAGCGCACCGTCGGGGCCATTGACGAAATTGACGGGGCGAAACCAGTTGTCGGTCGACGCGATAAACTCGACCCCCTTGTCTGCGCGGCGTGCGACGAACGTGGGCCCCGAGGGCGACATGGTCTTGCGGTGTACGAGGTTGCCGCCAACGTCACCAATGAATGCGTTTCCAGCGAATGGGGCCGGATAGGCGTCGCCGGTGAAGATTGTCACACCCGTCGCGGATGTGAAAAAACCCGTTGCGAATTGCTCGGTCTTGGGGAGTCGGGCCTTGATGCGGGGATCGGAAACACGGCGTCGGGTTCGCACAAGTCGCCAGGGTTCGGCGCGGCTCTTGCGGAAGACGGGTGCGGCCGCACCACCTGCGGCAATCGTCCGAATGGCGGCCGGTGGTGTCAGTCCCGGGTGACGAGACAGGTAACGACGAGGGATGGTGATGTGCTGGATGTGATTGCTGTTGCTGCAAACAAACCGATTGCCCCAGGCATCGAAGCTGTTGCCAAACTGGATTCCTCCGGTCAACGGCCTCACCTCAAACGTGTGGGGATCAAAGCTGAAATCCTTGGCAGAGAGGTCCAGCACGGCGGAGTCGCCGTGACGGAGTGTTCCCCCGTTACGGCCAGCGGCCAGCGTGATGCGGTTGTCGAGACCCCACTTCATGTTGTTGGCCACGCTCTGGACGTTGTCCCGGCGAAACCCGGTGTAGATCACCTTTCGAATGTCAGCGACTCCGTCACCGTCTGTGTCCTTGAAGTAATGTAGGCTTGGTGGTGCCAGTACAAACACGCCCCCATCAAAGCAGCAGACAGAGGTGGGCCACCTGAGCTTGTCGGCGAATTTCGTACTGCGATCGAATCGGCCATCGCCGTCGGAATCGACAAGCAGGGAGACCACACCAGCGTCTGGCTTTCCCCCTCCCTTCGGGTTCAGCCGTGTCGACTCCTGGGAAAACGGGTATCCGTGCATCTGGGCCACGTACAGGCGTCCCTCTGCGTCGAAGCAGGCGTCTACCGGATCTGCCACCAGTGGCTCGCTGGCGACCAACTCCAGTTGGAAACCGTGCTGCACGGTGAATGTACTGGTCGCCCGGGCAGGTTGGACCGGTGGGATCCTGGGCAATTCATCTGCCAGGCTTTTGGGCGGCCTCTTGGTCTTCTTGTCCTTGGCGACCGCCGTATCAAGCACGGGATCGATGCCCAGCAGAGCCCATAGCAGAGCTGCGGCAGTGGCCAGGAGCGAGACGCAAGATCGGCTGGTCATGACAATCACCACTTGAGCGTTTCGGCGCGGAAGACGGGACCCTCGACACACGTCCGCTTGTAGTCCCAGTCTCCGTTCTTGAGAAGGACGGGTGCCACGCAACTGAAGCAGATCCCGATGCCGCAGGCCATCGGCGTCTCCAGCGAGGCCCAGCACGGGACCAGGTGCTCTGCACAGGCTCCGGCCGCCGCCTCCATCATCGGTTCCGGTCCGCAGGTGTAGACGGCCGTCGGCGGGCTGGGGGATACCAGGAGGCCGGTCAGCAGTTCTGTCACGAACCCGTGGTGGCCGCCGCTGCCGTCGTCGGTGGCGATCTGGATGTCGAGGTCGGGATGTTCAAAGTCTTCAACGCCGGCGAGGTATTCTGTCGACCTGGCCCCGTAGCAGAGCGTGAGTTTGGCGGGGCGATCCGGTACGACACGGACCGGGTTGCCATAGGACTTCAGGCCCAGAGCTTCACGCGTGACCGCCAGGAACGGCGTTTGACCGATGCCGCCTGCGACCATCACAAGGTGATCCGTAGATGGGATGGGAAATCCGTTCCCCAGTGGTCCCCAGATTTCGACCTCGTGGCCGGCTTGCCAGTCAACCATTCTCGAGGTGAGTTTCCCCACGACGACGTAGCCAAAGTCGATTCCTGTTGGCGTGCCGTCGTCGTCGCAGACCGTGTCGTACAGTGCGAAGGGGCGGCCGAGCAGCGGGTCCCTCACCGCGGGATCCCGCACCATGAAAAACTGGCCGGGGTGGATTGACGCCGCGACGGCGGGGCAGTGGAGCCTGAGACGATAGGTGTTGCGAGCCATCCGGACCTGCTCGACCACGCGGGCCAGATACTGGCCCGCATCGTCGACGAGTCCTGGCAATGGCGGGACCGCGTCGTCAGCCATGAGTCGCATTGTCCTCGGGCGGAGAGCGTGGGGTTATCGACGGCGTTTTGGCTTGCCGGTCCGCCGTGAACCGCGCCGTCGTCGGTGGCCCACTTTACCGGATCGTGGGCCAGATTGCCTGCGGCCACTTGGCCGCGACGCTTGGCCATCAACCAGTTCCTTCAGTGCGTCCATCTCGGACGGGCGGAGGACACGATGCTCTCCGACCTTCAGTCGACCGAGTCGCAAGGGGCCAAAGGCGATCCGCTCCAGGTGCATCACCTTGTGACCGACTCGCGCCAGAAGGCGGCGGATTTCGCGGTTGCGGCCTTGTCTCAACTCGAGCTGCAGAAACGTGCTCTTGCCACGCGTCTTCAACTTGCGGGCGGCTTGGACGCGGAAGAAGCCGTCGGAAAAGTGCATCCCACGCCGCAGTGCCTGCAAAGTGTCTCGGGTCGGAATTCCGGCAACCTGCACCTCGTAGATCCGCGGCACCTGGTACTTGGGGTGGATCAGTCGATTGGCGAGGTCGCCGTCATTGGTGACCAGTAACAGGCCTTCGCTATTCTCATCGAGTCGTCCGACAGGAAAGAGCCGAGGTCCACCCGCAGGGAACAGGTCAATGACCCGAGGACGCCCTCGCGGATCCTTGTTCGTGCACAGGTAGCCCCTGGGCTTGTTGAGCATGTACAGCCGAGTGGCTTCGGTCCGGATCACCTCGCCATCAACCGAGACTTTCTGACGGCTCGAATCGACACGAGCACCGAGCGTGGAGACGGCTTGGCCGTCGACCCTGACCCGCCCGGTTCGAATCAAGTCTTCGCAGGCACGGCGAGATCCATGACCAGCGCGGGCGAGGACCTTTTGGAGTCGGACCAGGTTGTCGTTGGTCGACGGGGCGGACTCCGATCGAGAATCGCCTGGTCGCAGCGGCATCATCGGGCTCCGGAAGGCTGTGACTCGCTATCCTCGCCAGATCCGGTCCGAGAACGGGGCGGCCTTGAGAGACTGCGGGGGATTCGGGGGCGCGGGTCGGACCAGCGAGACAGGGACTCGTAATATCGACGGACCAGACCACTGTAGCGACTCGGGGCCTGTTGACGACCCGTCTGAGCCAACCGCTTTCGAACTGAGTCGGGCAACTCAGCCCAGGAACCGCTGTTGATGGTCCTTTGACGAATCGGCCCGGCGAGTTGATCGATGGATGGTGTGCCTTGACTCCGGCCGGCCGTGGTGGCCGGTGCTGAGCCAGGCCGGGTGTCCGTGACATGCTTGCCGGGTGTCGAGGGCGTGCTGTTCATCGGCCGCGTCCCCGCATCGCCGGCCTGGTCTCCATGTGTCGGCTTTGTTCCTCGATCACGATGGGGGGCGGGGGCTGCATCAAAGTGCGCCAACACCTGGTCCATCAATGACACGGACAATTGTTGCGCCCGCTGGGTATCGTCGCCCAACCGTCGGGCCATCAGCTTCGACACCGCGACCTGCATGGCTTCCAGGACCGGGGACATCCAGGAGCCTGGCGGCTGCTTCTCGCGACGCGGCACCGGCACTGTTGCGAGTCGAGATATGGCCGCCTTGAGTCCCTCTTGCCGGCGCTTCAGTGCGCTGAGTCTCTTCAGGAGCGGCCTCGTCCAGCGTCCCCTTTGCTGCTGTTGGGCCCGGAGAGTTCGGGTGTCAGCGAGCAATGCCGTCTGCTTCCTTCGCAACACGCTCAACTGTGCGATCGTGGTTCGTCGGGATTCGGATTCGAGCGTGTCAGCCACGCGACGTTGTGCCTCGAGCAAACGCTGATGAAACGACGCGAGGCTGTCGATGGCCCGGTCCTGTTGGGCCAGCAGACGCTCGGGATCGGTGGTTTTGGTTTCCAGGCTGGCATGGGCGTCTCGGAGATCGCCCTCGGCTTGCCGGGCCACTTGGACAAGTTCAATGATCCCGGTCATCCTGGCATCGTTGACGGCTCGTTCGGCTCGATCTGCCAGCGCCAACTGGCGTTTGGCCAAGCCGTTGCGAATCGGCTCTCGGGCCCCCGAAGCAAGCCCCTCACTCGTCTCTCGCCTCAGGTCGACCTGGCGTGACGAGAGCAGCCGGATGCGGTTGGCCAGCTGATCGACGTTGCCGAGTCGGCGACGATCGGAGGCCTGGGCTTCTTCGAAGAGCACTCGTGCGAGTTGATGCAGCTCGTCGAGAGCCTGTTGCTGCAACAGATGCGCCGTACCCACCTTGTTGACCGAGAGCTTCTCGGCCGATTCACTGAGCCCCCCAACCGTACCCGCCATCGAGTCGAACGCGTCGCCCGCTGCCTTTGAATAGCTATGATCCCGACTGGGCGATTGGCTCGAGTGTTCTGGGTTGTCCCGCGGGGTACGTTTGAGAAACCGGTCGAGCTGGACGGCGAGGTTGGCCTGTTGCTTGGCGAGTTTCCGAATGTCGGCCTGTTGCTGCTGGGTGAGTTGGCCCACGGGTTTGTCGAGAGTGTCTGAAGGCCTGGATGCTGTCGACGAACTGATCCGCTGTTGGTCATCGATGAGTCGGCGGAGCCGTGCGAGTTGCTCGCGTCTTCCGACAGCCGGTTTCAGTCTGAGGAGAAGCTCCTCGATGGCCGTCGTCACGCGGCCCTGGAGACGGCGGACGTCAAGCAGAGAGTGTCCCAGGGGCGTCGCGGCGGGATGGGTGAGGCTGACTGCCGCCGGGACGGCGTCGGCCAGCCGCCGCGCTTCAGCCAACAATGTCTCCGCACCTGGCAACTCGTGGTCATCGAGGCTCATGAGAACATGGGCGATCATTGCGAGATCGTCGGCGGCCTGCCTGTCGTCGATCTTGTTTCCTTCGCGTTCTTCGTTCAGAGCTGCTGCCCGCGCGGCGAGCCCCCGTTTATCCTCGGCGATGGCCGATCTGACCTGCTGCTGGGCAAACTCGATACGCTGCAAGTCCGTGAGGTCGCTGGGCCGCAGTCGCCCAGCTGTGTTCCATTGCAGCCACAATTGATCAACTTGCTGGTTGGCGATCTGCTGTCGATCAAGGACATGCCCCAGGGCGACGCTCAGCTTGTGCAATCTGTTTTCCAGTTCCTCCCGCTTGGCTTCCGGCGTTACGATTGTCAGCTCCATCGGAACCGATCGGCCGACCCTGGGCGAATCTGGATCGTTCCTCAGATCGACGGCCTCGACATGAAATGCCCACTCTCTCGCCGGTCCGAGTGGTGGCTGGTTCAGCTGCCAGCTGTGTTGCAGGACCAGGGCGTTACTGCCGTGGTGCGCGGGGTGCAGGACCAGATGCCGGACGGGCAGGTTGGGGTCGGAAACCGAGCGGATGACGAGTCTCACCTCCCGCACACCGTGGTCGTCGTGTACGACGACACGGAGTGGGACCAGAGCACGTGACGTGGCCTGGACCGGCCCGGTGGGATGTTCGATCTGGACGGATGGCAGCCGGTCGAGAATGCCTCGCACTTCGAATCTCGACGGGCGCTCCACAGAGAGTCCGTCCGCGTCCACCAGGGCGAGTGCCCAGTAAGACACTCCGGCGGCCGAGATGCGCAGAGAGGCCTTCAAGGTCTGACCGTCTTCGGCGATCGAGACGGGACTCGGCGGGTGATCACCTGTGAGCAGAGTCGCCGACTGGATCGGCTGGCTGACAACTGCCGTGATCTCTGCCCGCGTTCCCACGAGGCCTTCGATGTCTCCCCGACCGGGCGGCAGCGATCGGTGAGGCTTGCCGGTGTCTGCAGGCGGGTAAAGCTCGACCTGGAGCAAGGTCAGCTGTGGGGGAGGATTAATGAGAAGAGGGATCCAGTCCGTGCGGTCGTCTCCGCCCACGGCTCGAAACGCCAATCGGCCCAGGTCTTCCGGCGGCAGCAGCGTGGCATGGCCGATCCGGGACGCACTGGGATCGCCATGTCCTGTCATCAGCACTGTCACATCTCCCGAAGATACCGGGTGGCTGGACAGGACCTGAATGGTGTCACGGTGGCTGGCAGGTTTCCCCAATTCAATGATCGTGCTGTCAGGCAATCGGCCTCGAGTATTAACGACGCGCAAGTTGAGTGGTTCGCCGGCAGGGAGCCGGACACCATGGACGACGTCCCACGATCGGTTCACCTGCAGGTCGTCGACAAACTGGAGGTCGACTGACCGGGGCCAAGATGTGCTGTCGAGCATGAACAGTCGGTTGAAACCGGTGCCGGCTGCAAGGGGGTTGTAGAGTGTCATCACCAGGCCGAATGCGGCGACCACGACCAATCCGGCCATTGCGTGATGAGCAGTGCGTGGCCTCACGATATTCCGGATATCAACGGTCGCCATGGCAGCCGTGGCCTGCTGAATCGTCATTCGCATCAATGTTGCGGTGGCACCGGAGCCTCCCCCGGTTTCCCAGTCCCGGAGGTCTTCGCTGAACTGGATCCCACTGGACAACCGACTGCCGAGGTGAGGGTGCAGTGACTCGATTCGTGTGGCGAGTGTGAGATCGTCGAGAGGGACAAGAAGAGGCGCGATGAGCAGGACCTGTACGGCGGCGGCCATCGTGATCAGAACTGCAGCCAACAGGCTGGCACGAAACAGGCTGTCGTCAATCTGCAGGCTCCAGTCGATGCCAATGGCAATGATCGCCGCCAGCAGGACAACCGCGAGCATCGACGAGAGGCCTTGCACCACGAGCAGCCAGCGAACGCGCCGCCGCAATCGCGAAATCTGTGTCTGCAAGGGGGTGCTCATGAGTTCGTCGGCCACGAGTGAGAGACCACCGGCTGTGCGCAGATCATACCAGTCGGCATTGACGGCGCCACAGCCATTCGCCGACAAGGATGGTGCCAAAGAGGAGCATCAATTCCCATCGGTTCCAGAGTCGGATTGGCGCGTCGATTGCCAGCGGGACAGGATCTCCGGACGGCAGGATCCGATCGAGCTGAATGGCGTCTTCGGCGGTGAGTGCCATTCCATGTGTGGCACGTGTCACCTGGTCGATGTCCGCCACCGCCACGGCCCTCTGCCTCAACTCGCGGTCGGCTTCCACCACGCGAAAACCGGTCGACGGTGGCGATTCGCCGAGGGAGGGTGACGTCAAAGACGCGTGGTATCTGCCAGGGCCGGTTGGCTTGAATGCGGCCCGAAACTGACCGAGTTGGCCCGGCGAGGCGGTCATCGTGATGTCACGGATCGAGCCGCTCGCCTGTTCCACGCGGACCAGCGGGGATTCACTGGGAGGCGGGAGATCTGACGTCGAGAAGATTCGCAGCGTCAGCTCGACCTCTTCATTCGGCTGGAATTCGCGACGGCCAGTCGACAACTCGGCCTGCTGTCCCTGCAATCTCAGACGGTCCCGGGCCAGCAACCTGATGGCCTGTAACCAGAAATGGTCGTAGTGCCCGATGCCAGTCCGCAGTCGCCACCTCCAGATCTCATCGGTGGCCTGAAAGAGAACGCTGCCGGTCCCGAGTTTTTGCAGCAGAATGACCGGTCGCGCCGACGTCTCCGGAAAAGTGGAAAGGGACTTCGAGTTGTCGTCGGAACCGTGAGGGGCACCAGTCTCGGAGACAGCTTCGAGCAAGACAGCGGCTCCGGGGCGAGGACTTCCGACGGAAGCCACCCATTCCAAGGACGGCAATTGCAGGATGGCCTCGCGAGCCTGGCTCGAAAGGCCTGGCGGTGTGAATAACGCGGTTGACCTGAGACCGGCTGTGGTCGGCCTCGCACGCCACCGGCCCGGGGACAAGTCCGATGACGTGCCAATGTCGTAGGGGATCAGCTGCGCCAATGGTGTGTCGCGGAATGAGGTGGGGTTGTGAGCTGTACCGGCGATCAGGATCGCACCCCCGCGTGCGTCACGGACAAAATCGACAAGGTGCTGCTGCGAGGAAGGGCTGATCAGTCCCGGATCGACGTCGCCGAGGATCACCACGTCAAAACGTCGCAACGCGTCGGGATTCCCGGGAAAATGTTCCAGGACCGATGTGTCGTCACCAGCCGACAAGGCGTCGGCGTCCTGGAGCACACTGGTGAGTGAAATCGACGGCTCGCGGGACAGGGTCTGTTTGAGGTGACGGAATTCCCAGCGTGGCGATCCGTCGACGAGCAGTACCTGGATCTGCTCGCGACGTACGCGGATCAGGCTGGTGTGGCTGTTGTTGGCGCGGTCCGATTCCTCGCCGGACAAAATCGCCTCGATCGTCAGCTCGTGATTTCCTTCGCGCCGTGGGACCCAGTTGAGTGAGACAGAACGCGAAACGCCGTCACCCGCCAGGGTGATCGACTCCTCGGCTATGATGTCGTCTTCATCCGACCCAACCCGCAACGACACGGTGGCCTGTTGCCCCTCCAGTTGAAACGCCTGGATGTCAACGCGGATTGCCAACGGGACATCGACGAGTGCGACATCATCGACTTGTGGTTCGAGCAAGCGTAGGTCTCGCGCCGGCCACCGGCTCCCCGTGGCAACGACCACAACGGGGACCGATCGCCCGTTTGCCGATCGACTGACGGCTGGAAGGGAGTCAGCACGCGACGTGGAGGTGATGCCATCGGTCACCAGCACGATCGCTGCCGGAGGCTCTCCTCGAAATTCTTCAAGCACCTGTCTCACCGCCGGACCAGGCCGAGTGTCGGGCCCGTCGGATTCCAACCCCGCGATCTTCTGTGCCAGTTGCCTGGGGGTGTCGCCGGGCAATCCCAATGGATGGAGTTCGCTGTCAAACGTGTACAACCTCAATCGGAATCGCTCGGAGATCCTGCTGAGCAGGAAGCCGTCGCGGCTGGCGAACAGAGACTTGGCCAGGTCGAGACGTGAAGGGTGCTCGTTGCCAGCGAAACGGACAACCTTCTGTCGCCGTTCGTTCTCCTCGTAGCGATCCTCAAGGCCCATGCTCGCCGAGGTGTCCAGCAGGACCGCCATGACCGGGAGACCGGTGCGTTGGACCAGGATCGAGAGACCCGAGAGAAACAGGAGCAAGCAGGCTAGAGCCGAGAGACGCAGGGTTAGCAGTCCAATCCGAATTGGCCAGGCCAGCCGTTTCGTGTCACGCAGCGAAACCGCGAGGATAACGGCTGCGAGCGATACGCCGATGGCGCCGGCCAGCCAGGCCGGCCAGGCGGCAGGCCATGGGATGTCATGCAACCAGCGCCAGCGAGTCTCCTGTCCGGATGCAGCCGGCGTCACCTCGAGATACCACTCAAAAAATGACTTCATGTGGGAAACTCGTCAGTGGCGGCCATCGTTGCCCACCTGGAGGCATCGCGTGAGAGACCGACGACATCTCGGTCCGAGCATTATACGTCGGTCGTCCGCACAGTGTTGCGGGCGGTGTCTGAGATTCGGCCTTGTTGCCGCAGCGCGGCTGAACTACAGTCCCGCCGCGCGCGTCGAGAGGCGAAGCGGGGGCCATGGAATACCACCTCAAAACAGTCAGCAAGACCTGTGCCCACGGAGGCGAACCGCTTGAACCGAACACGGTTTGTGTGTCGGTGGTGGTCGAACGTGACGGCGAACTTGTCCGGCTGGACTATTGTGAGGACGACTGGCCCGGGCCGCCGGAAGGCGTCATTGGGCAGTGGCGGTGTCGAGTTCCCGAGGCTGAGCCGGTGGGACACGCATCGATTGATCCCGATGCCCTGATGCGATTCTTTGAGAATCTGACGGAGAAGATGCTGGCGGCCGAGACAAAGGGCCTGGACGCCTCGATGGTCAAGTTGAGGTATGTGACGGCGTTGTTGCTGATGCAAAAACGCCGTCTGAAACTCGATGGCACCCGCCGGGATGGCGATCGGGAGATCCTGGAATTCCAGGGCGCTCGCGGCGAAGGCACCTTTGACGTGCCCGACTGCCAGTTACAGGACAGCGAAATGGAGGGACTGCAGAATCAACTGCATGAGCACATGCATCGAGAGGGGCTCTGAGCCTCATCGCGTCAGCCCCAGTGATCCACACTGTGCCAGCCGACATCGTCGGCGTGCCGTGGTGATGGTCCTCTGGTTAGGGCTGTGTACGCTGACTGTTGGCTGCCGGACCCTGTGTGAGCAGGTGCGATGGTGCCCGTATTGCCCTCCGGAGTGCCAGTTGTCTGCGGAGGCGACACCGTCGGAAGTTCTGGCCCATTTGAATGCCAACGCCGACCTGCTGTACTCCTGGCGGTCCACGTCTGCGAGTATCCGTGCGAGGGCTGAAGGAGGACTTCCTGTAACCCTGTCGGCCAACATTGCTGTCGCCAGGCCGAGGCAATTCCGCCTGCGAGCCACACTGCTGGGAGCCAACGAGGTGGACTTGGGTTCCAATGCCGAGAGGTTCTGGTTTTGGGTCCGACGCAGTGAGCAGCCACATGTGATCACCGTGGGGCACGAGGATCTGCCGCAGGTGCGGCAGCAATTGCGTTTGCCGTTCGAGCCGGACTGGCTGATCGAGGCGCTGGGTGTGTCGCGGTTGGCCGAAGGCGAGTGGAACGTGGCCGACAACCGACCGGGACAAAATCGCCTGACATTGGTTTCAGACCGCCGGTCTCCGCGTGGTCATCGCGTGCGTCGCAAGCTGGTTGTTGACACCTGCCTGGGAGTGGTGATCGAACAGGCACTGTTCGACGACCAATCACATCTGATCGCGCGGGCTCGATTGGACGATCATCGCGAAGACTCCGAGACCGGGGTCGTGATGCCCCGCCGGATCGAACTCGAGTGGCCCGAAGCGGAACTCTCGCTGGTGATCCGGCTCAAGGAGATCGAGATCAACCCGTCCCCAATTCCAGCCTCGACCTGGGAGGTGCCACGTGGACTGGGGTCTGGCCCGGTCGACCTGGTCACGAGACGCCCACTGCGCTAGCCGGTTGTCGTGTCATCGTGAATGGCCCGGGCTGCAGCCAGGGTGTTCTTGAGCAGCATGGCGATCGTCATGGGACCCACGCCGCCTGGGACCGGCGTGATGGCACCTGCGATCTCCGCGACCGGGTCATAGTCGACGTCTCCCACGAGCCGGTCATCGACCCGGTTGATTCCCACGTCGATCACCACGGCCCCAGGCTTGACCATCTCGGCGGTCACAAAACGGGGCCGACCGATCGCGGCCACCAGGATGTCAGCCGACGCAGTGATCGTCGCCAGGTCCCGTGTGCGACTGTGGCAGGTGGTCACGGTCGCGTTGGCCCCCTCGGATTTCTGGATCATCAAGAGTCCCATCGGCTTGCCCACGATATCGCTTCGCCCGAGCACGACGACGTGAGCTCCCGAGGTTGTGACGCCGGTCCGTGTCAACAGCTCCTGGATGCCATGGGGTGTACAGGGCAGAAAGCGTGGTCGACCCTGGACCAGCCGACCGACGTTTTCCGGGTGAAAGCAGTCCACATCCTTGTCTGGCGACACTGCGTCGAGAACGGCCTGCTCGCTGATCTGTGGCGGCAGTGGCAGCTGACACAGGATGCCATGGATGGCCGGGTCGGCATTGAGAGTTGAGACGAGCGTGAGCATCTCGTCCTGAGACGTTTCGGTGTCGAGGCGGTGCAGCGTGCTGCCGATGCCCGCCTTTTCGCAGGCCCGCTGCTTGTTCCGCACGTAGACGGCACTCGCCGGGTCGTCACCGACCAGTACCGCGGCAAGATGCGGAGTCACTCCCGTCTCGTCCTTGAAAACCGCGACCTCGCCGGAGAGCTCCTCGCGAATCGTCGCTGCAATGGCCTTGCCGTCAATTATGGTCGCCGCCACTTGATCACCCCCCCGCTCCATCCCCTGGGAGCTCGTCCCTCATACCACCGTGGTCGAGACCAGCCCGGTTCCTTGAAGCCGCGGGCAGTTAACCAAACAGCCCGCCTGACAACAAGTCCCCGACGTCGGCGATGGGTTGAGACCCCCATTGCGCCAGCGCCAGTTGAATAGCCCACAGGACGATGGCGGCATACAGGCCGGCGACCAGGTCGTCGGCGACAATCCCGGTGCCCTCGGCCATGTGCTCGAGCTGACGTGCCGGAGGAGGCTTGAGCACATCCATGATACGAAAGACGATGAAGCCGGCGGCCAGCCAGGGCAGGGTCATCGGCAGGGCACCACACCAGAAGACAATGGGGACGGCAACGATTTCATCCAGGACAACCTCCCCCGGATCCTTGGAGCCGAGAAGCCGGCACGCCCTCGTGCAAATCGGGATCGCGATCAGGGCTGCAAGGGCCGTCATGGCCCACCGCCCGGCAGTAGGACCAGGTACGCTGGCGACTGCGAGCGCCCAGCCGAGTCCGACCACGCTGCCGGCCGTGCCAGGCGCAAATGGAGAGAGCCCCGATCCGAAACCCCTGGCCAACATCAGAACCAGGAGTTGCCCCGGTGAGCGGGAAGGCGGCTCGGAGGAGGTTGGGCTGCCGGCTGGCGCAGATCGGGGAGGGAGGCCGACCGGAGACGGAGTCTCTCGAGACTCTGGTGACGATGTGCTTGGCGTGTTGTCGCTACCCAACTGTTCAGTCCTTTCAGGGACGAGTATACTCACCCCCTTGCAACCCTTCACGACCGTCCTGCGTGTATGCTCTTGGTGGTCGGCAACAGTAAAGGCGTCCGATGGTTGATGGAAATCCCGGAGAGAGTCCGACGGAGGTGAAGCTCGACAAGTCGGAATTCGTCAAGGAGGAGAGTCGGCAGTTGCGAGGCACCATTGCCTCCGAATTGGCCGAGGGTGAGCTGGATCATTTTACCAAGGACAATGCCGGGCTGCTCAAACATCACGGTCTGTACCAGCAGGACAATCGCGACGCACGTGGACAAAAGAACGAGGATGGCAGCCGCAAGGGCAAGGCCTTCATGTTCATGGTCCGCACCCGGATCCCGGGCGGACGAGTGCCCGGCGAATCGCTGCTGGCGCACTTGGATCTCTGCGATCGTTACGGCAACGAGACTCTCAGGATCACGTCGCGGCAGGGATTGCAGCTCCACGGCGTGATCAAGCAAAACCTGCAACAAGCTATTCGCGAGATCAACCAGACCCAGTTGACGACGTTTGGTGCGTGTGGCGACATCGAACGCAACGTGATGTGTTGCCCGGCACCGGTCCGTCACAGCAGCGTGCATGACCAACTGCAGGCGACGGCCGCCGCCATTGCGGAAGAACTCAAACCCCGGACGACCGCGTATGCGGAGATCTGGCTCGAGGACGACCAGGGGAACCGGGAAAACGTGTCGGAATTCACTCCGGTGGATGAACCGATCTACGGATCGCGGTATCTCCCCAGGAAATTCAAAACGGGCGTGGCGTTACCCGAGGACAACTGTGTCGACATCCTGACCTATGACCTCGGCCTGCTCGGCGTGGTCGAACAGGGAGAATTGCGAGGATACAACGTCTTCGTTGGTGGCGGCCAAGGCGTGACCCCCAGCGCCGCCAAGACCTTCCCCACCATCGCACAGAAAATGTCATTTGTTGACGTTGCGGATGCCGTACCGGTGGCGCGAGCGATCGTCGAGGTGTTTCGGGATCACGGGAATCGCTCGGACAGAAAGACGGCCAGGCTGAAATACCTGCTGGCCAACTGGGGCATCGAGCGTTTTCGGTCGACCGTAGAAGAGTATCTCGGCCGTCCGATGTCGGATCCTCACCCCGCAGATGTGACAGGCGTCGAAGACCATCTCGGTTGGCATTCCCAGGGTGATGGCCGTGAGTACCTCGGCGTCTACATCGAAAACGGGCGGATCAAGGACGACGAGGGCGTCCGATCCAAGTCGGCGTTGAGAAAGATCGTCGCGACTTACGGGATGTCCACCCGAATGACAGCTCAGCAGAATGTGCTGCTGTGTGACATCGAACCATCGTGGAAGAGCGAAATCGATGCGATCCTTGCAGATCATGGGATCATTCCCGGGGAGCAACGATCTCAAATCCGTCGTCTGGCAATGGCCTGCCCAGCCCTGCCGACGTGCGGACTGTCCATTACCGAGAGTGAGCGGGTGATGCCCGGGATCCTGGACGGCCTGGAAGCCGAGCTGTCCGCCTGTGGTTTGGACGACGAGCAGATCACGATTCACATGACCGGTTGCCCCAATGGGTGTGCTCGACCGTATTCACCCGATATCGGACTGGTGGGAAAGACGGCCGGCAAATACACACTCTTCCTGGGCGGCAACACGCTCGGCAACCGACTGGCGTTCAATTTCCAGGACCTGGTACCGCTTGAAGAAATCGTCCCGACGTTGTCGCCGGTGTTGACGTACTACCGGGACGAGCGTGACGACGGCGAGAGCTTTGGGGACTTCTGTGATCGCAAGGGACGCGATGATCTGGTGTCGCGACTGGATCGCGGCGGTGACGGAGAGTGACTGACGTGCAACTGTCAGGCGACATGGTCGCGGCGCTGATCGACCACGCGGTGCTCGGCCCCTCACAGGGGACAGAGGATCTCGATGAAGGATGCCGCGTGGCCCTGGAACTTGGCACTGCCAGTCTCTGTTGCAAGCCGGGTTGGCTCCGTCGGTGTGCCGAACAACTCGACGGCTCAGCCGTGCTGGCCAGCACCGTGATCGGGTTCCCTCATGGAGGCCACCATCCTGCCGTCAAGCTCGCCGAGGCGAGGCAGGCCCTCGCGGATGGGGCCATGGAGCTGGACATGGTGGTCAACGTCGGCCGCATCCACGACGGAGCCTGGGACGAGGTCACAGACGAGATCCGGGGCGTGCTCGACGTGACGCGGTCTGCGGGAGGTGTGCTGAAGGTCATATTTGAAACCTGCTATCTTGAGTCGCACCAGGTGAGCCGGTTGTGTGAAACCTGTAGCGATCTCGAGGTCGATTTCGTCAAGACGTCGACGGGCTTTGGTGCAGCTGGTGCGACGGTGGATCATGTTCGGCAGATGAGAGCGGAGTGCCCGGAATCGGTCGGGGTCAAGGCGTCGGGCGGCATCCGAGACCTCGATACATTGCTGGCGATGGTCAGAGCGGGAGCGACCCGCATCGGTGCCAGTGGCAGTATCGCCCTGGTGCAGGAAGCGAGACGCCGAGCTGCTGAAATCGAGTCCGGGTAGGTCAATCGAGCGGGGACGCACATGGCGCATTGCCTGGTGACGGGAGGAGCCGGTTTCATCGGCAGCCACCTGGTCGAGACCCTGCTGCGGCGGGGTGATCGAGTGCGGGTTGTTGATGACTTTTCGACCGGACACGCCGGAAACCTGGATCACCTGGCGGATCGGCAAGAGCTTGAGATCCGCAACGGGTCCATCACTGATCCGGCTCTGCTGGAAGCTGCGGTGGATGGTGTTGATGCCATTTTCCACCTCGCCGCAGCGGTTGGCGTGAAGCTGGTCGCCGAGAATCCCGTGCGAACAATTCACACGAATATTTACCCCACCGAATTGCTGTTGCGACTGGCCTGCGAGGACGGTCTGCCATTTTTTCTCGCGTCGACCAGCGAGGTGTATGGCAAGAATCCGAAGGAGACCTGGTCCGAAGACGACGATTTGCAGATGGGCGCGACCACGCGACCCCGCTGGGCCTACGGTTGCTCGAAGGCGATCGACGAATTCCTCGGTCTCGCCTACCACCGCCAATGCCAGTTGCCGGTGGTGATCGGTCGGTTTTTCAACGTCGTGGGGCCGCGGCAGCTCGGAAATTACGGCATGGTGATTCCGCGATTCGTCGAGCAGGCTCTCGCCGGCGGACCTGTCGTGGTTTACGACGACGGGAGTCAGGTGCGTTGCTTTGCTCACGTCGAGGAAGTCGTCGATTGCATCCTGGCCCTGATGGGCACGCCCGAGGCAGCTGGCGGGGTCTTTAATATCGGCAGCGATCAGCCGGTGACCGTACGGCAGTTGGCTGAGATGATCGTGGCCAAGGTCGATGCCGAGGTGCCGATTGAACACATCGCCTACACCGATGCCTATGGCGTGGACTTTGAGGACATCCAGCGTCGCGTTCCCGAGGTCGACAAACTGCAACGCGTGACAGGCACAAAGCCGGAGATGACGCTGGACGCCATTCTCGAAGATATCATCGCCTGGAAGCGGGCGGAGGGCGCAATGGTCTTTGGCGAGGCTGATCAGGACTGAGAGGAGCAGTCGTCGTGGTCGGCGTGAGTGACACGCGGTTGAGAGAGTTGTCTCAGGAGCCTCCGGGGCGGCTGCTTGTGGTATTCGATCGGGCGTCGGCCATGGCGCCGCTGGTCGTATTGATGGCCGTGTTGCCGGGACTGACGACACTGGTGCTGGTCCCCGCCGATCTCACACCTCGCGCCGGTGTGGCAAACGTGGTGTCACCCTGGGGTGAGTGGTTGGCAGCCGAAATCTGGCGCCAGGGAGTGGACATCCAGTCACTCGGCACCGACTGGCTGCCGATCGTGCCCTCTTACGTTGCCACCGTATTCCTCGTGGCCATGGCGTGGCACACGGCCAGGATTCTCTTTGGCCCCAGAACAGGTCTCTTGACGGTGATGCTGCTGTGTTGTCACACACCGGTGCTGATACTGAGCCGGTCGATTGAGCCCCTGGCACTGGGAGTCGCGGTGACCGCATGGACGGTGACCGCGTTCGTCACCCACCTGCAACGGCCGCATGGGCTGGTGAGTGGGCCGTTGTTGCTGTCCATCTGCGGACTGGTGATCACGGTCTTTCTCTCCGGCGGACTGGCTTGGCCACTGTTGTGCTTGCTCCTGGTCGCGATTTTCAGCAATCCGGCAGGCGAACTGGGTTTGTGGGGGCGGAGCGGCGTTGTGGCACGGGCCCGAGTGGGAGGTCGGTGGCGAGGGCCTCTGGCGTGGGTGGCCCTGACGGTGGGGCTGGTGATGCTGGTTGGACTGTGGTCATTCTGGCAAGGAGTCGGAGGCCTGGATCCGAGGATTTGGTCCGGGGCCGAACTGGGGTTCTCGGGAATGGACGATCAGGCGAGTGCCGGTTGGCCGACGCTGCGCCTGTTGGCGTTGTCATGGGGGTGGCTGGCTGGTCCGATTGTTCTGGGACTGGCCGATACCGTCGGCCGACTGCGCGGGGTGGGCCGCAGTACACGGCCCGTGGCACTGCTGCTGGTGGCCTGGTGGGTGTTTGGCATCATCTCGACGGCGCTGGCGGCGGAGGGATATCCTCTGCGGTCGGCAACGGCATCGTTGTTGATCCCGACTGGCATGCTCGCTGCACGCGGCATCGAGTCTCTTTGCGATCGCCGATGGGGCGTGACAGCCGCAGTGGCCGCGACCATTCTCAGCGGTTGCCTGGGCGCCGACGTCGTCCGGGAGCAGGCCGCGGAGTGGTGGTGGGGATCGCCGTGGCAGCAATGGGCACAGGCATCCGGTGTCGCCTGTGCAGTGGCGGTGACGATCGGCATGAGCATGTCGGTCAGTTGCGGTCGCAAGGAGCGTTATCAGCGTGGAGTCCTGCTGGCCTGCGTCTTGCTGCTGGTGACAGCCCAATTGGTCAATGGCTGGCTCGATGTCCCAGTCGCTGTCGTGGGTGCGATGGGAACTCAGAATCTTTGAGATTCTGCTTGACCTGTTTTTCGCAAAGTTCTATTGTCCCGCCGCAACACACGGGAGGCCAATCGCTCCCGGGAGCAGTTCGAGTCCTTCGCCCCCCTGGGACCGGCTGTTCCCGGGGCTTTTCTTGCGCCCGACTTTCATGGGACCTGCGTCGAGCAGCTAGCTGCCATGAACATGCCGATCAACACAAGAGACATCGACGCTGCCGAAAGGTGTCTGACCGCACGCGGTCACCGGATGTCGTGCATGCTCCTGATGGCGGCCGGTGTTTTGGTGGGAGGTACTGGCTGCGGATCTGGCGACGAGCTCGAGCCGATGCCTGCCCCTCGGGTGTCGAGTGATGCGACACCCGGTCCTGCTCCGCCAGATGCGCTCTTGGATGCACTCGCTCCGGCCCGCGGTAACGTGGTCAAGGCGTTGGAGATTCTCCGAGACGAGGCTGGTCGTCGACGGGGAAGTCTTCCAGAGCGTCTCGATAGCGACCAGCCGCTGGTGCGGATTGTGGAGGGCAAGTCAGGGACCATTCGTGAGTTGTTCGTCCAGGGGATCTACCTGACAGATAAGGGACTTCCGCAGTTGGCCTCGGTTCACGGACTCCAGCGATTGCATCTCTATAAGGTTCCGATCACCGATGACGGCCTGGCCGCATTGACGGCCTTTCAGGACCTGACCGGATTGAGTCTCGGTCGCTTGAATGTGACCGATGCCGGGATGGCACACCTGGCGAAGTTCCCTCGCCTGAGGCGGCTGGCTGTCGAGGGACCCCGGATCAGCCAGGAGGGTGTCCGTCAGATCTCAGCGCTCGAGCAGCTCGAGGGACTCGGACTCTCGGGACTGGGAATTACCGACGAGGCATTGGAGCCGATTCGAAGACTCAAGCGGCTGAAATTGTTGAGCCTCTCTGGAACTGCGGTCAGCGACGCGGGGCTGGCGCACCTGTCGGCGTGTGAGCAACTTGTCGTCCTCAGTTTGGCTGACACTCGGGTCAGCGACATGGGCCTCGACGCCCTCAAGTCGCTTTCGGCCTTGAGAATGCTCAGGCTCGATGGCACCCGGGTCACGTCCGAGGGGGTTCAGCCACTCCGGCAGGCATTGCCGCAGTGCAAGATTGCCACTCGCACAGTCCAGTAGGGCTTCAGCTCGCCAGGATGGTGGCGTCGAGCATGACCAAGGGCCTGTCCCCGGTGGCCAGGATCTCTGCCGGCATTCCCGCCGGAACGCCGAAATGGTCATGTGGTCCGACGGATTGTTCGAGACCGGCGATGCGGACTCGGCCGGTGCCCCGCGCGATCGAGATGATCCTGTAGCGATCGAGCATCAGCGAGAAACGGTCGGACCCGACGCGCGATGCCGCCAATTCGAGTCCCCCTGTTCCATCTCGATCGGTGGCGCGGTGATCGATCAGGATGTCCCGGACTGTGGGACCGGGGGTGTCAAGCCGGTCGAGTTCTCGCTCGAGATAGACCATGTTGGCGAACTCCGGCCCTTCCCGATCAACCGGTTTCAGGGCAGCGACCGGTTCGGTACGGGCTTCGACGTCGAGAAAGACGCCCCACCCTCCGTGGTCCAGAGACCCAAAGATGAAGGGCACATGGTGTGGCTCTTCGCTGGTGTTGACCCAGCCGTGGCGTGTTTGAGGCGGGATCGGCATCGCGTAACCCTCGTCACACCGGCACCTGGCGTCGCCTAGAACGGTTTCGCCGTGCGTGGGATCGTATCCCAGATGGATCTCAACCCCGCGTTCATGTTGGTGGGCAGGGACATTGCGCTCCTCGCCGGCCAACCAGGCTAGGTTCCACGAGTGATAGTCGCCGTAAACGAGGGGCACGATCACGATGCCAAGGCTGGGCACCACGAAACTGGCCTGTTCGGGAGCGTGTGTGTCCTGGGCCAGCGGCAGCCCGCCGGAATTGCTGATCGTCTCGACAGCCGTGCGGAACAGGCTCGCGATCCGGTCAAGGTGGATGCTGCCCGCGAGGGAGGCCTCCTGGTCCAAGCTGTCCAAGACTCTCAGAATCCCGGTGTGGTAGCGGTGAAAGCTGGAGATGACCGCCTTGTGATCGGCTGAGACTGGATCCATGGCGAGGTTGGCCAGGTCGTCGAGTGCCTCGTTGGCTCGTGTCCGCCACGCGTCAGCTGAGGCGTGGCCGGGTGGGAGCTGTTCGAGGGCGACCTTTGTTGCGTGAAAGGTGCCAATCACCTGCCCGCGGTAACCGTAGTCGTACAGGCGAGCGCGTGCGATGTCCGTGGCAGTGATGGCAGCCGGATTACGGTTGGCGCAATGAGCCCGGCGGGATCGATCAACCAACTCCGCGTACCCGGCGTCCATCCGCATCGCCATCCATCAGTTCTCCCAAGAAGTCGTCGGCCAGGGATTCGAGGTCGTATCGTGGAGTCCAACCCCAGTCGGCACGAGCGGCCGAGTCATCAAAAGTCACCGGCCAACTTTCGATCAACTGCACGATCTCTGCGTCCGGTTCAAACTCCAACGCAGCACCGGGCACACGCGACGAGATGGCCCGACAGATCTCGCCCGCCGTGGGCGAGAGTGCCTGGAGGTTGTAGACGCGACGGGTGAGTTTCTCATTCGGGGCAGAAGTGAGTTCAACGACCGCCCGCAGCACGTCCTTGACATAGATCAAGGAGGGACGTGTTTCGGGACGGACCTGAAAACAATATCGACCGTTTTGTGCCACTTCGACAAAACATCTTGAGGCATACGCACTTGCGGCACCGGCGGGTGCGTGTCGAGAAATGACCACCGGAAGCCGCAAGCAGCGGAAATCGAGGCCAAAACGCTGGTGATAATAGACACCAAGCCGCTCCACGGTGGCTTTCGTGACGCCGTAAAAACCTCCAGGCCACTGAGGGTGATCCAGCGGGACGGTCTCCGGCAGAGGGTGACCGTATGCGGCCACCGAGGAGGGGAAGAAGATCGAGCGAACGCCTGTGGCCAGGGCGGCCTCAAAGATGCCAAAGGACCCGGTGGCATTGACCTGCCAGGCGCGGTCTCGGTCTTCCTCGGAGCCACCGGACAGGAGCGACGCAAAGTGAATGATGCGTTCCGGACGGACCAGCGAAAAAATCTCGACCAGCCGTTCCCGATCGCTGATATCCGCGATGTGGTATTCCCATGCGAGATCGGGGGGGGGCGGGGGGAGATCAACCAGCACAACCCGATGCCCTTGGCGGGACAACTGCGAGGTGAGTTGGCGGGCCAGGTTTCCTGCACCACCTGTGATCAGAACCGTTTCACCAGAGATCATGCCGACCCTCCCGGTCGTCGAATTCTCTCGCCTGGCGTTGATCTACTATCCCGACGCGAATGCCGGCACGACTTCGTTGGCGAAAAGATCGAGGCTGTTGAGCCACTTTTCCTTGTCGTCAAAGTCGTGGGCCACGAGCACCAGTGTGCCGAAGTCTCCAATCTCGGTTCTCAATTCCCTGAGCTGCCGTGTCACCTCGTCGGGATCCCCGGCGATGATGACCTCGTCCATGAAGTAGTCAAGGGTGAGTTCTTCGTCGGCTTGCCCCGGGTCCCGCTTCCAGAGATCCAAGGCATCGCCGCGGCGGGTCAGCTCGATGATGTACTCAATGCAGCGTCCCAGAGAATTGGAGCGTGCCTGGGACCGTGCTTCCTCGGTGGTGCTGGCGACGTAGACATTGCGCGACACGCACCAGTCGGCCGGGTTGGCCTCGCGGCCTCCATCGTTGCAGCCGGCGGCGTAGGTCTCCCAGTGATTCTTCAAAACGTCCGTACCGACCATGTGGTGGCTGATCGGTCGAAAGCCTCGTGCGGCCGCTTTGCGCAGCCCGACCGAGTCGCGGCTGATACACGGCGTGAAAATCGGGGGGTGGGGCTGTTGCAGCGGGTGATGGATGCCGACAAGACCCATCTCTGGATCGAGATTGTCCTCCAGATGGATGCGCCAAAAGTCCCCGTCAAAGGAATAGGGTGGATCGTTGGTCCACATGTCGAGAATCATGTTGATCGACTCGACCACACGGCGGCCGGCTTCCTGGGGATCCACCCCGAACACCTCCATGTCCGTGGGAATTGCGCCCGGTCCAAAACAGACATTGAGGCGACCATGAGACAGGTGGTCAAGAAATGCCAGCCGGCTCGCGACGTGCGCCGGGTGGTGGTACTGCAGGCAGACCGGCGCCGGACCGATCCGGATCCGGGAGGTTGAGCCGAGCACACGCGCCAGAAAAATCTCCGGCATCGCAATGTTCTCGTAGATCGAGGAGTGATGTTCGCCGACCCAAAAATCATCAAATCCAAGACGTTCGCAGGCAACCGCCAGTTCCAGGTCTTCGTCGAAGCACTGGGCGAGTGGCTTGTCGGGATCGTGGACCGGCATGACGAACATGCCGAGCTTGAGTAGATTGGCAGTCATGGTCGTTGCGTGGCCGAGAAGCGTGAGACGAGCCCCGTTGTCATTGATGACGCAGAATAACCGGACCTCGCGTCTGAGTCGAATTCGACACCAGATGTCGGACGCTTTCCGTGGGCCCAGTCGACTCATCCGATCGCCTATAATAGTCTCAGGGCCCACGGCATGAGGGAGATCAGTCGTCGGCAACGGCTGATCGCTCAACTCGGCAATTCCAGGTCGCAGGTGTCTCGTGTCACACGAAGCCGCACGACGAGGACTCCTTCCCACGTTGGCCTGTGGTGTGGCAGCCGTGGTCGTGGTGACCTATCTGCCGTCTCTCTGGTGCGATTTCATCTACGATGATTTCCTGGTGATTCACGCACGCCCGATTCCCCAGGTGTGGGGCGAGTGGGGCGAGGTCTTCACAACGCGTCAGGCCGACAACCTGCCGTACTACAGGCCTCTGACCTGGTTGACAGTTGATCTGCAAAACGCATGGCACGGCACATCTGCCCCAGCATTTCACGCGGCGAATGTCCTGTTGGCCTCCGCCTGGGCAGTGCTCCTGTTCTGGCTGTTTCTGTCGCGGTGTTTCCAGTTGTCGCCGGCCACCGCCTCGCTGGCCAGTCTGGCGGTGGTGCTGCATCCGGTGTCTGCCTGTGCGATCTACCCGGTCTCGTCCGGTCGTGAGTCTCTGCTGGCGGCCCTGGCGATGACGGCCGCGGTCGCTGCCTGGCTGAGACCCGGGCCGCGGTGGAAGTGGGGCGGCTGGGGATTGCTTGGGGTGGGGCTTTTGTGTCGCGAGCAGGCCATCGTGGTTCCCGTGATCTTTCTCACGGCGGATGCCCTTTCACTGACGGGCGAACGCCCGGCCTCCTGGCGTCGATGGGCGCAGCGGTATCTGCCGGGCGTCGTTGTCGTGGCGGGTTACCTGGCCGTTCGTCAATCGCTGTTTGGAGGCACAGGTGAGCACCGCCTGGCCGTGTTCGATCACTGGGCCGGCCCATTTCAAACGGCCGGGTACACGTTGCAGACGCTGCTGTCGCCGAGCCCCGGGTTGATCTATGAGCCCGAGATGGACCAATGGTGGAACCCGGTCCGCGGCTTGCTGGCCATGGGCGGGCTGGTCGCACTGGCAGCGTCCATCCGGCGTGCGATACGCCAGCATGGCGCAACAGCCTGGAGAATTCTGGCGTTCTGGTTGGCGTGGGCGGCTGTCGTAATGGCACCGACGGCCAACCTGCTTGGCCAACAGACGCCGTTGGCAGAACGGTACAGCCTGTTGGTGACGGTTGGGCTGGCGGGATGCGTGGCGATGTGCATCCGTCTCGGCGGATGGCACTGGCAGAGCGACGTGTTCGGCCGCAGACTGGCCGCTGCGCTGGCGGTGCTGTTGTTGTCGGTCCTGGCAGGACTCGGCGGATACCGCGGTCTTGCCTACCAAACTCACGAGGGATTTCTGGAACAGTGGGTCTCGACAGTTCCCGGCTCGGCGCAGGCTCACCTGAGCCTGGCAGGCGTCCTGCTCGGGAAAGGGCATGACGTACGGGCCGAGCGTCACCTTGACCGTGCGTTGGAGCTTCAGCCCGATTACGCCGAGGCGCTGGATGGCAAGGGGCGTGTGCTGTTTCATCGAGGCGAAGTGCCAGCAGCCGAAATGGCCTTTCGCCAGGCCGTGGCCGCGAAGCCGTCCTATGCGGAATCGTGGAACCACCTCGGATTTGTTATCGAGCGTCAAGGGAGACTCGACGAGGCTGCCGCCGCGTGTCGGAAGGCGATCTCACTGGACGGTGAATTAGCGGAGGCTCACAACAATCTCGGGATCATCCTCGCTCAGCAACAGGACCTGCGAGAGGCAATTGGTGCGCTCAGTCAGGCGGTGGCCTTGTCGCCTGACTACCTGGACGCTTGGGTGAATTTGGGACGGGTTCTCCAGGAACTCGGTCAAGAGGATGAGGCGAGAAGAGTCTGGCGGCGTGTCCTGCAACTGGATCCCGCACACCCCGAGGCCCGATCTCATCTCCGGACGCTCAGCAGGGAGGGAATGTGATGAGTGAATCACCGGTGGTGTTCGATCGTGCCGGACACGGAGTCACCGTCGTCGTGCCAGCCTATCGAGAGAAGGAGGGGCTCGGCCAAGTCCTCACCGACCTCCAGCGAGTGGCCGATGAGTGGGATCGTGAGTTGGAGATTCTCGTGGTGGACGACGCGTCCGATGACGGGACCTGGGAAACGGCACGCGAAGCGGGTGTCCGCGTGATCACGCACGATCGCAATCTGGGGTATGGGGCCTCACTCAAGACGGGGATCCGTGCGGCCCGCTTTGAGGCCATCGCCATTATTGATGCTGATGGCACGTATCCCGCTGAGGCGATTCCATCACTCGTCGATGCTCTCGGAGAAGCGGACATGGTGGTGGGAGATCGATCAGGGTCTCCCCAGGCAATTCCCTGGATCAGGCGTCCGGCGAAGGCCCTGTTGCGCGGACTTGCCAGGTACGTGACAGGAGCTGCTATCCCAGACCTGAATTCCGGCTTGCGGGTCTTTCGTCGCAGTCTCGTTCAGCAATACCTCGGCCTCCTGTCCGAACGATTCAGCTTTACCACGACGCTCACCATTTCGTCGCTATGCGATGGACTGACCGTGGTCTACCAGCCGATTGACTATCGCACGCGCGTGGGGCAGTCCAAGGTCGTGCCGTGGGATTTCTTGGGTTTTCTTTCGTTGGTCACGCGTCTGTCGATTCTGTTTCGGCCGTTGCGAGTCTTTGCACCGATGGCACTGGCCAGTTTCTTCCTGGGAGGTCTCAAGCTGGCCTGGGATATCAGCGTGGCTGCCCGGCAGGCAGGCGCCGAGGAGATATTCGTGACAGAGACCGTGTCGACCACGACGGTGATCTTGTTGCTCGGGGCTGTGCAGATGCTGTTGATGGGGATGATGGCCGAGAGCATGGTCAGGCGAGGAGTTCGCACGGGTGCCGACTACATGCCGGCTCGCCTGCGGTCCGGGACCGAGGACGCGGGCGAGCCCCATCCAGACGGGGCGTCATAAACCATGTGCGGATTCGCAGCAGTCGTTGTGGGGAAGGGGGGGCCGCGTGACGGTTGGGACCCAACGGTCGTGCTTCGACGCATGTCGGACCAGTTGGTCCACCGAGGCCCTGACGATTCGGGCCTCACATGGAACGGGCGATTTGGAACGGCCCACCGTCGACTCAGCATTATCGACCTGACCACAGCCGGCCGCCAGCCGATGCAGACGCCAGGCGAGACGACGACGCTGGCGTTCAATGGCGAAGTCTACAACTTCCAGGAATTGTGTGACCGCCACGACGTGCACGAACGGGCCGGTGGCCTGAATTCCAGGACCGATACCGAGATTGTTCTGCATCGGCTGGACCAAGCGGGACACGCGGCACTGGCCGAATTCGACGGGATGTTTGCCCTCGCCGCCTGGGACGCTCGTCGGGAACGTTTGCTGTTGGCCCGTGACTCGTTCGGTGTCAAGCCCTTGTTCGTCCTCAAGCACGACGGCTGTTTTTGGGCGGCCTCGGAGATCAAGGCGCTGCTCGAGGTGCCGGGTTGGGAACGACGGGTCGACCTGGATGCCGTGCATCACTACTTCGGATTGAATTACATCCCGGGACGATGGACGGCGTTTGAGGGGATCACGGAGGTGATGCCCGGGACCTGGATGGAGGTGGATGTCACGGGATGCGTGATCGCTGAGGGGCGAATCGGCGAGTTCGGGCCGGGACGCACTGCCGGAGAATGGACGGTGGCCTCTGCCAGTCGCCATGCGGCGGACATGCTCAGAGACGCCGTAAAGCGACAGGCCGTTTCGGATGTCCCGGTCGGTGTCATGCTCTCCGGCGGGCTTGACTCGAGCGCTCTGGCGGCGTTCTTTGCCGAGGTGCGTGGTGATTCAGACTTCCACACGTTTTCACTCGCGTTCGATGACCCCAGTTTTGACGAGTCCTCGGCCGCCCGACAGGTGGCGGATGCCCTGGGGACCGAACACCATGAGATTCGAGTGACACCGGAACGCGTCAGGGACGCGTTGCCACTGGCCCTCGTGGCGATCGATGAGCCGTACGCCGACGGTTCGGCCGTTCCCACCTGGCTGCTGGCCGACGAGGCACGACGTTACGTGACCGTCCTGTTGTCAGGCGAAGGGGGCGACGAGTTGCATGCCGGCTATGCCACCCATGCAGCTTTTCGGGCACGTCAGTGGATGACTCGTGTTCCCAGAGTATTGAGACGTTGGCTGCTGCGACCCCTGGTCGACAGTCTGCCCGTGTCGCACAAGAAGCTCAGCTTCGAATTCAAAGCAAAGAGATTCCTGCGAGGTGTCGACCTCGGTGTGCCCGAGTCTCACCATTTCTGGCGTGAGGTGCTCAGCGAGGATGTGAGACACGCACTGCTGAGGGGCCAACATGGTCGCCAACGCACTGACGCACTGTTTCGTGAACTCTATGACGAGACTGCGGCCGAGGATCCACTCGACGGCCTGTTGGCCATTGACCGGCGGATGTTCCTGCCGGATGACCTGATGGTCAAGAATGATCGCATGACAATGGCCCATTCGATTGAAGCCCGCGTCCCTTTCACGGATGTCGCGATGGCCAGGCAACTGGTGGGTTGGCCAACACGATTCAAAATGCGCTGCCTGACCGGCAAGCAATTGCTCCGTCGCGGGCTTGTTGGCCGGTTGCCGGCCGCAATCCTGGCTCGCAAGAAGGTGGGGCTCGAAATGCCCTACTCGGCGTGGTTGACCGGGCCTTGGAAGGACTGGGCGGGTGACATCCTGTTGGGAGAATCAGCTTCGGCTGGTGGACTTCTCGATCGTGAGGTCATCAGCCGGACCTGGCAGGAACACCAGTCCGGCCGCATTGATCAGGGCCGCGCTCTCTGGGGACTCGTCTGTTTCCTGGTCTGGCACGACCTGTACCTGGGGGCAGGGGGGGGCAACGTGGGGCTTCCCGCACCGCGGCCGGCTCGGAAGGTCCCCGGGGAGGACGCCACAAGATGAACGTGCGGGTGGGCATTCTTGGAGCGGGACCAGCGGGCCTCGGCCTGGCTCGGCAACTGTTGGTTTCACCAGGTCACGAGAGCCTCGAGGTTGATGTGTTCGAGGCCGCAGACCAGGTCGGTGGCCTGGCGGCGAGCTTCGAGGTGGAGGGCGTGGTGTTTGACCACGGAAGTCACAGACTGCACCCGAGCGTGGCGCCTGAAATTCTCGAGGTGCTCCGAGACCTCCTCGGCACGACGCTGCAAAGAAGGCCGCGAAATGGGCGGATCGCACTCGGAGGGCGATTCGTCAGGTTCCCCCTGCGGCCGCTCGATGCCCTCGCACGCTTGCCGTTGGGATTCAAGTTGGGGCTGGCTCGCGATCTGGCCTGGCGACCATCTCGACGTGGAGCGGCCACATTTGCTTCGTGTCTGCAAGAGCGACTGGGCTGCACGCTTTGCCAGGCGTTTTATTTTCCGATGGCACGGAAACTCTGGGGATTGGAGCCTGAGAGCATTGACGCCGAGCAGGCCAGGCGGCGTGTGGCCACGCGATCACCGGGCGAGATTCTCACCAGGATGGTTCGCAGGCTGGTTGGACGTGACCGTCGGAGAGCGGGGGCCGAGTTCTTCTATCCCGATGGCGGATTCGGGAGGATTTCAGAGGCCCTGGCTGGTGACGTACGACAACGTGGCGGGATGATTCACCTGTCATCGCCGGTTGAAGGTCTGCATCGATCGGGTGATCGCTGGGAGCTGGAGTCCGGCGGTCAGGTGCAGACATTTGACCAGCTGTTTTCAACCATCCCGCTCTCGCGACTTGTTGCGTTGCTGCGTCCGGCAGCTCCCACGCCGGTGCTGGATGCGGCCGATCGGTTGAAGAGCCGCGCGGCCGTGCTGGTCTGTGTCGTTCTGGCCCGTGAACGCTGGACCGATTTCGATGCCCATTATGTTCCAACATCCGGGGTGCCGATGTCTCGATGTTCCGAACTGTCTCACTATGCGGTCGCGAGGCGTGATCGGTCTCGGACGGGGATCTGCTTTGAAATCCCCTGTGACCCGGGTGATGAGATCTGGACGTCGGCCGATTGCGACCTCGTCGAGAGCCTCCATGACCAGGTGGCCCGGTTGGGGCTCCCCCCACTGGATCCGGTTGTGGCATGCCATGTTCGCAGGGTGCCTGCAGTCTATCCGGTTTATGACCTGGGATATGATGACCGTTTTGCCGCGGTGCTCTCGTACGTGTCGCAGCAACCGGCACTGGTGACACTGGGCCGACAGGGGCTGTTTGCACATGACAACACGCACCACGCCCTGGCCATGGCATGGGCCGCCGCGTCCAGTTTCTCACCGGACACAGGTTGGGATGGGGCGGCCTGGAACCGTGCGTGCCAGGGATTCGCTGAGCACACGGTCGAAGACTAAACGTCGGCGAGTTGCACGATCGTGCGACCGACGTGTGCCCCGCGTTGCATCAATTTCATCACCTCGGCCAGTCCGTGCAGAGTGACCTCGTTGGTGCAGCTGTCGAGATCCTCGAGTCTCCATGTGTCGGCCAGATTCGACCAAAGGGACTGACGCAATTCCTGCGGGCAGCCGGCCGAGTCAATTCCGGCGAGGGTCACGCCGCGTAATAGAAACGGGTAGACCGTGGTGGCCAGGTCGGTGCCGCCCACCAGCCCGCAGGCGGCAATGACCCCCCGTGGCGCCATCGAGGCGATGATCGCCGCCAGGGTGTCACCCCCCACGACATCGACGGCTCCTGCCCACATGGACGATGCGAGCGGTCCGCTGCTGTTGGCTGCAACCTCCTGTCGATCGATCACCCGCGTGGCCCCCAGTTGCTCCAGCCTTGAAGTCTCGGAGGACTTGCCCGTGGCAGCGACCACGTTGTATCCGAGCTTGCTGAGCAGGGCGACCGAGAGCATCCCAACACCTCCGGTGGCCCCGGTGACGAGGATCGGACCTGACTCCGGGGAAATGTCACGCCGGATGAGAGCGTCGGTGGCCATGGCGGCGGTGAGCCCTGCAGTGCCCAGCTGCATCGACTCACGGAGGCTCAAACCGGCTGGAAGTGGACACACCCACTTTGCGGGAACGCGAATCCGCTCGGCCCAGCCGCCCCAGTGTGGCGCGCCCAATCCGTAACCGGTGACCACGACGGGTTCCCCGGTCGACCGAATGGTTCCCGCTGCGTCGATACCGGGGACATGTGGGAGGTCACCCGCGACACGACGATCGCCCGACGCGGCCAGCGTGTCTTTGAAATTGAGAGAGGACCACTCGACGTCGATCTCGACGTCGCCGTCTGGCAACTGATCGGAACCGATCGTGGTCGGGCCAGCGATCAGTTCACCCGAATCGTCGTGGACGAGAAATGCAGTGATTGTGTCTGACATGAAATGTCCGAGGACAGGGATGGGGAGAACATCTGACGGGGTTGGCTTCATGTGCTATCGTGGCCGCTCCCGGTGTTCAAGACGAGGGTGGCAGGATGACCGAACTGGAAATCGGCGGTGTGGTGCTTGCGATCGAATACAGGAATTTTGGTGATGATCGTGGTCCGGCTGTGCGGGTGTTTGGCGACATCGACGGCGAGCGGACCCAGTTGCTGCGGTTCGACTGTTTCGACGATGACCCTCACTACCATTACGCACCGACTGGCGTGAATCGTATGTTCCATCTCGACCGCTTGACCATGGGATGCCCGGTGGCCTTTTCGCTCGAGCAGATCGCCAGACGGGCCCAACGGATGATCGCGGCGGCAGGGTTTGAGGAGTTCGCCGTGAGTGTGGACCAAGCGGAACTGGGGGCCCGGATCGAGGAAGTCGAGGCTGCAATCACCAACGAGCAGGCAGCCGCGGTTGGTTGATCGGTCGGATGGGCTCGCAATCGCGAAGTCCTGGCTGAAGTGATCACACTTCAGGAAGTCGCTGGTTGTTGGTCCAATCTGTGACCAGATCGGCTATGTGGCCTCGTCGTTGGAGGCTGTTCCGTCGACTGTCAGCAAGGACGACATCAACGCGGCGGTCCTGTCGATGGCCTCCCGGGGAATCGTGTGCACTCCGGGAAACTCGTGGAAATCGACCTCGATCCCAGCGCCGATCAGGAGGTCCCTGAGCCACACTGCGGCGTCAAACGGAAGGATCGGATCGGTCCGACCGTGACTCTGGACGACTCGCATGGCGCCGCGTTTGTCAGCCCATTCTCTCCACGTTGATTCACACAGCAGTGTCCCGGACCAGATGCATAGAGCGGCAGGAGGTTGCGGCAGCCTGAGCGCGACGTCGGTTGCGATCATCGACCCCTGCGAGAATCCGCCAAGAACGACCTGGCTGTGGTCCAGGCCGGACTCGACGCGGACCTGCTCGACTACCTCTGTCAGCATCTCTCGGGCATCTTCGAGACCGTCTGGAGTCGTCTCACGCTGATCTCGAAATGTCCCTGTGGCGATGGCGGCGTTGAGGGCCTCAATGTCCAGATGCCACCAGGCCCGTGCCCCCGGCATGCCATGTCCGGCGAGTGACAGGGGTGCGGCGGGAAAAACGAAACGAGTCCGTCCGGCCAGTCGCGGGGCGGCTTGGCACAGTTCGGGGCCGATCCCGACCAGGTCGGTCCCAGGAGCACCAAACCCATGGCAGAGCACGATGGCCAGGTCTGGCGTGGTGCCGGGATCGGTCGTGTCGACCACAACACAATCCAAGCATCCGATGGTCTGTTCGCGTGCCTGCATCGATCTGCCTGTCGTTGGGGCCTGTGGTAGGCCCCAGAGTCTAGACGCTGTCGAGCAGGGCGCGAACCGAGGCGTCGATGGCGAAGGCTTCGTCAATCTCGCTTGTCAGTCCAATGAGGTCGTCGTTGCCCTCACCTCCGCCCAGCGTGTCAAAATTGCCACCTTGCCCGAATACCCGGTCATTACCGTCTTCGCCGAGCACGATGTCGCTGCCGGAGCCACCAAACAGGGTGTCGTTGCCGTCGCCTCCGACGACGATGTCATCGTTGCCACCGGCATTGATCTTGTCGTCTCCATCCCCGCCATTGATGAAGTCAACGCCCTCGTCGGCTTCGATCACATCGTTGCCGTCGCCTCCGCCAATGAGGTCGTCCCCGTCGTGTCCGTGAAGCTCATCATCGCCATCGTCACCGCGGAGGGTGTCATCACCGTCGTTGGCAAGCATGCGATCGTTGTTGAGACCGCCGTCGAGGAGGTCATCTCCGGACCCGCCGGTGAGCGTGTCGGCTCCGATGTCTCCAAACAACTCGTCATGGCCCTTCTGGCCATTGAGCTTGTCGTCTCCAGCCCCTCCATGCAGCGAGTCGTCGTCGTTGCCTCCAGAGAGCGAGTCGTCGCCGTCGCCCCCCCGGAGTTCGTCGTCACCGGTGTTCCCCTCGATCGTATCGTTCCCGTCTTCTCCGATGGCGAAGTCGTCCCCGCCCTCGCCATACAGCAAGTCGTCACCGAGGCCGGCTTCAAGTGTGTCGTCGCCATCCCCTCCACGGATCGAGTCGTTGCCGTCGCCGCCGAACAGCGAGTCATCTCCCTGCCCGCCACTGAGCGTGTCGTGGCCATCTCCGCCGTCCAGCAGCACACGCACGGTGCCGACAACGGAACCAGTGGCTGTCAGCGAGTCATTCCCTTCCTGGCCATAGATCGCCAGGAGAGTTCCTTCGACACCCTTCAGGTCCTGGATTTCCACCGAATCATCACCGGTTCCCATGGTGAGCGAGATGACCTCGACAGACGATCCGAGCGTCAGGCGATGGCTGCCGTCGGTGACCTCCGTCCGCGCGCCACCTCCGGCAGTCTTGCTGATCGTGTAATTGTCGTCGCCGTCAGAGCCTTCGATCTCAAGCGTGTCAAACCCGGCGCCACCACTGGGCGTGTCGTTAGCCTCGCCCGGGCTCCAGACCAGGTGATCATCGCCGGCTTCACCATCGATGCTGTCGTTTCCGGCGTTGCCGTGAATCTCATCATCACCGTCACCACCAAAGATGGTGTCACGTCCGTGCTCGCCGTGGATCGTGTCGTTGCCACCTCCTCCGAGAATCAGGTCCTTGGCAGCCCCGCCTTGCAGGATGTCGTCCATCTCGCTGCCCAGCAGTGTGTCATTGCCGTTGCCGCCATTGAGCGTGTCACCCTGGCCGAGCGAGGTGCCGAGCGGTGGTGGTGAGGGAGGCGGCGGGGCGGGAGTGGGAGGCGTGACATCAGCCGGCGCTCCGCTACCAAACAGCGTATGCGTCGTGTACTCGGTCGTGGCGCCCGGTGCGAGACTGAACGTGTTGCGAAGAGCCAGCTCGATATCGTATTCCGAACCAGCGTCGACGAATGAGTCTCCGTCCGAGTCGAGATGGACGTCGTCTGACAGCGGGTCGCCGGCCTGGATGTCAAAAGTCTGATTCGGGAATTCGTCGAGTTCAAAGCGGTTGCTTGTTGGAATGGTGCCACCCACTCCGGTGACTCCAATAAAGGTAGTGTCTGTTTGCCCGGTGCCTCCTCGCTCTGTTTCGAAGAGAATCTCGACTCCGGATGGCGTGACAAGGCGGCCGCCGGCATCCAGGAGGTTGCCATCATAGTCGAGGTCACCGTCGAGGTACCGGACCAACTCGAAGTCTGCTGCCGACGAACTCGGGTTCGTCACCTGCAGAGTCTGGGCCAGCAGGGCACCCTGTGTGGCCCCCTGGCTGTCCAACAGCGGTCTGACCTGCTGGCAGAGCTGTAGGTTGAGTCCGTCCTGGGACCAGCTGCTCTCGACCTGCGTGTTGTCACCGTTCATCTGGGAACTGCCCGCATTGAGCAATTGGCGAGTGCCGCTGGTGCCGCGACGATACGCGACCCAGCTCCGGAAAATCGTGGACGCGGCGGGTGTGCTGCCGATCGGATCGTAGATAGCATCCAAGGGATTCATCCCACCGTCGGCAGTGATTGCCGAGATGGACAGTGACGCATCGCCACTTCCGATCGTCAACGGCGCGACGGTGCCAATCACGTTGCCGCCCGTGCAGACCGCAGGGCCGAAACCGGCCGGTGGCGGGTCGTCGTCGTCAACGATCCGTGCTTCGCCGAGGGGGTCTTGAATCAGGGCGCCGTTCGCGTTGCCGAGATTGACGAAAAAGTTCTCTTCGTCTGACTCGTCCAGCGTATCCCCGAGAACGTTGATCGTGATGGTCTGGTCGCCGGCGCTGTCGAACTCGAGCGTACCCGAGGCCGCGGTGTAATCACTGCCCGCTGAGGCGGTGCCGTCGGATGTGGCATAGTCGACCGTGACGGTCCCGAGAGCATCACCGCGCAGTGTCACGGTGAAGACCGCCTGCTGTTGACCGGAATCACCTTCCGGGTCGATACGCACATTCCCTATCGTGATCAGCGGTTGACTGGCATCGAGGAGATCCCGGCCTGTGGAGCCATCGAGGAAGTCGTTGCCGCTGCGGCCGATGATCGTGTCGTTTCCACCCTGCCCCTTGAGACGGTCGTCGTCTTCGTTGCCACGCAGGTAATCGCTGCCGTGTCCACCGAGGATCGTATCGTCGCCGGTCCCACCTTCCATGGAGTCGTTGTGCCGCTGGCCGTTGATCTTGTCATCACCGGCCTCTCCCAGGATCGTGTCCCGGTCGTTGCCTCCGGTGAGAGAGTCGGCGTCGGGCCCGCCCTCGATGTGATCGTTGCCGTCATTGCCCAGTGCCGTGTCGTCGCCGGCACCGCCCAGGAGAGTGTCTCCGTGGATGCCGCCGGTGAGGTGATCGTCGCCGGCTCCACCGGAGAGCGAGTCTCGCCCCTCGTCGCCGTGCAGGGTGTCGTCGTCGTCTCCTCCAAAGAGCGTGTCTCGCCCGTTGCCTCCCTCGGCGCTGTCGTCACCGCCATGCCCCACCAGGCTGTCGTGGCCGTTGCCTCCCTGGAGCGTGTCATTGCCACCAAGCCCCAGAAGGGTGTCCTGCCCATCTTCACCCACCAGGAGATCAGGGCCATCCCCACCGGTGAGGCTGTCGTTGCCGTCGCCACCATCGAGTTGATTGGCACCGGTTCCACCGTTGATCACGTCGTCGCCGTCGCCACCGAGGAGCACATCATCGAGGTTGCTGCTGCCGGTGATCGTGTCGTGTCCGTCGCCACCTTCGACAAGAATTGGCATCGTCGATCCGTCGAGGGGGTTGACGAAACTGAAGATGGCTCCGTTGACTCCCGAAAGATTGATGACGTTGTCGCCGTCACCACCAGTGATCTGGATGCTCTCGACCGCTCCGGCGAGCACCTGAGGCAGGCTGTCGTCGATCTCGCCATCAATGGTCACCTGGACAATGGCGCCACTGTCGGCTGACACGCTGATCGACTCACCGGCGGTCGCGGTCACGATGAGATTGCCGTTGGCCCACAATGTCGTGGTCGACAACAGAGTGCGATCCTCAAGCAGTTCAGCTGCCTGGTTGGCGACCCGACGATGTCGCCGGGATGAAGGCTGATGGAGTCTCTGACGGAGCGAGTCGATCCAGGATGTCAGTCGCATGGTGGCTCCTCGCCTCGTGAGGCGATTGGTCGAATGTCTCTGGGGCCTCGCAAAAGAGGCCGGTCCACTTTGTCCAGGCTGGCTGACCGTCGAGGTCATCGTGATCCGCCCGGTTTCTCCATCGTAGGTAGGCCTTAAGACCGTCCGCAATCAGTTTCCCAACCCCTGCCCCCCCTGTTTCCCTGTATTGGTCTCCCGCGTCCGTCACAACCCGACTCACCCGCGTGGCACGGCTCAATCGTCACAATCGCACGAAAAAATGGGGGAACTGCGAACCGGTCTTCCTTTTGGTCCCCCTCTGCGGCCTAGATTTGAGGGACATCTCTTTCCTTGCCCAGACCTCCAGGTCGGGGCAGTGAGGCCTGAATGAGTGGGCCCTTGGAGCCAGAGCCGTGCGTATCACATCTTGGATCGACACCCTGACATCCCGTTGGCAGCGTAACCGAGGTCACAAGCGGGCCCTGCGGATGATGCAACGGGCCAGCCGTTCTCGCCGACCTCAACCGGTCGCTGCCGAATGCCTCGAGGACAGGACGCTGTTGTCGGTCACGTCGTTGTTTTTCAACGGAGACCTAACCGTGGTCTCCGACGCCGATGATGCCATCGTGATCCGCCAGGATCCGGTGCTGGCCGGTCGCGTCGAAATCCTCGTCGGAAATCCGGTGGGAGGAACGATCAACTATGCACCCGATACCAGCATTGGTGTGCTGGATGCCGATACGGTGCAGACGATCCTGGTGAGCGGTGGAGACCAGGGCAATGTGATTGACCTGGGTGATGCCCAGGGGCTGGGTGGCGTGGATGTGTCGGTGTGGACGAGCCTCACGGCCGTCAACATCGAAGGCGGAAACGGCAACGATACCATCACCGGAACAATCAACTTCAGCGACGTGATTGACGCCGGCGATGGAGAGGACGTGGTGACAGTCGGCTCGGCCGGCGTGACGGTTGACGGTGGTGATGGCAATGACACGATCACCGGTGGCGACGGCGATGATGTCCTGTCAGGTGGAAACGGGAATGACTCTATCGCCGGCCTGCTGGGCGCGGACACGATTGACGCCGGCGACGGACACGACCGTGTTGAGGGTGGAGACGAGACGGCCGGTCCTGGTGACTCGATCATTGGCGGTCACGGGCACGACACGCTGCAGGGCGGCGATGGCGACGACTGGATCAACGGCAAGAGCGGTGACGACCAAATCTTTGGTGGCGCCGGGGCCGACCTGATGCATGGTGGGTCCGGCCAGGATCACATGGAGGGTGGCCCAGAGGATGACACCGTCAATGGACATGGCTACAACGACACGATCCTGGGGAACGGGGGTTCCGACCGCATCAACGGGCACTGGGGCCACGACTTCCTGGACGGTGATGACGACACGGCCGGTCCGGATTCGGGCAACGACACGATTCTCGGCGGAGCCGGGCGCGACACCCTGTTGGGCAACCAGGGAGATGACAACCTCAAGGGGCAGGGCGGCAAGGACACGCTCATTGGCGGCCATGGGCTCGACAAGCTCAACGGCGGCGGGAGTCACGACCTGCTTCGCGGGTTCCAGGAGCAGGTCGTGCGGCTGGATTTTGACAGTTCCACCGATCCTCTGGTCGATCACGTGTACACCGGGCATGAGCGGGCCTCGATCCTCGCCACGCTCGAGGACAGTTTCGCGGCGTTTGACATCACGTTCACGGAGTCAACACCCAATTCCGCCGACCTGTACTTGCAGAATGGGGCTCATATCACCGTCGTGTTCAATGAGGCTCCCACCGGCACCGGCCCGGGGATCGGAGCGGCCGAAGCCAGCGCTTACGATTTTCGAAATACGGATCTCGGCGGTACCGTCTCGGTAGATGTGCTCGGTGCCAATGGTCTACTGGGGGGGACGGACCAGCCGGCGATTGACTCGAACAATATCGTTGCCGCCAGCGCCTACGCGGCCGCCCATGAAATCGGGCACTTGGTCGGATTGCGCGATGTCGACGCGTTTGGGCCGCTGACCGCCGCAACCGGGATCCTCGATCCTCCAGGTGCGACGGCGTTCAATCCCGCATTCCCCGGACCTCTCAACGCGGTCGAGACTGCTGACCACCTGATGGCATCGACTGGACTGCTGGGAGTTGACCAGTTCGATCCGACCACAGACCTGTTTCTCGGTGAGCGATCGGCGATCAAGTTGGCGTTCAACGAGACGGGGCTGTTTGTCCCCGAACAGACTACAGCGCACGCTGGGCTCACGGCCTCCGATTCTCAACAGATCTCACTGCGGACGCTGTCGGTTCCCAACACACTGGACAGGGGAGTCAATTCGGAACTCGACTTCAACGTGGAAGCGGCGGCCGTGATCAATGCATCGGTCGGTGCCGCCGGCGAGGTCGATGTCTATTCCTTTGAGGGCAGCGGGGGCCAGGTGGTCTCGATCGAGATCCTCTCGGATTGGTTGACCCGGATCACCGATCCGATCGACACCATCGTTCGCGTCTATGATGAATCCGGCGCGGTTCTGCCGTACCACACCAACGACACGTCGGCCAGCGACATCGCCGTCAACGACGGATTCGATGACCAGAGTGGGCAGCCGGCGACAGATCCGGTCCTGCTCAATCTCGTGCTTCCGTTCACCGGAAACGACTCCGATCGATACTTCGTCCAGGTCACACAGCCCGAGGAACATGGGATCTATGTCTTGCCCACCGACGGCAGTGACCAGATCGCCGAACTGGATCCCCTGACGGGGGTCGAACTGCGTCGAATCGACTTGCCGTCCGGCGAGACGAATACAGGGCGAGCGGCCCTGGCCTTTGACGCTGCTAGGGATCGCCTGTTCTTTATGAACGGTGATCGAGATGTGCTCTACGAGATCGATGCCAACACCGGACAGGAAATCGACGCCGACATTGTCCTGTCGCCGATCTCCTCCAGTCCGGGAGCGTATGACGGACTGGCCTATCACAACGGCCTGGTTTACATCCTGGATGTCCAAGCCGACAGCGTGCCTGGACAGGCTGAGGATGCCAATGCCGATCCCCCGCTTCCACAGATCCTCGACGCTCCAGAAATCCTGGTGTTCGACCCGGCCTTCGGCGGAGTGATCGGGACGCTCAACCTTGTCGGTACCGGGGAAGGGACCGTTGCGGCAGCGAATCCGTCGCTGACATTTACCGATATCACTGCCGGGCTGGCTACCATTGGACCCAACTCGGCCACGCCGAGACTGTTGCTGCTTGACGATAGCGGCAACGCGGTTCATGAGATCGATCCGGAGACCGGGCAGTCGACCCTGACGTATACGTCCTCGAGCACGATGATTGGAAATATCGATGCCGTTGGAGCCTATCAGTCCCAGGTCTGGTTGGGAGGGGCCGCTGGCGAGGACCAGATCGATATCAGCAATCGAGGCGACGTGACGGTGGATCGGTCCCTGAGCCTGACGCCGAATGCTCCTCCGGCGTACGGCCTGACCGCGATCGGATCTGATGACAACGCGACGCCTGTGAGCGATACGGGCAATTATGAGTTGTTTATCACGAAGGTGAATTTTGCTCCGTTGGACACAAGCGTGATCCAGGGCGACACACTGTTGGGAGGAGCGGGTGATGACACGCTGCTAGGCGGCAGCGCCACAGACGTCCTCAAGGGTGGTTCCGGCAACGACACCGGAAACGGCCTTGGCGGCAACGACTATGTCAACGCCGGCAGTGGCAATGACACGATGTCCGGTGGCCTGAACAACGACTTCCTCTTGGGCGGCAGCGGGCAGGACAAGCTGTTTGGCAACGACGGCGACGACACCCTCGATGGCCAGGGGGCCAGTGATACGCTGGATGGGTCGGCTGGTGATGATCTGCTGAGATGGCGGATCGGCAACGGCTCGGACGTGATGAACAACTCGGGGGGATCTGCCCGGCTCGAGGCGAGCGGCAGCGATGCGGACGACTCGCTGACCGTGTCGAGCACCGGTGGCAACCGTCCCACGCTCACAGTCGAAGACGGGGTCAACACCGTCCGCATTTCCAAGACCATATCCCGCACCGATGTGCTGGCCGGTGACGGCAACGATACGCTTCAGGTTGCATCGTTGATCGACGTGGGAAGCACGCTGGTGGTCGTCAACGGTGAGGGCGGGGAGGATGTTGTCTCGGCCTCCGGGGCCCAGATCGATGTGGTGTACCTGCGGCTTGAGGGGGGAGACGGCGACGACACGCTCGCTGGCAGCCTCGGGAACGACACCATCGATGGCGGGCTCGGCAATGACCGTGCCGACGGCAGCCGCGGCAACGATACGATCATCGGTGGTGACGGCGACGATGTGCTCGATGGCGAGGACGGCGACGACGTCTTACTCGGTAACGAAGGAAACGACACACTCGACGGAAGTGACGGGCATGACAGCCTGCTGGGGCAGGACGGATTTGACACGCTCAACGGCGGCTTCGGCCGCGATACCCTGTCAGGCGGAGCGGATGACGACGCCCTGTCGGGGAACCAGGACGATGACTCGTTGCTCGGTGATGCTGGCGAGGACAGCCTGTTCGGTGGAACCGGAAATGACTACCTGCACGGTGGTCTGAACGACGATCGCCTGTATGGCAACTTCGGTGATGACACGATCGGTGGCGGACACGGTCACGACCTGATCGAGGCCTCCCAAGGCGACGACATCGTCAATGGCGGTGACGGCGACGACACCATCAACGGTGGAGACGGCTTCGACGGGCTGTCGGGACACGACGGCGACGACGTCATCAACGGAGGTGGGCAGGACGACACGTTGATCGGTGGTGATGGCCACGATGAACTCTCCGGTGGCGGTGGGCGAGACATTGTCCTGGGCGGTGACGGCAATGACACCATCAACGGCCAGGGCGCCTCGGACACTCTCGCGGGCAACGAGGGTGTCGACACCATCAACGGGCTGGCCAGCGAAATCAACGAGACGTTCTCGTTCTACGACTCGTGGGTCGATGCCGTCTGATCGCCAGCAGCCCAAACTTGTAGCCGTTCGATGACCGCGGCATTGGGGGCTGGGAATTCCTGGGGATCGAGGCCCGTAAGTGGAGTCCACGTGAATGGCTCGTGGGGGGGCTGTTTGAGCCGGGTCGCTTCGCACCGCCAAAAGTGGAGGCGGACCATCGCGTGCGGGTATTCATGTTCCACGAGGTCCCATTCCTCAACGGCGTGAACCGTCAATCCCGTTTCCTCGAGACACTCGCGGACCGCCGTGGCTGCGGGCGATTCACCCGGCAGCGATTTGCCGCCTGGAAACTCGAGCATCCCGGCCAGGTGCGAGCCGGCGCGGCGACGGCCCACGAGACACCGCCGCGTGGCGAGATCGACCACGACCGCGATACCGATCGCCTGGACCGACGGGGGCATCAATCCTCGTTTTCGTCGTCTCGGGCGTCGGTGGGAGGCGCCCCCATGATGTGGTAGCCGGAGTCGACGTGAAGGGTCTCTCCGGTGATTCCGCTGGCGAGTTCGCTGAGCAGGAACATGCCTGTCTTGCCGACTTCGTCGGCTTCGACGTTGCGGCGGAGTGGCGAGAGCTTCTGGTAGACGTCGAGCATCAGGTCGAAGTCGCCCACGGCCGAGGAACTCAGGGTCTTGAGTGGCCCAGCTGACAACGCATTGACCCGGATGCCTTCCGGGCCCAGTTCGCTGGCCAGGTACTCGGTAGCGCTCTCGAGGGCTGACTTGCAGAGACCCATGACGTTGTATCCGGGGATGACCTTCTCGCCACCGAGGTACGTCAACGTGAGAATGCTGCCACCGGTTTTCAACAGCGGACGCGCACGCCGGGCGAGCGTCATCAGGCTGTAGACACTGATTTCCATCGAGAGCTTGAAACCGTCCCGGCTGACGTCGACGACCTCGCCCTTGAGATCATCCATCGGGGCGTAGGCGATCGAATGCAGCATGAAGTCGATTTCACCATACGTCGATGCGGCGACGTCGAAGACATGATCGAGCTGCTCGTCGTTGGTGACATCACAGGCCTCGATCATCTGTGTGCCAAGAGGCTCGACGAGCTTGCGCAGTCGTCGCTCCATCCGCGGACGCTCGGGGTCCTTGTCCGGCAGATGTGTGAAACCCATCTCGGCACCCTCGGCGTGCAGCCGCTGCGTGATTGCCCACGCGATGGAGTGGTCGTTGGCGATGCCGAAGACCAGCCCTTTCTTGCCGTCAAACAAACCCATGGTGTGACTCCCTCGAGAGGTGCGGCACCCGGCCTGCCTGGTGCGCCGCAATCCTCTTGGTCGGTTCAATTCTGTCGGTTCAGTGCAGCAGTGTCAGAAGTGGGGGCGAGAATAACGAGTGTCGGAGAGGGCTTCAACGGGCGCCTCCATCACGCCGTTGATCCGGGTGGGCCGCCAGAAATGCCGCTGTCATCTCCTTGCGGATCCGCCTGCGGAGTCGACCGTCCAGCAGGTTGAAGTGGTCGCAATCCTCGTGGATTTCCACAACGGCGTCACTGCCGAGGTCAGACAGGGCCTGCTTGAGACGAATGGTGGCACCCTCAAGATAGAAAGTGTCGACGCTTCCCATGAAGACGTGCAATTTGCCTTTGAGCTTCGGTCCGAGCGCTGCCCAGTTGCGTTCCAGGATCAGCCGGATGTCGTACTTCTCCCAGGTCTTTCCGGTCGCCAGATCGATTTTTCCCGTCTCGCGATCCCAGAGGAGCTGCGGTCGGCCGTCATCGCCTCGGGGACTGAAGACGGCTTCGAAGCTGTGGAGTTGGCCACCATGACCAAGTACCCATTCCATGTCTGCGAATCCCCTGTACCAGAGGACGACTCGCCCATTGACCCGCCCCAGGGGACGTCGCTTCCCCTTTCCGTCGACATACATGTTCTCACCCGGGCGATAGACGTTAATCCGCTGAAAGTCGCGAAAATCAACGGGGTCAGGAGCGGTACTCCACGTCCCGGCGAACGTCTCGGGATAGGTCACCTGGAGCCACAGGCTGCTCCAACCACCCGAGGAGTGGCCCGTCAGAAACCGGGCCGATGATTTCGGGATCGTCCGGTAGGCCTTGTCGAGGGCGGGGATCAGCTCACTGACCAGGGCTTGGCCCACCGGGCCGTTGTTGGCTGAGTCCGCAAAGACGTGATGGCCGAGGGGACAACTTGGGTCGAGCACCACACGGAAGAACTCGACGCCCCCGTCGTTGCGTTCGGCCACCGGTCTCGGCGTACTGCCACCGTGATGTGTCCCCCCAAATCCGGGAATGCTGAAAATCACCGGGTACCGCCGATTGCTATCGCTCTTGTAGCTGGCAGGGAGGATCACGGCCGCCTTGAGAGCGACGGGTCGCTTGTAAAATCTGGTGAGCAGGGGGGAGGGCACTTTCAGCAACTTGCTCCACGCGGTTTCTTCAAATGGCTTCTCGGGAACCAGTTGCGTGACGCCAAATTCGACGAGTGGCTGTGAGTCGTCGTCGGCCAGGGGGACGGCCTTGCTGAATCCATTGCCCGGGCCGACACCGATCTCCCGGTCGTTGGGATTGAAACGCACAACGGCCTGTGCCCTGAATCCGGCGAGCGTCATGTCGCTAAGGGGGCCGGGGTAGCCGAGAATGGGGCCGGCCTTGAGTCCGTCGGGGCCCGCGTACGGCTTGGCCGTTTTGGTGGAAAACGTGACCGGAGTCCCCGGCTTCCAGTTTTCCACGTCTCTCGCCATGAATTGCTCGGGATTGAACCACCCGGGCCCTTGGCGTGGTTGCTTGTTGCGTTGGCTGAAAATGACATAGACGCGACCGGTAAAGGGCCGGGCGTGTGTGTCGGCAGAGAATGTCACACGAAATGTCCGGCCATCGCCTCGGGCGACAGGCGTCTCGATTCCGAGTACCAGGGCGAGGGTCAAACTCAACAGTTGGGGGAGCAGGCGTGCCATGAGCCGGGGTCTCTCACTATGAGGTCCTGTGTGGCATTGCTGAGCCAAGGTCGACCATGTTAGCGACCCGTCGAGCGGAATGCGTTCCTGAAAATCACGGGATTCTCGCCCACGTGGACGATCGAGACGTTACAATGCCGCCCGGCTAGGCCAGGGAGTGGCCGGGCAAATGTGGCGAAGGAGCGACGCCATGAAGGACCATGGCGAGGAGACGGCGGCCGTGCGAGGTCATCGCGATCCGGTGACCCAGACGACGATCGCCAGTTGGAGCGGCCGAGAGGTCAGCTACCGCGGTTACAACGTGACGGATCTCGTCCGAGACTCCACGTTTACCGAGGTGGCCTACCTCCTGCTTTACGGAGAGCTCCCGTGCGAGGTTTTCCTGGCCGATTTTCGGGCGGTCTTGTGTGAGGCGTCTTCCGAGGAAGAATGGGCCGACGATTCGGGGTGGCTGGGCGAGTGCCTGGAGCGGCTCCCGCTGCACGTGCCGCTGCTACAGTCCATGCTCACGGGCATTTCGGGGCTCGCTCATTGTGACCCTCAGCCGACAGACCACAGCCTCGCAGCAGACCGGGCCCGCGCCATCCGCCTGGTGGGGCGGCTCCCTGTCCTGCTGGCGGCTCGGCTGGCAGTTGTGGACGGGACCCCTCGGAGTCTGCCCGATGATGAGCGGTCCTATCCGGCACAATTGGCGACACTGATCACAGGACACGTGCCATCACCTCTGTTGGAAAAAGCGATCGATGTTCTCCTGATGTGTTCGATCGATGTCGAATTCAGTCCACCGGTCCAGGCGGCCCGGCTCGCAGCAGCCGTCGGGGGCGACATGTACTCTGCGGTCCTGGCCGCCATCTCCGTCGAAACGACTGCGCAGCGTGTCTGTCTGGCCGAGGAACTGGTCAACCTGTGGGAGTCTCGGGTGTGGGTTGGAGACGCCGAGGGATGGGTGCTGGAGAGACTGGAGTCCGGTCGGGGCTGTCCAGGGGCTCTGTTTGGTGGCAGCGCCATTGATGATTCCCGGCGTGGTGTGCTGGCGGCCTGGGCCGAGCACCTCGCCGCCGAATCGGCGGATGGTGTGAAGGTGGCGCGAGACGACGCGGCTGCGGAACTCGAAAGCGCGATTATCGCATGCGGAGGTACTCCGGCCTGGGATTGGGCCGCCGTCAGGCTGCTGGCGGCCGCGGGCGTGGCGGCCGAGCGGCACCTGCCGCTGGTGGCAGTGGCTCGACTCGTCGGCTGGGCCGCGCATGTTCTCGAGCAATCCGGCCGACCGGTCGCGAGTGTCGCCAGGCCTCACTACGTCGGACCGGCCGCCCGGGAGATTCCGTCACGGACCGACTGGGATTGAATCTCCCGTTTGTGCCGACGACGTGGCCCGCCGGGACCGTCCGGTGGGCGGGTTGAAAAACCCCATGGCACGCAGTTCAATCAACGCGGTCGGAGCCCATCAGGACTGACTCACTTCGGGAGAGAAGACAGATGACAAGGCGAGGCGTGTTGTGGGGACTGGCGGCACTGGTCCCGTTGGGGGCGATCCTGGGTTCCGGCGGAGCGATCGCGGCGCAGCCGACGGTTGCCAGGAAGACGGTACCGCCGAATGATCCAGCGCCGCCGAAGGTGGCCGGCACAGCCGATAACACCAAGGCGCCGACTCCCCGGGCGTATCCGCGTGTCACAGCTCACAAGCCGCCAGGGGCATTATCGAAGTCGGCACGGACGCACGCGTGGACGGGATTCCTGGGACCGACACAGGATGGGGTGTCGACCGAGACGCACCTCTTGAAGAAATGGCCCAAGAGCGGCCCTGCCAAGGTCTGGGAGTTGTCCGCAGGTGACGGCTACGCGTCACCCGGGATTCGCTTTCCCTACCTGGTATACCCCCATCGCTTGGGGAACGAGGTGGTGGTTGAATGTCTGCACGCCGAGACCGGCAAGCAGTTTTGGCAGCACCGGTTCGCCACCACCTACCGTGACCGGCTGGGTTACAGCAGCGGACCTCGCTCCACGCCGGTCATCGATGGCAATCGGACCTACATCTACCACGCTGACGGGGCCCTGTTGTGCCTGGAATTGGCCACTGGTCGGGTGATCTGGAAGAGAAACCTGACTGACGAATTCCAGGTGCCGCAGGACTTTTTTGGAGCCGTCGGAACGCCACTGCTGGTCGGAGACCGACTGGTGGTCAATGTCGGCAAGGTCGGTGGGCCTTCGGTGGCTGCCTTTCATAAGCTCACGGGCAGGCTGATCTGGGTGTCGGGGACCAAGTGGGGACCCAGCTACGCCTCACCGCGTCTGGTGACGATCCACGGCAAGAAACGGGTGCTGGTGTTTGCCGGTGGTGAGAGCAGGCCATCCACGGGTGGACTGATGGTGATCGATCCGGACACCGGAAAGCTCGAGATCGAGTTTCCCTGGCGCAGCAAAAAGTATGAGAGCGTCAACGCGTCGTGCCCGCTGGTGGTCGGCGGCAACCGGATCTTCGTCTCCGCGAGCTACCAGACCGGCAGCGCGCTGCTGGAGGTGGGCAAGGACCTCGCGTCTCACAAGGTTGTCTGGACCATGCCGGATGCCGAACACAACACCGAGCCCGGTCAGCTGGGGCTCCACTGGTGCACGCCGCTGGTCAAGGATGGCTACCTGTACGGTTTTGACGGCCGGAATGAGCCGGATGCATCGCTGGTCTGCGTTGATCTGAAAGTCGGTAAGGTCAAGTGGCGAGCCGAACCGGAATGGGAGCAGACGGTCAAGGTGCAAGGGGTCGAGCAGACCCTGACGCTGAGCACGCTGAGAGGTTCGTTTCTGCAGGCCGATGGACAGGCACTCGTGCTCGGCGAACTCGGCCAACTGATGTGGATGGACCTGTCCCCTGAAGGGTACAAGATCACACAACGCTCCTCGCTGTTCCTGGCCCGTGAGTCCTGGTGCCCGCCGGTGATCAGTCGCGGGTTGCTCTACATCAGTCAGAACATGCGAGATCCAGTGACGCGAACGGGGCCTCGCCTGATCTGCTACGACCTTCGCCGTCCGGAGATGGCATCCGGCGATTCGGGTTCGAACAAGTAGACGACGAACGAGGGCGTCTCGAAGAGGGGCGGTTGGTCTCCCAGGCGATCGAGGCCGTCGGCACGCCGCCATACGATGTGAGTGACCCCGGTGTCGGCGAACGCGTTCGTCGTTGTGGCCACCGGTGGACGACCCAGCTGCAGCTCGTTGAGCCATCGTCCACGACGGATCCGCCGCCGGTCCCACTCCAGGATTCCCGACGCGTCCTGCGGACAGTCCTTGAATACAACGTACTCGGCCCGGTTGGCGTACCACTTGAAGGCCCAGCTGTTCCTCGGTGTCAGAACCACCGCGTCGTCAGGCAGGTGGGAGTTGATGAACTGACAGGTGTCCAGCCAATCGGCGTGCTCCTGGAATGACATCCGGCTGGGATTGCGGTCGGGCGCCGGCAGGCCCCAGGCAATCGCCAGCAGGAGGACGGCCAGGGACGGCGAGATGCGTCGTGGCGAGCAGGCAGCCAACAGCCCGCAAAGCCGCATCCCGATCGCGGCTGGCAGCACGACGTCAAAGAGCCTGTACGGGTAGAACTTCATCGCTGTCAGCCTGAGCCTGTCGATGATGTCGATCGTGTTCTCAGCCCCCGATCCACGTGGCGGTTGCTCCAGCGCCAGGAACCAGCCACACACGAGTACACACGATGTCGCGAGGACCACCCGTGTCCACCAGCCGTGCGGGTCTTTCTCGACGCTCAACCGCCTTGTGCCAAGCCATGTCACCACAGCGGCGGCATGGAGCAGGGCCGACAGGCGTGAAAAGCGTCCCGGGACCAGGTGGTGTCCGAGGCGGCCAAAGACCTGGATGGTGTCGGCCGAGGTGGAGCCGTTGCCGAGCAGGCCGAGTGCCGGTAAGAGACCGGGTAGTGCCACGGCGATGGCGATCGATGCAAGAACCCACCGCCGGCCGGTCCACGGCCAAGGATTGGCCAGGATCGCCGCGACAGCCGCCCATCCGCCGACCACTGGATGCACACAGATCGCCGCCCCCAACCAGGCGGCCGAACCGCGAGGTTGGCCGCCGAGCCTCGCGGCCACGGACCAGGTCAGCGCCGCGTATGCCAGGACTTTTGACTCGAAGCCTCCAACCACCCATTCGCCAGAGAGGCTCCCCGCGGAGGCCCAGGCCAGGAAGACGGCCGTCGCCAGGAGCGGCGACCAGCGACCCGGGACCAGGCGGTGTACCATCGTGGCCCAGCCGGAGGCCAGCAGGGTCAGCGCTAGGGCTCGCCCGATCCAGGCGACAGCGGCCAGCGGCAGGAATCCGGCCAGGGGACCGGCCAGAAGGTAAAAGACCAGGTGCGGATTGGAAGAATCCAGAAAGAAGTCGCCGGGACACCAGCCAGCGTCGAACAGGTGACGCGCCTTGGACAGGTAATGAGGCTCGTTGACGCCCGGGGTTGGCGTACGAATCGCAGAGTGCGCCAAGCAAACGGCGGTCACCGTCAGCAGGACGATGGCCGAGGGCCGGGTCGCCACGGTTGGTGGCGGTGCGGCTACTTCTTCTTGGACGATTTCTTCGTCGCCTTCTTGGCCTTGCCCCTGGCGGTCGACTTCTTCTTGCCCGATGCTTTCTTGGTCCCTTTCTGGGCCTTGTCACCGAAGACCTTGTCCCAGTTTTCCCAGAACTCAGGTGTCGCACCGGTGCGAACAATCGGACCGCTCATCGTCTTGTCTCTCTCAAAGTCTCGAAGTCACTCAAAGCGGTGTTCCGGCGGTCCCGGGCTGCTACCGATGGCCGTCGAACCAACGCGTGTGGTCAACGCCACCGATTCTCTCGAACGCCTGTTGATACTGTCAAGGGGCCTCGCTCGGTGATCCGATGGCTCGTGGTCGACCCACGGCCTATACTCGGATTGGTCCACAGGTGGACGTCACCTGCAGATCGGGGGACGAGGGAAGACCGAGAGCATGTGGTTTAACGAATACGAAGACGAGTTTCGGTTCCGAGAGATCTGGGAGGCGGTGCAGATCGCTCGCCCCGTGCACTATTCGTTGTTCACGTTCGGAGAGTCGGAACTGCCGTACTTTCTGGTCTGCGACAAGGCGGTCGACGACGACACGGTGACGGTGACACGCGGCGAGGTGAAGATCACGCGTCCGACGATCATCACCGCCGACAACGCACATCCAGAATTCCAGGGGTTTTTCGAGGCCCAGGAAGACGACAGCATCGTTGATTTTTTGATGGCCCGGACCGCCGGGTTTTCCAACCTGAAGCTCGACAATCAGGCCGCTCCAGCCGAATTGGTCAGTGACCGGGTTGAAGAAGTCGTCGACCGACTGAACCGTCGGCTGGACGAAGAGGAAGAGGATCGGGTGGCCATCCTGACCGCTCCGCATGGCCTCGGTGGAGTCGCCCTGCTGAGATACGCGGCAGAGCGTATCTGGCAAAGTGCGCCCGACAATGTCCAGGAATTGCGAGAACGTGGGTTCTTGCCATGAGTGGCGTCAACACACGCCGGGAGCTCTTCAGGTCGTCGACGCGGTGCGTCGCTGGCGGCGCCAGTGCGGCGAACCAGGCTCAGGGGTGTCGTCGGTTCGAGTGATCCTGGCTCCCAGGCCATTGAGTTTCGTCTCGAGCTGTTCGTAGCCGCGATCGAGATGGTAGATGCGTCGGATCTCGGTGTGCCCCTCAGCTGCGAGGCCGGCGAGGACCAGGGCGGCGCTGGCGCGGAGGTCACCGGCCATCACGTTGGCACCACCGAGTCTGGCGACACCGTCGATCACGGCCGAATCACCACGGCGATGGATTCTCGCCCCCAACCGCATCAACTCGGCGGCGTGCAGGAACCGATCAGGAAAGACCCGGTCGACGACAGTGCTCGATCCGTGGGCGATACACAACAGCGCCATCAACTGGGCTTGGAGATCGGTGGGCACTCCGGGATATGGACCGGCGACGACATGTGCGGCCCGGATGCGACCATTGGCGCGGGCTCGGATTTCACAGGTCCCCCTGTGAGCGTCTCCGGACGAAGAGGGCAATTGCACGCAGACGCCCAGGTGTTGCAGAAGGTTGGTGGTTTGCACGAGATGATCGGCGCGGGCGTCGAGGACGGTGACGTCTCCGCCGGTGATCGCCGCGGCAATCAGCAGAGTCCCCGTCTCAATGCGGTCTGGAATGACCTCATGCGTGGCTCCCGCCAGTTGATCCACACCATCGATTTCGATCACCGGGGTCCCGAGGCCACTGATATTGCCTCCCATGCGATTGAGGCAATGTCCGAGATCGATGACTTCTGGCTCACAGGCGGCAGACGTGATGACCGTGCGTCCTGACGCCAGTGCCGCGGCGGTCATGATGTTGCAGGTCCCCGTGACGGTGCTGCCATGAGGGCCGGCCAGATTCACCTCGGCACCTCGCAATCGGTCCGCTTCGGCGACGACATAACCGTTTTCAACTCGCAGATCGGCCCCGAGCGCTGACAGGCCCCGGAGGTGCAGGTCGATCGGGCGGTGCCCGATATTGCACCCGCCCGGCAGCGAGACGCGGGCGTGACCGCGACTGGCGAGCAGGGGGCCGAGGACACAGATCCCCGCTCGCATTTTCCTGACAAGTTCATAGCCGGCGACGTGGTGCTTCTGGCTGGTTGCCTCGAGAGTCATGCCTCCAGGCTCATCAGCGGTTATGGTGCTGCGGACGCCGAGAGTGGCCAGGAGCTTGCGGAGCGAATGGACATCGACGACGTCAGGAACACGCGACAGTCGCAGCTGACCGCTGCAGACGAGCGAGGCGGCCATGATCGGCAGGGCGGCATTTTTGGAGCCGCTGGCGGAAACCACGCCGCAGAGTGGTCGGCCGCCTGAGATGACAAACATGTCCAAGCGGGGACGCTCCGGTTTTCAGACGGGAGACGACACAGAAGGCAGACGTCGTGCGACCGCCACGCGAGGGCGTCCGGTGAGATCGTTGACCATGCGAACGTCTTCGAATTCGTTGTGTGATCCGAGGAGCGAAGTCACGGCCGGGGCCTGTTCGTGGGCCACTTCGCACAGCAAATGGCCGCCGGGACTCAGGACGTCCCCGGCGTGCGCCACAATGCGTCGGATGACGTCGAGACCGTCGGCACCCCCGTCCAACGCCAATCGTGGCTCGTGCTCTCGTACATCGGGTGGCAACGCCAGGCATTCGGCTGTGGTGACGTAGGGTGGGTTGGTGACCAGGAAATCGAAGGCGTGATCCGCGGGCAAGGGCGTGAACAGATCACCTACCAGAAATGAGATGCGATCGGCCACCTCGTGGTTCTGGGCG
>MDTE01179364.1_pt1 | contig 51992 bp, 41 predicted proteins | sample 811231 | NCBI WGS metagenome assembly MDTE01 (sample SAMN05326651, study PRJNA326480) | marine metagenome | isolation source: seawater | place: Indian Ocean: Red Sea | collected 2010 | reverse complement strand
TGGCCGTAGGCCAGGCGCCAGGCCAGTCGGATCTGATCGGCCGGCTGGTCGCCGGCTTCAGATTCCAGTCGCCGGGCGAAGCGAACCGATTGTGCGACGACAAAGTCGCTGTTCATCATCATCAGCGACTGGCTGGAGACGGTCGTCGAGACGCGTTCGGTGCAGTTGGGCTCCATGGCCGGCCGGTCGAACGAATCGAGCACCCCCAGCGGTCGGCTGCGGCGGACCTCGACCCAGATGCTCCGTCGGAACTCGCTGCCCCGCATGTCGATCACCGAGCCCGGTCGGCCTGCGTTGAGGTTTTCCTTGCCGATGACCCATTGTCCGACTCGGTCGGCCATCACCGGAACCGGCGGGCCGTTGGGAGTGGTGACCAGCGAACCGCTTGTCGACAGCACCGCGTCCCGCAGGCTCTCGGCGTCGAGTCGTCTCAGCGACATCCGGCCCAGCAACCGGTTGTCGGGGTCGGCAGCGAGCAGCTGGGCTGGTCCGGTTGTCGGTTGTCGGTAGGTGGCGGATGTCATCAGCAGCCGGTGCAGTTGCTTGAGGCTCCAGCCCTGCCGGAGGAATTCGGTGGCGAGCCAGTCGAGCAGGCGGGGGTGCGTGGGCCGGATGCCGAGCGTGCCGAGATCGCCGGGGGTGGGAGCCAGGCCGCGACCGAAGTGGTGCATCCAGCTGCGGTTGACGATCACGCGTGTGACCAGGGGATGTTTGCCGTTGGTCAGTCGCTTCGCCCAGGCCAGCCGACGGCCGGTTGAGGTGATGGCCTTGTCGTTGGCGGGCAGTTCGACCGGAGCCGTTGTGGTCACCGCCAGGATCGAGAGGTCCGACGGTGTGACCGGTTCTCGGGGCTGGTTGATGTCGCCCCGAAAAAAGACCTTGGTCACCGGCACCGCACCACTGTCCTCGGTCAGGACGCGGATGTAGGTCTGCTCGGGTTTGGTGGCCCGCAGGTCGGTGGCCCGTTTGGCGATCGCCTTGAGAGTGTTGGCGGCCTTCTGGTCGTAGAGGTACAGCGATCCGGCCGAGACATTGAGGCTGGGATATTTCTTGAGCAGTGCGAGCTGTTCGGGAGTCCGTTTCTTGGCGGCGGTCTTGCGTGCCGCGCGAGCTTTCTTCCGGATGGCTTCGGGCAGCTTGGCCACCTCTTTGTCGAAGGTCTGCTGGATGAAGACGTTTTGCTTGGCGGTCCGCTCGGCGTCGATCTTCTTGGCCTTGCTCTCGATCTTGGCGGCCTCGGACTTGTTGTCGTCGGTGTAGAGCGAGATCAGTCGGCTTGCCGGCTTTTTCCAGCGGGCGACGTTGAGTGCCGGCTCGAAGATGGCTCTCAGGCGGTAGTAGTCGACCTGTGGAATCGGATCGTAACGGTGATTGTGACACTGAGCACATCCGACCGTCAGTCCAAGAATCGAGGTGGAGACCACCTTGAGTGTCTCGGCGATGACCTGGTTGCGGTTGGCGACATTGTTGGAACCGGCCGTGCCGTCAGGTGCGGTTCTCAGGAATCCCGTCAACGTCAGCAGCCGGATCTGTTCAGCCGTGAGATTCAAGTAGGGGGGCTTGACCAGTTCGTCTCCGGCAAGTTGTTCGACCAGGAAGCGGTTCCACGGCTGGTCGGCGTTGTGGGCCGCGATGACCCCGTCGCGGAATTTCCAGGCCCACTTTCGCTGCGGGTCGGTGTTGGTCACTCCCTCGCTGTCGGCGTACCCGGCCGCGTCGAGCCAGTGGCGGCCCCAGCGTTCGCCGTAGTGCGGGCTGGCCAGCAGCCGGTCGATCAGGCGCTCCCACGCACCCGCGGCCGTATCCGACAGGAACCGTCTCTGTTGTGCCGGCGTCGGAGGCAGGCCCAGCAGGTCGAACGTCGCTCGCCTCAGCAGGGTCGGCCTGGACGCCGATCCGGCCAGGCCGTGACCGGCGGCTTCGAGTTGTGACTGGATGAACAGGTCGACGGGATTGCGGATTCTCCCGGTCTCCCGAACCGTCGGAAGTTGCGGTCGCCGGACGGGCTGGAAGGCCCAGAACTCGCGATCTTCGTCGGTGAATTGGAATCCTCGCTCCAGGGTCTTCGGTTCGGGGCGGGCTGTCGACGCTCCGGTGGCGATCCACTTTCTCAGCACCGCGATCTGTTCGGGTGTCAGCTTCTTGCTGTCCTTCCCCGGCGGCATTTCGCCGGTGGCCACCCGATCGATCAGAAGGCTTTCGCCGGGTTTTCCGACCACGATCGACGCGCCGGATTCGCCGCCGGCAATCAGGAACCGTTTCAGGCGGAGATCCAACCCCCCCTTCAGCTTGTCGGTCTCGCCATGGCACTCGAAGCAGTGGGCCTTGAAGATGCCCCGGACGTCTCGCTCGAATGTCAACGCGGGTGGTGCCGCCGTGGAGAGAGGTGGCAGGAGGCCGATCAGCAGTGTGGAAACAGCCAGGATTCGCATCGGGGCAACCAGGGGAATGGTGGGTGGGTTCGCGGGGGTGGGGGATTCCCGTTTGGCCGGAGGAATCTGCAACGATTCTCGGCTACCCCCCGGCTGTGAGCAAGGTCAGCCATGTTGGACCCGGGCCGGTGCGGCGTTGCCCGACCCGTTCGGCTCGGGTACACCTAGGGCGACACGTACCATCTCATCGGCTTGGAACCAGCACGGGGAGCAGACAATGACCGGTCACATTTCCAACGTCATCGGTCGGCAAACGGCCACTTTCCTGGGACTGTTGCTGACGGTTGCGGCCGTCACTTCATCGGCCACTGCCGGCGACTGGCCGGGGTTCCTCGGACCCAGCCGCAACGGGATCAGCACCGAGACCGGGCTGGTGGACACTTTTCCTGCGTCCGGTCCCAAGGAGGCCTGGCGGGTGTCCGGAGGCGTGGGGATGTCGGGCCTGGCCGTCGCCGATGGCCGGGTGGTGACACTGATCGAGTCGGGAACGAAGCAGCAGGTCTGGGCACTGGATTTCGCCAGCGGCAAGACGCTCTGGAAGACCGACGTGGCGGCCGCTTACCGCAACGGCATGGGCAACGGGGCCCGGGCGACTCCGACGATCGCCGGCGGCCGGGTTGTCGTGTTCACCGGAGAGGGCCGTCTGTTGGCGCTCGACGCCAAGACGGGGAAGGTCTCCTGGCAACAGGATGTGATCACGTCGCTGAAGGGGCGGGTGGCCGACTACGGGATGGCCTGCTCGCCACTGGTCGTTGGTGATCTGGTGGTCGTCACCCCGGGTGCTCCGCGTGCCGCGGTGGCTGCCTACAACCTGTCCGATGGCGAGTCGGCCTGGACTGCCGGCAGCGGTTCGACCGGCTATTCCTCTCCGACGGTACTCACCGCCGGTGGCCGTCGACAGGTCGTGGCCTTTCTCGGTGACCGGGCCCTGGGGCTCGATCCGACCAAGGGCACGGCATTGTGGAGCCACCCGTACGTGACCGATTTCGACTGCAATATCGCGACGCCTCTGGCCCACAAGGGGCGGGTGTTTCTCTCCTCGGGTGAAAACCACGGCAGCGTGATGCTGGAGCTGAAGAAGTCCGGCACGACGTTCACCCCGGCCGTCGCCTGGCAGTCTCAGGGACCCCGCGCCGTCATGCGGAACGAGTGGCAGACCTCGATCCTGCTGGGTGGACATCTCTACGGGATGGACAACGTGGGCGGTGCCGGACCGATCACTCACCTGGGTTGTGTCGATGCGGCCACCGGCAAGCTGGCCTGGAAACAGAATCGCTTCGGCAAGGGCAACCTGATCGCTGCCGACGGCAAGCTGTGGATCAGCACCATTCGGGGTGACCTTGTCCTGGTGGCCGCCTCGCCCAAGGGCTTCCGCGAACTGGCTCGTGCCGAGGTGATCGGTCCGACCCGCCAGGCACCCGCGCTGGCCCACGGCAAGCTGTTGTTGCGGGACGATGCCCAGATCGTCTGCCTGGACGTGAAGAAGCCCGCTTCCCGGTAGGACCTGATCCGGCAGCACCTCGCAAACAGAAAGGCTCATTGACCATGCCCGCCGAGTTGCTCGATCGCGAGGAGTACGTCGAGCAGGCGTACTTCTTCCGGGCCTACCGCGAACGGCTGGCCGATGGGGTGCCGTCCCAGGAGATCCTCGCGCAGGTCCGCGAGGAACTTCTCAGCAATACCCGGTTGCCGGTGGCGTTGGAGGTGATCGAGGGCGAATTGCTGTTGAGAGGACAACTGGTCGACGGCATGCAGCACCTCGGCCATTACTTCACTCCGTTCCAGATCTTCGTGATCGGGCAGTCGGAGGACGAGAAGTCGAAGTTCGACCAGTTCACGGCTTTGCACGTGCTCGAGAAGGAGGCCGAGTACCGTGCCGAGGAGCCGACCCCGCAGGGGTTGTTCATCTATCACTTCGAGGCGATCTCGCGGAATCATCTCGGGTACGACCATGGCCTGGAGGCGGTGGCTGCCGACCCGATCTACAGCGAGGAGTTCCGTGACTGGATTCTGAGGATCCGGACCGAGCTGGGGACGATCGATTTTGCCGACATGATCTATGTCCGCAGCGAACAGATGGTCCTCGACCAGCGACGGCAGCGGGGGGACGCCGACTGGGAGGCCGATTATCCGATCCTGTTCGGGGCCAAGGAGGGGCGGATCGCCAAGGCCAATCGGAGCAAGGACCCGCTGTACATGTTCGCCGCACTTCAACGCCAGCTGCATTATCCCGTGGTGCCGCGGACCCAGAAGGCCCGGGAGGCCGAGCTCGACCCCGTCCTCGAGCGGCGGCTGGTGATCATAGAAAAGCGGTTGCAGCTGGCAGAAGCCGAGCTCAAAGGCGGCGTGGATCTCACCGAGTTCTACGCAAGGTCCGATGACGGACTGACACCGCTGGACCAGTGAGATTTGGCGAAGAGAGGAGCCGCCGATGACCGCTGGTGAACTCGATCCGGTCGGCCCCGAAATTCTTGATGGGCATCTCTACGATTACCCGGCGTATTACGACCTGATCTTCGGCAGCGATTGCGCCGCCGAAACGGCCTTCTTCGAGGACTGTTTCCGACAGATGGCCCAGAGGCCGGTCGAGCGGATTTTCGAGCCGGCCTGTGGCACCGGGCGGCTGTTGTACCGCCTGGCCCGACGGGGTTACTCGGTTGCGGGCAATGATCTCAATCCGCACGCGGTCGCCTACTGCAACGCGAGATTCGAACGGGCCGGCTGGGATCCGCCGGCGGTGCTTGGCGACATGTCCGACTTTCGTCTCCGCCGCAAGGCCGATGCGGCCTTCAACACGATCAACAGTTTCCGGCATCTCGACAACGAGAAAGCCGCACGCAATCACCTCGGTTGCGTCGCCGCCGCCCTGGCTCGGGGAGGGCTGTACCTGCTGGGGCTTCATCTGACGCCGACTCGCGGGCCGCGTGACATGGGGGAGAGCTGGACGGCCCGACGGGGACACCTGGGGATTGTCTCGAACCTGAAGAGCATTTCGATTGACCGTCGCCGGCGGGTCGAGAAGTTCGAGATGAGTTTCGATGTCTACACGCCGACCCGCCATCGGAGGATCGAGGGGATCCTCGAGTACCGCACGTACACCCTGGAGCAGATTCGCAGATCGGTTGAATCGGTGCCGTCGCTGGAGTGGGTCGACACATTTGATTTTGCCTATGACATCTCGCAACCGGTCGTCGTCGACAATCTGACCGAGGACGTGGTCCTGGTATTGCGGAAACGGTGAGGCCGAACGCATCCACACTGATTGACCCGTCTGGTGGGACCGCCGTAGAATATGATCCGAGAGGGTCCGGTGCGGACTCTCTGGTCCCCACCGCCGGTCGCTGATTCCTACCCTGGACCGGCTCACTTGCCACGTTGTCGATCTATGCGAACTGTGATTCTCCTGACTGTCCTGTCGTTGACTGCCGGAAGCATGGTCTCCGCCGCCGAGCCGCTGGTGGTGAGGCCCTCGCGGGTCGAACTGCACTCGCCGGAAGACTCGGTCCAGGTGCTTGCCGAGACGGTCACCGGAGGCCGGACGGTTGATCGGACTCGTGACGCCCGGTGGGCGGTGGACGACAACAAGATCGCCCGGGTTGACCCGGCAGGACTGGTCACGCCCCTGTCCAATGGCAAGACGATGCTCAAGATCACTCTCGATGGCGCCACCCGCTCCATCGATGTCGTCGTCGACGGTGTGGCTCAGCCGCGACCGCTGTCGTTTCAGCAGGACGTGATCCCGATCCTGACCAAGGCCCGTTGCAACTCCGGCGGGTGTCACGGAAAGGCCGAGGGGCAGAATGGTTTCAAGCTGAGCGTCTTTGGTTTCGATCCGGATGCCGACCACGCCGCGTTGACCAAGGAGAAACGCGGAGGCCGGGTGTCTCTGGCCATGCCCGACAACAGCCTGCTGCTGATCAAGGGGGCCAGTACGGTGCCTCACGGGGGCGGTCGCAAGCTGCAACCCGGCGGCCGCCGTTTTCGGAGGCTGCGACGCTGGGTCGCTGAAGGAGCCCGATTTGACGTTCCCGGACGGGTTTGCACATCGATCCGGGTTGATCCTCCTCAACGACTGCTCGGTGCCCGCCAGAGCCAGCAGATGCGGGTGATTGCCAGTGACGCCGAGGGCAACAGTTGGTGCGTGACGGCGGAAGCCGAGTTCGAATCCAACAACGACGTGATCGCCACGGTCAACCGCCGGGGGCTGGTGTTGTCGACCGAGGTCCCTGGGGAGGCTGCGATCCTGGTCCGGTACATGGGACAGGTGGCCGTCAGCCGGATCACTCGTCCCCAGCCGGGCGTCGTGTTCCAGCGGCCGCCCGAACACAACTTCATCGACAAGCACGTGTGGGATCGGCTGGCCGAACTGGGCATCGCACCGAGTCCGCTTGCCGATGACGCGACGTTTCTCCGCCGGGCACACCTGGACACGATCGGCACGTTGCCAACGGTGGCCGAGGCCCGGGCGTTTCTGGCCGACAAGAATCCTGAGAAGCGGAACCGGGCGGTGGCGCGGTTGCTCGACCGCAGGGAGTACGCCTTTTACTGGGCGATGAAGTGGGCCGATGTGCTGCGGGTCGACAACGCGCAACTGAAACCGCAGGTGACGGTGGCGATCACTCGCTGGTTGCGTCGCCAGATGGCTGAGAACGTTCCCTTCGACCGGTTTGCCCGCGAGATTCTGACCGTCCGTGGAAACACGCGATCGGAAACGCCTGCGGCGGTCTACACGGTGCTGAAATCCCCGGGGGACTTGGCTCGCTCGGTCAGCCAGTTGTTCCTGGGCGTGCGTATCGAGTGTGCCCAGTGCCATCACCACCCATTCGAGAAGTGGAGCCAGAAGGATTACTTTGCCCTGGCCGGGTTCTTCACCGGGGTCAAGCGGGACGGAAAGACTGGCGGCTGGCAGAAGATCACCGACGGGCCCGGATCGGACCTGAAGCATCCCCGCAGTGGCCAACTGGTCCCGACGGCGGGACTGGGCAGTGCCCCGATCACCCTGGAGGATCCCCTGGACAGAAGGAGGGCGCTGTCGGAATGGATGACCGCTCCGGAGAACCCGTTCTTCGCCCGCACGATCGTCAATCGTCTCTGGGCGCACTACTTCGGTCGGGGCCTGGTCGAACCGATCGACGATCACCGGGCCACCAACCCGGCGTCGAACGAGAAACTGCTCGACGCCCTGGCTGCCGAATTCCGTCGTCAGAAGTACGACCTCAAGGCGTTCACCCGCACCCTGCTGGCATCACGGACTTACCAACTGTCATCGTCGACAGTGCCGGATAATGAACTCGACGACCAGAACTTCTCGCACGCGACAAAGAAGGCGTTGCCGGCCGAGGTGCTGCTGGATGCGATCTGCCAGGCGACCGGCATTCCCGAACAGTTCAACGGTTGGCCGACCGGCTCCCGCGCCATCGAGATCTGGGACAACCGCCTGCCGTCCTACTTCTTCGTCATCTTCGGTCGACCGCAACGCAACAGCGTTTGTGAATGCGAGCGAGGGAACGAGCCGAGCATCTCCCAGGCACTGCACCTGATGAATTCTCCGGAGTCTTTCCAGAAAATCCGTCACCGGGACGGCCGGGCCGCCGGCCTGGCGGCCAAGAAGCTGGCCGACGAGCAGGTGATCGACGAGTTGTTCCTGGCGACCTTGTCTCGCGTGGCCACCGACCGGGAACGGAAATTGCTGCTGGCCGCCTTCACCGAAGGCTCGGGAAATCGTCGTGAGGCGGTCGAAGACATTCTGTGGACGCTCTTGAACACCAAGGAGTTCCTGTACAATCACTAGGCCCCATGGGTCGATGACATAGACTGGTGGGACCACCGGTCAACAATCGAGGTGTTAGATGTTGAGTTTGTCGTTAGGTCAGACGGATGGACGTTTCTGTGACGGCGTGTCGCGTCGCCAGATGCTGCGATTGGGCGGGACGGGGGCCTTGGCAGGCCTGTCGTTGCCCGGGCTGCTCGAGCTCGAGGCGAAGGCCGCGTCGCAGCGAGGAGCGCAGGCCAAGTCGGTGATCATGATCTTCCTGGAAGGTGGGCCCAGCCACATCGACATGTGGGATCTCAAGCCGGAGGCTCCCAAGGAAGTCCGCGGGTCATTCCACCCGATTGCGACCAATGTGCCCGGCATCCAGATCGGCAACATCCTGCCCAAGTGTGCCAAGGTCACCGACAAGTTCACGATCCTGCGGTCCCACAGCCACCGCGACAACGGTCACCAGACCGGACGTCACTGGTGTCTGACAGGGCACCCGCCCACCTTCAACGATGGTCAGGCCACGGCCACGCCCTTCAACTCCGAGTACCCCTCGATCGGCTCGATGATCTCCCGGGAACTGGGCCACGGGGGAGCCGTGCCTCCCTACATCTGTGTTCCCGAGCCGATGGGGCCCGGTGGACCGGGGTTCTTTGGAGCCAAGTACTCGCCGTTCGTGATCGAGACCGACCCGGTGCAGCCGGATTTCCAGGTCCGTGACCTGAACCTGGCCGCCGGCACCAGCCGTCGCCGCTTCGATCTTCGTCGTCGCCTGCTTTCCGGTGTCGAGCAGTTGGCCGAGGGGCGTTCGGGCCGCGGACGTGCGGCCTCGATGTCGACCTACTACGAGAAGGCTCTCGAGCTGATCACCTCGCCGGCCGCCCGCAAGGCGTTCGACATGAATTCGGAGAATCCCAAGTTGCGCGAGCAGTACGGGCTGACTTCGCTGGGCCAGTGTTGCCTGCTGGGCCGCCGGCTGGTCGAGGCCGGATGTCGATTTGTTGGCATCAGCCACGGAAGCTGGGACACGCATGTCGACAACTTCACCAGCCACGAGAAGGCACTGGTTCCGCATGCCGATGCGGCGCTGTCGACATTGCTGACCGACCTGTACGACCGCGGATTGCTCGACGAGACGCTGGTCGTCATGTGGGGTGAGATGGGACGGACGCCGAGAATCAACGGCAACGCGGGCCGGGACCATTGGGCGCAGTGCCAGAGCGTGATCCTGGCCGGGGGAGGCATCAAGCCGGGCACGGTCGTCGGTGCCACCGACAAGACCGCGAGCTATCCCAGCACGACTCCCTACGGGATCCACGATCTGCTGCGAACGATTCTCAGCCAGATGGGAATCGATGCCGATCGCCAGTACCTGACTCCGCTGGGACGTCCCGTGCCGCTGGTCAAGGGCGGCACGTTCATTGACGAACTGGTCTGATCGGTCAGGTGAGTCACGACCGGGGGGAGACGATCGGATGCGGTTGAAGCGGCCGGTGGCTGTTGGTGCGTTGTCGATGGTGATTGTCGCCGGCGTGTGCAGCATGCCGTTGTCGGCCCAGGCTCCCGGGGTCGGCCACACGTTTCCGGCTGGCGGCCCGGCCGGGACGACCGTCACGGTCCAGTTGGGTGGTTACGATTTCACCCCCGATATCGACTATTTCCTCCACCATCCCGGGGCGACCCTGAAGGTCACCGGGCAACTGGGCCCGTACCTGGTGTCGCCACCGCCCTACTGGTTCGGCCCCAAAGGCCGGTCCAGTGCCTTCAAGATTCCGCGTGAACTGACCGCCACGATCACGCTGCCGGCCGGCCTTCCCCGGGGTCCGATTCACTGGCAGGTGGCCAACGCCAACGGCGCCTCGGGCACTGCCGTGTTCTTTGTCGGGGATGGTCCCGAGGTGATCGAGTCGCGACGGCAGGCGGAACCTCAGCCGCTGGCCAAGCTGCCGGTGACCGTCAACGGGCGGTTGTCGAGGATTGCCGAGGTCGATCGCTACACGGTGACAGCTGCTGCGGATGGCTGCCTGACGGTCGACCTCTATGCCCGGCGGCTCGGGGCGAACTTCAACGGAACACTGAAGATTCGGGATGCCGATGGCAAGCTGTTGGCCGACCTGATCGACACCGAGGGATTCGACTGTGCGGCGACGGTGACCGTGCGCAAGGGACAGACCTACACGATCGAACTGGCTGATCTCGATCACCGTGGACACCGTTCGTATGTCTATCGCCTGGAAGTGGTCGCCGGACCACGGGTGGTTGCCTGCCTGCCCAGTGGTGGCCGCCCGGGCACGACCGTTCCCGTGACGTTTGTCGGTTACGGACTCAAGAGCGGTGTGGCGCAGCTGGAAACCCTGGTCAGCAACGTGGTCTTCCCGAAGGACGAGGCCGGAACCGGCTGGTACCAGCACCGACTCAAGACCCCCCACGGGCAAGCTCCACCGGTGCCGCTACGGCTGGCGGACTTTGCCGAACTGGTGGAACCGGCCGCCGGAGCAGCCCGGGTCCTGGCTCCGGGAGCGGCCATCACAGGGACCTTGTCGACTCCCGGAGAAATCGACGAGTACTCGTTTCTGGCCAAGGCGGGTCAGATGGTCCGGTTCGAGGCCATTTCGGCAGAGATCGGTACGTGGCTTGATCCCGTTCTCCGCATCATCGACAAGGACGACAAGCAGGTCGCGATCAACGACGATTTTGGCGGTACGCTCGACGCCCGCCTGGATTTCAAGGTGCCAGCCGATGGGACCTACCGCGTACGTCTCCACAACGGCACCGGAATCGACGGGTCGCTCGATTCGGTCTACCGTCTGACCGCGCGGCTTCAGCAACCCGGGTTCACCCTGTCGCTGCCGCAGACATTCGCGGCGCCCGTCGGGGGCAAAGCCCCCCTGACGCTCTCCTGTGTGCGGATCGGGGGATTTGCCGAAGAGATCACGCTGAAGCTGGCGGGATTGCCCGACGGGGTCACCGTTCCCGCGGAGATCAAGATCCCCAAGGGGAAGAACTCGGTGAAGGTCAATGTCGAGGTGGCCAAGACCGCCGGCACCGACGTGGCCTTCGTGACCCTGACCGGAACCGCCATGATCAACAAGCAGCCGGTGACCGTGACCGCGCGGAGCAGCTTTGGTGGTGACCTGGTGCCGCGGCGGGCCACCGCCAGGTTCGACAACCGGATGCTGATGGTGCGGACCATGGCATCGCCGGTGACGCTGGATTTGATCGATCGCAATCGCCAGCGGCCGGTGCACCGCGGCACCACCTACCCGGCTGACTTCATCGTCAAACGGGAGGAGGGGTTCGATGGGCCGATCCGAGTGCGGATGGCCGCCGCACAGCAACGACGCGTTCAGGGGATGCGGGGGCCGGTGATCCAGGTTCCCAAGGGGGCCGAGAGGGTTCAGTACCCGTGCTTCATGCCCGAGTGGCTTGAGACCGACCGGACAACCCGGTTCCTGGGGCACTCGGTGGCCGTCCAGAAGGACGCCAAGGGTCGCGAGCGGCACCTGGTCAAAGGCTCGATCGGCAGCATCACGATGATTCTGGAAGGGGCGCTGCTGAAACTGGCCCACCGAGCGGGTGAGTTGACGGTGGCCCCGGGGGGAAGCTTCGAGGTGCCGGTGGCGGTGTCGCGATCGGCGAAGCTCTCCGAGACGGCGGTTGTTCACATCGAGGTGCCCGAACCGCTGGTCGGGCTGATCAAGGCCGAGCCGCTGATGCTCAAACCCGGCCAGGGCACCGGAACGCTAAAGGTCATGACACTGCCCGATGCGAAGCTTGACGGGGACTGGCAGATCAAGCTGGTGGCAACCGCGTTGCAGCAGGGCCGTTGGCCGGCGGTGTCGGTGACCAACGTGACGGTTCGTTTCGTCCGCTGATCGTTGTGACTGGAATCCTGGCGGTTCCGGTGGCATGCTGCGACCAGTGGGCCGCCGATCGGGTGGAACCCTAAGAGGCCAAAGGAGGCGAGTGCCGGTGATCAATCGTCGTGAATTCCTGGCCGCATCGGCGGCCACCGGGCTGTCGTTGCTGAGTCCCTCGTTGCGGAACCGCGTCGAGGCTGCCGACGCCAAGAGGCTGAAGATCACCGGGATCGAGTGGGACCAGGTGCTGGTGCCCTACCAGGCATTCAACCGTCAAGCATTGTTCCGGTATCACGGCCTGTCGTTGCAACTGCGAACCATCTTCCGGGTGCGGACCAATACCGATCTGGTCGGTCTCGGAGAATCATGGGGTGGGGCGTCGTTGACCGACAAGCAGGTGGCCGGTTACGTGGGGACCAGCCCGTTCGAGTGGCTGGGGGCGAGGAAGGACCTGGCGCTGAACATGGCCTTCTACGACCTGATGGGAAAGGTTCTCGGGTTGCCCGCCTGGCGGTTGATCGGGCCACAGGTCCGGGACCGGATCCCGGTCGCCGCCTGGACCGTGTCGAGGTCGCCTCAGGAACTGGCCGAGGAGGTGCGACAGGCGGCCGGTCGCGGTTACCTGTGGCTGAAATACCACATCGACGAAGTCCACAACGTCGTTGATCAGGTCCGCGCCATGCAGCGGGTCGCTCCGAAGGGCTTCCGGGTACAACTGGACTTCAACGCCAACGCCGAGTACCGGGACATCTCTCCGATCCTCAAGGAACTGGCGCGGTTTCCGGTGATTGGTCGGATCGAGGATCCGATCCAGACTGGTGACCGTGACGGGTACCGCAAGCTGATCGCCGAATCCGACATCGAGCTGTTGATTCACCATGGTCCGGTTGACTACCTGATCGACAAGGCCTGTGACGGGTACATGGCCGGTCATGCCCCGATTGGCCATGCGATCAAGGTGGCAGGTGTTTCGGAAGAAGCCGGACTCCCGTTCATGTTGCAGCAGGCCGGAGGCCAGATCAACCAGGCGTTCCTGGCACACGAGGTGGCTGTGTTTTCCGGAGCTAGGATCGACCACGTCAACCTGGCCCATCTCTGGGTCGACGACGTGACGACGACCCGGGCGAGGGTGACACGCGGGACGATCGCCGTGCCGAAGGGACCCGGGCTGGGCATGCAGCTGGATCCAGAAAAACTCGAAAAGTACGCGACGGCGCCGCGTCCGCAGTACCAGCCGTTCCTGGTGAGAATTGTCTACAAGGGAGGTCCGACGATCGTCGTTCGTCACGAACCGCACCTCTCGGGCCAGACCGACAACCTGAGATTCCTGGGGCGGTTGTTGAAGGGAAAGGTTCCCAAAAACAGGATCCCCGGTCCGACTCCGGGATATCTCAACGCGGTGACGTCCGAGTTCCTGGACCGAAAGAACTGCGGAGATTTCGATCGCCTGTGGAAGGCGACCGAGCGCGGTGCGGTGGTGACCGGTGGTTCCGACTCAGGCGGATCCCCGACGCCGTAACCGTTTGCCCCACCGGGCCAACCGGTCGCTGTGGGTTTCGTGCAGTGCCGTGAAGGCGAACAGGACCATTGTCGCAGCGATCACCAGCAGAGTGATTCTCAGCGTGTCGTTGTTCGCCAGGGAGGCCACAACCGGCCGAGCTGCCCATTGACCGGCCGTCGTGTCGGAGACCGCCAGGTTGAGAGCGGCTCGGGGAGCCAGCCGCAGCGATTCGTCGACCGTCAGACGGTTTTCGCCGGGACCGGATTCCCGGAGATCCAGGCTGGCCAGTTCGTTGGCGTAGCCCGGATCGGCCTTCAGCGTGTCGCGAACCTGTTCGAGGTACTCGATCCGGTTCTCCAGGGCCCTTTCATCACCGCGGTTTTCGGCCGAGTGCGCGACGAGATCACCGAGAACCAGACAGTTGGGGGCGAGCGAGACGAACCCGTAGAGCCCGGTGGCAGTGACCAGCGTCAGCCAGAAGGCCAGCGTGATTTTGCTGGCTGGTTCGGAGGGAAGACGGGTCACGGCTGGGGTCCTGTGTCGGCCGGTCGCACGATCGATCAGATCGTGCCTCCGTAGATGGCGTTGTTGCCGAGCAATTCCTCGATACGCAGCAACTGGTTGTATTTGCAGATGCGGTCGGTGCGGCTGGCCGATCCAGTCTTGATCTGCCCGGTGTCCAGTGCCACGGCCAAGTCCGCGATCGTGGTGTCCTCGGTCTCTCCCGACCGGTGGCTCATCACGGCCGTGAAACCGTTCTTGCCGGCCAGTCGCACGGCATCGATTGTCTCGGTCAGCGTCCCGATCTGGTTCACCTTGACCAGGATACTGTTGGCCACGCCTTTTTCGATCCCATCGGCCAACCGCTTGACGTTGGTCACGAACAGGTCATCGCCGACCAGCTGACAGCGGTCACCGATCGCGTCGGTCAGCAGTTTCCAGGCGTCCCAGTCGTCTTCCGAGCAGCCGTCCTCGATTGAGCAGATGGGGTACTTGTCGACCCATCCGGCGAGCAGTTCGACCATGCCGGCGGCATCGACGTCCTGGCCCTCGAGGTGGTATACGCCCTTTTCGGTGTCGTAGAACTCGGTCGCCGCGCAGTCCAGGGCGATCTTGACCTGGTCACCGGCCTGGTAGCCGGCTCGCTCGATCGCCTCGAGAATCGAAGTGATCGCCGCCTCGTTGCTTTCCAGGTTTGGAGCGAACCCACCCTCGTCGCCGACGGCGGTGTTGAGTCCCTGTTCGGAGAGGACCTTCTTGAGATGGTGGAAGATCTCGGTTCCGCATCGCAGGGCTTCACTGAAGCTCTCGAAACCGATCGGCATCACCATGAATTCCTGGATGTCGACCGAATTGTCGGCGTGTTCGCCGCCGTTGATGATGTTCATCATCGGCGCCGGCAGCCGGTTGGCCCCGGTGCCGCCGAGATACCGGAACAGCGGCTGGTAGCAGCTGCGGGCCGCGGCGTGGGCTGCGGCCAGCGAGCAGGCCAGCATCGAGTTGGCACCGAGGTTCGACTTGTTCTCGGTACCGTCCAACTCGAGCATCCGGCGATCGATTTCGGCCTGGTTGGTCACGTCGAGATCGATCAGCACGTCGACGATGCGATTGTTGACGTTGTCGACGGCCTGGCGGACACCCTTTCCGAGATAGCGATTCTCTGCGTCGGTGTCTCGGAGTTCGTGGGCTTCGTGCTGTCCGGTGCTGGCGCCACTGGGCACCGCTGCTCGTCCCACGACGCCTTCCTCGGTCGTGATGTCCACTTCGACGGTCGGATTGCCCCGGCTGTCGAGAATTTCTCGGGCGCGGACTTCTGTGATGGCTGTGCTCATCGGCTTCTGTTTCCTGGCAGGCTGTCGCTTGTGGCGTCTGCGGTTCCGTTGTAGCAGGTGGACTGAACCGCATCCACGACACGCAAAAAGGCCACCGTTTCGAGAGTATCGACCGGCCGCCGGCCCGGGCATCAACTGTTCGGGTGGTGTCCCTGTAAGCGGCGTGGCCGGTGAATTCGTCAGGAACGGACACTTCGCCGTTGGTCCCTCGACCCTGTAGGATAAAGGCTGTCGACTAGAGACGGGATGAGCAGGATGGGCCGCGCGCTCGAACCAATGGACCCTCAGCTGACTTCGATCCAGCCCGGTGGTGGGGTCGTGATCCGTCTCGAGTTGGCGTGGGGCGTCGTTCGCCGGCTGTGGCTGAAGACCTTCCGCCGTGGCTACGTGAAGCGGATGGCCGCACTGAGACAGGGAGACTCCAATGGGTGTCCGCACGAGGTGCTCGATCCCCGGGACGTGAAGTTCTATCGCAACCAGCCGGGTTACTGGTGGAAATCCGAGGACGATCCGTTCATTGGTCGCGACAGGTTGCCGTTCGTGCGGGTGGGGCTGGCCGAGTTGCTGGTCTTTTCCGTGCTGGCCTGGGGTTCCGCGGCGGCCCTGGCCTGGTGGCTGGTGTCGGCCTCACCGGCATCACCGCTGAACTGGGCCGGCTGGTTGGGCGTATCGGTCCTGCTGGCCGTGGCGGTGATCATTGCCTGGTTCTTCCGCAATCCGAAACGGGTGCCGCCCGATGATGACGAGGCGGTGCTCTCGCCCGCCGATGGGACGGTGGTCGAGATTCGCGAGATCGAGCACGATGAGTACATCGGGGGGCCGGCCGTGCTGATCGGCATTTTCCTGTCGCTGTTCAACGTCCACGTCAACCGCAGTCCGCGTCCGGCGCGGGTGATCGGTCTCTCGTATCGTCGCGGCAAGTTTCTCAACGCCGGCCGTCCCGAGGCATCCCAGGAGAACGAGCAACTGGCGGTGCGGTTGGAGGAGACCGGCGGATCGGATCGTCCGTTGATCGTTCGCCAGATCACCGGGCTGGTCGCTCGGCGGATTGTCTGCTGGTTGAAACCGGGTGACACGTTGTCGGCGGGTGAGGTGTTTGGGATGATCAAGTTGGGTTCCCGGACCGAACTGGTACTGCCCCGCGAGGAGGGGCTCGAACTGTCGGTTGAACTCGGCCAGGTGGTTCGGGCGGGCACCAGTGTGATGGCCCGTTTTTCGTCGGCCCCGAAGGAAGGACATGCGTCATGAAAAGTCGCCGTAAGGTCTTTGCCGTGCTGCCGACGATGTTGACGCTGGGCAACCTGATCTGCGGGTTCGGCTGCATCACTTTCGCCGCCAAGCTCGGGCCCTCCGACTCGACACTGACCTTTGCCGCGCTGCTGGGGCCCAATGCCGCCCAGGAGGGCCAGGGGCTGGTGATCGCTGCGGTGCTGATTTATCTCGCGATGGTCTTTGATGCCTTCGATGGCAGCGTGGCACGTCTGACCAATCAGACCAGTGAGTTCGGCGCAAACCTCGACAGCCTCTGCGATGTCGTCAGTTTCGGAATTGCCCCGGCATTCCTGATGCTGCAGTTCACTCGCATCTACGCTCCGCACGAATTGTGGGCCGAGCAGGGCAGCCAACTGCATCGTCTGCTCTGGGTCCTGGCAGCGTTGTACGCCGTCTGTGCGGCGTTGCGGCTGGCGAGGTTCAATTCCGAGACCGACGAGGAGGACTCGCACGTGGAGTTCAGCGGGCTGCCCTCGCCGGCGGCGGCCAGTGTCGTGGCGAGCATTCCGATCTCACACCAGCTGCTGGTGCGGTCCAATGACGGCCCGACCCAGGTGGTGTCCGAGTGGCTCGGACCGATCCTTCAACTCTCGTTGCCGGTGGTGACGCTGGCCCTGTCCTGCCTGATGGTCAGTCGAATTCCCTACGTGCATGCGGTCAATCACCTGTTGCGGGGCCGCCGCAGTCGAACGCACATGATCCAGTTGGTCTTTGCTCTGGCGGTGATCTACTGGCAGCACGAGGTCGCCATCCCGTTGATTCTCTGCTGGTACGCCTTTTCTCCGCCGGTGAAGGCGGTCTGCCAGTCCCTGGTCTCTCGGCGGCTCCACAAGCCGACCGAAATCTGACGGATTGCTCCATGTTCACAGGCCTCGTCGAAGCTCGCGGAACCGTCAGCGGCCTGGTCGACGATCCGCCGGCATGCCGGTTGGAAATCGGTGTCGGGGAGGCCTGGGCCGGTGAGGCGTCTGTGGGCGACAGTGTCGCCATCAATGGCTGTTGCTTGACGGTTGTGGAGATCGGTGCGGCGACGCTGTGGTTCGAAGCCGGCCCCGAGACCCTGGCCCGCACCAACCTCGGCGAACTGGTTCCGGGAGCTCCGGTGAACCTCGAGCGGCCTTTGGCGGCCGGGGGACGGTTGGGAGGACACTTTGTTCAGGGCCATGTTGACGGCACGGCCAGCGTCGTCGATGTCCGTCGGGATGGTGAGTGGGTGACGATGTGGTTCGAGGTGTCCGGAGACCTGGCACCACAACTGGTCTCCAAGGGATCGGTTGCTGTCGACGGGGTCAGCCTGACCGTGGTCGAAGTGGCCGAGACCCGTTTCAGCGTCGCGCTGATTCCGCACACGCTGGAGGTGACCACGCTGGGGGTTCGAGAGACCGGGGCACGGGTCAATATCGAGACCGACATCCTGGCCAAGTACGTACAGAAACTGGTCGTGGGGGGAGCGATCGACGGGGTCGCCGGAGGTGGCCCGGAATGAAACCCGCCGTCCGACAGACCCGCAGTTACCTGATGGATCTCTTTGCCCGCCACGGGTTCCATCCCCGGACCGATTTCGGCCAGAACTTCCTGATCGATCTCAATCTCATCGATGTGCTGGCCCGGGAGGGGCGTCTTGGTCCCGAGGATGTCGTGCTGGAGATCGGCACCGGAACCGGCAGCCTGACGGCCCAACTCTCGGCGCTGGCCGGAGCGGTGATCACCGTCGAGGTGGACACCAACATGGTGACTTTGGCCAGGGAGGTCGTCGATGAGTTCTCCAACGTGACGCTGTTGCATCAGGATGCCCTGAAGAACAAGAACCACTTCGCGCCGGAGCTGCTCGAGTTGATCGATGAGAGGCTCGCCGAGGTCCCGGGACGGAGACTGAAGCTGGTGGCCAACCTGCCCTACAGCATTGCGACTCCGATTGTCTCGAACCTGGTCGCGACCGATCTCGAATGGGAACGGATGGTGGTGACCATCCAGTGGGAACTGGCCGAGAGGATGACGGCCTCACCGGGCAGCCGCGACTACGGGGCACTCTCGGCCTGGCTGCAGTCCCAGTGCCACGTGAAGACGCTTCGGCGGTTGCCACCGAATGTCTTCTGGCCTCGACCTCGGGTTCAAAGTGCCATCGTGAGGCTGGCACCGGATCCGGCCGGACGTCGACGGATCATCGACCGGGCGTTTTTTCAGGACTTTCTTCGACGCGGTTTCCACCAGCGTCGGAAGCACTTTCGCAGCGTGCTGGCCGGCATGTATCGCAAGCAGCTTTCCAAGGCCGACATCGACGACGTGTTTGCCGAGATGGAGATCGCCACCGGGACGCGAGCCGAACAAATCGACGTGGCTGCTCTGGTGGAATTGTCGAATCGGTTGTATCACAGGGTCAATTCCGCACCGGAAGCTCGACAGGGAAATTAGTGCCATGGAAAGCCGGATTGCCTATCGCGGTTACACGTTCGACGACGTTTTGCTCGAGCCGCTCTTCAGCAGCATCATGCCGTCGGAGGTGGACGTCCGCAGTCGCTTGACCCGGAACATTCCTCTGAATCTTCCGGTGGTCAGCAGTCCGATGGACACGGTGACCGAAAGCGACATGGCGATCGCGTTGGCCCAGGAGGGGGGCATCGGGATCATCCACAAGAACATGACCGTCGAGCAGCAGGCGCTGGAGGTCGACCGAGTGAAGCGAAGCGAGCACGGCGTGATCGTCGACCCGGTCACCCTGCCCCCGGAGGCTACCGCTGCCGAGGCCGCTCGGATCATGGATGAACGCAATATCGGCGGTGTTCCGATCACCGTCGGCGGCATCCTGAAGGGGATCCTCACCCGCCGAGATCTCAGGTTTCTCGATTCTCCGGAGACGAGAATCGAGGAGGTGATGACCCGCGACAACCTCGTGACAGCTCCCGAGGAGACCTTGCTCGAGGACGCTCAGAGAATTCTGTTGGAAAACAAGGTCGAGAAACTGTTGCTGGTGGATCGAGATTACCGATTAAAGGGATTAATCACGATCAAGGACATAGATAAGAATCACCGGTTTCCGCTGGCTTCCAAGGACACGCGGGGTCGTTTGCGGGTCGGTGCGGCGGTCGGAGTGTCGGATTTCGACCGCGTCGAGGCGTTACTGGAAAAGGGAGTCGACGTCCTGGTCGTCGACAGTGCCCACGGGCACTCGGAGAACGTTGTCGAGACGGTCAAGGAGATCAAGCGGCGGCACGAAATCGATGTGATTGCCGGAAACGTGGCCACCACGGATGGGGCCCGTGACCTGCTGATGGCAGGAGCCGATGCGATCAAGGTTGGAATCGGGCCCGGATCAATTTGCACCACGAGGATCATTTCGGGGGTCGGAGTTCCCCAGTTGACAGCGATTGCCCACACGGCCAAGGCCATCGCCGACACCGACGTTCCGATCATTGCTGACGGAGGGATTCGTTACAGCGGAGACATCACCAAAGCCCTCGCTGCCGGGGCACACGTTGTCATGCTCGGAGGTCTGTTCGCCGGGCTCGACGAAAGTCCCGGCGAGTTGATCCTCTTCCAGGGGCGCAGCTTCAAGCAGTACCGCGGGATGGGATCGCTGGGAGCGATGGTCAAGGGCAGCAGCGAACGATACAGGCAGAGCGCAAACGACGCAGGTCGGCAGGAGGCCGGGAAGCTGGTACCGGAAGGAGTCGAGGGACGAGTGCCTCACAAGGGACCACTCAACAACTTCCTCTACCAGATTATCGGAGGATTGCGGGCCGGCATGGGTTACTTGGGAACACGGACGATTTCGGAGTTGAGGACGGAAGCGAGATTCATCCAGGTATCGCCAGCCTCCGTTCGGGAGAATCATCCCCATGACATCGCGATCACGCAGGAAGCACCAAACTACACGGCGGAACATTCGCCGATGGAAACGACCTGACCGGCTGACCGGCCGGTTGGTGGTCGCCGTGGCGATGCTGTCCCTCGGTTTCGGGTCGGCCACGGCAGAGGATCCCGGGCCCTCGTCATCCTACGCCCTGCCACGAGTCGTGATCCGGAAACCTGCGAAGTCGAGATCTCCCGGACCCGTCAGGCCTCCGTTTGCCAAGCCGGCCGAGGTTTCCGAGCGGGGGCGGGCCACCGGTCAGGCCGTCCCGATCCCCGACGTGGTCCCCCGGAAGTCGCAGGTGACGCCGATTGCGGCCACGCAGAAACCGGCGGCCGTCAAGGACCCGAAGCAACTGCGGAGGATCACCACGATCCGTCCGTTCCAGGACTACTCGCCCACGGGGCGTCCGCCGGTGGCTCGCAAGCCCGAGGAATTGAACCTGGGCGGCGGCGAGTTGACCAAGCGGGTTTTCGAGTCACAGGTCTACCACTGGAAACCCACCGATCTCTACCATTTTCCGCTCTACTTCGAGGACGCACCTCTCGAGCGGTACGGGCACACACATCACGAACTGGTTCAGCCGTTCGTGTCGGCCCACCGCTTCGGCATGCAGTTGATCGGGTTGCCGTACCAGATGACCATCGATCCGATCCTGAAAAAGACCTACACGCTGGGTTGGTACCGTCCCGGTGAACCGGCGCCGATGCTCCTGTACCAGGTGCCGTGGAATACCGAGGCCGCGGCGGTCCAGGCCGGCGTGACGACGGGACTGTTCTTCCTGGTTCCCTAGGTTGATAGGCTGGAGGGGTCCTGGTTGGCAGGGGCCATGCGGGACATCATCCCGAATTGGGGCTACACGCGTGAATACACCACATCCCGGACTCGGCAACCAGGAGACGGGCTTGACGGCTCTTGCTGGAGATATTGTTGATCGGATTGAGTCCTTGCTGATTGACGCCGAGGCGACCACGCGGCCGCTGGAGCTCGACCCCTACAGGGACAAGCTTTTCGAGTTGTTCGTGACGGCGCATGCCGCTGGCCTGGTCTCCGAGGACGCCGATTCCGACCTGACGGCCGATGGCATCAGCCGGCAATTGGCCTCCCGTTGGAACCTGGCTGACGTGGCCCAGGGTTCGGTCTCGCGACAGGAGAAACTCCCGTCGGAGTCTTTGGGTCGCATGAGGATGCTGTGGTCGTTCCTGCGGATGTGGATGGAATGGGCCTACGCCTGGGAGCGTTGGTCCGAATTCCATGACGCCTAGGACGAGGTGTCCAATTCGGCCAGCGTCTCGCGCCAGGCGGCGACCAGGCCTTCGGCGGCTGCGTTGATCGGAAATCTTTCGGCGACCTGTTCGCTGGCCGCGGTTCCCAGCCGGGTTCTCAAGTTCGGGTCGGCTGCCAGCCGCGCCAGTTCGTCGGCCAGCGCGGCGGGGTCGTCGGCGGGCACCAGGATCGACGTGCGTCCGTCGGTGAGGATCTCACCGGTACCGCCCACGTCGGTGGCCAGGATCGCGCGGCCTGCCGCTGCGGCTTCCAGCAGCACACGGCCGAGGGGTTCCTGGCGGGCCGGATGAACCAACAGGTCGATTTCGGCCAGCAACTCGGGGATATCCCGACGGTAGCCCAGCCGGTGGATCCGGCCCGAGGGAGCCGAGTCCTCAAACCGTGCGAACACCGCGTCTTCGAACATCACGCTCTCGGCTTTTTGGGACAGTCTCTCGCCGATGACCAAGTAGTCGATATCGGTTTCGACTCGGGTTGCGGCTTCGGCCAGCACGTCCAGGGCCTTGCGGAGTCCGATCTGGCCGATGGTTGCGACCAGCAGGCCGGGCCGAGTGATGTTCAATTCGCGTTTCAGCCAGCCGGGGGGCCGTACCGGATTGCGGAATTGGGCCGGATCGATTCCGTTGTAGACCACTCGGGTGCGGTCGGGGTCGAGTCCCGCGGCGACGTGGTGGTCTCGGGTAGCGTGCGAGACGGCCAGCAGACGGCGATTGGTGTTGATGTCCTCCAGGGCGGCATTCGAGAGATTGAGAATGTCGCGGAGGTGTCCGGTCGTGGGACGGCCGGTTCGGCGTGCCAGTCGCCCGGACAGCCGGCTCATCGACAGGCTGTTGGCGTGCAGCAGTCCGGCACCGCACTTCCCGAGAAGTTCCTCGAGACGTTCGACCGCGTTGTCGCGGTTGTCGTTGACGGAGAAGTCGACGTGCTCGATCTTCCGAGCCGCCAGTTCTTCGGCCAACTCGCCGACGGCCGGTGCCACGACGACCGGGTCCCAGCCCCTGGCCCGGATGGCCGGGATCAGGGCCAACAGCGACCGCTCACCTCCGTTGACCGAGCCGAATTCGCAGAGGATGGCGACGCGGTGAGAGTCGGACGGCATTGGCCGTGGCTCCGGAATCCGATGCCTTCAACTGCCACGACGCTTCGCGTGGCTAGTAGCGGGCCAGGTCGGCCGCCTGGGTCTCCAGGCTCAGGTCGGTCACGATCTGCTGGGCCGAATTGAGCATCATCTTCAACTCGCTGCCAATCGCGATGAACTGCCAACCTTCGCCGATCCGCCGCTGGACGTCCTCGGCTGTCTGAACGTGCAACCCGACCGGCGTTCCGACGTCCTTGCCGGTGGCCAGTACCCGCTGCATCATCGCTTCGTGTTCCTCGGGCGTCGGAAATGTTCCGTCGTCGTCCCGCATCTGGAATCTCAGGTCATTGGGACCAACGAAGATCGCGTCGACTCCCGGGAGGCTGTAAATGTCCGGTGCGTTCTCAACGCCCTGTGGCGATTCTGTCTGCAGCACGACCAGGATGTTGTCGTTGGCCTGTTCGTAGTAGTCACCTGCGGCGGCGTCGAAGTTGATGGCGTGCAGGCCGCCACCGACCGACCGATCGCCGACCGGGGGGTACTTGGCCGCGGCGATGGCAGCCTTGGCCTGTTCGACCGTGTCGACCATCGGCACCACAATTCCGTGTGCTCCGGCATCGAGCACCCGCTTGATCAGGTCGTGGTCACCTCTCGGCACCCTCGCCAGGGGCACGCAGCCGGCATCGGCAATCGCACCGAACACCAGGGCCGCGTCGCTCCAGTCGACGGGCGAGTGTTCGATGTCGAGGGTCAGCCAGGGGAATCCCACACGGGCCATCAGACGGGTTGCGTAGACGTTTCCCAGGCTCAGCCACGTGCCCACCTGGGGCTGACCGGCTCGAAGGGCCGCTTTCACCGGGTTCTGTTTCATCGGGAGCTCCCATCGGAAGAGACTGTGTTCTGGATGCCCGGGTGACCGATGCCGACACGGCCCCGGTGGGTCAGCACAGATTCTCGCACGCGACCCACGGAGGTCAACCGAGGAGGACACTCGCGACGGTGGTGGCTATACTCGGCCCGCCTCGAGTCGGGTGCCGGGGTGATGAGACCGGTTGTGGCGATCAGTGAGGCGAACACGATGGCAGAATTCCAGGCGGTGGCCAAAACCGGTGACATTCCCGAGGGCGAAGGGCGAGCCTTTGCGGTTTCGGGGCGAATGGTCGCCGTCTTTCTCAAAGACGGACACTACCACGCCATCAACGACAGTTGTCCCCACATGGGGGCTTCGTTGGCGACCGGCTGGGTCGAGGACGACCAGGTCACCTGCCCGTGGCATGCCTGGCGGTTCTGCATCACCGATGGCACCTGGCTGGACAATCCCCAGTCGGAACTCAAGAGCGACTGCTACGAGGTGCGGGTGGTTGAGGACGAGATCCAGGTGCTGGTGCCCGGCCGCCCGGAACCCGACGCCTCAGCCAGCGACGAGTGAGCCAGCGGCTGGGACGTGTTCAGTTCAACTCGCACGAGTCGCCGGGCGCCATCACCAGTGGTTCGGCCGACGTTTCGGCTCGCACGCGTTCGGCCCAGGCCCCGGCGTCCTGGGCGATCAGCGGCCAGGTGTCGTAGTGGTCGGGAATCACCCGCTTGGGCTCGATCAACTGGACCGCTTTCAGGGCGTCATCGGGACCCATCGTGAAGTTGTCACCGATTGGCACGATGGCCAGGTCGATACCGGTCTCTCCGATCAGTTTCATGTCGTAGAACAGCCCGGTGTCGGCGGCGTGGTAAATGGTGCCGTCGGAGAGTTTCAGCAGCACGCCGGCGGGATTGCCCCCGCAGGATCCGTCGGGCAGCATCGAGCCGTGGTGGGCGATTGTCAGCTTGACGGTGCCCCACTCGAATGCGTGTTGTCCTCCGATGTGCAGCGGGTGGGTGTTCTCGACCCCCTGGCCACTGAGCCACTCGACGATCTCGAAGTTCGCGATCACCATGGCTCCCGTGCGTTGGGCCACCGCGATCACGTCGCCGACATGGTCACCGTGGCCGTGGGTCAGGATGATCACGTCCGCGGGCACCTCTTCGGCCGTCGTCGATGCCACCGGGTTGTCGGTCAGAAACGGATCAATCAGCACGTGCGTTCCGTTGGTCTCGACCAGGAAGGTCCCGTGTCCCAGGAAGGTCACTGTGGTCGTCATCGGTCGCTGTCTCCTGCAAGTCGCCGGCACCAATAGGCTTTCATTGGCCCAACTCGTTCTGCATGTGTCGCTTGTAGGCTTCGACGCCGGGCTGCCCAAAGGGGTTGATGCCCGTGGCGTAGCCTTCGAGGGTGACGGCTAGCATCAGCATCTGCAACAGGCCTCCCATGGCGAATTCGTCGAGTCGGGGCAGGCGGATGTCGCTGGTGGGCCGCGCGTCCTCGGCGTAGGCCAGGTTGGTGCCCCGGATGGCCGCGCCCAGGACCTCGTCGAGCGTGCGACCGGCGAGACGATTCAACTCGTCCGTGTCGTCGGTCCTTGCCGGAATGACCAGGGGGATGTTGCCGGATTCGTCGACCAGAAGATTGGTGATCAACTTGTCGCGACGGCCGGCCTGGTGCTGCTGGCCACGGCTGTGCAGGTCGCGAGTGTTGACAGCTGTCAGCGGTGTCGCCCCTCGTCCGTCCTTTCCGAGGCTCTCGGCCAGCAGTTGGTCGTGCCACAGGCCCAGCGGTTCCAGCGCTTTGCTCCAGACCGACAGAACTCGCACGTGCATGCCGTGGTGTTCTTCGGCGGTGATAGAAGTGGCGGCGTGGTCCAGCGGTGGGTTGTCACCTGGATCGGCCTCGCCGAACACCCGCGTCATTTCGGCCGCCCCGGCCAGCAGAGAGCGGATATCGAGTCCAAGGATGGCCGCGGGCAGCAGCCCGACGGGCGTCATCACCGAGAACCGGCCGCCAACCCTGTCGGGCAGTGTGAAGATATTTGAGCACCCCAGCGTCACGGCCAGATGTCTCAACGGACTCTCGGCTCCCGTCATCACCGCCAGCGACTCGGCGACCTCGACCGCATCACCCAGTTTCGCTTCCAGCGCGGACAGGAAGACCCGCAACGCGATCGCCGTCTCGATGGTGTTGCCCGATTTGCTGGTGACCAACAACCGCCACCGCTGGTCGGTGATGTGGGCCAGGCGGTCGAGCAGGGCCACCAGGGAATTGTTGTCGAGGTTGTCGCCCTCGAAGTAGATTCGGGGGGCATTTCGTCGAGCGTCCCGTGGTCGTTCGTTGTGGTAGGGATCGCACAGGGCCGAGAACAGTGCCCGAGGGCCCATCGACGACCCCCCGATGCCCAGCAAGACGATTTCGTCAGCCCGTTCGCGGAATTCGGCCCCGGTCTCTTCAATCCGTGTCAACTCGGCCTCGTCGTCCAGCAACCGTGTGGGCCAGTCCACAAAGTCGGCGTCGAGCGGTTCGAAGACGCCCTGGCCCGAGGAATTTCTCGCATCCCGGACAAGATCCGTACGGGCTGTCAGCAACCGGTCGACAACCGCGCGACGGGCGTCGGCATCGAGCACCGCGTCGGCGGCGGTCGAATCGTACTGTGGTAGCAGGTCGCCCATCAGTTACTCGCCAGGTTACCGTCCACCACCGGACCGGCGTGGCCGGGTGGTCACACGTCGTCGGGTGGCGAGATTCCGAAGTCTTCGATTGTCAGCAGGGCTTTGAACGGCAGGTCGCGAGCGGCGAATGCCGCGGCACCGCCCTCGAGCCGGTCGACGATGCCCACCACCTGCACCACTGTTGCGCCGTACTCCTGGATCCGGTCCACTGCCTGCAGGGAACTGCCGCCGGTGGTGACCACGTCGTCGATGACCACGACCCGGGCCTCCTCACCCGCCGGACCCTCGATGTACTGTCCGGTCCCGTGTCCCTTGGATTCCTTGCGGACCAGAAGCCCTTCCATGGATCGGCCCCGTTCGGCCGCGACGGTCAGCAACCCGCCGATGATCGGGTCAGCCCCGATCGACATCCCGCTGACGGTGTCGTATTCGACGTCCTCCAGCAACTCCAGCAGCCCTTCGCAGACCTGTCGCAGTCCATCGGCGTGCAGGGTGATCTGCTTACCGTCGAGGTAGTAGGTCGAGGTACGGCCACTGGCGAGGGTGAACTCACCGAACTTCAGGGCCCGTTCGTGGAACAACGCAATCAGCGACTCGCGGTCATACATGGTGGCACCGGCCACGGTGGGCCGGGTGGTCGCGGGAGGTGACGGGATCGACAGCCCGCCATCTTAGCGGTGGATCACCACTTCACAACCGGTCACCAGCATCCCGAAGAGTTGTCGGATGTCGGCAGCCCGCATCCGCATGCACCCGCGTGATTCGGCCCGGCCGATCGAATCGGGCTGGTTCGTCCCATGGATCCCATATCCCTCGCCGATGTCGATCCAGTACCTGCCAAGTGGGTTCTCCGGTGTTGCCGAAGCGATCACGCGACCGTCGGGGGCGGTGTATTGTGGGTCGGGGACCTTGCGCAGCACGCGGAAGCGTCCGATCGGCGTCGAGTGGTCGCGGCCGATCCCTATCGGAAACCGGCAGACGTACTCGGTGTCGGTGCGGACCAGCAGGGAGAACTCGCTGAGGTCCACGACGACGCGGAACGGACCCCGCAGGACTTTCAAGGCCTGGCCGGCACGGATCCGGTTCGGCTTCACCTGGTTGAGTTGCGAGAGGTATTGCCAGCCGATCTTGTAACGGGGAGCGATTTCGGCCAGCGAATCACCGGGCTGGATGGTGTGTGCCGGCAGGACGTGGGGACGGGGTGAGAAATAGACCATTGCTGCGGTTCGTTCGATCCGGGACGCGATTTGGGCTCGTTGGCCGGGTTGCTGGAAGTAGATCCACGAGAGTGCCTTGTGAGCTGCAACCACATCACCGCCGTTGATCAGCGAGTCGATCTCGGAAAGACTCTTCAGGCCGGGGGAAACCGGCCGTTGGCCGGCAACCGGTCGGATCTGTGGCGAACCCGCCGGATCGTTCGTTCCTGCGGGGACCGCCGCGACCGGTGAACCTCCGATCGGACGCCAGCCGTCGTTTGCCGATGCCGCCGGAAACGAGGATTCGGAATCGGCGACGATCGGTGCGAGTTGCTGTCCGGCGATGATCGGTGGCTCGAACTGTTCGGGCAACGTCACGCGATTTTCGAGTGTGGCGGCACGCCGGGCCTGCTCGAGTGACGAATTTTCGACGGCCGTGGTGGTCTCGGCCGGGGCCACGTCGACCGGCCACCAGCCACTGCGCCAACCCATCCAGACGACGACGACCAGGGACAGCAGGCCCAGCCACATCACCCCGAAATTGCTCCGAGTGCTCGATCTTCGACGCGCCATGGTCCGGGGCTCCTTCCCTCGAGGGCATCCACTGAAAGCGGCGGGGATCCTAGCAGAGCGCCTGATGTCCGGCGATGCGAATTGCCGGAACTCACCCTCCCCGGACCATGTAGGATCCCGGCAATCGCTTCACCAGCCGCCTGATTTCCAGTCCGGTCAGCACCGCCAGGGTGGTCGAGTCGTCCAGCGGAGAGCTGCGGAGCAGTTCATCGAGATGTCGGGGGTCGGGGCCGACGAGGCCCAGGATCCGGCGTTCCCGTTCCTCGAGTGACAGTTCGCGGGGGACGTGGATCGGTGGAGACGAGCCGACCTGGAGGGGATTCATCAACGGTCCCAGTTCGGCCAGCACGTCATCGATGCAGGAGACCAGCGTCGCCCCGTCACGGAGAAGATCGTGACAGCCCTGGCTGGCGAGACTGTCGACCGGTCCGGGCACCGCCAGCACCTCACGGCCCTGCTCGATCGCGTGGCGTGCCGTGTGCAACGCCCCGCTGCGGCGGGCCGCCTCGATCACCACTACGCCCAACGACAGACCGCTGATGATGCGGTTCCGTTGTGGGAACAGGCCGGGCAAGGGCCCCTGGTCGAGGCGGGCTTCGGTGACGACAGCTCCAAACCGGGTGACCCGGTCGGCCAATTCGGCGTGCTCCGGTGGGTAGATGCGGTTCACACCGGTAGCCAGCACCGCGATGGTTCGGCCTCCGGCGGCCAGTGCCGCCCGGTGGGCTTCTCCGTCGATGCCCCGGGCCAGGCCGCTGACGATTGTCAGACCGGCTCGGGCCAGGCCACCGGCCAGGAGGCCGGCCATCCGTCGACCGTACCGGGTGCAACGGCGGCTGCCGACGATCGCCACTGCCACCTGGTCCACCTCCTCGAATCCCCCGCGGACATAGAGCAGTTCGGGGGGATCGGGGATCTCCGAGAGCAATGGAGAGTAGGCCGGAGTCCCTCGCTCGACCAGGCTGACGCCGTTGGCCCGGCAGCGATCCAGGATCGCGATGGCCTCGGCTCGACTGGTCGCCCTGGCGATTGCGTCGGCCACGTTCGGTCCGATCCGGGGGACCGCCAGCAACTGTTGGCGGGATGCGGCCAGGATCTCTGTCGCCTCACCGACGTGTTCCAACAGCAGTTGGAGAAGCCGGGGACCGATTCCCGGCACCAGTTGGAGTCGCAATCGGTCCAGAAGGGTCGCGTCATGTTCAGCGGGCACGTTCACCATTGGGTGTTCTCCTCTTCGTTTGTCACGAGTCGAACACCGCAGCACCCGGATTCTATCGGCCCGATCGGCAGCGGGGTATGATCCTCTGCGAAATCCGTCACGAAAAACCGTGAGGCAAGCAATGGGCATCGGGGACAGTCGCTCGGAAGACCAGAATCCGAGTGAGATGATCGGGCTGGTCGGGGTGGGGTTGCTGGGACAGGCATTGGCCTCGCGGTTCGTGACTGCCGGGTTGCCGGTGATCGGATGGGACGTCCATCCCGAGGCGCGGCAAGCGCTGGCCGCACTGGGGGGAGACACCGCCGAAAGTGCTGCCGACGCGCTGGGTTGTCGTCGTGTTGTCCTCTGCCTGCCGGATGACGGCATCGTCGCCTCGGTGCTCGAGGAGTCCGGGGAGGCCCTGCCGTCGGGAGCCACGGTCATCGACACCACGACCGGAGATCCGCTTCGCCAGGCGAAAACCGGAGCCCGTCTGGCCGCACGCGGAATCGACTACCTGGACGCGACGGTGGGGGGGTCGAGCCGCCACGTGCGGGAGGGGATCGCCGTGGTGATGGCCGGTGGTGACGCGAAAGCGTTTGATGCGTGCAGGGATCTGTTCGAGTCATTCAGTTCGCAGGCGATTCATGTCGGAGAGTGTGGCAGCGGTTCGAAGATGAAATTGGTGGTGAACCTGGTACTGGGTCTCAACCGTGCGGCATTGGCTGAGGGACTGGCCCTGGCACGGGGGTTCGACCTGGAGCCTGGATTGGCCCTGCAATGTCTTCAGGCCGGCCCGGCGTGGTCGCGGGCCATGGACGACAAGGGGGCGAAGATGATCGAGGGCCGGTTCGAACCCCAGGCCCGGCTCAGCCAGCACCTGAAGGACGTGAAGTTGATCCTGGAAGCCGGGCAGGAATCCGGGGTCCGGTTGCCGTTTTCCCGGCTTCATCGGCAGGTGCTGGAAGCGGTCGAGGCAGCGGGTTTCGGCGACGACGATAACAGCGCGGTGATCCGAGCCTGGGGAAGCCCCGGGAACGAGCCGTTGATCGACGGGATGTGCTGACCCGGTCCGGGCGGGCTGGGTTGCATTCTGGTTGGGCGTGTATGTAATGATGCGATGCGAACCCGATTGCTTCACTTGGTGCCCGCGTTGGTGCTGACGTTCGCGGCGACCACGTCGGTCGCCGCCGAGCCGGCCGCGGGTGTCGTGTTCAAGTCCGGCCAGGACCGGGTCGAAATTTCTGTCGGCGGACGACCGTTTGCTGTCTACGTGTTTGCTGACAAGAAGATTCAGCGTCCGTATTTCACCGCAGTCAAGGCTCCCAGTGGCCAGCAGGTGACCCGTCATCACCCACCTCGGGCCGGAGTCGACTCGACCGATCACGACACGATGCACCCGGGAATTCACCTGGCTTTTGGCGAACTGGGTGGAAGCGATTTCTGGAGAAACCGTGGCCGGGTGGTTCACGATGGCTTCGTGGAGGTTCCCCGGGGCGGGGCGTCGGGTGGGGGCTTTGTCGTTCGCAACAGGTACTTGGCCGGTTCCCGGCTGGTCTGCCAGGAATTGTGCCGTCACCGCGTGCTGATCCGACCACACGGAATCCTGTTGACCTACGAATCCCGGTTCTCGTCCGCATCGGCCGATTTTGCGTTCGGTGACCAGGAGGAGATGGGGCTGGGAGTGCGGGTGGATCGCGAGTTGCGGGTCAAGGGCGGCCGAGGGATGATCACCGACAGCGCGGGCCGCAAGAACGAGAAGGCCGTGTGGGGGCATCAGGCCCTGTGGTGTGGCTACAGCGGGGTCAAGAACGGACACCACGTCGGCCTGGTCCTGATGCCTCACCCGAAGAACTTCCGCAAGTCCTGGTTCCACGCGCGAGACTATGGTTTCCTGGTGGCCAATCCGTTCGGTCGCCGGGCATTCACCAAGGGACAGCCGAGCCGGATTCGTGTTGGCAAGGGAAAGGTCTTTCGGTTGCGGTACGGCGTGCTGGTGCACGGGACAAAGGCCGACCGGCCGGTTGACCTGAAGGCGGCCTATTCCGATTACCTGGCAGTGATCGGAACCAAGTGATGTCCCACCGGTGGGACGATTCTTCCCAGACAGGGGTGTGACGACCGATGAGTGACAACACGGTTCGCTGGGGAATTCTCAGCACGGCGAAGATCGGGACCGAGAAGGTGATCCCGGCAATGCAGCAGGGCGAGTTGAGCCGGATCACCGCGATTGCCTCTCGGGATGCCGATCGTGCCCGGGCGGCCGCCGATGCCCTGGGGATTCCCAACAGTCATGGCAGTTACGAGGATCTGCTGGCTGATCCCGAAATCGATGCGATCTACAATCCGCTGCCCAATCACCTGCACGTGTCGCTTTCGATTCAGGCCCTGGAAGCGGGAAAGCACGTGTTGTGCGAGAAGCCGATCGGATTGACCTCCCAGGAAGGCCAGCAACTGGTCGATGCGGGGGCAGCTCATCCGGAACTGAAGCTGATGGAGGCGTTCATGTACCGCCATCATCCTCAGTGGCAGCGGGCGCGGCAGATCATTTCCGAAGGCGGGGTGGGAGAGTTGCGGACCATCCAGACGGCCTTTGCCTATTACAACGACGACGGCCAGAATATCCGCAACATCGCCGACATCGGCGGTGGTGGCATGATGGACATCGGCTGTTACGCGATCTCGCTGGCCCGGTTCCTCTTCGATGCCGAACCTGACCGGGTGGTGGGAATTGTCGAGTACGATGAGACATTCGGGACCGACCGCCTGGCATCGGCGATGCTCGACTTCGGCCGTGGTACCAGCACCTTCACCTGCTCGACGCAGTTGAGTCCTTACCAGCGGGTCAACATCTTCGGGACGACCGGACGGGTCGAGATCGAGATTCCCTTTAACGCACCGCCGGACCGTCCCTGCCTGATGTGGCACGAGACCGGTGGTGAGATCGAGCAGATCGAGTTTCCGGTCTGTGACCAGTACACGATCCAGGGCGAACTGATGAGTCGTGCGATCCTGGATGACACACCGGTGCCCACGCCGATCACCGACGCGGTGGCCAACATGCAGGTGATCGAAGCGGTATTCGAGAGCGGCCGTTCCGGCGGCTGGGTGACCCTGTGATGACCGAAGGCACCATTCGCTGGGGGATCCTGGGTTGTGGTGACGTGGCTCGCCGCCGGGTGGCCGGCGCGATCAACGACGATCCGCACAGCAGCCTGCTGGCGGCCTGTCGACGCAACGCCGAGGCCCTGGAGCGGTTTTGTGGCGACTTCGGTGTCGATCGCGGGTACACCGACGAGAACGATCTGATCGGCGATCCGGACATCGACGCCGTCTACATTGCCACCCCGGTTGACCGGCACATGCCGCAGACACTGGCGTGTGCGGCCGCCGGCAAACACGTGTTGTGCGAGAAGCCGATGGCGATGACGGTCGCGGAATGCGACCGCATGATCGCCGCCTGTGCCGATGCGGGGGTGACCCTGGGCCTGGCCTACTACCGGCGGTTCTACCCGGTGATCGACCGGATCCGTGACCTGATTGCCCAGGGGCGGATCGGAACGGTCTTTTCGGTCACGGCCATCACCGGCACCCCGTTCTCATTCACTCCCGCTGACGACGGTTACTGGCGGGTGGTGCTCGAGGAAGGCGGTGGCGGGGCGTTGATGGACATCGGCAGCCACCGCCTGAACCTGTTCCTGGACCTGCTGGGTCCGATCGCCGATGTCAGCGGGTACTGCGAAACGGTGGCCGGGGATTTTTCGGCCGACGACGCGGCCCTGCTGACGGTTCGGTTCGAAAGTGGGGCCCTGGGATCGCTGCAGTGTTACTTCGGCGTTCCGATCGATCCGGACGAGTTTGTCGTGGTCGGGACGAAGGGGCGGTTGGTGGCCACGCCGCTGAACAGCGGCAATCTGTCGATCGAGACGGCTGACGGGGTCGAGACCGAATCGCATCCCCCGGCAGAGAACTTCAACCTGCCGCTGGTCACCGACTTCGTGGCGGCGATCGGTGACGGCCGGGCCCCTCATGTTGATGGTGATGAAGGCCGTGCGACCAACGAAGTGATGGAACGGGGATACCAGTCGGGGCGGCCGGGGAAGGGGAGCTCCGAACCGGTGTGATGAATATCAACAACCAGCACCTTTCGGCTGACGTGGAACTCGACAAACCTGGCCACGGGTTTCGGGTGGGCGAGATGGTCTCGGGGACTGTTGAGCTCACCGCCCATTGTCCGATTCGGATCATCGATTGTGCGGTCACTGTTGGCCTGGTCTTCGAGTTTCTCGGATCCGACAGTGCCGGTCACGTTGCCGGCAACGCGGATGATCTCGACCTGCCGGGATTTGATCCGGCGTCCGAAAGAAATACCGTCGGATTCGCAGATCTTTCCGAGGACTGTTGTGTCTTCGAAGAGCGGGACTCGCTCGCAGAGGGAGAACGCGTTGAGTTCCGGTTTGAACGCGTGCTGGACCGGCAATTGGGATCGTCGAAAGGCAAAATGCTGGATGTCACTTCGGCTGTCGTGGTCGGTGTGACCACACGCGGGGTCGACGAACCGGATGACGCCCGTCCCCTTCGTGGAGAAGGCTGGATCTCCCTGGATGTTCTGCCGGTGGGCCGAGATGAGGTGAAAGACGAACTTGCCGACCAGGAACGCCGATTCCGGAAACGTGTCGAAGACAAGTTGTCGCAGCGGTCTCTGCTGGAGTCCCTGGTTCGCGCGATTGCCCTGTTGTGCGCAATCGGGATTGGGTTGTGGCTGTTCGGTGGAGTGGTCGACCAGAAGTGGCCCGGGCGGGGAAACCAGTGGCTGGTGGTGTTGATCGGATTCCCCGCGGTCTTCTTTCTGTTTCCCGAGTCGTACCTGATGCTCTTCCGGATCGCGCGGCGGATCTGGCGTGGTGAACCGCTGCTGCAGGCTGATCGGCCGTCCAGTTTCGTCCAGGTTGTTGATGGCCGGGATCGCGTCCTCTATTTCCTGCAGCTGGAGAAACGGGACGGGTTGAGGCTGCGGCTGGACCATGTCGAAAGATGGAACCCGAGAGTCGAAGACCGTGAACCCCTGGAACACGTCGAGGGGATCGCTGTTGTGCCGCTGGCGACGCTGGAGTCGCAGCAGATGGGTGCGTTTTGCCTTATCTCCGGCGAGGTGCCGCCGATGGACGGGCAATCCTGGAGAGCGGGTGTGAACGGACTGGGGCTGTTCGCTGGGGTTCGGGCCGTTGTGGAAACAGAGGACGGTCGCCTGGTCGCCGATTCGATCAACGATTCGCCGTAAGGGCGTGCAACAGGTTGCCGGTCGGCCGCAAGTTCGTCGGCCAGTCGCTGGGGAGAATAGATGACGTTCAAGAATGAACACTGTCGGGTCGAGGTGATTTTCGACGAGCCGGAACGGACGTACCGTGACGCGGACATGATTTCGGGCGCTGTGAGGTTCACGGCCATCGGACAGTCGTTGTCGATTCACTGTCAGCCGAAAGTCGGCCTCGGTGTCGAGGTGTACGGTTCTGAGACTGCTCGTCGGTTGGGGGATGTGACCGAAGTTCCGCCGCAGCTGGTGTCATCGGAGGCCAGTGCGGATGACACCGGCGGATCAGCAAGCGTCTACCGCATCGGTGTCCTGGTGCGGGATGAGCCATACGATCCGGACGCGGAACAGCCCCAGCCCCTGGTTGTCGAGGCGGGAGAGACGGGAGAGCTCCGGTTTTCCGAGCGTGTCGGTGACGATGTGCCGGGTTTTCGCGGCGAGATGTTCGGTTGTCGTCCGGCCGTGGTGGCCATGTTCTCGATGGGCGTCGGATCCGACGACGAAGGCCACCCGGTGGACTGGACCGCCGGGGATTGCTGGGCACCGATTCAACTGGAGGGGGGCTCGTCGGGAGATTCTGAGGAGCAGCTTGGAGAACGCGCGGCGGAACTCCAGCAACAGCTGCAGGACCTCATCAAGGCAACCCAGGAGTGGTCACTCGTCAGGCTGTTGAAGTGGTCCTGCATCCTGCTGGCTCCGATGCTGGCGGTGATTCCGATGTTGAATCCCGGTCACGACCCGGGAAAGAGCGTCATCGACTTTGCATCGATGTTCGTCTTCTGCCTTGGGTTGATCTGCCCCTCGTGGATCGGTGCGGGCATGTTGCTGGTGCTGGTCCGGCGTTGGTTCCGCAACATGAAACCGGACCGGGGACGATCCACGGATCCGGCGATGGGAGCCCATGCCGTGTACCTGCTGGATGGACGGGATCGGCTGCTGTATTTCGTTTACTGGGATCCTCGCAGGACGAAAGCCGACCCCCGCCTGAGATTGTGCCTGGAATTTCGCGAGTCGTGCCTGGAGGATCCGGAGACCGGCGAGCCGCAACTGGTCCGCAGCCAGCCGATCACCGAGTTGGAACTCTCGCTTGCTGATGCGGCCGCGATCGAGGGGGGGCTGCTGATGACCGGAACGGTGCCGTTCAGCGACGAACTGCCCGCGATGTTGTTGCCCCATCGCCCCGGCTGGTCGGCGAGCGACCAGATGTGGGAAATGGATGCCTTCGCGGGCGTGCACGCCCGACTGGAGACCGCCGAAGGCCAGGACCTGGAAGCGATCGAACAGGTGTTCCTGCTGACGCGGAGCCTGGACGAGCAGTAGGAGACGTCGCAGAGGACCGGACAAAAAAACAGGGGCCGGGTTCTCGTGGAACCCGGCCCCTGTTGGTTTCACCGTTTCGGGACTCAGACGAGTTCCTTGATCAGCGTGCGGTCGTCGACCAGGTACTGCGGACGTCCGTTGGCGTCCATCAGCGTCGTCGTGTTGCAGTCGATTCCCAACTGGTGGTACAGCGTGTGGAAGATCTGCTGCAGCGTGACGGGGTTGTCCTTGGGCCGTTCGCCCTTGGGCGTGGTCGCGCCGATCACCTGTCCGTGCTTGAAGCCGCCACCGGCGATGAAGAAGGACGTGGCGGCGGGCCAGTGGTCGCGGCCCTTGTTGCCGTTGATCCGCGGCGTCCGTCCGAATTCGCCCGACATCATGATGATCGTGTCATCCAGCAGGCCACGGGTCTGCAGGTCGTCGATCAGGGCGGTCAACTTGCGCGAGATCGGCGGCAGCTTGCCCCGCATCGCGTTGAAGTTGTTGCCGTGGGTGTCCCAGCCGCCCCAGGTCATCGAGACACAGCGGACGCCCTCTTCGATCAGCCGACGGGCGGCCAGCAGGTTGCTGTCCCCGTAACGTTCGCGGGTCCTGGGATCTTCGAGGTTGGTGTCCAGGGCCTTGGCGATACGGCCCGAGACGACAAGGTCCAGGGCGCGACCCGTGTAGCTGTCGACGGCGTCGAACATGCCACGGCGGTCGATGCCCTTCTTCAGCCGGTCCAGCCCAGTCAGCAGATTGCGACGGTTGTCGAGCCGATCGAGCGTCACGTTCTTGAGCACCAGGTTCTGGCGACCCGTGGTGTCGGGACGGTAGGGAGCGTAAGTCTGTCCGAGGAAGCCGGGCCGCGAACCGCCGAAGTCGACGGCCGTGGGGGCCATTCCTCTTGAGGTCTGCTGGGCGGGACCCCACAGCTTGGCCATCACCGCGCCAACGCCGGGACGTCCACCCATCGCACGCATCGCGTTGACACTCCAACCGCTGTCGCCCTGGTTGGTCGTGTGCTCGTTGTTCATGCCGCGAGTCGAGCGGATGATCGAGTAGTTGTCGGCCACACCGGCCAACTCGGGCATCAACTCGCAGATCTCCACGCCCGGCACGTTGGTCGCGATCGGACGGAACTCGCCACGGTACTCCACCGGAGCCTCGGGTTTGAGGTCGAAGGTGTCCATGTGAGTCGGACCACCGTGCAGGAAGATGTTGATCAGGTTCTTCCCGCTGGCCCGGGCTGCCGATTCGCCCTCGGCCCGCAGGAGGTCCGAGAGTCCAAAGCCGACGCTGCCCATGGCCACGGCACCGATGTGCAATGCGTCTCGTCGCGTCATGCCGTCACAGAATCGCTGCTTCCTGCCCTGAATCGTCAGCATGCCGATGTCTCCTTCGTGGAGGGTGTCGGGTCGATCGGTGCCGACCCGATGTGGTATTCGGTTGTTCTCTATTCTCTTAGTTTCGACCACTCAGATCAACGGGCGTTGATCAATTCGGCGAAATCCGGCTACACGAGGATGTCGCGGACCACGCGACAGTCCTTGTGATCGGTCAACATCTGGTCCTGGGCGTTGTAGAGGTATTTCAGCTGCCTGTGGTCGATGCCGAACAGGTGCAACAGGGTGGCCTGGTAATCGTGCGGTGACACCTTGTCGACAACCGACCGGTGACCGAATTCGTCGGTCTGGCCGTAGGCGATGCCGGCCTTGAATCCGCCACCGGCAAACCAGGTGCTGAAGCCCTGTCCGTTGTGGTCGCGGCCGCACTTCTTGATGTCACCGTGATTCTCGATCACCGGCAGCCGTCCGATTTCTCCGCCCCAGTGGACGATCGTCTGGTCGAGCAATCCGCGTTGCTTGAGGTCCTTGACGAGGCCGGCCGAGGGCTTGTCGGTCTTGCGGCAGATCGACGGCAGGGTGGCTCGGATGTTCGAGTGGTTGTCCCAGGGCTGGTAGTTGAGGAACAACTGCACGAAGCGGACCCCGCGTTCGATCAGGCGTCTGGCGATCAGGCACCGCGTGCCGTACTCACGCGTGGGGTTGTCGTGGATCCCGTAGAGGTCCTGGGTGGCCCTGGTCTCCTGGGAAATGTCCAGGGCTTCTCGGGCGGACGTCTGCATGCGGGCGGCCAGTTCGTAGCTGGCGATCCGGGCTTCGAGATCGGCCTCGCCCCTGTGCCGCTCGAGATGGCGGCGGTTGAGCGCGGCCAGGAACGTGAGGTTCTTCTGCTGCAGTTCGCCGACCAGGTGCTTGGGCGGCTGGAGATTGAGGATTCGCGGCTGTCGACTGCGGACGACGGTCCCCTGGAACAGCGGGGGCAACCAGCCGTTGGACCAGTTGCGGACGCCGTCGACCGGGTGGCCCGAGGGATCGGGCATCACGACGTAGGCCGGCAGGTCCTGGGCCTCGCTGCCCAGGCCGTAGGTCAGCCAACTGCCCAAAGCGGGGCGACCCGGCTGCGAACGGCCGGTGTTCATGTACCAGATCGACGACTCGTGCCCGTTGATGTTGGTGTGCATCGACCGGACCAGGCAGATGTCGTCGGCCACGCCGGCGATGTGGGGCACCAGTTCGCTCATCTCGGTGCCGCATTCCCCCCGCGGACGAAATTTCCACGGGCTGCCCAGCAGCCGCTTGCTGGCCCGCTTGACGAAGCTGTAGCTGATGTTGCCCGGGTAGTCCTTGCCGTCGTGCCTGGTCAACTCGGGCTTGGGATCAAACAGGTCCATGTGGCTGGGACCGCCGTGCATGAACAGGCTGATCATGGCCTGGGCCCGTGGGGCGTGGTCGGTCTGCTTGGGCAACAGGTCGAAGCTCCGGGGACCCCGCGGGATGTCCTTGGGCGTCGCCAGCAGGTTCTCGTCCTTCAACAGCGTCGCCAGCGCGACGGTGCCCAGTCCCAGGGCGTTGCGGTTGAGGAACTGGCGGCGGCTGGTGAGTTCCAGCGGTGTGGCGGGTGAATCGGTCATCGGGCACATCACTCGTCGGGAGTGGAAAGGGGTGTTCCGGAAGTTGCCTGGATCTCCGGTCAGTCGATGTAGAGAAACTCGTTGCTTCCCAGCAGCGCCTGGCAGAGGTTCACCAGGACCAACACCTTGCTGGGGATTTTGTTCCCCTTTTGTTGATCGGGGTTCTTCTTGATGAAATCGAGTTGATCGTCCAGGAAGGCCATTGCGGCGATCAGTTCTTCGTCGGCGGGCGCACGATTGTAGGCCAGGTGCCAGGCCCATGCGACGCGGCGAGCTGTCATCTGCTGCTCGTCGGTCGCGATTCCTGTCAGCCCGTCGGGCACCGTCACCCAGGCGGGCACCGTGCCGCCGAGGCGGGTGGCGAAGTCCCGGGAGGAATCGAGGACGAACTTGCTGTTCATCATCATCAGGGACTGGCTGGCCGAGGTCGACGGGACGCGGCGATCACAGTTGGTTTCCATCACCGGGGCGTCAAAGGTTCTGAGCATCGCCAGGGGGCGGCTGCGGCGGACCTGGATATAGACACTCCGACGCAGGTCCTCGCCTTTGAGCGGGATGTCGTTGCCCGGCCGGTTCGATGCGGCCTTCTTGTCGATCCCGATGACGATCTGTCCCACCGCGTCTTCTTTCACGGGGACCGGCGGTCCGTAGAACTTGGTGATCAGCCGGCCGTTGACGGCCAGGATGCTGTCGCGGATCGTCTCGGCGTCCATCCGGAAGACCGGCTTCCGCCAGTAATAGATGTTCTCGGGGTCGGCCGCGGCGAAGGCGTCCGAGTGGGTCGAGACCTGCCGGTAGACGGTGGATCTCATGATCAGCCGGTGAAACCGTTTCAGGTCCCATCCGCTGTCGGCGAACTCGGTGGCCAGCCAGTCGAGCAGCACGGGGTGAGTCGGTTTTTCGCCCATCTTGCCGAACTCGCCGGGCGTATTGACCAGGCCGCGCCCGAAGTGGTGCAGCCAGATGCGATTGGCCAGGGCACGACCGACCAGGGGATGACGGCCACTGGTCAACCACCGGGCCCACGCCAGGCGGCGTCCGGTGGAGGGTCGCTTCTTGTCGTTGGGTTCGATCACCAGCCGCTGGCCGTCGGGGGCGGTCACGGTCAGGCCGCCCGGAGCCACCTCGTGGCGGGGTTGCCGGTGATCACCGCGGTGGAACAGCTTGGTTACCGGCACCTGGCCGGGCACTTCCATCAGCACTCTCAGGAATTCCTGCTTCGGCTTTCGGCTGCGGATCGCCTGGATCCGCTTGTCGAACGCCTTGATCTCGTCGGCGTGCTTCTGGTTGTACTGGTAGAGATTGCCGCCGGTGACGTTGAGCTTGGGGTATTTCTTCAGCAGGGCCTTCTGTTCGGCGGACCGCTTCTTGTCGGCAGTGGCCTTGGCCGCCTTGAGTTTCCCACGAAGCGGTTCGTCGAAACCGGCCAGTTCCTTGGCCAGTGCCTGGGCGATGTAGGTGTCCCGTTTCTTGTTCCGCTCGCCCTCGAGTGTCTTGGCCTCGGCTTCAATCAAGGCGGCCCGGGCTTTCTTGGTGTCGTCGTACAGGGACAGTTTTCGCTGGCCGGGGTTCTTCCAGGCCGCGGGGTTGAGCGCCGGCTCGAAAACGGCCCGGATGCGGTAGTAGTCGTCCTGGGAGATCGGGTCGTAACGGTGATCGTGACACTGAGCACAGCCCAGCGAGACACCCATCAGGGCGGTGGAGACAATCTTGAGCGTGTCGGAGACGACCTGGTTCCTGGCAGCCGGGCCGTCGGCACCGCTGCCGGTGCCGTCGGCGGCCATCCGCAGGAATCCCGTCGCGGTCATCAGTTCGACGCCGGCTGCGTCGAGTTTGTCACGAGATCCCTCCAGCAGTTCGTCACCGGCAAGTTGTTCGGTGATGAAACGATCGAATCGCCGGTTGGCGTTGATCGCCCGGATCACGTAGTCGCGGAACTTCCAGGCTTCGGATCGGACCACGTCCTTGTTTGTCACACCCTCGCTGTCGGCGTAGCCGGCGATGTCCAGCCAGTGTCTGCCCCACCTCTCTCCGTATTGCGGGTTGGCCAGCAACCGGTCGATCAACCGTTCCCAGGCGTCGGACGCGGTGTCGGCAACGAACGCGGCGAGTTCTTCGGGCGCGGGGGGCCGGCCGAGCAGATCCAGGTACGCGCGTCGGGCCAGCGTGCTGCTGTCGGCGTCGGGAGAGAATCCCAGGCGTCGGTCGCCCATGGCCTGTTTCAGCAGGGCATCGATCGGGGTGCGGATTCGCTGCGAGGCGTCGTGGGCAGGCACAACCGGGCGTTTTAGCGGAAGGAAACTCCACCACGATCGCTCCTCGGGAGTGATTCCCAGTCCGTCGGGCAGTTGGTCAGGCTCTGGCCGGGCGGTCGGTGCCCCGGCCGCAATCCACTTGCGGATCGTCTCGATCTCGGCGGCCGGCACCTTCTTGTCCCCCGGGGGCATTTCGCCAGCGGTCAACCGGGCCAGCAGCCGGCTCTTTTGCGGAGATCCCGGCACGATCGCCGGACCGCCTTCTCCTCCGGCAACCATCAACCGCCTCAGCCTCAGATCCAGCTTGCCCCGCTTCTCCTTTTCGGCCCCGTGGCAGTCGAAGCAGTGCGTCCGCAGGATCGGGCGGATGTCGCCCTCGTAGGTCAATGGGGCATCGGCCGCAGACAACCGGGACGCGGTGCCGGGAATCAACAACGACAAAAGGAGACCGACGAGCAAGCGAGGCATGGGCAGGTGGGGTTGTCTGAGGTGGGTGGAGGGGAGGGGGAGTGTCGGAACCTGGGGCGGGGGTGTGGTGGGAGTTTCCGCAGAAATCGACAAATTCCGGCGAACGGTGTGAACCTTCAACGATTGTCTCCGTTGATGGGAGTAGAGACAACCGCGTGTCAAAATGGGTAGGATGATCCACCCAAGTGAATGAGACAGATGGCGACCAGTCGACGGAGATATCCGCGATGAGTGATGATCTGACAGGGAACGAGGCCGAGAGCCAGCCCGAACAGCAGCCGAAAAGCCAGGCAGAAGAGCGGGCAGAAGAGCAGCCAGAGAGTCATGCGGATTCCGGGCACGGAGAATCTGGCTCCAATCACGGCCGCCGGCTGACGATCATGATCGTTGCCTCGATCATCCTGGCGATTGCCTCCTCGCTCATCGTTCCGCCGGTCATGTTCACCGATGCGGATCGCGCAGCGGCCGAGAAGATCGAGAGCGAGATCTGGGATCTTGAGCAGGAGATGGTGGCAGTCCAGTCAAAGATCGAGGATCTGAAGGACACCCTGAAGAATGACGAACAGGCATCCGGGGATGATGCTGATCAGGTGCGTGCGGAGATTGATGAACTCGATGCGACGGTCAAGAAATACCAGAAACAGATTGCTGATTTGCGGAAAGACCAGCCGTCCGAAGAGTCCACCGTGGCACTGTTCGAGGCAATCGGAATTGGTGGAGAGGTCTTCCTGCGTGCCTTGACGATGATGGTCGTGCCACTGGTGATGGCCAGTGTGATGAGCGGCATCTTGGGAATGGGCGATGTGCGAAAACTGGGACGCCCGGGGCTCGTCGCCATTCTCTACTACTTCTCGACCACGATCCTGGCAGTCGTCGTCGGACTGGCGGTCGTGAACATGATCAATCCGGGATCCGGTTTTGAGAGTGATCAGGAGAAATTCCGCCAACTCGACACCAATAAAGACAAGCAACTCGACCTGGCAGAGTTCCAGGAAAACGTGGACGAGTTCGAGAAGACCAAGAGCAAGCGAGCGTTCATTCTTCGCGATTCCGACGAGAACGGTGAACTGTCGCTCAACGAATTCAAGGGCAACAACGACGACGTCGAGGAGGTCGATCGTAAGAAGGTCGTCGGCACCCTGTCTCGAGAGTCGGGCCTCGACAAGAACAAGATCGAGAAGATCTTTCCTCAGCTTGCCAAGGAGAAAGAGGAGGAGGACGAGGAAGGGCCATCGATGGGCACGATCTTCTCCAACCTGCTGTTGATGCTCTTCACGGACAATCTCTTCGCCGCGGCAGCTGAAACGCAGTTGCTGCCGCTGATCGTCTTCTCGATCATCTTTGCCGGCATGTTGACCACCCTGGGTTCAAAGGTGGACGACATGACCGAACTGATCTCTGAAGCGAACACGGCGTTGATGTCATTCGTCATGTTGCTGATGAACCTCGCTCCGGTCGGCATTTTCTGCCTGGTGGCTTCGCGATTCGGCGAGGCCCAGGCCAAGGGCGAGTTCATCGAGACGTTGTCTCAGACCGGCTCGTTCGTGTTGACGGTCCTGCTTGGGCTGGGTGCCCATCTCTTCGGCACGCTTCCATTGCTGTACTGGATCTTCAAGCGAAAGAACCCCTACCACTTCATGAAGAACATGTCGCGTGCGTTGCTGACGGCATTTTCGACAGCCAGTTCGTCGGCCACTTTGCCGGTGACCATGGAATGTGCCACGCAGCAGGCCGGCGTGTCGAAGCGATCGGTGGATTTCGTGCTGCCGTTGGGTGCCACGATCAACATGGACGGAACGGCGCTTTACGAAGCGGCCGCAGCGATTTTCATTGCCCAGGTGTACATGTTGAGTCCCGAAGGGATCGAGGCGGGATTCCAGCTGAAATTTTCTACTCAGGTGATCATTGCTGTCACCGCCACGCTGGCAGCGATCGGGGCAGCGGGGATTCCCGAGGCGGGTCTGGTCACGATGATGATCGTGCTGAACGCTGTTGGGTTGCCGCTGGAATACGTGTCGCTGATTCTGTCGGTCGACTGGTTGCTCGACCGTTTCCGCACGGCGACCAACACCTTCGGTGACGCGGTGGGAGCGGCGATCGTCGACGAGACGTTCGATGACTCCTGACGGCGGGTCGCTCGGTCGTCCTCGTGGTCTTTACCTGGCCGCCTTGACCAGCAGCTTGTGCTTGGCCAGCCGGAGACTGCGGACGTTCAGTCCGGTCTGAGAGGCCGTGGTGACCGTCAGCCGGGTGGGCAGGTCGAAGCGGCCCACCCGTGTCCAGCGGTTCTGAACGCTCTGGGTTCTCAGCAACTTCCCGCTCTTTCCGTCCCAGTACTGCACCGAGTACGAACGGGGCAGCGACTTGCCCTCGGCATTCGGCCGGTTGTCGAGCACGGTGATGGTCATGTGCTGGGGACCGATGGCGCGGTTGACCACGGTGATCTCGCCGTCGCGTACCCGGTAACTGGAGGCCATCGCACCACCGACGAACGTCAGCAATCGTCCCAGCGGGTGCTCGTCATCCTGGTCGGCGAATCTCAGCACCGGTCGCGGTCGCTTCGGAGACGGAGCCCGGCGGTGGAGTGCCATGGATCCCAGTTGGTCCTTGACCCATTCGACGGCGTGTTTTTCGTCGATGTCCAGTGCCACGTCCCCGTCGGCGGCCACCCTCGCGGTGCCTCCGAATGCTCGCCCGTCGACATGTCCGACGACCGCCGCGGTGAATCCGGGGAACTGGGCCCAGTTGGCCCGCTTGGCCAGGGCGTTTTCGAACAGGGTGATCGCCTCCTTGTCGCCGCCGCTGGCGATCAGCGGCCAGTGAAACGCCAGGGTCGCGAAGTCCCGCGTCTCGATGTACTTCTTCCCCTTGTGGACACCCTCGCCGGGGATCACCCGCTTGGTGTAGACGCAGAAGTGCCCTTCGGTGTCGGGCCGGAATTCCACTCGGCCGTTCTTGTCGGCCTTCAGTTCCTCGTTGACCAGGTCGTCGTCGACTGTCGTGAACATCGCGCCCGGCAGGGGCTTTCCGTTGGCCAGGGCGACCATCTCGATCCTGTCTTCGTGGACCGTCGCGGTGATCTGCAAGGGAACCTTCGGGCGTGGCTTGAGCGTGTTGAGCGTCTTGGCCTCGCCGTGAATCGCTCCGGGAAAGTACCTCAAGAGAAACGGCACGTCGCGGACCAGCACACCCCAGGTGCATTCGCCGCTGACGGCCACGGCACCGCCGGCCGGCAGGCGAGACCGGAGCCGGTCGGGCAACTCGCGGACCTTCAGCGGCTGGAACTTGCCGGGGGTGGTCTGCATCCACAGCTTGGTGTGGGCGATGCGAGGGACGAACAACGGGTCGCCGGCCCGGGCGATCTCGCTGAAGAACACGTCGACCTGCCGTCCGGCTTCGGCCTGGCCTCCGATGCGGATGAACAGGAAGTGCGCCTCGGCGCGGGTCATCAACAGGGTGGCGAGTCCGAGCGAGAGCAGCAGCAGCCGGTAGGGGTGTCGCATTGGTTTTCCTTCTTGGGGCTTGGCCGGTACTCTCGACCGGCGCACCGACCAGTTTAGCTACTCCGACGAGGTTTGCGACGTCGTGACAACTTCTGCGGACTCCCCGCCGCTGGGCCTGCTGGTCGACATGGACGGCGTGCTGGTCGACTTTGTCACCGCGGCGCTGCGGTTGCACGATCGGCTGGAGGTGCTGGAGGATTGGCCGGCCGGTGAGTGGGACATGCCCGAGGCGATGGGGATCAGCAGCTCCGAGTTCTGGGGCCCGATCAGCGAGGCCGGTGCCGATTTCTGGGCGTCGCTGGAACCGTACCCGTGGTGTGACGAACTGCTCGAGCTGGTCCAATCGACCGGGCCGTGGTGCATCCTGACCAGTCCCAGTGGAGATCCGTTCTGTGCCGCCGGAAAGATCACCTGGCTGCAGAAGCGTTGGGGCCGAGGTTTTCGTGATTTCCTGATCGGTCCCCCCAAGTGGATCTGTGCCCGGCCCGACCAGTTGCTGATCGACGACAATGACACGAACATCGACAACTTCCGCGACCGCGGCGGACACGGGATCCTGTTTCCTCAACCGTGGAACCGGAACCACGGGCTGGTCGAGGACCGCATGGGTTACCTGCGGGAAGAGCTACAACAGGCTGTGTCGGCCGGTTGATCGGGGCCTGTCCCGGTCATTGGCCTGCCTGGAGCGATTCGAGCCGATCGACGAAGTCGGCATCGAGGCCGGCTTCGAGTCTCGCCTGTCGCTGGAAGTCCTCGCCACGAGCCTTCGACGGTCTCAGCGGCCAGTGCAGGTGGCCGGCGAAAGTGTCCCAGTCGCTGGCCCCCGGCGGCTTCATCCTCCTCAGCCACTCGATGCCAAACCGCACGTGGCGGATCTCGTCCCGGTGAATTGTCCGTAGCACCGTTGCGCCTCGCCTGTCGCCTCCGCGATCGAAGGCCTCGGCGAATGCCAGCGTGTGATCCAGGTTGGCTCCCTCGAAGACCAGCGGCAGGCCGGCCAGGTAGTCCAGCGGACAGGTGAACGACTGGGCCTTTTTCCAGATGTAGCCGTTGACCGGAAGATCACCGAAAGACAGTCCGCAGGCGGTACCGCGTTCGATGTGCATCCGGGTGTGTCGCTGCTCGTCGGACATCACCTCGACCAGTCCGGCCCGGAACTCGGTCGGGGCATCCGGAAAGGCACACAGCACCAGGCCCATCACCTCCAGGGCCTGCAGTTCGTGGTTGGCCATGATGTGGTGTGCGATCGCCCGGGATTCGATCCGCTCCATGGCGCCCGGGGCGGGCATCTGCGGAGTCGATCGGCGAGGGGCGACGACCAGTTCTGCCGGGCGTCCGGGCCACTTGGGAAAGATGGGGGGGCCGGGATTGCTGTCGTCGAGTTGCCTGGGAGCGGCCGCCAGTTTTTCGTCGAGCGAACTGCTCAACAGCACTCGCTCGGCAAATTCACGAATGCTCATCCGGTGGCCTTTCCCATGCCCTCGGCGACTAGCCGCGGCCGCCTTCACAGCAGGTCTCGCAGATCGAGTGACAGCGGCTGCAGACCAGCTTGTGCCGGATCTCGATCAACTGGCCACCGCAGACCGGGCAGGCGGGGGACGAAGCTTCGGGGGGTGTGGTTGCATGCGTCGCCGGGGGCGCATCCGACGAGGACCTTGGGCCTGGGGTCTGCATCCGTGGTGGACTCCGGCGTGTGGGGTTCGGCCAATCGGGGCGACGATTGGTGCGACGCATCCTCGAACAAACCCCGCGGGCTGTCAAACCCGATAGCATTCGATATGCTCGTCGTCCATGACCACCGTTCTCGAGTCGATTCGCGATTGGCTGACCGACCAGGAGGTGTCGTTTCGTGAGGTGCACCACGAGCCGACCCGGACGTCAGAGGATTCGGCACGCGTCCGTGGCGAGGAACTCCGCAACGGTGGCAAGGCCCTGGTGATGAAACTCGATGACGACTTTGCCCTGTTCGTACTTCCGGCCGACAGGCGAGCTCACTCGGGGACGATTCGTCGCACGCTGGGTGTTCGGAAGATGCGGTTCGCTTCGGCCGAGGAACTGGCCGAGTTGACCGCCGCAGAGGGCCGCCCGGGCCTGGTGCCGGGCAGCGTGCCGCCGTTCGGTCAGCCGATCCTGCCGTTTCCGCTCTACGTCGACGAGGCGATCGAACAGAACGAGCGGATCGCTTTCAATGCCGGTTCGATGACCGATTCGATCATCCTTGGTGTGCCCGATTACCTGAGACTGGCCAGCCCGACACAGATCTTCGAGTTCGCTCGCGGAGAGTGATTCAGCGGGAAATCTTCCCGCGAGATCAGCCGGACAATCGTCACAATCCGTTTTTGCCGACGGATGCAGAGTCCTCCGGGCCCACCTGGTTGGACGTCACCGGTGGTGTCGAGGGAATCGCGGGACGCTGCCCGTCGAATCTGCTTGACACCCAGGAAAAACCGGGAGATAAACATTGTAGCGAACTGTGATGACGGTCTGTTCTGAACTCATCTCATCTTGCCGTTCTCAAGTCGCGTCCCATCTTTCGGTACTCTGCTCAACATCATTTCTCCATTCCTGTGGGTCTTACGGTACCCTGCGGGCGACCCGGGTGGTCGACCGATCCCGGGTGACGTGAGCCTCTTGGTCTGGGTGTCGATCGCGAGTCGGGGCCGGTGGCAAATCCCATTCTTTGACGCTATTTTGAGATGCAGCGAGCCTGTTCTCCCGATGACCGTTCAGTTCGGTTGTCAGGACATGGCCTGAAGCTGTGTGATGGAAAGGGCTGTCGGTGGTGAGACACTCGGGCGTCAACCAGAAACCACCCCACCGTGGCGGGATAGCCGCCTGTACGGTGGCCTGCGTCAGCCTTGCGCTGATCGGGTTGTTTGCAGCGCCGATCCAGGCCCAGCCAGCGGCCAAGAAACCGGCAGCCAAGAAGCCGGCAGCCAAGAAGCCGGCAGCCAAGAAGCCGGCAGCCAAGAAACCAGCAGCCAAGAAACCAGCAGCCAAGAAACCAGCAGCCAAGAAACCAGCAGCCAAGAAGCCGGCACGTCCATCCGGTCCGCCGTTGCCGCCCGGTTTCGTGCCACCGCCACCGCTGCCCCAGGTCATGGGGCTCAACAATCCCCTGCTGACACCGAAAGATGAGCTGGCGTTTCGCCGCAAGGGATATTCCACGTTCATGAAGGCTGTCCGTTCTCCGGGCTTGGGTTCCAAGGCTCAACAGGATATCCGTTCTGGCATTCGCTGGTTGGTGGCTCGATTGACAATGCCGACCAATCGCGAAGCGTTGCCGGTTCGTCGCCGGGAGATTCGGCAGATGGTTCAGTTGCAGGTCAAGGCGGCGCCTGTTCGCGAGTTCGTGCTGCGTGAGCTCACCTTGGCGCTCGCGGAGTTGCTCGAGACCGCCCACTTCAAGATCACTCACAACAACGGTCAGCAGATTCAGGTCGTGGTGACCCGTCCTGATCCCAAGACCGGTAAGATCCAGAACCAGGTGTTCAAGGCAGACAGCCTGGAGGCTCTGCGTTCGACCAAGGGGGCCGGCGAGGCGGCGAGGTTCTTCGATCGTTATGCGGCCCGCACGGTTTTCGGTGGCAAGGGGGGCGTGCAGAACTTTCACGTCCGTCTGAATGTCGCCTATCTGCTTGGGGAACTGGTTGTCCGGAAGGGGGACCCGGCGAAGGGTATCCCGGCTGCCCGTTACACCCGGGCCTTTGCCCCGCTGTGCGATGTGGTCAACGAGCCGCGTCAGTTGGATGCGATCAAGGTTGTCGCCGTGCGTGGACTGGTTCGCTTGATGAAGACCGGGCAGCCCGACGCGAGTTACGACCAGAGGTTGCAGGTGGCCCAGTGCCTGGCCAACCAGTTGCAGCGTCCGTATCAGCGGAGCGTGTTGCGACAGCGAATGGACAGTCACCTTCAGCACATCTGGTACCAGGAGGTGCTGGTCGAGGGGCTGGCCGGCGTGGGGATCCTGCAGAACAAGCAGGCCCAACCGTTCGTGGAGACAGTGCTGGCAGGGGTGCTGGCTGATCCGAACCGCCATTTTCTGGCCCGCACCGCCGCGGCCAAGGCGATCGGACGTGCACCGCTGACCGGCGCATTCGATGGTGGACTGCGGAGCTACCAACTGGTGGAACTGGCCGGCCAGATGGCCGCCGCGTACAACAAGTCGCCGACGGCCGGCTACTGGCCGCGGAGTTTCCAGCAGTTGTATTTTTCGTTCAAGGCGATCAACAAGAACGATGTGACAGCCGCTGGCAAACCGGCTGGGTTGCTTGGGCAAGTCGGCACCGCTCGGCTCCAGGACGCCTATCGCCAGGTTGTCCCTCTGGTGGCACATGTCATCGTGCAGCCGACGGTGACCGCCGATGGCAAGCAACGTTTCATGGCGATTTCCAGCGATACGATCAAGCCGCTGATCGATTGGTTGGCTCAGAATCGCCCGCCGAATTACAAGCCGGCGGGACGGCCCTCCGCCACGGCCCCCACGTCGACACCCAAGCCGAAGGCCAAGAGCAAGACCAAGGCCGGCGGTGCGAGTCGTTCTTGACGCTCGAGCGGACGTTGGACTATCGTCCGGACGCTCTCGAGACCTTTCACGTCGTTGGTCTCGGTGGATCTGCTCCGGGCTTTTATCATGTGTGGCATTGTCGGTTACGTCGGGCATCGTCCGGCCTCGGACCTCCTGCTCGACGGTCTCTCGCGGCTTGAGTATCGCGGGTACGACAGCGCGGGAATTGCGGTGGTCGAGGACCGTGAGATCGCCGTGCGGAAGCGGCGGGGACGAGTCGCGGGCCTGATCGAGTTGATCGAAAGTCACCCGGTCGAGGGGTCAATCGGAATCGGTCACACTCGCTGGGCCACTCACGGAGACCCCTCCGACGTCAATTCCCATCCTCACCTCGACGAATCCGGCCGGGTGGTGCTGGTCCACAACGGGGTGATCGAGAACCACGATCGGCTGAAGGCTCGGCTGTCCGAAACCGGTTGCGGATTCCGTTCGTCGACCGACACCGAGGTCGTGGCCCAGTTGATCGGGTGGCATCTCGAACAATTCATCGAGTCGGGGCATGCTGCCGACGATCCGGAGACCTGCTGGTCGGCGCTGAGAGCGACCCTGGACGAACTCGAGGGGACCTACGGCCTGGGTGTCCTGTTCCGGGATTGTCCCGGGCATCTCTGGGCCGCACGCTGCGGAAGCCCGCTGGTCATCGGGGTGGGCGAACAGGAATACTTCCTGGCCAGCGACACCAGTCCGCTGATCGGATATACCCGCGACGTCGTCTATCTCGATGATCATGACACGGCGAGACTTGGTCGGGACGAAATCGAGGTGCGGCATCGTGATGTGGGGACGCGAGACGTTGCGGTCCAGACCATCCAGGACGAAGCTGTCGATGTCGAACTGGGTGAGTTCCCTCACTACATGCTCAAGGAGATCTACGAACAGCCCGATAGCATTCGCAGTGCGATGCGAGGGCGGATGGATGGCGACGACGCGACGGCAGTCTTCGGAGGGCTCAATGCCGACGCGGGAGAGCTGAGACGGATTGACCGGATCGTTCTGACCGCCTGTGGCACGAGCTGGCATGCCGGGCTCGTCGGGGAGTACCTGATCGAGGAATTTGCCCGGATTCCGACCGAGGTTGAGTACGCGAGTGAACTGCGGTATCGCAACGCGCCGTTGACCGACACCACGATGGTGTTCGCGATCACCCAGAGTGGAGAAACGGCCGACACCCTGGCGGCTGTGCGGGAGTGCCGGCGGAAGGGCCACAAGACACTGGCCATCTGCAACACGGTCGGTTCGACGATTGCCCGTGAGGCGGATGGAGGGATTTACCTGCATGCCGGGCCCGAGATCGGAGTGGCATCGACCAAGGCGTTCACCTCGCAGGTCACCGTCTTGGCTCTGCTGGCCTTGTACCTGGGCCGAATGCGACACATGTCGTTTCGGGCCGGAGAGGCGTTTCTCGAATCGCTGGAGGCGATGCCCGAACTGGTGGCCCGGACCCTGGAATGTCACGACGCGGTTCGGGAGGTTGCTCGGCGATTTGCCGATTGCGGGAACTTCCTTTATCTTGGCCGCCAGTACAACTTCCCGGTCGCTCTTGAAGGGGCACTGAAGCTCAAGGAGATCAGTTACATCCACGCCGAAGGGTACCCGGCAGCGGAAATGAAGCACGGGCCGATCGCCCTGGTCGATGAACGCACTCCCAGCGTCTTCGTGACGCCACGGGGCGGCGTTTACGAGAAGGTGGTCAGCAATCTCGAGGAGATCAAGGCCCGAGGTGGGCCGGTGATCGCGATTGCCGGACCGGACGACGAACGGATTGCGGGCCTGGTCGACGAGGTGATCCCTGTTCCTGACGTGCCCGAGTTCCTGCAGCCACTGGTGACAAGCATTCCCCTGCAGTTGTTGGCCTACGAGGTTGCGTTGTTGCGAGGTTGCGACGTCGACCGTCCGAGAAATCTGGCCAAGAGCGTAACGGTCGAGTAGCTCGGGTCGAACCGGTTTTGTCCGACGGGTGGATTCCGATTTCGGAGATTGCCTGCATTCTTCGCGATGCCGCGTCCTGCCAGGATTTCTCACTGCGCGCAAAAAAACCCCAGCCCGTCCGAGGACGGGCTGGGGCTACATTTTGGTTGGTGACCGGAACTCCGGGACACGTCTTTGGCGTGATGAATGCCGTAGCATTCATCGGATCGTAGTTTTCTTCTCCAAAAGGAGAAGCAATTTATCCTTAGAAAGGAGGTGATCCAGCCGCAGGTTCCCCTACGGCTACCTTGTTACGACTTAGTCCCAATC
>MDTE01066948.1_pt1 | contig 51998 bp, 46 predicted proteins | sample 811231 | NCBI WGS metagenome assembly MDTE01 (sample SAMN05326651, study PRJNA326480) | marine metagenome | isolation source: seawater | place: Indian Ocean: Red Sea | collected 2010 | reverse complement strand
CGAGAGGCGGGATTATCCTTGCAAGAGAGAATGCCGGTATTGAAAAGAAATTGAATTCTGCTCTTTTTCCGGGATCTCAAGGTGGTCCGCTCATGCACGTGATAGCAGCTAAGGCCGTTTGCTTTAAGGAAGCATCGAGCCCTTTGTTTCGAGAGTATCAGAGACAGGTCATCGCTAACGCCAAAGTCATGGCTAGTGCATTTCAAAGTAGAGGATACAAGGTGGTATCTGGAGGTACAGATAACCACCTTTTTTTGCTTGATTTAATTGCCCAGGACATTACAGGGAAGGCGGCCGATGAAGCTTTAGGAAAGGCTAATATAACGGTTAATAAAAATGCAGTCCCTGGGGACCCAAGATCACCATTTGTAACATCTGGTTTGAGGATTGGAACACCTGCTATTACGACGCGAGGCTTTAAAGAAGACGAGTGCGAGATGCTTACAGGTTGGATTTGCGATGTGCTTGATGATTTAGAAAGTAAAAAAAATATAAATAGCGTGCGAGAAAAGGTTATTAATCTATGTAAAAAATTTCCGGTATACAAGACTGCTGTGGCGAGGGACTAATCCAATGTATTGTCCATTTTGCGAGGCTGATGATACTAAAGTTATTGACTCTAGATTGGTGGCTGATGGCGATTCCGTGCGACGCAGACGCGAGTGTCAGACTTGTGGGGAAAGATTTACCACTTTTGAGACTGCTGAATTAGTGATGCCTAGATTAGTTAAGAGTGATGGCTCGAGGGAACCTTTTAATGAAGAGAAACTCCGATCCGGAATTCAAAAGGCATTGGAAAAACGGCCTGTCAGTATAGAGTCGATCGAGAATGCTTTAAGTAGAATCACCCATAGGTTGAGAGCTACCGGTGAGCGAGAGCTGCCATCACGGCTCGTCGGAGAAGAAGTGATGACAGAATTGCGAAACTTGGATGGTATTGCTTATGTGAGGTTTGCCTCGGTTTATAGGGATTTCCAGGATGTTAGTGAGTTCCAAGCGGAGATACTGAAGCTCAATAAGGAACTTGACTAGCATAATTAAACTTTTTAGGTGACTTTCTTAGAGATGACCGAGGAAACTGATTTATCGTATTTGCAAGCTGCTCTTCGGTTAGCCAGGCATGGAATGTATTCTTCCATGCCCAACCCTCGTGTAGGCTGTTTGATTGTTAGAGAAGAGGAAATTATTGGAAAAGGTTCTCACTTGCGTGCTGGAGAGAATCATGCCGAAATAAATGCGTTACAAGATTGTAAACATGAAGGTTCGGCTAAGGGTGCTACAGCTTATATTACTCTTGAGCCCTGTTGCTTTCATGGAAGGACGCCACCATGCACGGATGCGTTAATAAGGGCTGGCCTGAAGCGAGTAGTAGTCGCAATGGAGGACCCTAATCCTCAAGTTTCTGGTAAAGGTCTTGATGCATTGCGTGCGGCGGGAATATTAGTGGACTTAATACCTATCGAAGAGGCTGTAAGTATAAATGCGGGCTATATAAGCCGCATTGTTCATGGAAAACCCAAAGTAATCATGAAATCAGCTATTTCGCTTGACGGAAGAATTGCCATGAGCTCAGGCGAAAGTCGATGGATTACAGGCGAAGAGTCTCGCCGTGATGTACAAGAGCTAAGAGCCCGGAGTTGTGCCATTGTTACTGGTACAGGGACTATAATTAACGATAATCCTCGTTTAACAGTAAGAGGAGAGCAGTTTGAGGTGGGAGGGCAAATCCGCCAGCCCTTACGCGTTATTTTGGATCCGAGCCTTCGGCTATCGGGAGATTATGAGATATTTAAAAATCCTAAAGAAGCCTTGATCGTACATTGCGATAAAATGTCGGTAGCCAAGGTAGCCGGTGTAGAGCATAAACAAATAAGTAGCGTCTTGGATATAGAAAAAGAAGGAGGACAGGTCGATTTAGAAAAGCTGTTAACCTGGTTGGGAGATCGAGGATGCAATAATATTTTGGTTGAGGCTGGATCAAAGGTTTTTGGTTCCTTTATTGCTAGCAACCTGTGGGATGAAATAATCCTTTATATCGCCCCAAAAATTTTGGGGAAAAGGTCGATGCCTTTGGCCGATTGGTCTATTAACCGTATGGCTGAAACCGTAAAAGGAAATATCGTTGAACATAAGGCGATCGGTTCGGACTTGTGTGTCCGCATTAGTCGAGAGACCTAGGGGGCGAGTATGCAAAAGAAATTTAACCCTTGGGCGCGGAATCAAGCACGTAGGGCTCTAGTGCAGGCTCTATATCAATGGCAGTTGTCTGCAACAGAACTAGAAATACTCGAGAAGGAATATACTGTTGGGAAGAAATCCCGACAGTTCGATAGCGAATTTTTTTTGACGATACTCAGAGCCGTTTTAACTAATTTTGTTGAAATTGATGGAATATATTCCCAGCATTTGGACCGCAATCTCGGTGATCTGGATCCAATTGAAAAAGCTATACTAAGGCTTGGTTCGTATGAATTAAAAGAGCGTCAAGACGTCCCTTTTCGAGTCGTAGTAGATGAATACGTTGAATTAGCAAAGGTTTTTGGAGCTGAAGATAGCTTTAAATATGTGAACGGTATTCTTGATGCTGTTGGCAGGAAATTAAGGCTATCGGGGGATGGAAGATTGTGAACGAATTTGAAGCTATTACTGAGATACTTGATGTTCTAGCGATTCCAGCGTCAGAAGAATCTTTTATTATTGGGCCTGGAGATGACGGAGCCGTAATACGTCCACCCAGCGGTCAAGATATTGTTGCTTCGATAGATACTATATTAGAGGGTGTTCATTTTCCTCGAGGGTCTGACCCAGCCTTAGTTGGATATCGTGCTTTTATGGTAAGCGCTTCCGACATTGCTGCTATGGGGTCAGATCCAGCTTATGCCATAGTTGCCTTGACACTTCCCGAAATTGAGCTGAGTACGATAAGAAAACTTGCAGAGGGTTTAAAAGAGGCCTCAGATGATTGTAGGATGCCTATTGTTGGGGGGAATTTGTGTTATGGGAAGTCCATGAGCATATCTATAAGTGTTCATGGTTGGGTTCCCCGTGGACAAGAATTAACCAGATCAGGGGCTAAGAGTGGTGACAAGATATTTGTAAGCGGTTTTCTCGGAGGGGCAGCTGCCGCATTAGAGAGGAACGATCTTGCTAACCAGGATAAAAAATCCGATTTAGATCCCTTGACCCAAGCTTTTTTCAAGCCATTGGCTCGACTTGAGCTGGGCGTGTCGATTAGAGGTCAAGCAAATAGTGCCATCGATATTTCTGACGGGCTTGCAAAAGATCTATATGCCCTCTGCTCACTGAGCGGAGTGGGAGGAGAATTAGATTCTTCAAAAATTCCAATAGCTACGGGTGCTTCACTCGACCAAGCTTTATTTGGTGGAGATGATTATGAACTGTGTTTTACCGCCGCTTCTATTCCCAGCGGAGCAGAAGATATAGTCTCGTGTATTGGTAAAGTCGTTCCATCGAAGGGGCTTTGGTTAGATGGAGAGGAACTAGAACCGAATGGATATGTTCATTTTTCTCGTTAGAATTGAAGCCCTCTGTGGACCATATCTAGTGGTTCCGATGGACGCACATTCTTGCCAGGTCAGCAAGCCAATCATTTTTTAATTTTGCGAGTTTAAGCAACTGTAGACTTTCGGCTAAAAGTTTTTCAGAAAAATACCTTGCTTCATCTACGCCCATTAATTGAGGAAAGGTACTTTTTTGTTGTACTAGGTCTGACTGCGATGGCTTGCCCAATATTTTTGTCGGCTGTGTAACATCTAGGATGTCGTCAACCACCTGGAACGCAAGTCCTATTTTATCGGAGAATTCTTGCAGAATAAGTACCTGTTCCTTGTCGGCATTAGTGGCTAGAGTAGCACCTATTTCTATAGAAGCGGCAATGAGTGCTCCGGTTTTGGATCTATGCAGTGTGTTCAGCTCTTCAAGATCTAATCTCTTATTTTCCGATTCCAAATCGAGAACTTGGCCTCCGACCATTCCCTTTGAACCCGCAGCGGTCGATAGAAGCCTGATAGTTTCAATTTGGATCGAATGAGAAATCCCGCTATTTGGTTTTGTTAGTAGTTCAAAGGCTAAAGCTTGAAGAGCATCTCCACTCAAAATAGCGATAGCTTCTCCAAAAGCGATGTGAGTACTATCTTTTCCATGGCGCAGTTTATCATTATCCATTGAAGGCAAATCGTCGTGAATCAGTGAGTACGCATGGACCATTTCCACTGCACACGCTGGAAAAATTGCTTCGTTAATGTTTCCCCCCAGACCAGTGCAGCTAGAGCAAAGCAATAGGGGTCTAATTCTTTTTCCTCCACTGAGTGTTGCATACCGCATGGCCTCGGAAAGGGTTTCGCTGATGAGCCCTTCTGTTGGTATTAACTCATCTAACGTTCTTTCGATTGTATTTCGGACAGCTATTAATTCCCGATTCATTTGGCTTCATTTGCAGGAGTGTCCACAGACTCGCTTGTATTAGTAAGTTCCTGAACTTTTAGCTCAGCCGCCTGAAGCGATGTCTGGCAGTAACGTGTGAGTTCTACCCCTTTTTCAAACGCTTTCAGAGAGTCCTGGAGAGCAAGCTCCCCGGATTCTAAGGAAGCGACAACTTGTTCCAGCTCTTTTAATGCTGTTTCAAAGTCCAAAGATTTTTTAGCCATTCTTTCACCGTAACTGTTGAGAAGATGTCCTGCAAGAACTTATCTTAATAATCATAGCTTTGCTCGATCTTTATAAATGCCAAAAGCTATATTTTGGGTTAAATTTTATTAGTCCTAGTTCGGTGAGGTCAGTGAAAGTCGCCCGAATAGACCATAAAGCGATTGGTTGGTTTTTTTTCCTTAGCAAACTGGCAATATCCCCAGGCCTAAATTCCTCTGAACCAGACTTTGCTAGTTCTTTAATAGTGGCAATTATAAATTTTTGTTGGGGTGTCATTGCGCTCAAAATTAACCTCAAATTTCCTAGTTTATTTTTCTGCTATTCTCATGTATTTCGCATCAAAAAACGATATCTTGCAGGTTAAAATTAGTTGATATACTGCTTCCATAGCGTGATATAGTGTAGAGGTCCCTAGCAATCTGGGGCCCAGTGGGGGTGATTTGGCTTCGACGGGGGTAGCAGAGCTTGAGGTGCATGTCGAGAGGGTAGTGACTCTCGTAAAAAAATCGCTGTAACTTTTATAGTTGCCAACGACGAAAACTACGCACTAGCGGCCTAAAAAACCCGCTTACGCTGATGAGCTTGGCCTGCAAGGTGAAATCGGCGGCAAAGTTTGCAGGATCGCGTGGATATCTCGTCCGGGGTTGAAGCGTTAGATATAATCGGACTCGCAGAAGGCGCCCTGACCGTCGGGTAGCTCGATGTTAAATTAGTAGACGGAATCTAAGCATGTAGAGCCGATTGCCGAGTGCCAACGGACGCGGGTTCAACTCCCGCCGCCTCCACCACATTTCGTTTTCAGCAGCGGTTTTGATCAATTTGTTGTTCTTTTTGCTAAAACTCTCGTGTTTCACCAATATTTAGAACCCAGCCATTGTCCTTTCCTAAGCCGTTTTTTGCAGCGGCTGTCTTGAACCTAAGAGGTGGTTCACTGATTGGTTCGTCAGAGAGATTAAATGTTCCAAAGTGCATCGCTACAGCTTTCTTAGCCTGGATATCCACCGCTGCAGCAACTGCCTCCTCAGGATTCATATGATATGAACGCATCATTGATTTAGGTTTGTATGCACCAATTGGCAGAGCTGCTAAGTCGAAAGGACCTAGGTTTTCTCCGATGCTCTTGAAAGAGTCGAAATACCCTGTATCACCTGCGAAATAAAATCGTCTTTTAGTTCCTATGATTGCCCAGGAGGCCCAAAGCGCTTTTCTGGTATCGGTCAGGGTGCGTTTGCTCCAATGTTGAGCCGGCAAGCAGTAAATATCGACATTTTGATGGCTTACATGTGAACCCCAATCCATTTCTTTAATTCTATGAATTCCATTTCGTCGCAGAATATGGGCATTGTTGAGGGGAACGTAAACTATTAGCTTATTGTTTTTTTTGGTGAGTGCTCTCAGCGTGGGAATGTCCATATGATCATAGTGATTATGAGAAATAATTACAAAGTCGATTGGTGGTAAATCATCTAGTTTGATGCCCGGTTTAATGAGGCGTTGCGGTCCTAATGGTGGTATTGGACTTGCAGTGTTAGACCAAATTGGGTCCGTTAGAAAAGTCAGTCCGTCCATTTGCACAAGAAATGTCGAGTGGCCGATCCATGTGATCTTCGCCGCGTTTAAAGTATCTTGAAAATAGTTTGTCTCGATAGCTTGTGGCTTGGGCTCCTCAACCTTGTTGTTGAAAGCGCTGCTTAAGCGTCGCAGAATAAATGCTAATCGAACGGTGAATGATCCGTGGTCTAGGTTTTCTTGCAGGTTTGTATAGCGGCCGTTGGTATCTTTTGGTGCGCTGTTTATCCATCCTGCTGGTTTGGTCTCTCCATAGCAAGTGAGGGCTGAAAAGAGCAGTATTAGGCTGAGTAACCGCCAAGAAGTTCTGGTAATTAGGTAAAGTGCCATGCGTTTTAGGAAGATACGATTACTTATTAATTTAATAGGTTTCTGTGTATTAATAGTGTGCCAGGAGTGGATCCTTATGGGGGAGAAGAGGGAATGGTCCCACTCCTAAGCACACAGCCCAATAATATACCTAGCTTATGAACATCTTATGACAAAATCATAACGCGTTATGATTTTTTTACCTCTTTTAGAAGCTCTTCGTTGTTTATAAATCGCCGCAAATTTTCCAAAAACAACTGGTCAGCTCTATGAGGCATCCCTTCGCCAAAAGACGCATTGTGGCTGCTAACTAACACTCGATTGTGATTCCAGTATGGATGGTGACTTGGTAGAGGTTCCTCGCGGAATACATCTAATATTGCATAGTTAACGGTTTCAGGGTTATCCAAAGCGGCCAAAAGGTCTTCGTCGACTATTAGGGCGCCTCGCCCAATATTCACTAGCGTACTGCCCGGCTTCATTGATTTGAGAAAATTTTTGTCGACTAAATTTTTTGTTTCATCGGTTAGTGAACATGCTAAAACGATTACATCAGAATTAGGAACTAGTTGGGCTAATCTATCGGGTGGACTTACATACGCAGGATCTGCATTGTTGGGCTCCTTTCTTACGGCTTTTATGCTTGCGCCAAACGCTGTGATGCGCTTATCTATTTCCTTACCGATGCTACCGTAGCCGATAATTAGCCACGCTGTATCGCAGATATCTCTAAAGGGAAGCGGCTGCCAGCTTTTTTTTCTATTAAGCTGTTCACGTTTGGAGTAATTTTGGAGATGGGCAAGGACGTTGCCGATGGCGAAATCAGCCACACTAGACGCCTGAGCATCACTGTTGGTGAGCCGGACATTTCTAGTCAACAAGGATTTGAAAACAGGCGCTTCAATTCCCGCGATTGCCGTGTGTACCCATTTCAGGTTTGTACTGTTTTTGATCACTTGATCAAGAATGTTCGGGTGGAATTCTTGATAGAGATCAAGGCTCATCCAGATGATCGTGGGATCCTGAAGGCTTTTTGTTAAGCTTGTTCTGAGACTGGGCATGTCTTCATGGTCGAACGGTAAGAGGGTTATCTTTGAGTCGATCGTTTGAAGATCTGCTTTGACGCGCTCATAAGTCGTTTTAGGCAGCAATAGAGTATGTGCCGAAGTTTCTACTTTATGAGTCAACTTTAACTCGATGATTCGCAACTATCGGTCCGCCAACCCAACCACAAAATTGTGGATCAGCTTCCTTAACTTTACCTTCAAGCCAACGGCCCTCGTTGCTAAATATCCCCCATTCACCGTTTTCTTGGGTTACTAGCACATTGCCGTTCCCATCCTGTTCATAGTTCGCATGGGTAAATGGGTGGTGCATTCCTTTCATTATTAGTTCTCCAACCAACGATCTAGGGTTTCATTAAGCCATCTCACTTTACTTTCCTGATACCCTCCTAATGTGACACCAGGTTTTTGAGTTGTTTCAAGTCCCAACTGTACTCGACCCATGTTGAAGTCATCTTGATCAAAAACTTTCGCCAACATTCCTAGGGCTTCTACTTCTGTCCATGACTGATTAGAATTCAAACGGATCATTTCAGCAGGTTTAGGTCTTTCCCCACTAAAAGGTGTCAAGAACATTACCTCCATGATAGAGGAACGGTGATCATTGCCGTTAGGTCTGAAGCGGTAAACAATGCGGTTAAAGGCCCCCCATGGGTGAAAATTAGGGAACAACGTATAATCAATATTGTCAATGAATTCAGCATCAGACCAGTTGTCAACCATGTTACCTACCGTGGGCCTCCAGCGCTCTCGTGCTGATTCAGCAGCTGACAGACGCGCAGTGGTTCCTTCTAATGACCAAGGGATCTCCATGTCGTCCCGGATATCAAGCATATGGCGAAGCATTTGCTCTTCGGTGGGCTCCCAATCAAGTAAGGGGCTTGGGGTGCCGCCTGGAGTAATCACTCTGGAGAAAGTTTCCCAGACGTCTACTTGCGAGTTGGTATCACCCAGATATGGAAGTGTTTGCGGGTGAGTCGCGTTTGGATGGAACGCCTCGCAAAAAGCCTCTTGTGCGATCTTCCAATTTGCAGGTATTTCTTTGGCAACATGGACTTGTATGTATCTGTCCTTAAGGTTCCATCTTTCAAAATGTTGGGGTAAATCTCCTAGATGTTCTGCCAAGGGTGGAGCCGACTGATCAGGATTTATAAATACAAAACCAGCCCATGTCTCTACCAGGGCTTCTGGTAGAGAGAACTCGTCTGGTTTTATTTGTGGAAAATCCCAGCTGGCCGGCACATCCTTTAGCTCCCCGGAGATATTCCAGGAGAAGCCGTGAAAGGGACAGCGCAGCTCATGACTATTGCCAGCATATTGTTTGAGTTGCCTACCTCTATGCAGACATGAATTCACAAAGCATTTAATTTCGTCGGCCGCGTTCCTAATGATAATGAAAGAGAGATTTCCTATTTCGTAAAGCAAATGATCTCCTATGTTAGGAATCTGCTCCTCTCTGCAAGCAAATTGCCATACTTTAGGCCAGAGTTTTTCCATTTCTAGATCATGAAATTCTTTGGAGATATATCTATCAATAGTCATATCTTCCATTTTACGAGGCGCAGGGTTATCTATACGGAGTACTTCTGGTACCTCGTGCGTGTCGGTATTTAGTAACTCCTGGTATGTAATGCCAGGAGAGCGCATTTCTTTCGGTTCAGCCATTTTTCCCTATTTCCCTAACTGATATGTAGCACAGTTTGCCAGTCTTGGAGGTAAAAGCAAAAATACCTGCTAGTGAAAATCTTTACTTGAGTTATGCTTACAGGAAAGCAGCAATACGATTTTAGTCATGTCACAGAGTTTCATAAATGTTGATCACTTACCTGAGATAGTTAATCCAGGGCGGATAGTAATCTTAAGGTCAAAATGGTATCCGGAGTTAACAGAGGAGCTTGCTCGTGTATCCGAAAAAGTTTTGCGGGCTAAAGGGTACAATCAAGTCGATATACATACTTTGCCTGGATCTCTAGAACTTCCACTGGCTGCAGCTGATCTGCTGGCAGCCGACACGGGGAAAGAAATAGATGCCCTTATTTGTTTTGGTATTATTGTTAAAGGTGAAACGTTGCATTTTGAGATGATTAGCCAAGAATGTGTGCGTGGGCTTGGGGCGGTAATGCGGCAATACCGCCGACCAATCATTAATGAAATTCTTCCAGTTCTCACACTTGAAGATGCGGAGGCAAGAGCGGGGAAGAATAAGTTTAATAAAGGCTATGAGGCGGCAGCAGCGGCTCTTGAGATGATCGCGTGGAGGCGCGGCATTTATCAGTAATAATTATTTCGATTTTAGTAGCCGCCTTTTCTGTTTTGCCCAGTCTCGATCCCTTTCGCTGGCTCGCTTATCGTGCTGTTTTTTTCCTTTTGCAAGAGCAATTTCGCATTTTACTTTGTCGTTCTTCCAGTACAGCGCTGTTGCTATGCACGTGTAACCTTTTTGTTTGGTGGCGGAGAATAATTGGGCAATTTCCTTTGAGTGAAGAAGCAGTTTCCGTGTCCTTTGAGGGTCCGTTACTACATGCGTAGAGGCGCTGGTTAGCGGGGTTATATTCGCACCGATTAGCCATGCCTCGCCATCTCTAAGAAGGATGTAGCTATCCACCAGTTGTGCTTTGCCTCCCCTTATGCTTTTCACTTCCCAACCTTTTAGGGCTAAACCTGCTTCGAAACGATTTTCCAGATGGTAGTCGTGTGTTGCTCGTTTATTCAGAGCTATGGTGTCAGCCGAGCGTTTTCTTTTTGTATTCATACTAGCTTCAGTTGTGTGTTAATGCTGTTGAGGCTCAACGGGTGTTAGTACACAATTCAAGCTTAACCTGATTAGGTGAGAAGGAAAATATGGGACAACCAGAGTCTCGCGGAGAAATGTGGACAAGCAGATGGTTATTTGTCTTGGCTGCTGCAGGTTCTGCTGTTGGCTTAGGGAACATTTGGAAATTTCCCTATATTGCTGGAGAGAATGGTGGTGGCGCCTTCGTCTTGATTTACCTGCTATGTGTAGCAGTTATAGGGATCCCTATAATGATGGCTGAAGTAATGCTAGGCCGGGAGGGCCGTCTTAGCCCAATTAATAGCATGGTTCGTATGACTACAAGATTTAAGTCCAGCCGATTTTGGGTTCTTATAGGGTGGATTGGTGTTGTTGCGGGGTTTCTTATCCTTAGTTATTACGCGGTAATAGCAGGTTGGGCTCTCTCATATATATGGCGCATGGCAGAAGGTGAATTTATTGGTGCAGATGCAGGCGTTGTAGCGACGGTGTTCGAAAACTTCTTGGCCGACCCTGCTCGGATGATTTTTTGGCAAACTGCGTTTCTAGTTATTACTGTATTTATTATCTCTAGAGGCGTCGTAAGGGGTCTGGAACGAGCAATTCGTTGGTTTATGCCCCTTCTCTTCGTATTACTGATTGTTTTGTTGGGGTATGCGTTTGTCTCAGATGGATTTCTAGACGGTTGGGAGTTTATGTTTGAGTTTAATTGGGGTGCATTGAGCCAAGACGCAATTTTGGTAGCAATGGGACAAGCTTTTTTCACCCTAAGTTTAGGGATGGGCGCTATTATGGCTTATGGTGCTTATTTACCAGAAAATAGTTCTATAGGTGGGACAGTTAGTGTAATCGCCATTTTAGATACCATGGTCGCCATCATCGCTGGGTTGGTTATTTTTCCGATTGTCTTTGCTAATGGTTTAGCTCCTCAGCAGGGGCCGGGATTAATGTTTGTAACAATTCCATTAGCTTTCGGACAAATGCCGTTTGGCGCACTTTTTGGGACCTTGTTTTTTCTTTTGGTAAGTTTTGCAGCAATAACTTCTGCAATTTCGATTAGCGAACCAGCCTTGGCGTACCTCGTGGAAAAATATAAAACTACTAGGCCACGAATCTCCGTCCTATTAGGCGTTATATCGTGGATTCTGGGAATTGGAACTGTTCTCTCATTTAATCACTGGGCGCAAAATTATATTGTTAGTGACCTAACATTCTTTGATTTTATTGATTATGTTTCTCAGAATATCATGCTTCCTATAGGTGGCTTTTTGATTGCTTTATTTGCCTCCTACGTGATTCCGGAGGATATAGTACGAAATCAATTAGCATTGGGTCGGAGTGTGGCATTGCGAGTTTGGAAAATATTTTGTGGAGTTGTTGCCCCATTAGGTGTTCTATTCGTCTTTCTGATGGCTATCGGGGTTGATGATACTTTGGAAAGGATACTGGAAATATTCTATTGAGTAACTAATGTCTTCAGTTAGCAGATCGGCCTTGTTGCCTTACCCAGTAACTTTGGTATATGGAGTTGTACTCGATATAGAAAACTATTCTGAGTTTCTTCCTTGGTGTATTCGCTCAGAGATATTGGATCAGACCCAACACTCTCAGATTGCATCGTTAACTTTCAAAATTAAAGGTATTACTTATACCCTAGTTACTAAGAATACTTTTGAAAGCGATGAACACATCTCTCTTGATATGGTATCTGGGCCTGTTCCCGAGTTCAGCGGCCAGTGGTTGTTTAATGATCTAGGCAGAGATGTTGGATGCAGGGTTGAGTTTGCTGCAAGTTATCAGCTGTCTGGGATTAAGGCTTTGTTTCCTAAACAGCTAATTGGAAGTGCAGCTACTAGAGTGGTAGACGCATTCGTAGCTCGGTGTGCTGAATTGCTGTAGAAAGTTTATTATATATAGAGCCGCAGTGCTTTGTGTCACTACCGACCAATTGACACAGAATTATTCTGATAGTAGGCCAAGATTTTCTTGGTTAGTTGTTGGGAGATAATTGCCTATAAAATGGTCTAGCTTTCCATCTTTAAAACGCAAGCTTAGGCGCATCTCATTTTCGAAGGTTCCAGGCATAACCACTGTATATATATAGTCCCAACGGGAGTCATCAAAGGTATTACGGAATATTGGCTCGCCCATAATATAAGCAACTTGTGTTTTACTCATTCCGGGCTTTAACTGGTCTACCATTTCTTGTGTTATCACATTTCCTTGTTGGACAGTAATTTTATGTACTTTGGGTATTCCAAGTTTTGGTAAGGACGGCATCTTTAAGCTACAACCAAAGTTCAGGGTCATGATCATAATTAGGCTTATACTGGTAGAAATTTTAAGCATTTATTAGTGAGTCAAGTTAAATAATTTTCCAGTAGTCTATACTGTTCTTCTTTCCTAATGAATCTTGTTTTTGGCATCTTCTATGAGCGTTTTAGCATAGTTTCGAGATTCGGCTGTTATTCCTGAGCCAGCTAGCATTCTGGCAATTTCTTCTATTCGGTCATTTTCTTTTAGATAATCTATATGGGTATCTTGTTTCTTGTCTTTGTCTACCTTGAGATGCAAATCACCAAGTGCCGCAACTTGTGGAGCATGGGTTACACAGATGACCTGAACATTGCCGGCAAGGTTGCGGAGCAGTCTCCCCACCACATCGGCCGTTGCTCCTCCTACCCCAACATCTGCTTCGTCCAACACTAGGCTGGGTAGTTCTGTTTTCGCCGAAGTCACTATACAGATTGCGAGACTAATGCGAGAGCGCTCACCACCAGAAGCAATTTTCTTTAACGTTGCAGCCGGGTATTTCGGATTAGTGATCACCATGAATTCGACCGTCTCCAGACCTGATTCCGATTGGACTTCATGGAAATGCACTAATAGTTCGCCGTTAATTATGCCCAGTGTTTGCATGCACGCGCTTACTTCTTTGCAAAATTGCTCCGCTATCTGGTGTCTTCTCTTTGAGATTTTTCTAGCTAACTGAAGATATTCGTGCTCGTATTGATTCGCTTTTTCGAGCAACTCGTCTAATTCGGACTCATCAATCGAAATACTTTTAAGTTCCTCGTTTAGCATTTGCAATTGTGCGGGTAAATTCTCGGGGCCAATGCGGTGCTTGCGAGCAAGTTCAAAAATCGACCCGAGTCTTTCATCTATTTCTGATAGCAAGATGGGATCGTCCTCAAGGCTATCGAAATAAGATCGTGTGCTCTTTGCTGTATCGTCTAATAGTTCATTAGCTGACCGCAGACTTTCTTTAGCGGCATATAAATATCGATCATCATCATCTATCTCGCTGAGTAGTCTCTCAGACTTACTTAATAATTCTTTGGTTTTCAGTATTTCTTGAACTTCTGCTATTGTGTGTCGCAGCTCTGCTAAATGAGACAGGCGCTTTTGCGTACCCGAGAGAGCAGCGAATTCCCCTTCGGATAAACCTAGCGTATCCAGCTCTTCAATTTGATAGCGTAATAATGCGGCTCTATCTTCGTTGTTCTCAAGAGACGCTTTTAAATCTGATAGCTTGGCCTTTGTCTTATTCCAATTTTTATAGGCAATAGAGCAAGACTCCAAAAGGGATTTATCTACCCCATAGTCATCTATCAAAGAAAGTTGATTTTGTGGGCGAATCAGCCGCTGGTTTTCATCTTGACCATGGAGTTCTATTAGATCAACTGTGAGCTGCCTGAGCACTTGGAGGGTAACAGGGACAGAATTAACAAAGGCACGTGAACGGCCATCACTATTTATGCTGCGTCGGAGTAGGCATCGATCTGGTTGGTCGGAATCATCTAGAGAGTTATCTCGCAAGAAGGCTTGACTCCGAGCATGATTGGCTAGGCTAAATTCGGCAATGATTTCAGCACGCCTTGCTCCAGGGCGAACCGTATTACCGTCAGCGCGTTCTCCCATAGCCAGTGCTAGAGCCCCTAATAGTATTGATTTGCCCGCCCCGGATTCCCCAGTTATAACAGTTAATCCTGTCTCAAAATTTATATCTAAGTTATCCACCAGAGCAAAATCTTTTATATTAAGCGTTTTTAGCATGTCATTTAGTTTCAGTGGTGCCGTGACTCCATTACTAATATAAGATCTTACTAGCAAAATGAAAAATTCTGTAGGACATCAGGCAAGGCCTTACCTGAAATCGTTATTAAAGTTAATAGTGGGTCTAGATATTTAGCTGAGAAATCCCTGGGCATCTGAGCTATTGGCGTCTGATCCGGCAGTAGGGTTGATTTTGGTGGTTCACTGACCTTCTTCTTAACCTGAATATTTATCAAGCGCGAGGGCCTTGAAAAACAATAATTTGACCGCATATATGGGCTAATCATGACTGTGGTTATCGGTTTGGGATGGGTCAAAAACCTTCATAAGAGTTATTAAATTTGAGCGTGGATAATATGAATTCGGAAGAAAATCATTCTGAGAGTGAGAAAGGTAGTGCCAAGATCCAAGAGGAAGCATCAGAGAATAGAGATGTTAAGGATTTGGGTGGGGCTGAGAAGGAAAGTGCTGGGTTTGGAGAGGATGAGACCCTTGATTCAATTCGTGGTCAAATAGGGTCCCTCCAAGATCAATTGCTAAGAGCCCAAGCGGAAACGGAAAATGTTAGGCGTCGTGCAGCCAAAGAACATGAATCCCTTAGAAAATTTGCGGTTGAAAGACTAATAGGAGATTTGCTTCCTGTATTAGATAGCTTAGAAAAAGCTGTCGAGGCGGCAGATGATACTCAGGCCGAGAATCCTGCTGGACTGTCAGAGGGTATCAAGCTTTCTTTGAAGTTATTTACTGACATTCTAGAAAAATCAGGGTTGATTGTTATTGATCCATTGTCACAGCCTTTTGATCCAGATTTTCATGAAGCACTTACTTTGCTCCCGAGTAATGAGATGGAGCCAAATTCGGTTTTGGAAGTTGTCCAGAAGGGCTATAGCCTTAATGGGCGTGTGATTCGAGCTGCTAAGGTAGTGGTTTCTAGTAACGCCGACTAAATCTATCCTGATGGATAGATAAAAATTTGGATATTGGGGGTTGAAGTCTGGGCTAGTGGCCAGATATAGGAATAGTGGCTTAGTGAAGCCGTATTTAAGATTTTAACACGATGGGCTGATTAGCCGGTCGTATGCAATGGAAATGGAGAATAATAAAATGGGTAAGATCATCGGTATAGATCTAGGAACTACGAACTCTTGTGTGGCGATTCTTGAAGGAAATGACACAAAGGTAATAGAGAATTCAGAGGGAGATAGGACAACGCCCTCAATTGTAGCGTATATAGATGATGGTGAAGTGCTCGTTGGTCAGAGCGCAAAACGTCAGGCTGTAACCAATCCGACCAACACTTTGTTTGCCGTCAAACGGCTGATAGGTAGAAAATTCCAAGATAAAGTTGTTCAGAAAGATATACAGATGGTTCCATATCAGATCGTCGGAGCTTCAAATGGTGATGCATGGATTGATATTAAAGGAGAGGAGGTAGCTCCACCCCAAATTTCTGCTGAAACCTTAAAGAAAATGAAGAAAACTGCTGAAGAATATCTTGGTGAGGACGTGACGGAAGCAGTAATCACTGTTCCGGCGTATTTTGATGATTCCCAGCGTCAAGCCACTAAGGATGCTGGTCGAATAGCAGGATTGGATGTTAAACGAATTATTAATGAGCCAACGGCAGCCGCTTTAGCTTATGGGATGGATAAACAGCGTGGTGATAATAAGATTGTTGTTTATGATTTGGGTGGAGGGACGTTTGATGTCTCCGCGATAGAGATAGCAGAAATCGACGGCGAGCATCAATTTGAGGTCTTATCTACTAATGGTGACACCTTTTTGGGTGGGGAGGACTTTGATTTAAGAATCATCGATTACTTGGCTGATGAATTTAAAAGGGACAATGGTGTCGATTTGCATAGCGACCCGCTTGCTCTTCAGAGACTTAAAGAGGCTGCGGAAAAAGCTAAAATTGAACTTTCATCGAGCCAGCAAACAGAGATTAATCTTCCATATATTACGGCAGATTCAAGTGGGCCTAAGCATTTAGTGCTCAAATTAACCAGAGCCAAACTGGAATCTTTGGTAGAGGAATTGGTTGAAAGAACGATAGGCCCATGCAGGACGGCTCTTGAAGACGCTGGATTGAAGGCCTCAGATATTGATGACGTAATTTTAGTTGGTGGCCAGACTCGTATGCCCCTAGTGCAACAGAAAGTTATGGATTTTTTTGGCAAGGAGGCAAGACGTGATGTAAATCCTGATGAGGCTGTTGCTATGGGAGCAGCCATTCAGGCAGCCGTACTGTCAGGTGATGTAAAAGATGTATTGCTTTTGGATGTGACACCTCTTTCCTTAGGCATAGAGACTTTGGGGGGAGTGATGAGTTCGCTAATTGAGAAGAACACGACTATTCCTACAAAAAAACAGCAAGTATTTTCTACGGCTGAAGATAATCAAACTGCTGTAACTATCCATGTTTTGCAGGGGGAGCGGAAACAAGCTGGTCAAAACAAGTCTTTGGGTAGATTTGATTTGTCCGATATTCCGCCTGCACCTCGGGGCATGCCTCAAATTGAAGTGAGCTTTGATATAGATGCAAACGGTATTTTAAATGTCACAGCAAAAGACAAGGCAACAGGAAAAGAGCAATCGATTGTTATTAAGGCGTCTAGTGGACTTTCTGATGACGAAATTGATCAGATGGTGCGTGATGCAGAAGCACATTCTGCTGAAGATGCTAAATTCGAAGAAATGATTAATCTGCGTAACCAAGCTGATGGGCTTATACATGGTGCTAGGAAAGCTGTGGAAGATGCTGGTGATCAAGCGACCCAAGAAGAAAAAGATGCTATTGAGGAAGCTTGTTCCGGTTTGGAATCTGCGCTTCAGAATGCTGAAAAAGAGGAAATTGAAGCGAAAATACAAGCGCTCTCAGAGGTTTCTGCTGGGTTGGCCCAAAAAATGTATGAGCAAGCTGCTGCACAAGAGCAAGCAAACCAGCCAGACAATACTGAGGGTGAAGGTAATACAGTAGATGCTGAATTTGAGGAAGTAGATGATAAAGATGACAAATAGATGTAACCGCGCTCACTAAATAGGTGGATACGGTTTATCCTCGATAACTCGGTTTATGGATCACGAGGATTTATTAAGATATATGGCAAAAAAAGATTACTACGAAATTCTGGGATTAGCACCGGGTGCGGATAGCAGTGATATAAAGAAAGCGTATCGCAGATTAGCTATGAAATACCATCCTGATAGAAATCCAGATGCAGCTGACGCGGAGGAAAGGTTTAAAGAGGCTACAGAGGCTTACGAGGTACTTTCTGATGACCAAAAACGAGATGCGTACGATCGTTTTGGTCATGCTGGAGTAGATCCTAATATGGGTGGTGGTTTCGAAGGAAGTTTTGGAGATGTGTTTAGTGATGTCTTTGGGGATATTTTTGGTGGAGGACGTCGAAGTTCGGTGCAGAGAGGCGCTGACTTGCGCTATTCGATTGGGCTCGATTTGGAGCAAGCGGTTGCAGGCGAAACCATAGAAATTAAAGTTCCATCATTATCTCAATGCCAAGATTGTAGAGGGACTGGTGCAAGGGAAGGAACTAGTGCATCAACATGTCCAGATTGCGATGGAGCAGGACAGGTTCGCGTTGCCCAGGGATTTTTCTCCTTGCAGCAAACTTGTCCGCGATGTCGAGGTGCCGGCCAAGTTATACTAGACCCATGCAGACCGTGCGGTGGTAGTGGGAGAGTTGAAAAGCGTAAAACCCTATCTGTGCGCATTCCTCCGGGCGTTGACACAGGGGATCGAATTAGATTATCAGGTGAAGGCGAAGCTGGGATTAACGGTGGCCCGGCGGGTGATCTTTATGTGCAGGTTGAAGTACGCGCTCACCCCATTTTTGAGAGAGATGGGGGAAATCTGTATTGTGATGTTCCTATTGGTTTTGTTGATGCGGCGTTAGGTGGCGAATTAGAAGTGCCCACGCTTAGCGGACGGGTAAAACTCAAAATTCCTTCTGAAACTCAAACGGGAAAGTTATTTCGGCTTAGGGGAAAAGGAATAAGGCCAGTTCGTGGAGGTGGCTTAGGTGATCTTTTGTGTCGGGTTGTGGTAGAGACCCCGGTTAAGCTTGATGAGAAACAGAAGAACCTATTGCGTGAATTAAAAGAGAGTTTGAGTGAAAGCCGAAGGAAACATTCGCCAAGAGAAAATTCTTGGTTCGATAGCGTAAAAAACTTTTTCGATGGACTGAAACCTGGTTAGTAAGCGGTTAACATGGGTTCAATCTAGAAATTTAAGGTGTTTCAATGATTAGTACAGCGGTGACTGGCGCAGCCGGCAGAATGGGGAAAATGCTAATTGAGTCAATTACTGACTCTGAAGGATTAACCCTGACTGCCGCTTTTGAGCAGTCCGGATTAAGTATAATTGGTTCTGATGCAGGCAGTTTAGTCGGCCTGGGTGATTTAGGGGTTTTGATTAGCGACGATATCGGTGATCAGGTTGATAAGTTCGATGTTCTTATTGATTTTAGTATTCCTGAAGCAACCACGAAAAGTGTAGCTGTATGCCAGGAATACAAAAGAGCATTAGTTATCGGGACGACTGGATTTAGCGCAGATGATTTGGATCTGATTGAAGCTGCTGCAGCTGAGATTCCCATAGTAATGGCGCCAAACATGAGTGTTGGTGTAAACGTTGTTTTTAAGCTTCTTGATGACGCAGCCAAGACGTTAGGATCTGATTTTGATATCGAAGTTATCGAGGCTCATCATCGTAATAAAATTGATGCACCTTCCGGTACGGCTGTAAGGATGGGAGAAATTCTGGCATCTGCAACGAACAGAGATTTAGCAGATGATGCTATATATGGTCGGCAAGGAGATGAAGGGCCACGAAAAAATAATACCATTGGTTTTAGCACTGTTAGAGGGGGCGATATAGTAGGTGACCATACTGTTTTATTCGCCGGGATTGGAGAACGCATAGAAATAACTCATCGCGCACAAAGCCGCAGTAATTTTGCGCAAGGAGCACTTCGAGCAGCTATTTTTGCCGCTTCAAAGGATAATGGCTTATATGATATGCAGGATGTGCTGGGCTTAAAGACTTGACTTAGGTAACATAGCTATCCCAACGTAGTTCGAATATTTTTTTATTCTGGGTCCAGGGTAAAGAACGGGCACAAAAATGGGCACTACCATCGGTTTAACGGGCTGGCAGAGCTAGCGGCTTTGCTCCGTACCATAGAGCCCCACGAATATGGAGTGGTTAGGACGTGGTTCCGGCATTACTAGCTCTCGAGGACGGGAGCTTGTTCAAGGGAGAATCCGTCGGCGTTGAAGGTACGTCGGTGGGTGAGGTGGTATTTAATACCGCCATGACTGGATATCAGGAGATCCTGACAGATCCGTCTTATTCAAATCAAATTATTACGTTTACCTACCCGCAGATTGGAAATACGGGAATTAATTTAGAGGATATGGAGTCTGATCGCATTTGGGCTAGCGGCATGGTTATTAAGCAATTACCCAGATTAGCTAGTAGTTGGAGGATGCATGAAACTCTCCACGAGTTTTTATGCAAACAAAATGTAGTTGGGATTACCAATGTTGATACCCGCCGCCTTACTAAGGTTATTAGAGAAAAAGGTGCTTTGGCCGGCTGTATTATGTCTGGCCAACGAATAGATGAGCATGCTTCTGTAGCAAATGCTAAGGCTTTTCCTGGATTAGCCGGGATGGATCTAGCTCGAGAAGTATGTTGCCACAAGCCTTATTCATGGGAGGAAGCTGCATGGTCTCTTTCAGGTGGTTATGGAAAAATCGATGAGACCCGATATAAGATAGTTGCCTTTGATTTTGGTATTAAACGTAACATATTAAGATTACTGCGCGAAAGGGGCTGCGAAATTCTCGTGGTACCAGCAACTACTTCAGCCAAGGAAGTTTTAGAATATAAGCCTGATGGAATATTTTTGTCTAATGGTCCAGGTGACCCAGAGCCTTGTGATTATGCCATTGCTGCTATAAAAGAATTACTTGATGCCCGCCTTCCGATTTTTGGTATTTGCTTAGGCCATCAACTTTTGTCGCTAGCGAGCGGAGCGAAAACCATAAAAATGACTCATGGACATCATGGCGCCAACCATCCGGTGAAGGACTTACGGTCCGAGCAAGTGTTAATAACCAGTCAAAACCATGGTTTTGCAGTGGATGCGAATAGTTTACCGTCATGTTTGGTTCCAACTCATGTATCTTTATTTGATGGAACGCTGCAGGGTGTCCGTCATAAGGATTTCCCTGCATTTGGTTTTCAGGGGCACCCCGAAGCTAGTCCGGGCCCTCAGGATTGTGAGTATTTGTTTGATGAGTTTATAAATCTTATGGGGAGGGAAGGTGCCTAAGCGGCAGGATCTCAAAAGTATTTTAATACTTGGTGCCGGTCCTATTGTTATAGGACAAGCATGTGAGTTTGATTATTCTGGAGCCCAGGCCTGTAAGGCACTATCTGAGGAAGGATTTAGGGTAGTTTTAGTTAATTCAAATCCCGCCACTATCATGACTGACCCAAGTATGGCTGATTCCACTTATATTGAGCCTGTCGAGTGGAAGACAGTTGAAAGAATAATAGAAAGAGAGCGACCAGATGCACTTTTACCGACGATGGGCGGACAGACGGGACTAAACTGTGCTTTGGATTTGGTTCGAGAGGGGGTTCTCGAGAAATATGGGGTAGAACTGATCGGAGCTAAGCAAAATGCGATTGATAAAGCTGAAGACAGAGAGCAATTCGATAGAGCTATGAGGAGTATTGGGTTGGAAACCCCAAGATCTGGGATAGCCCATAGTTTAGAAGAGGCCCTTCAGGTGCAGAGCCAGCTGGGTTTTCCTTGCATTATTCGACCATCATTTACTCTTGGTGGTAGCGGTGGTGGTATTGCGTACAATAAGGAAGAATTTGAAGAAATTTGTATTCGCGGGTTGGATTTATCCCCTACTACTGAGTTGCTAATTGATGAGAGCCTGTTGGGCTGGAAAGAGTTTGAGATGGAAGTGGTTCGTGATAGTGCCGATAACTGCATAATTGTATGCTCCATAGAAAATTTTGATCCAATGGGTGTTCATACAGGCGATAGTATAACTGTGGCCCCTGCCCAAACACTAACTGATAAGGAATACCAGCTTTTAAGAAATGCCTCTATTGACGTTTTAAGAGAAATTGGAGTCGATACTGGCGGATCAAATGTGCAATTCGCAATTGATCCGAAAACAGGGAGGATAGTCGTAATAGAAATGAATCCGAGGGTGTCACGATCGTCGGCATTAGCTTCAAAAGCGACCGGTTTTCCGATTGCTAAAATAGCGGCAAAGCTTGCAGTTGGGTATACATTAGATGAGTTGTCCAATGATATTACGAGCACAACCCCTGCTTCCTTTGAGCCCAGCATTGATTATGTTGTAACAAAAATCCCCAGATTTACCTTCGAAAAATTTGACCAGGCTGATTCTCGTCTCACTACACAAATGAAATCAGTAGGGGAAGTGATGGCTATTGGTAGAACATTTCAAGAATCTTTGCAGAAGGCCCTACGGGGGTTAGAAACCGGTAAATCGGGATTAGATCCGCTAGTTAGAGGGGAGAAAGACGATGTTAAGCTGTTATTAGATAGAGAGCTTGCAACCCCCGGACCGGAGAGAATTTGGTATGTTGCCGATGCGTTTCGGTACGGTATTTCGCAACAAGAGATTTCCGCTCTTAGCGGCATAGATCCATGGTTTCTATCAGAAGTTGAAGACTTGGTTGAAACTGAGACCAAAATATCTAACTGTGAACTTGAAACCCTAGACAAGGAGTATTTTTATCATTTAAAACAGCAAGGATTTTCTGACCAGAGACTGGCAACCTTATTAGCAAGGAGCGAGGATGAAGTTCGAAGTAGAAGACTTTCTTTGGATATTCGACCCGTTTATAGAAGGGTAGATACATGTGCGGCCGAATTCCCTTCCGCCACTGCTTACATGTACTCAACTTATGAGGAAGAGTGCGAAGCATCCCCTTCTGATAGGAAAAAAATAATGGTGCTGGGGGGGGGACCAAATCGTATTGGTCAGGGTATCGAATTTGATTATTGCTGTGTGCATGCAGCTCTAGCAATGCGAGAAGACGGATACGAAACAATTATGGTTAATTGTAATCCAGAAACGGTTTCTACCGATTATGATACTTCCGATCGTTTATATTTTGAGCCAGTGACTCTAGAGGATGTGTTATCAATCGTAGATTTAGAAAAACCTTCAGGACTAATCGTTCAGTTTGGGGGCCAAACCCCACTTAAATTAGTAGAGAAATTAGAAAGAGCTGGAGTCCCAGTAATTGGAACTCCAGCCGATGCTATTGATCGTGCCGAAGATAGAGAACGATTTCAGATATTCATTGAGAAGCTTGGGTTAAAGCAGCCATCAAATGCTACTGCAACTAATGTAGATTCTGGAATTGCCGGTGCTAGAAAGATTGGTTTCCCAATAGTCGTGCGACCTTCCTATGTTTTAGGGGGTAGAGCGATGGAAATTGTTTACAATGAAGAAGAGCTATCCCGATATCTCTTAAACGCAGTCAGTGTTTCGAATGATTCTCCGGTTCTTCTGGATAGATTTCTTGACCAAGCTGTTGAGGTCGATGTAGACGCGGTATCAGATGGCTCGCAAGTTGTGATAGGTGCCATCATGCAGCATATTGAACAAGCTGGTGTACATAGTGGTGATTCCGCATGTTCTTTGCCTCCGTATACGCTAGATTCCGAAATTCAAGATCAAATTCGTGACCAGGTCAAGTCAATGGCTATTGAGCTCGGTGTGGTCGGTCTTATGAATGTCCAATTGGCAGTTCAAGGAGGGGCAATTTATGTACTAGAGGTTAACCCTAGGGCTTCTAGAACTGTTCCGTTCGTTTCTAAATGTATTGGTGTATCTTTAGCAAAAATTGCCGCTCGGTGTATGGTTGGCACCTCTTTAGCCGAACAAGGTTTCACACAAGAGATTCAGCCAAAAGCTTTTAACGTCAAGGAATCGGTCTTTCCGTTTAATAAATTTCCAGGGGTAGATCCGATTCTGGGGCCTGAGATGAAGTCGACCGGTGAGGTTATGGGAACGGGTGATGAGTTTGCAGAAGCATTTATGAAAGCTAGTTTAGGTGCGGGGATTAATCTCCCTACTAGTGGGCGTGCGTTCTTGAGTGTAAAGGAATCGGATCGTGAAGAGTTGGTTTCTATAGGAACGCAATTAGTAGACCTAGGGTTTGAGCTAGTAGCAACGCATGGGACGGCGTCTGCTCTTCAGGAAGCTGGTATTATGACCGATGCTGTTAATAAGGTTCGACAAGGTAGACCTCATGTCGTAGACCTTTTGAAAAATGAGCAAATAGATCTTATTGTGAATACAACTGAAGGGCACCAGTCTATAGAGGATTCGGCAATGATTAGACGCTTAGCTTTGGAGAAGAAAGTTTGCTATGCAACTACGGTTGCAGGTGGGACAGCCTACTGTATTGCTATTGGGTATAGCAAAGCGAATCGCCAGAAAACTGTGCGAAGACTCCAAGATATTGATGTATCTTAATGGATCTTTAGATAAAGAGGCAGAAGGAGGGGCTAATAAATGCCTAATCCAATGACCGTGGAAGGAATGCAGTCGTTACGCGATGAACTGGCGAATAGAAAGCAGGTGGTGAGGCAAGAGATTAGTCGAGAAATTGCTGAGGCCAGAGAACACGGTGATTTAAAAGAAAATGCTGAATACCATGCCGCAAGAGAGCAACAGGGCTTTAATGAGGGTCGAATTCAAGAAATAGAAGCTAAGCTAGCTGAAGCTCAAGTGATAGATATTTCTAAAATTCCTCTCGGTCAAAAGGTCATTTTTGGTTGCACAGTATCCTTAGTTGATCAGGAAAGTGGTGATACCTATCGGTATAAGATAGTCGGTGAAGATGAAGCGGATATTAAAGAGCTAAAAATTTCGGTCAGATCTCCTATTTCTAGGGCAATAATAGGCAAATCGGTAGGTGATGTTTGTGCTGTTTCAACTCCAAAGGGCCTAGTTGAATATGAGATAGATGAGGTGGAGCACATCTGAATTTTAAGCACGGTATCATTTAAACCTTGAGTCTCTAAAATCAGGTTAAGTTACCTCGATATGTGATACATTTGATAGGTGTCTTTTGGGGTCTGGATTCTGGCGATACAAAACCACCATTTTTCCAATTTTTTGTATTAGTAATGCTGAACAACCTTCGATAAGTTGTTCCGTAATTAAGTTTCTTTCTTCTCTGATGTCTGAATGTATTTTTATTTTTATCAATTCATGGTCCATTAAGGCTCTGTTCGTTTCTGCTAGAATATTTTCATTGATCCCGTTTTCGCCTATGTAAACGATGGGTTTCAGATGGTGAGCGATTTTTTTAAGCTTTTTGGTTAAATGTGGTTTCATTAAAAGGGATTTCACTCGTTTGATTTTATGATTTAGAACCTAATTAAATAGAAATCTTTAGTGCATTCAAAGTGATGTTTTATATTATAAAATTTTTCTAGGACTTTTTTATGTCTAGGCGAACTAAAGTATCGAATCGTAGCTCTTCAAGTAAGCAATGGATTCTTCGACAAAGTAAGGATATATATTCCCGAAGGGCCCGTAATCAAGGTCATGTATCTCGCGCATATTACAAGATAGAAGAAATAGATAAGCGATCTAGGCTCATTACAAAAGACAGTTGGGTACTTGAATTAGGAGCTGCTCCTGGCGGATGGACTAGTTATATAGAGTCAAAAATGCAATTGTCCGGAAGCCAAGGAAAACTCATCGCTTGCGATAGCAAGCCTATTCAGGCTGGAGATAGAACGCATGTTGTACAGGGCTGGTTTGGGGATTCTAAAACCGTTTCAGATATCGAAGAGATCTTGGGACCGGATAAATTAGACCTTGTATTATCAGATATGGCCCCCAATATAACTGGGATAAGAGTTGCAGATCAGGCGGCTAGCCTAGAATTGGTGGATTTAGCGACGGTCGCAGCGGAGAAATGGTTGCGCCAGGGAGGAAGTATTTTGGTGAAAGCTTTTCAAGGCGAAGGCTTTGAGTCCTTTGTCAGGGATATAAAAAACGATTATTCCACTGTTCAAGTTATTAAGCCTAAGTCGTCTCGAGCGGAGTCTCGTGAAATTTATGTGTTAGCCAGACAGTTTCGCGGATGAGTTTAGTGGTGTAGTCTACGCCACCCAAAATTATTTTTTTGATTGGGGGAACAATTGTTCCTGAGGAAAGACGTTTGAAGGATATGGCAAAAAATTTACTACTCTGGTTAATGATTGCGGCAGTACTGCTGACGGTTTTTAATAATTTTAATGCGAAGCCGCAGCCTACAACTTTGAGTTACTCAGAGTTTATAGAAGAAGTTCGATCAGGCCGTGTACGAGAAGTCATTATTGATGAAAATTTTATTAACGGTTCGAATCAAGAGGGGGCTTCATTTAAAGTCATTAAACCTCCTGTACATGACCCTAAACTTTTGGATGACCTGTACAACCATAATGTCCAGATTTCAGGCAAGCTGCCAGAACAACAAAGCATTTGGTCGCAGCTATTAATAGCCAGTTTTCCAATCATTATTATTATAGCTGTTTTTATGTTGTTCATGAGGCAGATGCAGGGAGGAGCAGGGGGAAAAGGCGGCCCGATGTCGTTTGGAAAGAGCAAAGCTCGGTTACTATCAGAAGATCAGATTCAGACGACGTTTGCTGATGTTGCTGGAGTTGATGAGGCAAAAGAGGATGTGCAGGAGCTTGTCGAATTCCTTCGTGATCCAGGGAAATTTCAGCGGCTGGGAGGCAGGATTCCAAGAGGAATATTAATGGTCGGTCAGCCTGGGACTGGTAAGACGCTTTTAGCTAAAGCTATAGCTGGAGAAGCAAAGGTTCCGTTTTTCTCTATATCTGGGTCGGATTTTGTAGAAATGTTCGTGGGTGTAGGAGCATCAAGAGTGCGGGACATGTTCGAGCAGGCAAAGAAACAGTCGCCATGTATCATCTTCATTGACGAAATTGATGCTGTTGGGAGGCACCGAGGGGCTGGATTAGGCGGAGGTCATGACGAACGAGAACAAACCCTTAATCAGCTGTTAGTAGAAATGGATGGTTTTGAACCCAACGATGGAATAATCGTGATAGCTGCTACTAATCGTCCAGACGTTCTCGATCCGGCTTTATTGAGACCTGGACGCTTCGATAGGCAGGTCGTAGTGAGTCTCCCCGACATTAGAGGTAGAGAGCAGATATTAAAAGTGCACATGCGTAAGGTTCCAGTGGCCGATGATGTTGAACCTGCAATCATCGCTCGAGGGACACCGGGATTTTCTGGAGCAGACCTCGCTAACTTGGTTAATGAAGCCGCGTTATTTGCTGCTCGATCCGGGAATCGTTTAGTGGCTATGATTGAATTTGATCGCGCTAAAGACAAGATAATGATGGGCGCTGAACGCAAAACCATGGTTATGTCAGACAAGGAGAAAAGAAATACCGCATATCATGAGGCGGGGCACGCCATTGTAGGGCGACTTATGCCGGATCATGATCCTGTCTATAAAGTGTCAATCATTCCGCGAGGAAGAGCATTGGGAATTACGATGTTTCTTCCAGAAGAAGATAGATATAGCTTAAGCAGACAATCTGTAAGAAGTCAGATTTGTAGCCTATTTGGAGGGAGAATCGCGGAGCAAATCATTCTTGGTTCTGAATTCGTGACGACTGGCGCTTCTAATGATATTGAGCGGGCTACGGGACTGGCGCGGAATATGGTTACGAAGTGGGGCTTATCTGATCGGATGGGGCCCATTATGTATGATGAAGATGACGGGGAAGTTTTTCTTGGGATGTCAGCCGGCGCAAAACCTAAACCACACGCTCCGGATACAGCGAAAGCTATAGATGAAGAGGTCAGACTGATTATTGATGAGTGTTATAGCGAAGCTAAAGCTCTGATAGAAGATAATATTGATAAACTTCATATGATGGCCGAAAGTCTCATAGAGTTTGAAACTCTTAGCTCCGAGCAGATTGACGATATAATGGCTGGAGCTAAGCCGAGAGAACCGGGTGATGATCAATCTTCATCAGGAGGAGCAGATAGGCCCGATGAGACAGCTATTGGCAGACCAGCGGAGGAGCATTAGGTCGTATTTTGAGATTAACCATTGGAGACGTTAGACCGTTACCCCTGACTTGTGGTTCCAGTAGGCTATCTTTTGATTTCCCAAAAATCATGGGGATCTTAAATATTACACCTGATTCTTTTTCCGATGGTGGTGAATTATTTTTCAAAGGTAGAGTGGCATTATCTCGTGTTCGAGAGCGGGCAGAAAAAATGATAGACCAAGGCGCTGATATTCTTGATATAGGAGGGGAATCTAGCCGTCCTGGAGCCGCATCAGTTAGTACTGAGGAAGAAATTGATCGAGTGATCCCGGTCTTGGAGGAATTATCAAATGTGAATGCGGTTCTATCGGTGGATACTAGCAAGGCCGAGGTTGCCAAGATAGCTGTTGATGCTGGCTGTAGCATTATAAATGATATAAGGGGATTTACTGACTCTCGCATGCTCGATGTTGTAGCAAGCAGAGAGGTCGGCTTATGTATCATGCACATGCAAGGTACTCCTCAAAATATGCAAGATGATCCTAGTTATCGAGATGTTTTGTTGGAAGTTAAAGATTTCTTTGAGGACCGCATTAAGGCTTGCGATGACAGGGGTATTAGCCGTAATCGATTGGTTCTTGATCCTGGTTTTGGTTTTGGGAAAAGTTTAAATCATAATTTAACTTTGTTAAGTAATCTTGAAACCACAAGGGCAGCTGGGTTACCTATTTTGGTTGGGTTGTCTCGAAAAAGCTTCTTAGGACTATTAACTGGAAAAGCAACACATGATAGAAAGATAGCTAGTGCTGTGGCGGACGCTCTAGCGGTGATATGTGGTGCAAACATACTGAGAGTTCACGATATTGCCGGAACAAAGGATGCTGTCAAGATTGCGCTAGCAATGGCAACCGAGAGGCAGGATATAGAAAATGGATAAACTTTTTTTTGGCACCGATGGGATACGCGGACGTGTAGGTAAACCCCCCATAACCCCTGAATTCTGCCTTCGTTTAGGTTGGGCAGTGGGAAGGGTATTTGGTAAAGATAAGGATTGTCACGTGCTTATTGGCAAAGATACACGGATTTCCGGCTATATGATGGAGTCGGTGTTAGAATCGGGTCTCTCTTCGGCTGGAGCCAACGTTACTTTATTAAGTGTAATGCCGACCCCAGCCATCGCCTACCTCACTCGCACCCTGCGAGCTGATGCAGGAATAGTTATCAGTGCTTCCCATAATCCCTACTATGATAACGGCGTGAAGTTTTTTGATGGCTACGGAAATAAGCTCGATGATCAAGCTGAGAGAAAAATTGAGTCTGCTTTATCTGATGAGATGATTTGTGTGGATTCAAAAGACCTGGGCAAGGTGAGTAGGCTCGAGGCCGCTAACGGTCGTTATATCGAGTTTTGTAAGGCTACAGTTGATAGATCGGTAAGCTTCTCGGGTATAAAACTTGTGATAGATTGTGCAAATGGGGCGAATTACCATGTGGGACCGAAGGTATTTGAAGAGCTCGGTGCTCATGTGCTTTCTATTGGAGTCAATCCTAATGGTATTAATATAAACGATAAATGTGGGTCGACTAGTCCACATTATTTGAGTGAGGAGGTAAAGAAAACGGGCGCAGATGCAGGAATAGCATTTGATGGAGATGGCGACCGAGCAATATTAATAAACGAGCAGGGAGACGTGGTCGATGGGGATGAAATCCTTTATATTTTAGCCCGTGAGAGGTTACGTAAAGATAGTCTCGTTGGAGGTGTGGTAGGCACTACCATGACCAATTATGGGTTAGAAAAAGCTTTATCGGACCTCGCTATTCCTTTTCAGCGTGCTGATGTTGGCGATCGCCATGTTTTGGATTTGCTTCGGGCTACCGGTTGGTGCTTGGGAGGTGAAACTTCAGGCCACATAATATGTCATGATTTGGCTAGTACAGGTGATGGGATTGTAGCGGCATTACAGGTAATAACAGCCATGGTTAGCAATGATGTCCCTTTGTCTGAGTTAACAAAAGGGATGACGAAATTACCTCAAGTCATTAAGAACGTAGTCCTTAAGAACACTGACATTAACCCCGTTAAAACTTCAATTGTACAGAAGGCATTGGAGGATAAGTCCAATGATTTGGGCAGCAAAGGTAGGGTAGTACTAAGAGCCTCTGGTACCGAGAAAGTTATACGGATTATGGTGGAGGGCAATGATTTTGATGGCATTAATAAAATTGCCGATGAACTTGCTATGGTTATTGAGGAATCTATCAGTTAATTTCCTAATAATTAGTACATCACGTTATGTGATTGGGTAGCAGCTCGTAGATAGATTTCTCTTTTTTTGATGGCGGGCCTCGTTTAAGATCTGCAACCCTTTTATAAACTCAGGAAAAATTTGTTGCGACGTCAACCTTTAATAGTGGGAAATTGGAAGATGAATGGTTCTAGAAGGTTCATCTCGGAAGTAGCGCGGGCATTAGAGTCTTTTAGTTTCCCTATAGGTGTTGACGTGGTGTTGTTACCTCCAAATATTTATCTAGAGCAGGTTGCTGAGCTCGGTGAACGTTATGGCTTAGACTGTGGGGCCCAGAATATTTATCTGGAAGAATCCGGACCATATACTGGGGAAATTTCAGCGGAAATGGTCAAAGATATTGGAGGGGAGTGGGTGTTAATTGGGCATTCAGAGCGACGAAAGGTTTTTTTTGAGAAGGACAATATGTTGGCAAAGAAGTTTGAATCTGCATTGAAGGCTGGTTTAGCACCTATACTGTGTATTGGTGAATCACTAGAGGAACGAAACGAAGGGAAAGCGGTATCCGTTGTCAAGGAACAGCTAAATACTGTTGCAAAGCAAGTAGGCCCCGATTTTTGTAGGGCAACGATTGCCTATGAACCTGTTTGGGCAATAGGGACAAACGAAGCGGCAAGTCCAGGCCAAGTTGCAGAAATGCACGGCATCATTCGTGAGGAGCTAAGGAATATTGACGCACAGAATTGCGATAATCAAAGAGTGCTTTACGGCGGGAGTATGCAAAGACAAAATGCATCTGGTTTATTATCAATTCCGGAAGTAGATGGTGGTCTGATCGGAGGCGCTTCCCTAAAAATGGAAGAGTTTTTGGGAATCGTAACTCTGGCAAATGAATAATCAGATAGGAGGTTAAATCCAATGTCGACATTTGAGTCTATCTTGCTATTTCTATTAGTTCTAGACTCCATTGCCTTGGCTGTTTTAGTGTTAATCCAACAAGGCAAAGGTGCTGATGTAGGAGCTGCTTTCGGGAGCGGATCGTCAAATACTGTTTTCGGAAGTAGTGGCTCTACTTCTTTTTTGACCAAACTAACAGCTTGGTTGGCGGTCATGTTCTTTATAATTTCATTCGGATTAGCTTATGCGGCTAAAGAAAGAGCGAGAGATCTTGGTGATATTGGTGTTCCTGAAGCTGAGACCACTGTAACTCCTGATCAGTTGACAGGTCCTAACGAAGGAGTAGATTCACAGATTCCTGACATTTAATAGGTTTTTGCCGAAGTGGTGAAATTGGTAGACACGCTACCTTGAGGGGGTAGTGGGCGTATGCCCGTGGAGGTTCGAGTCCTCTCTTCGGCACCATGATTATTATCTTTATGGCGACGCAAGTGCTTGTATATTCGTGCTTTTTGGTGCTTTATGGTTGCGAGCTCCTCCTCTGATCAATATAATCCTGCTCTTGCTGATGCGGGGTGGAGCAGTCTGGTAGCTCGTCGGGCTCATAACCCGAAGGTCGTGGGTTCAAATCCTGCCCCCGCTACCAAAAGGTATTAGGCCCCTAATATAGGGGCTTTTTAATAGCCGCAGATATTCTCTGGCTATGTTACTTTTAGGTGGATGTACACGGATTTTAGGTGGATGTACACGGATTGGTTTGAGGTGCCTTTGCTTTTCAGGTAAGTAAATGGAAAGCATAGACTGACGATGGGTCGGGATAACTATGGGCGTTGGGCCCATTTTTTATGGGTGAAATTTTGGATTGAAAGAAACGATGAACAGTAAAGAGAACCAAATTGTAGACTTACTTACCCCAACAGTGGAAGCCAGTGGTTGTTCAATTTGGGGGGTAGAATGGCTTGTTTCTGCTCGCAAAGCTAAATTGTGTTTATATATTGATCGTCCTGAGGGAATCTCCATTGATGATTGTGAGCGCGTAAGTAGGCTCATAGGTGATGTTTTAGATATTGCAGGAATTGTAGATCAGAAATATGAATTAGAGGTTTCTTCCCCTGGCTTGGACAGGATTTTATTTACGGCGGATCACTATCAGTTAAGCGTGGGCCATAAGGTAGAGGCTAGGCTGAATTACCCATTAGATGGACGCAAGCGTGTAACGGGAATTTTGGTGGGACTGAGAGATGATGAAGTGGTTGTGCAAGAGGATGATATAGAGTACCTATTGCCCCTGGAAAATATTCAGCGTGCACGGGTTGTTCCCCAATTTGAAAATATTAGACGGTAGTTATGAATAAAGAAGTGTTAATGGTTGTAGATACTGTATCGCACGAAAAAGGGGTTTCAAAAGAGGTCCTGTTTGGAGCGGTAGAGAGCGCTTTGGCCACAGCAACAAAAAAACGTTATGGCGAGGACGCCGAATTTCGGGTAGCAATTGACCGTACATCTGGTAGTTATGAAACCTTCCGTGTGTGGTTAGTTCGCGAGATAGAGAGCGAAGAGGAGGAAGAGTTTAATTCCTCTTCCCACTTGACTCTTGAAGAGGCAAAAGAACGAGATCCAGCTTTAGAGTTGGGAGATTTAGTTGAAGAGCCTGTCGAATCAGTTGCTTTTGGTCGGATAGCTGCACAAACAGCAAAGCAAGTTATAGTACAGAAGGTTCGAGAGGCGGAACGAGCTCAAGTTGTGGAACAGTATCTTCCTAAAGTTGGGGAGTTGATCGGGGGGAGTGTAAAAAAATTAGGTAGGGACAGCATCATTATTGATTTGGGAAACAATGCAGAGGGGATTTTAACTCGAGAACATTTAATTCCTAGAGAGACGTTTCGTGTCAGCGATAGGCTCCGAGCAATGCTTTTGGAAGTTAATCCTGACGCTAGAGGTCCCCAGCTAATCCTTAGTCGCACTGCTCCTGACATGCTTGTAGAGTTATTCAAAATAGAGGTTCCTGAGATTGCCGAAGATGTGATCGAAATAATCGGAGCGGCGAGAGACGCTGGTTCCAGAGCAAAGATAGCTGTAAAAACTAATGACGGAAGAATAGACCCAGTAGGGGCATGTGTTGGTATGCGTGGATCCAGAGTGCAGGCTGTATCTGGGGAGCTTGCTGGTGAACGGATTGATATTGTGCCTTGGGATGATAATCCTGCTCAACTCGTAATTAATGCTATGGCGCCGGCTGAGGTTGCTTCTATAGTTATTGATGAAGAAACGCATGGCATGGATATTGCTGTGACTGAAGACAATCTAGCTCAAGCGATAGGTAGAGGTGGTCAGAATGTTCGCCTTGCGAGCGATCTTACTGGTTGGACACTCAATATAATGACTGAGGAAGATGCAGCAGCAAAGCAGGAGGAAGAGTCCGGCAAGTTTATAGAAGAGTTTATGAATGCCCTTGATGTGGATGAGGACGTGGCAGCTGTGCTAGTTGAAGAAGGTTTTACTACGCTTGATGAAATAGCTTATGTGCCGCTGGAAGAAATGACGGCTATTGAGGGGTTCGATGAAGAAATTGTTGAAGAACTAAGAAATAGAGCTAAGGATGCTCTACTGACAAAGGCTATCGCCAGTGAGGAGCTTCTAGGGGATACAGAACCAGCGGAGGATTTGTTAAATATAAAAGGATTAGAGAGGCGTGTAGCCTTCGAGTTAGCTGGCCACGGGGTAGTAACAAGGGAAGATCTTGCTGAACTTGCGGTGCCTGATTTAACTGACTTGATTGCGGATTTAGATGATGAATTAGCAGGTAAATTAATTATGGAAGCAAGAGCTCCGTGGTTTGAGGCAACTGAGGAGTAATTTCAAGGATAAAGCATGACGGACGTTACGGTAAAACAGCTTGCAGATACAGTTGGCGCTCCTGTGGATAGACTTCTTAAGCAGATGCAGGAAGCGGGTCTGACTCATGATGATGCAAGTTCCACGGTTTCCGAAGAAGAGAAGCAGACTCTTCTCGCTTTTCTTAAGAAAAGCCATGGATCGGATGAGTCTCAACCGAAGAAAATTACGCTAAAACGGAAAACGTTGGGTACGTTGAAAACGGGCCAAGGAAAGGCTGGCCGGACCGTAAATGTTGAAGTTAGGCGTAAGCGCACCTACGTTAAAAAAGAGGAAAATCAACTAGATGCATCAGCAGAACCTTCAAAGCCAAATCAAGCTGAAGCAGAGGCTGAGAGAATTAGAGCCGAAGAGACTGCGCGTAAGGCTGCAGAAGAGGAGTTGAGGCAGAAGGAAAAAGAGAAAAAACAAGAAGATGAGAAGCGAGCGGCAGCTGAGAAGGAAAAAGAAAAGAAGGTAAAACGTACTGTAGAGCCAAACAAAAATAAGGACGCAGGACCAGAGGATGAAGCCGCTAAGGTAGCTAGTGCGGCAGCAGAGGCACAGGCTAAGGCTCAGGCTAGCGAACGAGCAGGGAAAAGAGGAAAGGGTCGAGATAGAGATCGTTCTAAGCTTGAGGATTTTTCGGCTGACGGTAGAGAAGAGCTTTCCTTAAAAACTAGGAGAAGAAGCAAAAGAAAGCAAGCAGCCGCCGTCAAAGTAGAACAACAAGGCGGCGAGTTCCGGCCATCAGAGGAATTTGTTGCTAAGGAGATAGAAATACCCAATGTCATTTCAGTTGGTGATCTTTCTCAAAAAATGAGTGTCAAGGCTGGAGAAGTCATTAAAACGCTCATGGGCATGGGTGTTATGGCTACAATTAATCAGGTTCTTGATCAGGATACTGCCACATTAGTTGTAGAGGAGGTTGGCCACAAAGCAATAGCAATACACGAGGATGCTATAGAACAAGCTCATGAAGCATCCTTAAAGATTGAGGGTGATGTTGAGGGGAGATCGCCCGTCGTGACCGTGATGGGCCATGTCGATCATGGAAAGACCTCGTTGTTAGATCATATCAGGAAGTCCCGGGTTGCGAGCGGGGAAGCAGGTGGTATCACACAACATATTGGTGCTTATAACGTTAAAACTGCGCAGGGAGAGATAAGTTTTATTGATACTCCGGGGCATGCTGCTTTCACAGCGATGAGAGCGAGAGGGGCAAGAGTTACTGACATTGTCATACTAGTTGTTGCCGCTGATGATGGTGTGATGCCTCAGACGGAGGAAGCGATCCAGCACTCAAAGGCAGCTGATGTCCCTATTGTGGTCGCTATTAATAAAATTGATCTGGAGGGTGCGGATCCAGAGAAAGTTACCGGAGAGTTAGCAGCCAAAGAAGTTGTTCCAGAAGAGTGGGGCGGGGATACACAGTTTATAAATGTTTCAGCTCATACAGGAGAGGGGGTAGACGAATTATTGGAAGCTGTTCTTTTACAGGCTGAGATTCTAGAGTTAAACGCTGTTTCTGATGCCCCAGCTCGTGGAGTAGTGATTGAGTCGCGTTTGGACCGGGGTCGTGGACCTGTTGCTACTCTTTTAGTACAAAACGGCACCTTGAGGCAGGGTGATATCATTATAGCTGGCGAGTACCATGGGCGGGTAAGAGCCATGCTCGACGATCATGGGAATTCGATTGAAAATGCTGGCCCATCAACTCCGATCGAGGTTCTGGGTATTGGGGGAACGCCAGCAGCAGGAGATGATTTTTCGGCTGTTACGGACGAACGAACAGCTCGCGAGCTGGCGGAATTTCGTCGAGATAAGACCCAAGAGCAACGGGTAGCCATGCAGCAAGCTGCAAAGTTAGAGAATATGTTTGCTAATCTAGGATCCGGAGAAAAACGTATATTAAAAATGGTACTCAAGACTGACGTCAGGGGAAGTCTTGAGGCTATCTCACAAGCTCTAGCAGATATGGGAAATGAAGAAGTCGCCGCTAATATTTTGGGTTCAGGCGTTGGAGGGATAACAGAAACCGATGCGAATATGGCGCTTACATATGGCGCTACACTGTTTGGATTTAATGTACGTGCTGATAATGCAGCTAAAGCTCTGATTGAAAAAGAAGGATTAGAAATACGTTATTACAGTGTAATTTATGAATTGTTGGATGATATAAAGAGTGCCCTGACTGGCATGTTATCTCCGGAGATGCGGGAGGAAATTGTTGGTATCGCGGAAGTCAGAGACGTATTCAAATCTCCTAGGTATGGGCAGATCGCGGGGTGCATGGTTACTGAAGGGTTGGTTGCTCGTAATAAGCCTATTAGAGTCTTAAGAGATAATGTAGTTATATATGAGGGCGAATTAGAGTCCCTTCGTCGATTTAAAGAAGATGTGAATGAAGTTCGAAACGGCACAGAGTGTGGTATAGGTGTTAGAAATTATACCGACGTGCGAGATGGCGATCTAATTGAGGTTTTTGACACCCAAGAAATTGCAAGAGAATTATAGAATTCTATGAAAGATTTCGATCGGGGTTTGAGAGTTGCCGACTTTATTCGTGATGAACTTTCACAAATTATCATGTCGGATATGCGAGACCCAAGGGTGGGCATTATTGGTGTTAATGAGGTTACCGTAAGCAAGGATCTTTCATTTGCTGATATTTATGTTTCCTGTCTGAATGTTAGTACCGATCAGGAAAAATTGACTCTTGTTGAGATACTGAATAATGCTTCGGGTTTTCTTAGGTCGGAGCTTTCTAATCGCCATAAAATGCGAACAACACCAAAATTGAGATTTTTTTACGATGATATGCTTGAAAAAAGCTCGGCTTTGGAAGAATTAATTGATACGGCAATAGAGTCCGATGCAGAACGTCGGACTAAAACAGCGGAGTCAGATTAGCATGGCGCGACGCAAAATAGGAAAAGATATATCGGGCGTGTTAGTTCTTGATAAACCTCAGGGAATTAGTTCAAGTGCGGCTGTTCAGAAGTCCAAGAGATTATTATCCGCGAAGAAAGTTGGACATACAGGAGCCTTGGATCCATTGGCGACCGGGATCTTGCCATTGTGTTTTGGTGAGGCGACGAAGTTCTCGCAATATTTATTGAATTCAGATAAAAAATACGCCGTTCAAATAAAATTGGGGGTATCTACCAATACGGGTGATGCAGATGGGGAGATTATAGAGAAAAGGTCAAGCGAGGGAATTGATGAGGAGAAGTTAGAATCGGCTTTAGTTTTTTTTCGTGGAGAAGTTGACCAAGTTCCTTCTATGTTCTCTGCTATCAAGCATAATGGGCAGCCTTTATATAAGCTAGCTCGTCAAGGAATAGAGGTGGATCGCCCTTCTCGTCGCATCAATATCTATTCAAATGAGCTGAAAGCTCTGCATAACGATATACTTGATCTGGAAATTCATTGCAGCAAAGGCACTTATATCCGAACGATAGCCCAAGAGTTGGGTGATATGTTAGGTTGCGGAGCCCATGTAATCTCTTTGCGGCGGACTATGGCTGGACCATATACTGAGCAAGATTTAGTGAGTTTTGATCAATTAGAGGATACACTCGATGCTGAAGGGGCTCTTGATGCATTGCTACTGCCTATATCTAGTGCCGTGCATGAATGGCCACAAGTGAAGTTATCGGAGAGTACAGCTTATTACATTCGTCAAGGACAGGCTGTTATTGTCCCTCACGCACCTACCAGTGGGTGGGTACGGTTGGAGGAGATAGTTCCTGATAGCCCCACACGCTTTATTGGGGTTGGTGAGATTCTTGATGACGGTCGAGTAGCTCCGAGACGAATGGTATCTGGTGGTTGAGTCGACTGCATGTATGCGTGGTTGATTTGAATATTTAGCATATGAGATGGAGAGAAAAATGGCACTAAGTGTTGAAAGTAAAACGAAAATAATAAAGGAATTTCAGTTAGAGGGTGGTGATACGGGGTCCCCAGAGGTTCAGGTGGCACTTTTAACCCACAGTATTAATGAATTACAAGAGCATTTTAAAGCTCATCAAAAAGACCATCACTCTCGCAGAGGGCTTATCAGGATGGTAAACCAAAGAAGAAAGCTTTTGGATTATCTGAGAAATAAAAACGTTTCGCGATACGCGGAACTCATTAAAAAATTGGGCTTAAGACGATAGTCTGGCGTTAAGAAGAGGAAATGGAGATTATATTTTGACTGTAGTAACGAAAGAAATTGGATTCGGGGATAAAGAGGTTATTTTAGAAACAGGAAGGGTAGCTAGACAGGCCACGGGGTCCGTTATGGTTACTATGGGTGATACTGTTGTTTTGTGTACTGTTGTAGGATCTAAATCAGTTAAGCCGGGACAAGATTTTTTCCCCTTGACTGTTAATTATCAAGAGAAAACTTATGCTGCTGGGAAAATTCCGGGTGGCTTTTTTCGTAGAGAGGGGCGGCCATCAGAGAAAGAGACTTTAACAAGCCGTTTAATTGATAGGCCCTTGCGTCCCTTATTTCCAAAGGGGTTTCTCAATGAAGTACAGGTGATATGTACTGTGATGTCAGCCGGAAAGGACGAAGATCCGGATATCCCTTCGATGATTGGAGCTTCGGCGGCACTAGCTATATCGGGGATACCGTTTTCTGGTCCGATAGCGGGTGCCAGGGTGGGCTATAAAGATGGAAGCTATATTTTGAATCCGGGTTATGAAGCTCTACAAGATTCAGCTCTTAATATGGTGGTGGCTGGAACAGAATCAGCAGTTCTGATGGTTGAGTCTGAGGCAAAGGAGCTCTCAGAAGACCAGATGTTAGGGGCGGTGCTTTTCGCGCACCAGGAGATGCAATCGGTTGTAACTGGCATAAAGGATTTAGTAGAAGAAGCCGGTAAAGAACCATGGGGCTGGGAACAGGAAGCTCCTAATGAAACTTTAGATGCCGCAGCGCAGGAAAAAATTCGAACGCCCCTGGGAGACGCATATAGAATTACTGATAAAATAGACCGTGTTGAGAAGTTAAACGAACTTAGGGAAGAGTTCGTTAATGAATTAACGGCGAGTGAGGACTCGGAATTCTCTTCGGAAGATGTGATTTCAGTTTTCAATAAAGAGGAAAAATCTATAGTTCGGAGAAGAGTTCTAGATGGTGAGCCGAGGATTGATGGCCGAGACTTAAGGACTGTGCGTCCCATCAGCGTTGAAGTAGGGCTATTGCCCAAAACACATGGGTCAGCTCTTTTTACTCGGGGTGAAACCCAGGCAATAGTCGTAGCTACACTAGGAACTATGAGAGATGCCGCTATGATTGATGCTTTGGAAGGCACCTATAAAGATAATTTTATGCTCCACTATAACTTCCCACCTTACAGTGTAGGTGAAGCTGGTTTCATGTCGGGTCCTAAGAGAAGAGAGATTGGGCATGGCCGTTTGGCTAGACGGGGTGTTGAAGCTATGCTGCCGGATGTAGAGGAGTTTCCATATACCCTCCGAGTCGTTTCAGAAATTACTGAATCAAATGGATCAAGCTCGATGGCAAGCGTATGCGGAGCTTCCTTGGCGCTAATGGATGCTGGAGTTCCTATGAAATCTCCTGTAGCAGGTGTGGCTATGGGCCTGGTGAAAGACGGAAATAAATATGCTGTGTTGACAGATATTTTGGGGGATGAGGACCATCTAGGGGATATGGATTTTAAGGTTGCAGGTTCTGAAGCAGGCATTACAGCTCTTCAAATGGATATAAAGATTGACGGTATAACTGAAGAGATCATGGAGGCTGCGTTAGAGCAGGCTAAAGAAGGTCGGTTACATATACTTGGAGAGATGAACAAAGTCATTAGTAAATCGCGAGAGTCGGTTTCAGATAATGCTCCAAGCATGGTCGTAATCCAGGTCAATCCTGACAAGATTAGAGATATTATCGGTAAAGGTGGTGCCACAATTCGCTCAATAGTCGAGGAGACTGGCGCGGACATAGATATTGAAGATGATGGTAGTGTTCGGATTTATGCTGAGGATGGTGAGTCAAAGGATGCAGCTTTAGCTAAGATTGAAGAAATAACAGCTGAAGCTGAAGTTGGCAAAATTTATAAAGGGGAGGTTGCACGAATTGTCGATTTTGGAGCCTTCATTAATATTTTGCCGGGTAAAGATGGTTTGTTGCATATTTCACAGATTGCAGAAGAGCGAGTGGAAAAAGTTTCTGATTATTTAGAAGAGGGGCAGGAAGTAGAAGTCGTTGTTCTAGACGTTGATCAGCGTGGTCGAATTAAATTATCTATGAAGGATATTGCGAACATGGAAGAAACTGGTTAATCCAGTTTTTCAGTACTTTATTTGTTCTGCTACTCTGTGGCGGATTTCCTGTTTGCCAAGAGATCCTCTATTACTGTGGGATCAGCTAGAGTAGTTGTATCTCCAAGGTCTGAGACGTCGTTGGCTGCAATTTTCCTTAGAATACGTCTCATGATCTTGCCTGATCGGGTTTTTGGTAGCCCGGGGGAGAATTGTATAACTTCAGGTTGGGCAAAAGGACCAATCTCTGAACGCACTAACTTAACTAGTTCACTTTGAATTTCGTCGGTTGCTTCGATTCCCACCATCAGCGTGACGTATGCGTATATTCCTTCTCCCTTTAGCGAGTGGGGAAAGCCTACAACTGCTGCTTCAGCAATATCCTGATGCAGAACGAGGGCGCTCTCAACTTCTGCGGTTCCAACTCTATGACCGGATACATTAATTACATCGTCAACTCGTCCTGTGATCCAATAATAACCGTCTTTGTCGCGTCGTGCTCCATCACCTGTAAAATAGTAACCGGAATAGGTTGAGTAGTAGGTATCTACGGCCCGCTGATGGTCACCATATACCGTTCTAATTTGGCTGGGCCAACTTTCAGAAATAACGAGATTTCCAGTCCCTTCTGTTTTAGAGATGAGCTCACCTTTTTCGTCTAACAAGGCTGGCTGGACTCCAAAAAAAGGAAGACTCGCTGAACCAGGTTTTAATGGAGTGACACCGGGGATAGGCGAAATCATGATCCCGCCTGTTTCAGTTTGCCACCATGTATCTATGATAGGACAACGCTCTTTGCCGACAATCGAGTAGTACCATTCCCATGCTTCAGGATTGATCGGTTCACCAACTGTTCCCAATAACTGAAGGCTTGATCGTGATGTTTTTTCTACATATTGATTTCCCTGACTCATAAGTTGACGCAATGCTGTAGGGGCTGTGTAGAAGATATTTACCTTATGACGATCGATGATTTCCCAACACCTGGAAGCATCAGGGTAGGTTGGAACGCCCTCAAACATCAGCGTTATTGCTCCGTTTGCCAAAGGCCCATAAATTATGTACGAATGCCCTGTTATCCATCCAACATCAGCTGTACACCAATAAACATCATTTTCGTGGTAATCAAATACATATTTGAAGGTAACTGCTGTGTGCACAAGATAGCCAGCGGTCGAGTGCTGCACCCCTTTTGGTTTTCCGGTGGATCCAGAGGTATAAAGAATAAATGATGGGTCCTCAGCACTCATCCATTCCGGAGGGCATATACTTTCCTGGTCCTGAACCAGTTCATGGTACCAAACGTCCCTCGATTTATTCCATGTAACATCATTTCCTGTTCTTCTGACGGTAATGACGGTATGTACATCTGGACAGTTTTTTAATGCAGCTTCAGCGTTTTCTTTAAGAGGAATGTATTTTCCCCCTCGGATTCCTTGATCAGCTGTTATAAGAATCCTGCAATCAGAATCTAATATCCTATCCTTGAGTGATTGCGGAGAAAATCCACCAAATACTACGGAATGAATTGCGCCTATGCGACTACAAGCTAACATAGCGAAAGCCGCTTCTGGGATCATAGGCATGTAGATACATACTCTATCGCCCTTTTTCACTCCACGCTGAATTAGCCCATTTGCAAGAATACAAACTTCTCTATGTAGTTCTCGGTAAGTTATTTTTCGGATTTCTGATGCGTCATCACCTTCCCAAATGATTGCAAATTGCTCTGCGCGTTCCTTGAGGTGACGATCGATGCAGTTGTGACTAATGTTCAATTGCCCATCACTAAACCAAGAGATTTCACCATTAGACATATTTGATTGATAGGTGTTTTTTGGAGCTCTAAACCAGTCGATAAACTCGGATGATTGCTCGGACCAAAAAAGCTCGGGATTCTCTATGGAGGCCTTATACATGCTCTCGTACTGCTCTCGAGAGAGGTGACTTTTTTCTTCAAACCATTTAGGAACTGACACTACCCGTTCTTTAGTCATTTTGCTTTCCTCGTCGAAACTGCTCGATCAAACCATTTGTAGATGGATCCCAATCGAGCGTCGAATCTTCGAATAATTGTTGGTAAATCGATGGCGCGAGTTGCTTGCCAAATTCGACCCCAAATTGGTCAAATGGGTTTATATTCCAGATAACACTCTGACAGAAAACCTTATGTTCGTATAGGCTGAGAAGAGATCCAAGGGAAAACGCGTCATGTTTATCTAGTAAAATGATGCTACTTCCATGTCCTCCAGAGATTCGTTTATGAGTGGTGTTGTCGTCGTTACCTATAAGCATTGCGCGTGACTGAGCGAGAGCGTTCGCTAATAGCCAATGATCTCGATTATTTTTCGAAGGATGTTGATCAGGTTTGACAAGGATCAAATCAGAAGAAAACGAACGAGTTCCTTGAAATAGCAATTGATGAAATGAATGCTGGCTATCTGTTCCAGTTCCTCCCCATAGAAATGGGGCAGTATCGATATCCATTGTATGTCCTTTCGCATCTACACTTTTCCCATTACTCTCCATCTCGAGTTGCTGTAGGAACTTTGGGAGAAGGCTTAAGCGCTCTGAGTACGGTAGGATTAGATGGGTACCTATGTTTAAAAAATTGATATTCCATATTCCAGTCAATGCAAGTAGGACCGGCAGATTTGCGGCAAACGGAGCTGATTGGAAGTGATCATCCATAGATGCTGCGCCTTTCAAAAGATTTTCGAATTCATGGAAGCCGATCGCAATCGCAATCACTAGACCCATCGTTGACCAAAGAGAGTAGCGGCCACCTACGGCCTCGGGGACGGTGAAGATATTGCTTTCTTTTATTCCGTAGGCCTTTGCTTTTTCAACTTTGTCTGTTCCCGTTATAGCAAAAAAATGTTGGGATGCCGCCTGTTGGTTATTTGTTCGTTCCATAAACCAATCTATTACCGAATTGCCATTGATCAAGGTTTCTGTGGTGCTGAAGCTTTTAGAGGCGATTAGAAAAATTGTCCTTTCCGGATTTAAACCCCTTAAAACACCGCGTACGTGGTGGTGGTCTATATTTGTAATAAAGAATACAGAGAGTTTAGAAGGTTGTGGTTCTAGAGCGTGCAGTACCATCTCTTGACCAAGGTGGGAGCCTCCTATACCAATATGCACCACATTCTGGATGCTTTTGCCGGTATACCCACGCCATTTGCCAGAATGAATTTCCTCAACCAGAGATTCCATTTGTTTTAAATTATTTAGGACTGCGAGATTAGTTTCATCCTTTCCCCACGAGTTTCTCAGGAGAGGGTGCAGTGCAGGTTTGTTTTCGGTTTGGTTGACTGGGGCGCCTTCGAATAATTCCCTTATCTTTTCTGAGAGTTTTTTTTCCTTCGCGAGGTTAAAAAGTTCTGCCCAGATTTCTTCATTGATGATTTGTTTAGAGAGATCAATTTGAATATTAGGTCCTGAGAAGCTGAATTTATTGAATCGATTTTTATCGACCAAAAGCTCGGAGCGGATGAGTTCCGTATCAGAAGCTAATTTAGTTAACCTGCCCCAAGCTTGGGAATAAAACTTCTCGTTCATAGGAGTGTTGGATTTGGGTTAAAGTATCGTCGCGGCCCATCCATTTCTAATAGTTGCTCAAGAAGAGCTTCGTAGTGCGTCTCGTTATTAGCAAAATCTATCGAGGCCGCATTGACTACAAGCAAAGGAGCTTGGTTGTAGAAATGGAAAAATTCTGTATAGGCTTTATTTAGCGAGGCAAGATATGACTCCTCAATTTGTTTTTCATAATCAATTCCCCGTGTTTTTATTCGTTGTTGCAAGATATTAACGGGTGCCTGGAGGTAAATGACTAAATCAGGGGTTGGAGGCTGAATTGATAGGCTTCCATGGATCTGACTGTAAAGCTCATACTCATTCGCGTCTAAAGTTATGCGTGCAAATAGATCGTCTTTTTCCATCAGAAAATCAGATACCATCATGGGGCCTAATAAATCATCCTGATTAAGGTCCGCAAATTGGCCAGCTCGGTGCAGCAAAAAAAATAATTGTGTTGGTAAAGCATTATTTCCGCCATCTCTATAGAAACGATCTAAAAATGGATTATCATCAGAAGGCTCAAGCAGTAGTGGATACTGAAAAGTCTCAGCGAGTTTCCTGGCTAGAGTAGTCTTCCCAACCCCAATGGGGCCTTCGATAGCAACGTATCGGGGCAGTTCGTAGCCTTCGATTTTGTTGATTGTAGGAGAATTATTCTCCGTTCGAAAGGTTAGTATTTTTGGACTCGTTGGCATTGTTTTATAATGGCGAAGCTCCCATTAGTGTTCAAGCAATACTCAAAAATCTTTGTATCCAGGTTTTTTGCGATTTTAGGGCCTCAAATCCGAAAAATCGATTATCTAGTTTTTAACGACGTTTGATCCTGCTGCTTATTAGTCCACCAGTCAGCTGATTGAGCTACTTTTAGATCCACATCTATTTCTTTGCGCAACATTAGAAAATCGTAAGCTGCCCGAAATCTTCGATGCCCTAGAAGCTTTTCGATATCTTTCTTGCGCCGTGCTTCTAGCCTAGGCTGGAGTCGCCAGATTTCTGTTATAAACGTTGAGAAGCGGCGAGGGATCGCAATGATCTCTTGCTGGGTTCTTAAGGTCTTTATTGCTGCGTCGACCTTTGATGCATGAAGCCTTTTTTCTTTTGTCTGCATAGATAGCTGGGTTAAATAATCTTTCCATAGAAAGACCGCCAAAAGAAAACCAATGGTCACCGGCTGGTTATTGAGGACTCTCATGTCGGTATTTTGAAGAGCTTTTATCACGAACTTGTCATTCGGTTCGGTTAAAGGAAACAATATGTTTTGCAGGGGTGTTTGTTTTAGAAGTGTCCAAGCTCTGCTGCCAAATCCATTAAGCAACATCTTTTGGATTTCGTCGAATAGGCGAGCAGCTGGAATAGAGGAAAGTTTGTCTGCTATTTTGGGTAGTTCTTGCGTTATTGATTGGTGTAGAGAGAGTTTCAATTTGGCTTTGAAGCGAAGTGCTCGAAGTGCTCGCACAGGATCTTCGGCTAGACGTATTGATGGGTCGCCAATGCATCTTAGTTGCCCTTTTTTTAGGTCATTGAATCCACCGACATAGTCCAATATCTTTTTAGTTTGAGGATCGTAGTAAAGAGCATTAATAGTGAAGTCTCGCCGAAACGCGTCTTCCTCGATAGTTCCAAAGACGTTATCTCGTAAAATAAGACCATCCTCCGAGCGTTGCATATGCTCGTCGTCACTGGTCTCAATACCAGATTTGCGGAAGGTGGATACTTCTACCAATTCAGATCGGCCGAATCGTACGTGAACGATTTGGAAGCGTCGGCCAACTAATCTGGATCTTTTAAATAGAGACAACACTTGGTCAGGTGTGGCATTTGTAGAGACATCAAAATCTTTCGGTGTTTTATTAAGTAATATATCTCGGATACAACCGCCCACTAAGTAAGCTTCAAATCCAGATTCTTTAAGCTTTTTGTAGATATTCAAAGCATGATTGCTGACCTTAGTTTGTTTTACCTTATGGCTATCATAACCAATGATTTTCGGGCCTGAGAAATTCTTTCTGTTCTGATCACTCAAGAGGAACTTCTTCTTGTTCCGCGCTTTCTTGGGATATTCAGGCGTTGACGCCTTTCCCATAGGTTTTTGCGACTTATTCCCAGCCTTGCTGCAAGTTCTGTTTCGGTAAGTTGGTCTTCATTTGAGGTCACAAAATCTACAAAGTAGTCTTCTAGAGAGGTTTTGCTTTTTGAGTTAGCCGAAGGTGGGGATAGGGACTTGTTGACAGTATTAATAGAGAGAAGGTCATGATTTATTTGATCAGTTTCACTGAGTATATATGCCCTTTCTACGGCATTTTCTAACTCTCTCACGTTTCCGGGCCAGTCATACTCAAGCATCGCTGAGATCGCAGATTTAGAGAATGTTTTTTTGGGAGAGTTGAGTTTTGTAGATACTTTTTCCAAGAAATAATTTGCAAGCAGAGGAATATCTTCCCCTCGCTCGCGTAGGGGAGGTAAAAAGAGGGTTACGGTATTTAAATGATAAAAAAGGTCTTCTCTGAATTTTCCTTTGGTTACTAGCTTATTTAGATCGGTGTGCGTTGTTGCTATTACCCGAACGTCGATGATTTCAGTTTCTTCCGTCTCTAGGTTTTGTATTTCCCCATTTGAAAGCGCTTGACAGAGGCGTGCTTGCACAGAAATAGGCAATTCGCCCACTTCATCAAGCAGAAGGCTGCCTTCGTGAGCCGCTTTTAATAGGCCACTGTGGGGCGTTGCATCTTCTTCCATGTCCTGAGGATATCCAAAGATTTCTTGTTCTATTAGGTGTGCAGGCGTTGTGCCGCAGTTAATACTGATCAGCGGCCTTTTATTTCGTTGACTGGTTGTGTGGATAGCTCTAGCTGCTAGTTCTTTTCCTGACCCTGGTTCACCGCTCAATAAAACTGAGGAGTGTGTTGGGCCTACCTTGGTAATTAAGCTGCGTACCTCAACCATAGATTGGCTCTTTCCTAGAAGATTCAGTTTCTTAAAATTGTGTTTTTCCGATTTCAGAACTTTTTTGATTGCTCTTATCAATGTCTTTAGATCAGACGGCTCGACTATATAGTCAGCGAGACCTAGTTTCATAGAAGCTACAGCTCGCTTAGCATTAGCATGGTTGTCGATCACGATGCAATTTGATGTCGGAATATGATTCAAGATAGCCGGCGGCTCTTCATTTTCGGAATAGTTTATTAACACGGTGCAGACAAACTCTTGAAGTTGTTTCAGCATAATTTCCTCAGGATTACAAACTTCTCCGTCCGCAATATCTGACGATTGCAGTTCTTTTTTTAACTGGGTTGCCTCCCGTATATCTTTACCAACTATCAGGAATTTGGTCATAGGGAGAGATGGTAGCAAACATTTTGCAATTAGTTATCCATAATCAGAGACGATTCTTTGGGCACAGAGTTTAGTTTCCAATTTTCTTTTGCCCAATGGATTACTTCCTGTAGGCCCCATTTATGTGCTTCTAAGGGAGGACTAAGACCTAAAAATCTTGATGCCGTCAGCCAGTTGTTAACGGCATCCACTGCATTAACAGGCTTTGCACCAGATCTTTTGGAAAGCTTAACACCATGTCTATCAGCAATTATCGGTATGTGGGCGTATTCTGGTGGGGTCAAATTTAGCAATTCCATTAGATATCTTTGCTTAGATGTCTCATTAAGAAGATCTGAGCCGCGAATGACGTGATCTATTTTACTGTTTCCATCATCGATGGCTGTAGCTAGATGGTAGCTGATCAATCCGTCTCTTCGTCGTAGAATAAAATCACCGCCTAGTGATTCCAAACTATGCTTGCATGGACCTCTGATGCCATCAGAAAATTCTATATTTACATTGTTGGTTTGTATTCGAATTGCATAACCTATCCGAAAAATCTTATTATCGCGGCAAGTCCCAGGGTAGTAATTGTGACCCCGCGTATCTTTGCGGGAGCAACCGCAGTAAAATATTAATCCAGCCTCTTCTAGTTTGGATATAGCGAGTTGATAGGCTTCTAACTGTGAGCTTTGGTATTGAATAGATCCGTCCCAGTGGAGGCCATGCGCGTCTAAATCTCTGAGAATTTGGTCCGTCGCCCCTATAGCTGATCTGGGGCTGTCTAAGTCATCGATTCTCAAAAACCAGCTAGTTTGCCGTTTGCGAGCTTCTAGGTAGCTTGCTATTGCTGTTACTAGTGAACCTATATGAAGTGGCCCAGTAGGGGAGGGAGCGAATCGACCCGCCACCAATTATCCCCGCAGCTGTTTTTCTTTAATTTCTTCTAAGGCCTTGCAATCAACGCATTGGGTTGCAGTGGGTCTTGCTTCCAATCGTTCTAATCCGATTTCGACGCCGCATGTATCACAATATCCAAAATCACCTTGATCCAGTAGGTCTATGGTCTGATCGATTTTTTTAATCAATTTGCGCTCTCTATCGCGGGTTCGCAATTCGATGCTGAATTCTTCTTCCTGGGTAGCTCGATCTGCCGGATCAGGAAAGTTGGTTGCCTCATCCTGCATGTGGTGCATTGTTCTATCTACTTCTTCCATTAATTCGTGGCGCCATTTTTCTAAAATATTACGGAAGTGCGTGATTTGCTTATCATTCATGTAAGCTTCCGTTTTCTTTTTTTTGTAAGGGGTGAAGTTTTTGAAAGGCGAATCTGCCTTTGATTTTCTTGTTTTTACAGGAGTTTTCTTTGCTACAGCGGCCATAAAATGCCTCCACTCATAGTTCTAGCTAATTAACCTCCGCCCGTAACCCTGTTGATTACCCAAAATTGCGAAGGGCGCGTAAGCTACCAGAAGATTTTGAGATTAGCCAGATTATCTTTCAATCTTGTTAATTTTTTTGTTCGCCTATTTTCCTTTTGGCATAATCAGCTCGGGAGAAAAAAATGTTTGCGAAGCGCATAAAAAACATCAGGCCGTTTAAAGTCATGCAAATCAATGAACTGGCTATGAATATGGAACGTCGAGGACATCGCGTGTTTCATTTTGAGGTTGGAGAGCCTGATTTTCCAACGGCTAAGCCGATAGCGGAAGCCGCCACTCGGGCCATCGAATTAGGTCAGACTAAATACACTGATTCATTAGGGATTCCTGAGCTAAGGAAGGCTATTGCCGAATTTTATAGCGCTAATAATGTGGAGGTTTCTTGGGAGAGAGTTGTAATAACCACGGGGGCGAGTGGGGGTTTGATGCTGCTTAGTGCCTTATTAATGAACCAGGGTGATGAGCTTTTAGTTACAGACCCAGGCTACCCTCCTAGCGAGGCTTTTGCTGCTTTAGTGAATGTTCGACCTAAGCGAATACCATTGGATCCGACAGAGGGTTTTCAATTAACTTCAACGCATTTGGCTACCCATTGGGAAGTAAACAAGACGCGCGGGTTGTTAATCTCGTCACCATCTAATCCCACAGGTATTATTTTAGGCGCTGATTCGATTGGCGATCTTAGTGAATATATTAATAGGGTTAATGGTTTTTTTGTTGTTGATGAGGTGTATCAGGGATTGGTTTACGATAAAGATGCTGCATTCTCGACAGCCTTAGCGGTTGATCAGGGTATTTATATTGTAAATAGTTTTTCTAAGTTTTTTGGTATGACTGGGTGGCGTATTGGTTGGATGGTAGTGCCGTCAAAGGCCCTTGAACCTCTATCGAGGCTTGCCCAAAATTTATTTATTTGTCCTCCTAGCATTGCTCAGCATGCAGCCGTTGCATCGTTGTCTAAGGATTCAATGGCGATCCATGAGAAAAGACGTAGAGAATTTGCTAAGAGGTGCAATTATATGACAAGTAGGCTTCATAAAATGGGCTTTACAATACCTGTGGTTCCAGAGGGGGCCTTTTATGTATACGCCGATATGAGCTTCACAGGATTAAATTCAGAAGAGTTTTGTCGCTTAATGATCGAGAAATATAAAGTCGCCATAACGCCAGGTTCTGATTTTGCTGAGCGTGACGCAGGGAGGTACGTTCGATTTGCATATACCACAGACATGGACTCTATCGTTTCTGGGTTAGATAGAATCGAGCAGGCACTTAATGATCTAGACTTCAAATGCAAATAACTCCTGTATGCTCAACGGGTATCCTTGTTAGACGTTATAAGCGTTTTTTGGCTGATATAGATACAGGGTCTGATGTTCTTACTGTACATTGTCCGAATACTGGCAGAATGGTCGGATGCTCAGAACCAGGGAGTAAGGTTTGGTATTCAGATTCAAATAATTTAAAACGCAAATATCGACATACTCTCGAAATGGTATCAACCTCCAATGGATTAGTAGGTATAAATACTATGAGAGCAAACCCTTTATTTTCAGAAGCTTTTCATGAGGGCCGAATAGAAGAATTAGGGGGTTACACTGAGTTGCGTTCGGAGCCACAAACTTTAGATGGGTCAGGGCGGTTTGATTTTTTGTTATGCAACGACAATGAAAGTTGTTTTGTGGAAGTTAAAAATGTGACTCTAGGTTACGGGGGAGGTCTTGGGGCCTTCCCTGATGCCGTGAGCATACGAGCTTTGCGTCATGTTAATCAATTAGCAGCAGCTCGTGCTTCTGGCTATAGAGCAGTACTATTTTTTTGTGTTCAACATTCGGGAGTTAGGACGGTTATTCTGGCTGACGAAATTGATTCTAGTTATGGAGAAGCTGTTCGTTCAGCGGTAGAAAACGGAGTTGAGGTTATCGCTTATGGTTGCAGTATGAATCCTGCTCAAATAGCTGTGCGCGAGCGTCTCATGGTTGATTTCTCACCGCGTGCTCGGAGTTAAATCTAGATAAAAGTTCTTTGTAGTCTGATACGTGTTTAAATCTTGCCCCGTATTTTCCTATTAGACTCGAAGCTGCTAGATTTCCGAATCTTGCTGCTGCAATTGGATCCATCTCTAGGCACCAACCGTGAATATTCGCTCCTGCATAAATATCACCGGCCCCATTCGTGTCTACAGGGGTGGCTGTGAAAGCCGGAATTAAGGTTTGGCGACCATATTGGGCGAAGAGGCTCCCTTTTGCCCCTAGTGTTATATTTAGAGTGTTAGCCACATCGCTTAACTCATTGGCTGCAATATCTAACCGGTCGGTTTTGGTCCATGTTAAAGCCTCTTCTTCGTTACAGAACAAATGGTCTACGCCGTTTCCTAACATTAATTCTAAATTGGCACGAAAAGCTTGGACAATGCTAGGGTCAGATAACGTAATTACTGTCTTTACTTTGGATTCTTCAGCATGCGCTCTTGCTGCAGCGGCGGTTTCGGTCGCAGTGACGCTTGAACTTAAATATCCCTCCAAATAGAGATATCGTGATGCAGCTATCTTGGCTCCATCAATATCATTAATGGTTAACTGATCCGAAACGCCGAGACAAGTGTTCATAGACCGTTCTCCATCTGGAGTGATAAACACTAGACATTGCCCACTAGTTTTGGATTCTGTCATCTGATTCGTAGATACCTCAATTCCTGCTTCCCTAAGATCCTGCAAAAAGAATGCGCCAATGTTATCTGCGCTTACTTTGCAGGAATAATAAGTACTACTTCCAAAAGATTGCGCGGCAAAAATGGTGTTTGCTGCTGACCCTCCACTTGTTTTCTCAGCAGCATGTTCATTTAATACCTGTGTTAACTCTCTCAATCGAAATTCATCTATTAAGGTCATATGGCCCTTAGCTACATCATGCTTGTCCAAGAAATCTTCGGAAACCCTATATTCTGTATCTACAATTGCATTACCTAATCCATAGATGTCTATCATTTAAATTCCTATATTTACTGTTATAAATTTCTGAGTGCTTGATCGGCCGCTTGGATGGTTTCGTCCAATATCATTTGGTTATGGGCCATCGAGATGAAGCTTGACTCAAAGGGGGAGGGGGCGAGGTACACACCCAGTTTTAGCATGGAATGAAAAAACGATTTGAAAGTCTTTTGGTTAGATTGAAGAGCGTCTTCATAATTGTGAACAGGCTGTTCCGAAAAGAACAGTGAAAACATGCCGCATACGCTATTAATCGTCATGTCCACGCTATGTTGTTGAGCTATAGCTCTTAATTTTGAAGTCAGGTAATTTGTGCGCTCGTCGAGTATTTCATAAGTTTTTTTATCAAGATTTTTAAGCATCGCAATTCCAGCAGAGGTTGCTAATGGGTTCCCTGATAGAGTTCCTGCCTGGTAAATGTTTCCAACCGGGGCTATCTTTTCCATTATTTCGGCTCTGCCTCCGAATGCTCCAATCGGTAAGCCTCCACCAAGGATTTTACCAAGTGTTGTTATGTCAGGAGTAATACCATAAAGAGTTTGTGCACCCCCTAAGGAAACTCGAAAACCTGTCATAACTTCATCAAAAATTAATAAACTGCCATTTTCCGTAGTTAGTTCCCGAATTCCTTTTAGAAAACCTTCAACTGGTGGAATGCAGCCCATGTTGCCAGCTATTGGCTCTATAATAACTGCTGCAATTTCTTTTGGATAAGCTACAAACGCTTCCTGCAGGGCTTCAATATCATTAAATGGAAGTGTAAGTGTCTGTTCAGCTATTGTTTTTGGTATACCAGGG
>MDTE01161156.1_pt1 | contig 52060 bp, 53 predicted proteins | sample 811231 | NCBI WGS metagenome assembly MDTE01 (sample SAMN05326651, study PRJNA326480) | marine metagenome | isolation source: seawater | place: Indian Ocean: Red Sea | collected 2010 | reverse complement strand
TAAATTGATAGAAAAAAATTTTTTTCAAGAAATGAAAACTGTTGAATATCTATAATTATTAAATATATTTTAATTCTTTCATTTCTTTTTCAAATTTTTTTTCTATTTCTTCTTGAATTTTTTTTGATAATTCACTTTTCCACTCATCTTTTAAACCTTTTCTAAAAAAAGAATCACCATGTAATTTTTCATCAAAACCTTTATCTTTTTCCATTTTTTTAATTTTTTTGAAATTAATTGAATTTATTGAATTCTCTAATTTTTTTTGATTTATCTCAAATTGATTTATTTCACTTAAAAATTTCAAAATATTTCCAAATTCTTTTTCTTTATTATCTATTAAGTCTTCATATCTAACTAAAATGCTCGGAACTTCTAAACTAAATTTTTTCCATGACAGATAATGATTTTTCCAAGAAGATATAATTTCTGGTACTGGGGCTCCCAATCCCAATGAAAATCTTTTATTATTAAAAAGATTTTTAACTGATTCATTTATTGAAAAATTATAATGATGCATATTTGAAATGCATACTGATCTTGGATCTCTCACAATATAAATGAATCCTTTGGTGTATTTAGAGCTAGTAAGAGGATAATTGTTGATTTTTCCCATAAAACTGTGAGTTTTTAAAATCAAAGATTTCTTTATTTTTGGGGCATTTATCTCTTGGGCATTAAGCCAAAGGGGACATACTTTACTTAAATCTTTTTTAAAATCTTCATAACCCGGTATATTTGGTAGTGTTAACAATAAGTTTTGAAAATTTGAAATATGTTTAACTTCTTTTAAAGAGTTAATTTGACCTTCTTTAGAAAAAAAATATGCAGATAAGAATAGTCTTATCATAGTATTCCCACTTTTTGGGTAAGAAGTAAGCCATATAAATTTTTTTGAATCCATACTTACAAATATCCCAATTCTTTCATTTCTTTATTATAAGTTTTCTCAATTTTATTTAATATAATTTTTGGCACTTCTTCTTTCCACTCATCTTTTAATCCTTTTCTAAAAAAATTAGTATTTTCGGAACCTCTTTCATCAAAACCACTATTTTCTTCAAATTTTATTAAATTATTAAGTTTAATTGATTTTAATGAATTTAAAAATTTTTTATTATCAAAGTTAAAATAATGTTTTTCTCTTATGAAATTCATTATTTTCAAAAAATTTTTTTCAGGATTGCTAACTAAATCTTCAAATTTAATAATAAGTCCCAAATTAGGATTTTTTTCTAAAAATTTTTTCCAAGATAAGTAATTCGACTTCCATGAAAGCAAAAATTCTGGAAGAACATGGTACTTAGCTAGTGATAAATGTCTTTCACTGTTGAGGTAATTGAATCCTTCATCATATGATTTGTAATTATAGTGATTTTTGGCAGATACTAAAACTGATCTCGGGTCCCTAACTATATAGATGAAACCCCTTGTTAGTTTATTGTTAGTAAATTTATTGCCCTTAAATTCTATATTTGAATTATGAGTTTTAAAAAAAAAGACTTTTTTTGGATAAATTTCATATAATCTTTCTTGGGCATTAATCCAATATTTACTTATATTAGATGGATTTTTTTTAAATTCATCAATTTCTTCAAAGTTTTTGATTTTTTTAAAAATGTTTATGTTATTAAAAATTGTAATATTTTTAATTATATTTAAGTCTTTTAAAATTCCATCATTAGTAAAAAAATAGCAAGACATAAATAATCTTACCATAGTATTGCCACTTTTTGGGTATGATGAAATCCAAAAAATATTTTTCATAATCTTTTCAACTTTTTATTCATTCAAGAAAATTAATAAATCATATATATAGTAATGCATTAATTATAATTTTATTTTTATATCTTTTAAATTTTATTTCAGTTATTTTTTTTGCCCTCATCTTTTTTGAATATTTATACAACTTTGTTAGACATATATTTTTTGAAATATTTATCTCTTTTTTTATGTAATTTTTTCTACCGCCTTTGAGTTTTGGATAGTTAGAAATAAATAAATTTAATGAATTAATATTAAATTTTGATTCAAACTTTACCAATTTTTTTTTATATAATTTTTTCTGCGTTTTTATTTTTTTATCAAAATACATTAATGTTTAAATTGTCTTATACCTGTAAAATACATAGGAATTTTATATTTATTTGCTTTTTCAATAATAAAAGAATCATTTTTTGAACCTCCTGGCTGAATTATTCCTCTACATCCAGACTTACTTAATTTGGTAATATTATCTGGAAATGGTAAAAATCCATCAGAAGCAAGAACATAACTCTTATTTTTACCAAAGTTTTTTTTCATTTTGTTCATTGAAATTTCTATTGCATCAATCCTACTCATTTGACCTGCACCAATTCCCATCACTTGAGAATTTTTTGCTATAACTATTGCATTTGATTTAACATGTTTTGCAATTGAATATGCAAATATCATATCATCTAATAATTTATTTTGAGATTTAAATTTTGTTACACATCTTAAATTTTTTCTTTTAACTACAGTTTTATCTATCTCCTGCTCAATTAAGCCCCCCGGTATAGATTTTACTTCTTTTTTTTGATTTGTTTTTTTTAAAATTAATAAAATTACTTTTTTATTTTTCAATATGTTTAATGCAGATTTATTAAAACTAGGCGCTATAATTATATCTAAATGAATTTTATTTATTTTTTTAGCAAGTTGTTCATTTATACATTTATTAAAAATAACAACACCTCCATAGGCACTTTGTCTATCAGATGCCAGTGCATTATCAAAAGCTTTTACAATATTATTATTTTGCGCTGCTCCACAAGGATTTGAATGCTTAATAAAAACAGCTGCATATTTATTTAAATCTTTAATACATGATATAGCACATATAGTATCATTAATGTTGTTGTAACTCATTTCTTTACCCTGAATTTTTTTTATGAAAGATAAGAGGGGTTTATTTTTTTTTGAAATTAAATAAGCTTTTTGATGAGGATTTTCTCCATATTTTAATTTTTTAGAAAGTAAATTATTCTTATTATTGAACCAATTGCTAATTATTAAGTCATATTTACCTATTATTCTAAAAGCCTTGTTTGCCAATTTTTTTCTAAAATCAATAGATGTTTTTCCATTGTTTAATTTTAATTCATAATCAAGTTTTTTATAATCTTTTATGTCAGTTACAACATTTACATATTTATAATTTTTTGCAGCAGCTCTAATTAATGAGTGCCCACCTATATCAATATTTTCAATAGATTTTTCTTTGTCATTTGTATTTTTGATTGTTTTTTTAAAATCATATAAGTTCACCACAAGATAATTAATAGCAGGTATATTTTTTTTAGTTATAATTTTTTTATGGTTACTTTTTTTTCTGTCAAACAATATTCCAGCATGTATTTTTGGATGAAGTGTTTTAACCCTTCCATCTAAAACTTCTTCAAATTTTGTTATTTCTGAAACTTTTATAGCTTTAAAACCTAATTTTTTTATTGTTTTATATGAACCTCCAGTAGAAATAATATTAATTTTATTTTTTTTGAAAGTATTACAAATAATAGAAAGGTTTTTTTTATTTTGTACAGATATCAACGCATATTCTTTCATTTATGTAACCTTTTTTAATTCCCACTTTACTACATTCTTTAATTTACTTATAGATCCATAAATAACAATTTGCGTTGATGCAAGAGGTTGACTTCCACTGCCCATGTAAAGACTTTCGTCAATTCTTAATTTATTGTTTTCAGATCTTAAATACCAAGCCATACCATTTTTTAATTTCAGGATAACTTGCTCATCATTATTTGTTAAAGCGCTAGCAATTCCAGGCATTAAATGAAATCTTATTTCAAAAGTATTGTTTTTATTTACTTTTTTTAAGTTTAATATTTCATCTGACCCAAAAATTAATAATCCGTTTTTACTAATTTTTAAACTTCTTCTTATTAAAACACCATAATTATTTTTGTATCCATCGTGGGATGCAGTAATTTTATAAAAATCTTTTTTTTCTTCTGATGAATTTTTGATATTTTTTGGTATTCTTTTATATCCGTTCTTTTCAGATAATTCGCTAATATTAGTATTATTAATTGTTAACGTAGAATGAGCAGCTGAATATCGAAAAAATACTTGGTTTTTTCCTAAATATTTTTCTGGCGATCCACAATTTGTAATTATTTTTTCGTTATCATGACTCATTTCAAAACTTAATGTTCCGGAGTGCATTCTTTTATTTAATAATTTACTATTTGGCTTTGTAACATCAAAAAACACTTTTGTTTGTGACGCCTCAACTACAACAATACCATCTTTTATTTCAAAAAGTTTTTTCACTTTTAAGTCCTTTTGTAAATTTGCTATGTGTCTAACATAGTCAATTTGTTTATTGTTTGTTGCATTAAATAAAGGCAAGGTTTGATCTTTGTGAAAAAAATTTTTCAAAACCGATGTCATTTCTATTATTATGTTATCTATTCCAGACCAACTATTATTTTTGTTAAATAGTAATATATTTTTTATTTCTATTAAATTGTTAATAAATTTTGCTTGCTCAAAAATATTGATACTTTTATGAAATCCATCTTTATTTATTTGATGAACAGTTTGTTTCTTTATAAAATTTATTAATTTATAAAAATCGTTTTTTTTGCCAAAAAAACTAGAAGTTAATAATAGTGATTTTGATACTTCCAAATCAATATCATATTTTTCAGGATATAAATTTTTAAGAAATAGTAAATTTTTGTAATGAAAAAAAATTAAATTTGTTGTAATAGTTTTGAATTCCTTATTTGCAGATGTTCCATAGTAGTCAAAATTTGTAGATAAATTAATAATTCTCTTTGCAATTAACAATTCATTCCAAACATTTGAAGACAAGTTAAAATCACAGTTTTTCCAATCCAAAATTAAGTGCCTTGCTTTCTTTAGTAAATTTATACCACCTGTTTTTTTAAAATCATTTAACCAATCAAAACTGTGCATTTCTAGAGGTATTTTGTTTTCAGGATTAGACGAAAAATAATCCTCATTAATTTTTAAAAGAGTATTAAGAGATTTTTTTTTAATAGGAGCAACATTAAAATTTTGAATACCTTCAAATTCTTTCTTAGTTGGTACTAATAAGTATATTTTATATAAAAAATTTTTGATTACTAAATATTTAATTATTTTATAAAACATTATTATTTTTCTTAATTAACCTAGCTATAAAAAAACCGTCAATACCTCCAATTTCAATTAAATCATTAGGATAAGATTGAAAAAAACCTTCTTTTGTAATTAATTTTTTAAAACCCCTTGATTCACTTTTGATTATTGGATCTATTCTAAAATTCTTGTTTTTTAATAGAAATTTTTCTATCAGTTTAAAACCTTCTTTTTTATTAAATGAACAAACTGCAAATATTAGAACACCGTTAACTTTTAGCAAATTTTTTGCTTTTTCTAATAATTTATATTGTAAATTTATATAAAAATCAAAATCTGGAAAAGCATTTCTATAAAGTATTTCAGGGTTTTTTCTAATTGTTCCAATAGAACTACAAGGAGCATCAATTAAAATAGCATCAAATAATTTATTTTCCTTTATTTTTAAAGCATCCATATTAATTATGTTTAAATTATATTTTAATCTCTGCGCATTATCTTTTAACAATTTAATTCTTTTAAAAGAAATTTCACAAGATGTTACTTTAGCACCACTGCTTAATAGCTGAAAAGTTTTTCCACCTGGTGCCGCACACATATCTAATACTTTCTTATCTTTTAAATTTGGAATTAATTTCACTGGTATAGCAGATGCAAAATCCTGAACCCACCAAACTCCCTCTTTGTAACCTGATATTTTTTTTACTTCTATAAATTCAGATAATACTAAACTATTTTTAGATGTTTTTAAAAATTTTTGATCGATTATATTAGAATTAATATTACTTTTAAAAACTAAATTTATTAGTGCTCTTTTTGTAATTGATTTATATATTACTTTTCTTTTTTTTGTTGGCAAATCTTTTAAAATATTTTTAAACCAAATTGGATGAAGCGATTTGTTTTGTTGATCAAAATTAATTGACAATTTTTTTCTTGAAATATTTCTTAAAAGCCCATTAATAAAGTTTAATTTTTTTTTATGCAATTTTTTATAAGCGTCACAAGTTGAATTAATCACAGCATATTCTTTCTGTTTTAAAATAAATATTTGCGAGATTGCACTAATTATAAAAAAATAAGATACATCTTTTTTATTAATTTTTTTAGTAAAATTAAGCAATATTTGATCTATTGAATTTATATTCTTTATTGTTGTTACCACAACGTTATAAATATATTTTTTATCATTTATTGATAAATCTGTTTTTTTTATTTCATTTTCAAAACATTCATCAATATTTATTTTTGATTCTTTTATCTTTTTTAATATTTTTGCTATAATAATTCTTGAATTGATACCACTGATCATAATGAAATGCTTAATATCAAAAAAATACTCAAAATAGACAATAATATTTATTTTAATGCCATTTTTTAGCTTCATATTAAATAAAAATTGCCCAACTTCATCTTTGAACCTCAACAATTGTGATGTAGAGTATCTTGAAAAGGATATTAAGTATTTTTCTAAAAATTCATCTATTTGGAAAATATTTAATAAAAAAATTAACCAGGGTTTATTAAATGAAATTACCATAGAAAAACATAATAAATATTTACCAAAATCAAAAAAAATACTATTTTGTCTTCCTCCAAATCCAGGCATTGGTGATTCCATTGAATATGGTTTAGCTATAAAAAATATTAAATTAAATAAAATTTTTAAAGAGATTGGGATCGCATTTTGTTCCCCTGCTCATAGATTATTATCCAATTTCACCGAAGCAGATAATATTTATTCTGATTTTATTAGAGAATCCCAAATAAAAAAATATGATACTATATTTCATTTTACCAGTGAAATTAATGCACTGAAATTACAAAAATATGAAAGAGAAAATATTGAAGAATCAATAAATAATTTTTTCAAAATTAAAAATAAAATTTCAAAAAAAAACTTAGTTAATAAAAAAATTTCAAGAATTTCAATTTTTCCTATTTCCAAGTCACCAATAAGAACTTTATCCACAAATTTGATAGATAATATAATTAGTTACTTGGTTAATAAAAGATATGTAGTTGACTTAATATTAGGGGATGATCAAATATCAAATAATCTTTTTTATAATCTTAAGAATTTAAATAAATGTAAAGTTTATAATCCAAAAAATTTAGAAGAATTAGAAAAATACATTAAAGAAATTGAGTATGGAATTTTTTGTGATTCTGGACCCTTGCATATATCAAAAATTTATAACAAAAAAGGAATTCTAATTTCTACTTCAGTGGATTCAAAAAAAATATTGTATGAAAATACTAATATTGTTCCATACAATTCTGAATTCAAATCAAATTATTGCACTGCACCTTGTGGACTTACAAATATTATAAATTTAGGTAATGAACATGGTTGTTATTATTCTCTAAAAAAAGAAAAAAAATTGATTTTTGAAAGTGTAAATATAAGTTTATTAAACAGAGGAAATTTAAAAAATAGCTATAAATACTTTTTAAATAACCCTGTAGGTTGTGTACAATCTATTAATTTTGAAAAAATTAAAATATTTTTAGATAAATTACTTAAATAAATATTATTTTATATACAAAATATATGATATAAAATTTTGTGCAAAGAGGAACCCTTGAAACTATTGTTGGAGCTATGTTTGCTGGCAAAACTAGCGAGCTTTTAAAAAAAATTCTATGGGTAAAACATCAACAAAAAAAAATACTGGTATTAAAACCCATAATTGATAACAGATATTCAGAAAAATTAATATCTACTCACAATAACATTACACATGAATGCCATCCCATTTTAGATTGGAATGATGCTAAAAAAAGATTTGATTTTAAAAATGATAATTTAGACACATTGTTTTTAGATGAGGTTCAATTTATGAAAGCAGACGAAACTCTAGAAAATGTTGACGATCTTCTAAATTCAGGAATTAATGTTGTTTGTGCTGGTTTAGATCAAGATTCCAGAGGCAAACCTTGGGAAACCTCATCTTTACTTCTTGGACTTGCAGATAAAATAACTAAAATATATGGCTTTTGCAATATATGCGGGCAAGAAGCTACCAAAACCTATAGAAAAAATAAAGGAGGAGAAAGAACGAAAGTAGGAGCATCAGATGTATACGAACCAAGGTGCTTAAAACATTGGAAACCTCAATAAAATGAATTCAAATATTGATATCAAACTATCAGAAAAAAAAGACATTATTAATAAATCCCCCCAATCTCTTTTAGAAGAAGGAAATAAAAGTTTAGAAGAAAATAATATAGATAAAGCTATAGAAATATATAAAAAATTATTATTGATTGATTCTGGCAATATACAATCTTTAAGTAACATCGCTTATTGTTATATGTTAAAAGAAGATTACAAAAAATCAAAAAATTATATCTTTCGTGCAATTAAAATTAAACCAGATAATGAATTTTTACAATTTAATTTAGGAAATTTGTATAAGAAATTTGGCAAATTAAATCTAGCCTTACGGTCATATAACAAAGCAATTAAAATTAATTCAAATGTTCCTAACTTCAAGTTTAATAAATCTTATACACTTTTAAAAAAAAAATTATACAAAGACGGCTGGTCACTTTATGATAATAGAATATTATCTGAATATTCAAGTACAGATATTTATAAAATTATAAAGAATAATATTTATAATAAAAAATTAGTTCCACGAAATTTAAAAATTATAGTTGTACCAGAACAAGGTATTGGAGATCAAATTTTGTTTAGCTCAATGTATAAAGAATTTATAAAATTAAACCCGAAATGTAAAATATTAGTAGATGATAGACTTTTAAAAATTTTTAAAAGGAGTTTTAAATTTAAAAATTTTATTTTAGAGTCTAATATAAATAAAATTTCTTATTATGTGAAAAAAAAATATTTATTCATTTATGCTGGAAGTTTAGGAAAATTTTTTAGAAATAAAAAAAAAGATTTCAAATCCAAACCATATCTTACAGATAATAAAAAGATATCAAAAAAATATAAAGAAATTTTATCAAAATATAATAAAAAAAAGTACATTGGAATTTCATGGAAATCTGAATCAAAATCATTTTTAAAAAAATCACTTAGGTTAGAAAATTTTACTAAACTGATAAATACTAGTGATATTGGTTTTGTTAATTTACAATACGGAAATGTAAAACAAGAAATAAATAATTTTAATTCTAAAAATAAAAATAAAATTATTGATATTGAGACGTTAGATAAATTTAATAATTTAGATGAACTTGCTTCATTAATATCAAATTTAGACCTCGTAATCACCGTATCTAATATCAATACTAATTTTGCAAGCTCTCTGGGTATTGAAACTTGGGGTATTGCGCGTGATAATAATGAACATTTTTTTTATTCTACTAAAAGAACTAAAAATTGCGATTGGCATGATAAATTAAAGATATTTTATATTAAAAATAATTTAAACCCCACTCTTTCTGAAATAATCAAAAGACTTAGAAATAAGTTTTAATTACTATTTTAATGTTATATATTTATTTTTTATATGAAAAAAAATAATTATGAAGATGTGATTTGCATTATACCAGCAAGAGGGGGATCAAAGGGATTGCCCAAGAAAAACTTATTAAAAATTGATGGCGAACCACTAATTTCTAGACCTATTAAACATGCTATTAAATCTAGAGTGATAGGAACAATTTTGGTTTCAACCGACGATGAAAAAATTGCAAAAGTTGCAAAAAAATATGGTGCCGAGGTCCCATTTTTAAGACCCAAAAAAATTTCAGGAAGTCTAGCTACAACTGAGGAAACTCTAAAACATGCTATTTTAAGTTATGAAAAAATTTATAATAAAAAATATGAAATTGCAGTATTTTTAACAGCTACTGATATTTTTCGAGATTATACTTGGATTAGAAAAGCTGTAAATATATTAAAAAGAAAACCAAAGATAGAAAGTGTTTTTACAGGATATGAAACCCATAAAAATTTTTGGGAAAAAAATAAAAATCAAAAATGGACTAGATTAAGAAAATGGATGTCAGTTTATCAATCAAGACAAGTACGAAGGTCAATAGTAAGGGAAGACACAGGTCTGAGTTGTGCTAGCAGGGCTAATTTATGGCGTAAAGGAAAAAGAATAGGAAATAGGGTAGAAATTATAAAACATAAAAATGAATTCTCGTTTGTTGATATCCATACAAAGAATGACTTAAAACTTGCAAATTTAATTATAAGAAATTTTAATTTATGAATTCTCAAAATCCTTTAGTATCAATAATTATTAGAACAAAAAATGAAGAAAAATGGATTTCATCATGTTTAAGATCTGTTTTTAATCAGACTCATAAAAATATAGAAGTAATTATAGTTGATAATTTATCAACAGATCTAACAGTAAAAAAAGCAAAAGAATTTGCAGTTAAGGTAATAACAATAAAAGATTTTTTACCTGGTAAATCAATAAATGATGGAATTAAAGTATCTAAGGGAGAATATATAGTTTGTTTATCAGGACATTGTGTTCCAACAAATGAAAATTGGCTAATTAATTTAATAAAAGATCTTAAAAATAAAAAAATAGCTGGAGTTTATGGCAGGCAACAACCATTTTCATATTCTAGTGATTTAGATAAAAGAGATCTATTAACTGTATTTGGTCTTGATAAAAAAATACAAAAAAAAGATTCTTTTTTTCATAATGCAAACAGTGCATTTAGAAGAGAAATTTGGAATAAATATCCATTTGATGAAAAAGTTTCAAACATTGAGGACAGAGTGTGGGGCCAACAAGTAATTGACTCAGATTACAATATTATTTATGAACCTGAAGCAAGTGTTTTTCATTGGCATGGTATTCATCACGATTCCAACCTAACTAGAGCAAACAATGTTGTAAACGTTCTAGAATCAATCAAAGGTCTTGTATCATATCCAAAAAATGAATCATTAGATAAAATGAATATAACGGCTATTATCCCAATAAAAGGAGAGTCTTTTTTAGTAAACAATAAAACTCTAGTTGAACATACTGTCAATTCAATAAAAAAATCTAAATACGTTAAAGAGATAATTGTTTCTACAGATAGTCTTACTACCTCAAAACTAGCTGAAAAAATTGGAGCTAAAGCACCATTTTTACGACCACCCGAACTTTCAATGGGTTATGTAGATATACTAGATGTAGTAAGATTTACTCTTGATCAAATTGAAAAAAATAATCAAAGTCCAGAATTAGTAGTAGTTCTACAAGAAGCATATTTTTTTAGAAATTCAAATTTAATTGATCAAATGATTGAAAAACTTATTAATGAAGGATTGGATACAATAATAGCAGCTGTTGAAGAAAACAGGGGTATAATTGTTCAAGAAGAAGAATCAACTCATATAGTAAATGAGGGATTTGTCCCAAAAAAATTAAAAAAAAGCAAATCTTTTATTGGTCTTGTTGGCTTAGGTTTGGTATCAAGACCAATGCCTCTTCGCAATAATTCACTTGGAAGTGGTAGATTTGGATTTTATGAAATTAATGATCCATTGGCGTCATATGAAATAAAGGATGCAACAAGTTTAGAAATAGTAAAAAATTTAACCAATCTTGAAAATGAAAAAAATTAAAATAGCTATTTTAGGTTGTGGAAGAGTTGCGCAGCATTATGAATATATATTAAATTCTGGTAATGTAAAAAATTTTGAGATTGTTGCAGTTGCAGATAAAGATATATCCAAAGCAAAAAATTTTTCAAGCTATTTTAGCTGTGATTATTTTACTGAATTGTCTGAAATGATTGATAAAAAAAAACCTAATTTAGTCTTAATCTTAACTCCATCAGGAGAACATTTTAATGATGTAAAAAAATCACTTGGAATGGGGTGTAATACGATAGTTGAAAAACCCATAGCGATGACACCTTCCGATGCTGAATTTTTAAAATATTTATCAGTAAAAATGAATTTGATGCTGGGAGTAGTTTATCAAAATAGATTAAACCCCGCTATTCAATTTTTAAAAAATGAATTGAACAAAGGTAGTTTTGGTAAAATTATTACCGCTAGCATTCGTTTAAGATGGGCGAGATATCAGGATTATTATGAAGATGAATGGCATGGAACATGGAAACAAGATGGAGGAGTTATTAACCAGCAGGCAATTCATCATATAGATGTTATGAATTGGCTTTGCGGCCCTATAACTGATGTTTGTGCAACAGGTGGAAATTTAATAAATAATCTTGAGGCGGAAGATACTATGGTTGGTATTATCAAGTTTAAAAATGGTTCTTTTGGGACTATTGAAGCAACTACAGGATTAAGACCAAAAGATCAAGAGGCTTCAATTTCTATTGTAGGAGATAAAGCAATAGCTACAGTAGGTGGCATAGCTCTTAATAAAATAGAAAAATGGTATTCAAATAATTCAAATCAAGATGAAAAAGAAATAATTAATAAGTTCTCACAAGATGTTCCAAATGGCTATGGATTAAGTCATGGACCTTATCTTCAAAATGTTATTGACTGCTTGAATAATGGAAATATTGATGCACCTGTAACCTCTGAGGATGCTATAACAACAACTAGAATAATTCATTCTTTATATGCTAGTTATGAAAATAATTCTTGGATATCAATAAATGATAAAATTAATTCACAAAAACTTGGTATATAAAATAAAAGGAGAGAGCCCATGACTGAAAATAAATTTCCAGGTAAAGATATTTCTGAAGAAGACCTTAAAACTAAATTTCCATTGGTTGCAAAAAAAAATAAAAATCATAAAAGTAAATTCAATGTATCTGGAGTAGAGTTTGGTGGAAATTTAATTCCAATTTTTGCAGGTCCTAATATGGTTGAAAGTGAAGAACTAATAAGAGAGACTGCAGTAAGTGTAAAAAAGTCTGGAGCTCATTTTTTGAGGGGAGGCGCCTTTAAACCTCTAAGCTTTCCATATAGAGGACCAAAATATACTGAAACAAGAGAGCAGGGCATCAAGTGGTTAAAAAATGCAAAAGAAATATCTGGAATTCCTGTGATTACAGAGGTTATGGAGGAAAAATTTATAGATTTGGTTGCTGATGTTGCTGATATTATTCAAATTGGTTCAAGAAATATGCAAAATTACCCTTTTCTAACTTCTGTAGCAAAAACTGGAAAACCTATTATGTTAAAAAGACATTACGGAGCTTCATTAAGAGATTGGTTAGGTGCAGCAGAATATATTTTAGTTGAAGGAAATGAAAAAGTTATATTGTGTGAAAGAGGTGTATCCGTGCCTCATACTCACAGATCAACATCCAGATTTTTACTTGACCTTCAAGTTGTACCTGCGGCTCAAGAATTAACACACTTACCTATAGTGGTAGATCCCTCTCATGCAACTTTTTGGAGACCTTGGGTATCTTCAATGGCCTTAGCTGGTGTTGCCTCAGGCGCAGATGGAATAATGTTAGAAGTACACCCTGATCCAATTAATGCATCCGTAGATCCCTTACAACCAATAGATTTTAAAGAATTTGAATCTTTATGTAAATCTATGAATAAAGTTGCAAACGCATTAGGAAGAAAGATTTTATGAAAATAGAATCTCTAATTGAAAATAAAATTAAAATTCCAAAAATAAATAAATTTAGTGCAATAATTGGCTCTAATCCATCAGAAGGAGCCAGATCACCAAAATTGTGGAATAAGACTTATAAAAAGATGAATAAAAATACTAGAATGATACCTTTAGATTGTAAATCTAAAAACTTAAATAAATTATTAATAAATCTGCAAAAAATGAAAAATTTTGAGGGGGGAGCTATAGCAGCTCCATATAAAGAAGATGTTGCTAAGTGGTTAGGAAAATCAATCTCACAAGAATCAAAAAAAATTGGAGCGGTTAATTGTATCTTTAGAGATAAAAATAAATTGGTTGGTACAAATACTGATGGAGAAGGCGCGCTGATTTCTTTTAAGCAAAAATTTGGATCAATAAAAAAAAAGAAAATTATAGTTTTAGGAACTGGAGGCACTGCTAAAGCTATTATTGCGTATTTATCTTCTGAGATAGGTAATACTGCCAATATAACTTTAATAGGAAGAAGTCATAAAAAATTAAAATTTTCAAAATCATATAAAAATGTTAAAAGTAGTTTATGGCAATCCTTGCCCAAACTTATTAATCAACATAAAATAATAATTAACTGTACAACGATAGGTTGGGGAGATCAGAAAAAAAAATCACCAATAAAAAAATCAGTTTTAAAAGAAATCTTAAAATCTACAATAATTTTTGATGTTATTTATGATCCAAATCCCACAATTTTATTAAGAGAATCAAAAAAAAGAAAATTAAAATTTATGAATGGTTTAGAAATGAATTTACAACAAGCTGTTATAGCATTTGCTAAAGTGAATAAATTTAAAAGTTTAAAATCAATTAAAAAATATATGGTTTCAAAAAAATAATTTAAAATAAGATGTTTGAACAAATTATTAATAAAATTAATAAACAAGATTATGAGAATGCACAAAAAGATTTAAAAAAAATAATCAAAAAAGATGATAACAATAGTAAGGCTTTTTATTTATTAGGAATTATAAATTTAAAAATTAATAATATTGAAATAGCTATAGAATATTTTCAAAAAGCTCTGACATTAAATCAAACCATTGAATACTTGTTTGCTTATTCTGAAGCTTTAATGAAAAATAATTTATTTATACAGGCTCAAAACTCTTATAAAAAGATATTAAAGCAAGATAGCAAAAATGAACCTGCTATAGTTAATTTAGCATATTCATATTTATTAACTTATAATTACCGTGAGGCAGAAAAATACTATTTACAAGCCATAGAACTTAAACCTCAAAATCCTCATTATTATAAAAATATTGCCAATTTGTATAAAAAACAAAATAGAATTGTAAAAGCTTTAGAATTTTATGATAAAGGACTAACCATTGATCCTAATATTCCTGAAATAAAAAAAGGAAAAGGATTAATCTTATTATCTCAAAAAAAATACTCGGAGGCTTGGGATTATTTTGAAAGTAGAATATATTCTGGACAAAATAAAGGTAAATTATTTTCAATCATAGAAAAAAAACTCTTTAAAAGAAAAGATATTAAAAGCGCAAAAAAACTCGTAGTTGTTTCTGAGCAGGGTATAGGTGATAAAATTCTATTTAGTTCTATGTATAAAGATTTATTAAAGCATCAAAATCAAATAAAATTTCTAACGGATCCTCGGCTAAACAAAATTTTTAAAAGAAGTTTTGGTGATTACGAATATATTAATCTTGATAATTACGATAGGGTTCAAGACCTTGTAAAAAAAGGATATGAATTTATATATGCTGGGAGTTTAGGAAAATATTTTAGAGAAAATTCTAGTGAATTTATAACAAGCCCTTTTTTAAAACCAGATTTAGCAAAAGTTTCAAAATATCAATCATTATTTAAAAATTATAGTTTTAGAAAAATAATTGGCCTATCTTGGAAAAGTTCCTCTAAATTTGCATATAATAAATCTTTTAAATTAATGGATTTTGAATCAATAATTAAAGATCAAAATTATTTAATTGTCAATTTGCAATATGGTGAGACAAAAGATCTTGAAGAATTCAATTTAAAAAATGAAAATAAAATATTAAAAATAAAAAATCTTGATTTATTTAATGATATTGATGAAACTATTGCATTAATTCATACTCTAGATTGTGTAGTGACATCTCCTAATGTAACTATTCATTTAGCTGGAGCGATAGGTAAAAAATGTTTAGCCTTTTATCATTCTGAATATGAATCAATTTTAAATCAAAAATTTAAGAATGATTGGTATAATAATTTAAAGATTATTCAATTTAATCAAGATCTTCCAAATATAGTTACAAAAGAAAAAAAATTTTTATAGTTATACTTTAGATTTAATTAAATCTTCTACTATACTAGGATCTGCAAGGGTGGAGGTATCTCCTAATTGATCAAATTCTTTTGATGCAATTTTTCTTAAAATTCTTCTCATAATTTTTCCTGATCTGGTTTTTGGCAAACTTGGCGTAAAATGAATGATATCAGGAGTTGCTATTGGACCTATCTCTTTTCTTACCCAATTCTTTAATTCTTTTTCGAGCAAGTCTGAGGGTTTTTCACCTGTATTTAATGTTACGTAGCAATACAGACCATTTCCTTTTATTTCGTGAGGATATCCAACTATTGCTGATTCAGCGACTTTTGGATGAGCAACAAAAGCGCTTTCTAGTTCAGCTGTACCTAGATTATGACCAGATACTATAATAACATCATCGACTCTTCCAGTGATCCAATAATATCCATCCTTATCTCTTTTACATCCATCACCAGAAAAGTATTTTCCATTAAATTGAGAAAAATAAGTTTTTATAAATCGATCGTGATCACCATAAACTGTTCTCATTTGACCTGGCCAAGAGTCAGCAATACATAACCTTCCTTCACATTCACCTTCTAAGACATTTCCTTTTTTATCTACAACTAAGGGTTGAATACCAAAAAAAGGCTTAGTAGCAGATCCAGGTTTCAGATCAATTGCCCCAACTTGAGGGGCAATAAGTATCCCACCTGTTTCTGTTTGCCACCACGTATCTACAATGGGACATCTAGATTCTCCAGGCACGTTAAAATACCATAACCAAGCTTCAGGATTGATTGGTTCACCAACTGTTCCAAGTAATTTTAGAGATTTTCTAGATGTTTTTTTTACTGGTTTCTCCCCCTCCTTCATAAGAGCTCTTATAGCTGTTGGCGCAGTATAAAATATATTAACTTGGTGTTTATCAACAACTTCCCAAAATCTAGAAGCATCTGGGTAATTTGGAACACCTTCAAACATTATTGTAGTAGCACCATTTGCTAAAGGACCATAAATGATGTAACTATGTCCTGTAACCCATCCTATATCTGCTGTGCACCAATATATTTCACCTTCTTTATAATTAAAAATATACTGATGTGTCATTGATGCATACACCATGTAACCGCCAGTAGTATGGAGAACTCCCTTTGGTTTACCAGTAGAACCAGAAGTATAAAGTATAAAAAGAGGATCCTCTGATTCCATTTCCTCAGGCTCACACTCTGAAGATACATCGCTTATCATTTCATCATATGAAATATCTCTAACTTTATTCCAAGCAACTTCTGCCCCAGTTTTTTTAACTACTATACATTTTTTAATGTTAGGACATTTAGACAAAGCTTCATCTGTAATTTTTTTTAAAGGTATAGTTTTTCCTCCCCTGACACCTTCGTCTGCAGTTATTATATAATTTGAGTCACAATCAGAAATTCTTCCAGCAATTGACTCTGAAGAAAATCCTCCAAATATTATAGAATGGATTGCTCCAATTCGTGCACAGGCCAACATAACATAAGCTAATTCTGGAATCATAGATAAATAGATTGTAACCCTATCCCCTTTTTTTACTCCAATTTTTTTTAAACCATTAGCCGCTTTACAAACATTTTTATGAAGTTCTTTATAAGTTATTTTTTTTGATATGCTGGGATCGTCACTCTCCCAAATTATTGCTACTTTATCACTTTTGTCCTTTAAATGCCTATCTATACAATTTGCTGAAGCATTTAATTTTCCATCATAGTACCAATTTATATCAACTTCTTTGTCGCTATATTTTACTTTCTTAATTTTAGAATAAGGTTTTATCCAATCAATTCTTTTACCTTCTTTTGCCCAAAACTGTTCATTATAATCGATAGATTCTCTATATTTTTCTTCATAAGTTTTTTTATTAAAATAAGAATTTTTTTCCCATTCTGAACGCGTTTTAAATATATTGTTGTTGTTTGACATAATTAAGATTTAGAAAGCTTCATTATAATTAACCAAGATTTATAGTCAATTGGCATTACTGATAATCTTGACTGTTTTATTAAACTTAAGTGGCTTAATTTTTGATTTTTTTTAATTTCTTCAAGTGAAACAGCTTTATTTAATTTTTTATAAGTTTTTACATCTATCATTACAAATCTTTTAGTTTTATCAGTTGTATCAGGATAAGACTCTTTAACAACTTTAACTATTCCAATAATTTTTTTTTCTTTTACTGAATGATAAAAAAAACACAAATCACCAATTTTCATTTTAATTAGATTGTTTCGAGCTTGGTAGTTTCTCACACCATCCCAATTAGTTATTTTTGATTTTACTTGGTCTTGCCAAGACCATGTACCAGGTTCAGTTTTTAAAAGCCAATATTTCATTTTTATTTATTCTTTAAACTAGCATAATTATATTGCTTTAATTAGAAAATAAAATAATTATTCTTTATGAATATGAGCTTAAAACAACCCTTTTCTACAATGTATGAAAATTATTCTTTAGCAGAAAATACTTTTAATAATCTTGATATTGGCGAACACTGGGATGTTTTTAATAGCGATTTTAAAAAAATCATTGCCAAAACAGAATTTTGGCCAAATTTTCTAAGAAATCCCATATCAATTGGATTTAATGATAATTTAATGAATTTTTCCAATTCAAGAACAAATCAAAACAGTAACTATCCAAATGGGTGGGATTTAAGGACTAAGTTGAATTTAGAAAATCTTATTAGTGAAAATATTAGTGATAAAGAAGAAAATAAAAAAAATTTAAATTTTTTAAATTCTTTATTTGGTCTATGTGGATTAGAATTTGTTTTAAAAAACATTCAATCAAACGTAGGATCGCCGACTAAAACCTTTTTTAAAATTGATCCAAATAAAAATAAAAAATATGGTAATAAAAATTACTTTTGTAATAATCATGATTTGTCAGATATATATTATTTCTTTATTATTTATAATTCTTTAAAAAAATTACTTTCTACAAAGCCTTTAACAATGCTAGAAATAGGAAGTGGGTATGGTGGTTTGATTTCAAAAATTAAGCATAACTATAAGAATATCAGGTGTATAATTATAGACTTACCGGAAGTATTAGCAGTTCAAAATTATTATTTAAGTCAAGAATTTCCTCAATCAAAATTTTTATTTTTAAAAGATTTGAAAGAGGAGGGAGAAAAAATTTTTCACTATGAATTCGATTTTTTATTATTGCCATATTGGGAAATTGTAAAAATACCTAATAAATCTCTAGATATAATAATTAATATAAGATCAATGATGGAAATGACTAAAGAAATGATTAACTATTATTTTGTAAATATTCATAGAAAAATCAAAACTAACGGTAATTTTGTGTGTATTAATAGATATGAGAAATATGAAACAAAGATTAGAGAATATCCATTTGATTTAAAATGGAAAATACTTCATTCAGAGCAATCTAGAATTCAAAAACATATACATGAACTTATATTAAATAGAGATAAAGATAGTAATGATTTTTCAATAAACAAAATATTGTCAGATATTAAAACTGATTAATTCATCACGTTTCATCTAATGGCCATCTCGGTAGCGGCTTGAAATCAATATTGCCCTTATACCCGACTTTAAATCTTTGAAGACATGCCCATCCAATCATTGCGGCATTATCACCACATAATGATGCAGGAGGATAATAAATTTTTAGTTTATTTTCTTCACATACTTCTTTTAACGATAAACGAATTGAGTTATTTGCAGCTACACCTCCTGCAACAACAACATTTTGAATTTTCGGATAATTTTTTTTACAAAGTTGAATGGCAAGTTTCATTTTTGTACTTAAAATACTTGTAATTGTTTCTTGAAACGAGGCACTTAAATCTTTTTTAAATTTAAGATTAATTTTTTTACATTTGTTTATTTCAATTTTAACAGCTGTTTTTAGACCTGAAAAAGAAAAATCTAAATTATTCTTTTTTAACAGTGGTTGTGGAAAATTAAATCTATTTTTATCTCCACCTTTTGCTTTTAATTCTATATATTTTCCTCCCGGGTAAGGCATACCTATCATTTTTGCAACTTTATCAAAACATTCTCCCACTGAATCATCAACGGTAGATCCTAATAATTTGTAAGACCCTATGTTATTAACTATGTAAAACTGAGTATGACCCCCCGATATTAATAACAATAAAAATGGAAAAGAAACTTTATCATTTATTTGAGCCGATAGCGCATGACCCTCTAGATGATTAATTGGATAAAATGGCTTGTTAGAGGCCACAGCCATTGCTTTAGCTACAGTAGAACCAACTAAAAGACCTCCTATAAGTCCAGGGCCACAAGTTGCACAAAAAATATTGATCGATTCTATAGAAAGACCAGCATTTTTTAATGTTTTTGGAATTATACTTTGAAGTATTTGAAGATGAGCTCTAGATGCTAATTCAGGAACAACCCCTCCAAATTTTCTATGTTCCTGTTGATTAGTAACAATATGACTTAATATTTTGCCCCTAAAATCAACAATTGCTGTTGAAGTTTCATCACAACTTGTTTCTATAGCAAATATCAACTTATACCGTAATTTTTAATTGTTAGAATACGTGTTAAAATAATATTAATATTATAATAAATTAATATTAAAGTATGCAAAAAATATTAAAAAACTTTTATTTCTTAACCAAATTGTCCTCATCAATCATATTATTAATAATTATAACCTTTCTTATTTATGTTTTTTATAAGGGTTATAATAAACAAATGAAATTAGAGGATAACGATCATCTATCCGAAATGAATACAATCCAAGAGCAAGTTTCAAGTAGTCTTGACAAAACTAATAAATCAATAATTGGTTTAATTGAAAAAATTGAAAATATTGAGAATAAAATTCAATCATTAGAATCCAGAAATAATTTATCAAATAATGTTATAAAAAAAGAAGATCTAGATGAAATTTTAAATGAAATATCAATTCTAAAAAAGGATAAAAGTATAGATAATGATCTATCTCAAGAAGAAAATTTAGTTAATGAAAAAGCATTTCTAATTGATAAGCATTTGACTAATATTGAATTGAGTATTGAAAAAGGATTGAGTTATGGTGATGTAATTGATGAATTGCTTAAAATAGTTACCACTAATATCGCAATAACTTATCTAGAAAAATTATCTATAATCTCTAATGATGGAGTTAAAAGCTATGCTGAATTAAAAAATAATTTTAATTCAAGTAGTGATTTATTTTTAAAAGAATATTTAATTAAAAAATCTGGTGATTCTTTTTTAATTCAATTCTTTTTAAATATATTTAATTTAAAGCCTGATAAAAATATCATATCAGATGATAAAGTTGTGCAAACACTTTCATCAGCAAAAATTCATTTAGATCAAAAAAATATACAATATGCAATAAATGAATTATTAAAAATTGAAGATTTTGAATCTTATTTCAAAGTATGGGTCAAAGAAGCAGAAAAGTATAGTGAATCTTTCAAATTAATAGATTTAATTAAAAAAGAAATTAACACACAATGACGAAATTCTTTTATTTATTATTTCAGGTTCTAATATTAATTATAATATTTCTTTGGATAATGTCCTTTGAGCAAAGAGTGGATTTCTTTTGGGAAGGTATAGTTTTTACAAGTAAAATTAGTACTATAATTCTCATTTCTATTTTTTTCATAGCATTGATATTGCTTATTTACAGGATTTATATTTTTTTTAGACAGTCTCCAAAAAAAATCAGAAATTCAATGGTTATTAACAATTATAATAAAGGCATAACCTCTATTGTGAAAGCTATAGCGGCTATGTCGAATAATGATGATAAAGAATTAATTGTTCAGGCAAACAGAATTGATAATTATTTAAAAGACAATCCGATTTCATTAATACTAAAAGCCGAGTCAGCTAAAAGAGCAAAAAAAAATGATGTTGCAGAAAAATATTATAATCAAATGCTTCAACTTTCAGATACTAAGATAATAGGATTTAGAGGATTGCTTGAACAAAATTTAAAAAAACAAGACTTTCATCATGCGCTTATTTATGCGGAGGAAATATATAAAATCAATTATAAATTAGAATGGATATTTGAAACGATAATTCAAATAATAGTTAAAACACAAAATTGGCAAAAATTAATTGAAATAAATAAAGATGCTTATTACAAAAAAATAATTTCAAAAAAAGAATTTCAAGAAATTAATTCATCTGCTAATTATGAAATTGCGATAATAAAAGAAAGTTTTTCTTCTCAAGAAGCTATAAATTTACTAAATATTGCAAATAATGATAGGCCCAATTATCCTCCTATAGTTAAAAAATTTTCATCGTTATTAATTAACAATAATGAATTTACAAAAGCAAAAAAATTAATTTTAAAGTGTTGGGTTCATTTCCCCCATCAAATGCTATTTGATGAATATGTAAAAATTTCAAGGAATGAAAATAATAACATTATTAACAATGTTTCTAAATTAATTAAAAATAATCCGAATGAATATGAATCCATTATTGCGATTGCTAAAGCTCATGTTTTACAAAAAAATTGGGAAAGGGCTAAAAGTCTAATGAAACCACTATTATCCTCAAAACCAAGCAAGACAGTTTGTGAAGTTATGCATGACATAGAATTAGGTATTTCAGGAAATGTCCAAAAGGCAAATTCTTGGAAAAATAGAATGTTAATTGGTGATTACGAAAAAACTTGGGTATGCAAATATACCGGGTATATTCAAGATAATTGGTCACCAGTTAGCGATGGAGGGTTTTTAAATTCTTTAGAATGGACTTGGCCTAAAAATGATAAAATAAAACAAAAAAATAATTTAATTCCTAATATTATTGGCTCTTCATAATATTTATATGGGTTTTTTGTTAAATTTTTAGTATCAATAGACAGTTAATAATATGAATATAGAAAAACCAGTTTTTTTTATTGGATATGATCCAAAAGAAGATATAGCTTACAGAGTTTGTAAGCAGTCAATTCTTAATAATTCTTCTTCAAAAATAAAAGTGTTTGCTTTAAAACAATTTGAATTAAGATCTATGGGTTTTTATAATAGGATTAAAGACCCACTAGCTTCAACAGAATTCACTTATACACGATTTCTTGTTCCAGCCTTAATGAATTATATGGGTTGGGCAGTTTTTTGTGATTCTGATATTCTTTTTTTAGAAGACCCAAATAAATTATTTAATGAACTTTCAGGAGACAAAGCTGTATATTGTGTAAAACATGATTATACCCCATCTGAAAAACATAAAATGGATGGCAAACAACAAACAATTTATCCAAGAAAAAATTGGTCAAGTTTTATTATTTTTAATTGTTCTCATCCAGCAAATAAAAAATTATCGATAGATTTAGTGAATAAAGAGACCGGATCATATTTACACCAATTTAAATGGCTAAAAGATAGTGAAATTGGAGATCTTGATGAAAGATGGAATTGGCTCGAAGGCTGGACTTCAAAGCATAATTCCAATAGCCCTTTTGCTGTTCATTTTACAAGAGGAGGACCTTGGTTTGATGAATGGGAAGATGTGGAGTATGCCGATCTTTGGAACAAAGAAAAAAATAGATATTTAAAGTCAAAATTTAAAATTTAATTTTTTTCCATCCATTTTGATAAATTTGATTTAACTAGCTCTATTGTTTCATCCCAATTATTTATTTTTGGAAATATTTTTACTTTTGAATACCATGGTGTTTTATCAGATCCTGTATTCCAATAAAATAATAAGGAATCATTTTTTGGGGCCATCACCCAAGTTTCTTTTCCTATGGCTGCTGCTAAATGGGCAGTAGTGTTACTTACTGTAATAAATAAATCTAAAGACTCTATTAAACCTGCCAGGCTTTCAAAATCATTAAATTTATCAATATCAACAAAATCAATAATTTTAATTCCGGTTGTGTTCTCAAAATCATTAATTTCTTTAATATGATCATCATATTGCATATTTACAAATGTAACCCCCTTGGTTTCAAGAATTGGTTTCATTTCATTTAAACTTATTGACTTTCCTCCGCCTATTCTTTTATTTTTGCTAAACCAAGAAATACCAATCTTTTTATTATCATTTATTTTGTCCAATCTAGTGCTTATTTTCTTAACTATTTCTTTTTTTGATATCAAATAATTTTTCCTTTTGGGAAATTCATTAACATTTTTTCTAAAAAACTTACCTAAACTTCCAGCGAAAATTATTTTGTCGAATTTATCCAAATCATTTTTTGAATATAGTTTGTTTTTAACAAAATTAATTTTGAAAGATCTTTTAAATAACGAGATTAATCTAGGATCAGTTTCAAAGACTGCATTTTTATTTATGTTAACAAGATCTTGATACATTGAACTATAGAGAATTTCATCCCCAGCACCTTGTTCTCTTAAAACCAATAATTTTTTATTTTTTAATTCCTCTCCAAGCCATATCTTATCTTTAATGTTTTCATAGGATAGGTCGTTTAAGATCACTAATGGTTTTTTTAATCTATATTCGTATTCTGCCCAAGCTTTTTGATATTTTTGAAGAGCTAATAGATAAAATGCATAATTATAATGCCCCGTTATATTATTTGGATCCATCTCAAAACCTTTTTTAAACCACTTTTCAGCTTCTTCAAATTTTCTAAGTGTAAAATAAGTGTGAGCTAGATTGAAATAAATATCAATCATTTTAGGATCAATTTTTAAAGCTTTATAAAAACACTCAAAAGCTTTTTCATTATTTTCATAATAATAATATATTAATCCAATATTATTTAGTGCGTTTGGATAATTTGGCTCTATTTCTAAACATTTTTTATATTCTTTAAATGCTTTATCCTTCTCACCAATCCGATCATAATATAATCCTAAATTATTATAACTAGTATAATAGTTTTTATTTACTGAAATAGCTTTTTCGAATATTTTTTTAGCTTCATCTGCTTCATCTAAACGTAATTTTACTACCCCTAAAGAATTAAGACATATGTAATCTACAGAATTTAATTTTATTGAACGATTTAAGTATTCATCTGCTTTCTTATAATTATTTAATAATAAATAATTTGTTCCTAAATCTCTAAGTGCTGGTTGATAATTTTTATTTATTTTCAAAACATTAAAATAATATTCATTTGATTTTTCATAATTTTTTTTCTTAAAAAATTGTAAACCTAAGTTTAAATAAGCCCTCCAATTTTTTTTGTCTTTTTTAATGACTTGAAGATATTTTTCAATCGACTTATTAATTTGATTTGTTTCTTGATACATAACCCCAAGATTGTATATAGCTAACATATCTTTAGGATTTATTGTAATATAATATTCTAATTCTGAAATAGCTTCTTTTTTATTTCCCTTTTGGAATTTTATTAAAAGAGAATTTAAATATTTTTTATTATTATTTTTTACATTCATAATAAAACCCGGCTAAAGCCGGGTTTTATATTATCTTCTTTGTCCAAATAATTGAAGTAACAATATGAATAGATTTATAAAATCTAAGTAAAGCCTTAGTGCTCCCATAAGTGCTTTTTTTCCTCCAATATCAGAACTATCACCCGCATAATACATATTTTTAATTGTTTGAGTATCATATGCAGTAAGTCCTACAAAGACTAAAACCCCGATTATTGAAATAGCAAATTGTAATGCGGTACTTCCAATAAACATATTAACTAAGCTAGCGATAATTATTCCAATTAAACCCATAAATAAAAAGCCTCCAAGTTTAGTTAAATCTCTTTTTGTTGTGTAACCATATAAACTCATTGCACCAAAAGTAGCTGCACTTATAAAAAATACTCTTACAATTGAAATATTTGTGAAAACTATAAATATCCAAGATAGTGAAAGTCCCATAATAGCTGAGTAAATCCAAAATGTAATCTGAGCTTTTGAAAGACTCATTTTGTGCATTCTTGCACTAAGATAAAAAACAAAACCCAAAGGAGCTAACATTATTAACCATTTTAACGGAGAATAAAATAGCGTTTCTCCTAGGGATGTTAATCCAACTAACTGTCCATAGTCATTAGTAATAATTGAGGCTTTACCAAAAAACCAAGCCATTAAGCCAGTTAGAACTAACCCAGTAGTCATATAATTGTAGACTTTGAGCATATATGCCCTTAATCCCTCATCCACCATTGTTTGATCTATAGTTTTAGAATAAGTTTTCTTATTAAGATCCATTTAAATTCTCCTTTGTCTAATTCCTTATATCGTTATATAATCAAAGAATTCAAGATCAAAATCTAATATTATTCATATAAATGGGAAAATATAATGAAATACCGTAAATTAGGAACAACTGATTTAAATGTAAGTGTAATCTGTCTTGGTACTATGACCTGGGGTGAACAAAATAACCAACAGGAAGGATTTGATCAAATGAATTATGCGCTCGAAAGAGGAATAAATTTTTTTGATACCGCAGAACTTTACGCTGTTATGCCTAGAAAAGAAACATATGGAAAAACTGAAGAAATAATTGGTAACTGGTTAAAAGAAAAAAATAACAGAGATAAAGTTATTATTGCAAGCAAAATTGCCTCTAAAACAGAGGGCGACTTAAATTGGATAAGAGGTGGATCAACCAGTTTGGGATTTGATAAGAAAAATATGAACGAAGCTATCGACTCAAGTTTAAAAAGATTGAAAACTGATTATATTGATTTGTACCAGCTGCATTGGCCTGAAAGAAAAGTTCCAAAATTTGGAACATTAGATTTTGAATATGATCCTAAAGATAATGATTGGACAGCCATTGAAGAAGTTTTAGAAAATTTAAATAATCTAATTAAATCTGGAAAAATAAGGTATGCAGGTTTATCTAATGAAACACCTTGGGGTTTAATGAAATTTCTGCAAGCTTCAAAAGAAAAAAAACTACCTAGAATGATGTCTATTCAAAATGTGTATAGTCTTGTGAATAGAGTTTTTGATATAGCAAATTCTGAAGTTTCAATTCGTGAAAAATGTGGTTTACTTGCTTATTCCCCTCTAGCTGGCGGTAGATTGAGTGGAAAATACATATCAAATAGCAAACCAAAAGGAGCAAGATACACAATTTGGCCTAGAAGATTTTCAAGGCATCACACTAAAAGAGGTGAAATTGCTATTGAAGCTTATGTAAATCTTGCAAAAAAATATGGGATTACTCCATCTACTTTTGCAAATTCTTTTGTCAATGATAGGCCTTTTGTGACAAGCAATATTATTGGTGCAACAACTATGAAGCAATTAAAAGAAAATATAGATAGTATAGATATTACACTTTCAAAAGAAATATTAAAAGAGATCCAAGATATCCATCTTTCAGATCCAAATCCATGTGTGTAATTATAAATTACTCATATTGTTTAATAATTTCTTTGGTATTTTTAATATATTCTCTACTCCATAAATAAACATTAAGAAGAGAATAATATAATTCATAAATTCCCTTTCTTTCTTCGAAATTATTTTCAATATATAAATAATTTTTATATTTTTCAATAAAGTTTTTAGAAACTACATTTAAGAAAGAGAGACTAGATAAGTCTAATTCATTATTAGAATAATAAATTGCTGGATCAATTAACCCCACAAGCTTACCATTATTGAAAAGAATATTTCCTGACCATAAATCTCCGTGTATTAGTGACGCTTTATTTGATTCGGGAATAAAATTTTCTAATTTATTAATGATTTTTTCTATTCCTTTATTAATTTCTTTTGGCATTGGATTAGAGTTGTTTATTTTATCAAATATAAACTGAAGACGATTTTTTCTATAAAAATCTATCCAACTATTTTCAAAATTACAAGGCTGTTCTATGCCTCCAATAGGCGAATTAAAATTAAATCCAAATTTACCGTTATTTTCCGAATGTATTATTGAGAGATAATATGCAAGCTCTTCTTCAGAATTATAATCTTTTAAATTGTTATTTTCAATCCAATTAATAATAAATAAGTTTTTTTCTAAATGATAAACTTTTGGGAAAATATTTCCAAATTTTTCATTCATAATTTTTAGTGATTTTCCTTCATAATATACAGAATGATATGAAAAATTTATTGATGAGTTTTGAAATTTTATTACAAATTTTTTTCCATTCTTGAGAGTAATTTTATCACAAACACAGTTGTAAGAAGATGAAAGATTAATGATCGATAAGACTTCAGAATCAATAAATGAAAATTCTCCATCACTAATTATTTTTTTAGAACTTATATTTTGCGACAATATTTATGCACCTATTATAGATATAAATAAATTTTTAAAAATTTCAATTATTCATTAATTATGTTATAATTTTTATAATATGAAAATTCAAATAAACAGTTTATTTAAAATTATTTTCATAATCACCATATTTTTATCTAGCGAATCTTTTTCAATAGAAAAGGGGAGATGGACTTTTACAAAAGATAAAGATTGGTGTTATATTGGAAGTATTCCATTACAAGAAGAGGGAGATTATACTAAAAGAGGAGATACTTATTTTTTAGTATATAGGATTAATAACCAACCAAATCCAGAAATTCAGATAAATGCAGGTTATAATTATTCACAAACTAAAGAAGTTGAAATAATAATAGATAACAACAAAAATATTTTATCAATCATTGAAGGCGATACTGCTTGGGCAGAAAATGATAAAAAAATAATTGAATCAATGAAGAAAGGTAAAGAAATGATTATCAAAGGAACATCTTCTAGAGGAACACTTACTACAGATACTTATACTTTAATAGGTTTTACCGCTGCATACAATCAACTTAAAAAAGACTGTTAAATAAAAAATTAATTTTTTTCAATGGGATATGGTGATGACATTATGGCTACAGCAGAGGCCAAGGAAGTTAAAAAAACATTTCCTGATGCAAATATTTTAATTGGTGATGGAAGGCTGACTTATCCTTCAATAATGTATTTAAATAATCCATATATTTCAGAAATTAAAAATATCAGAGAAAATCAAAATAATATATGGGTCCTAAATTATGTGAACAATAGACCATATGTTAACTATGTAAAATCCGATAATAATAAAAATGTTTGGGATCATGGATTTTCAGTCAAACCAGGTGAAATATATCTTAGTCAAACTGAACTAGAGCACGGTTTAAAAATAATAAACCAAACAACTAAAATATGGAAAGAACACTTTTTAAAATCACCTAAAATGATAGTTCTAATAGAGCCAAATGTAAAAACAGAAATTTATGCAAAAGCTGTTGGAGGTAGGGCATTAGGGGAAGTGCATTTTAATAGAGATTGGGGTTTTGAAAAATGGCAGAAAATTGTTAATGCTTTAAAAGATAGAATCCTTTTTATTCAACCTCATTTGAAAGGTATAAAAAAATTATTAAATGTAATACATATTGACTGTAATTTTCGTGGTGCTTTATCAATACTTGAATATTGTGATTTATTTTTAGGAACTCATAGCGGTTATTCTCATGCTGCTGCAGCATTAAAAAAAGATGCGATAAATATTTTTGGTGGCTGGATAAGCCCATCAATAGTTGGTTACAAAACTCACACCAATATTTATGTTAACTTACCAGAGTCTCCTTGTGGCTCTAAAATTGCATGTAACCATTGTAAAAAATGCATGCGTCAAATTGAAGTGGATTACATTATCTCAATTTTAGAGAAAAAATTATCTAAACATAACAAATGAAATCAAAAAAAATAAATGATTATGAATATTCAAAATTTTCACAAAATGGAGAAGATGGCCTTATAGATTTTCTTACAAATAAATTAAAAAAAAATAATAAATTTTTTGTTGAATTAGGTTGTTCAAATGGTTTGCAAAATAATTCTAGAAATTTAATAGAAAATGGATGGTCAGGGATAGTTTGTGATCTTCCAAAAAATATAAAAGATTTTGTTTCATTGCTCAAAAAAATTAATCCTAAGGGAAAAATAGAACTAGCAGGAGGCTCAATTAATCTAGAAAATGTTAATGAGATAATAACTAAACTTAAAAAATTAAAAATTGATTTTTTTTCAATAGATATTGATTCTTATGATTTTTATATAATAAATAAGTTATTAAAAAGTAAAATTTTACCGAAAATTTTATGCGTAGAGTACAATTCTTTTTTTGGAAAAGATCCTTTAGTTGTTAAATACCATATAAATTTTGATCGATATAAATTTGATAAAAAGAGAGGCTTATATTTTGGCTCTTCTTTGAATGCATGGAAAGTGCTACTTAAAGAATATAATTATAAATTTGTTTGTGTTGATAAAAATGGAGTAAATGCCTTTTTTATATTACCTAGCGAATTTAAGAAAAATATTTTTTCTTATTATGGTCTAAATTTTAAATATACAAATGTATTTGTAAAAAAATATAAACTTCAGGGCGAAATTTTAGAACATGAATTTCTCAAAACACATAAAAAGAATTTAATTAGCGCCTACAAGATAATCAATAATTAATTTATTAATGATACTACTTCTTTATAAGGTTTTTTTGTACAATAAAAATTTGCCCCTTCTTTAGGCCAAGGATTTTTTTGACCTATATACTTGTCTTTATTTGAATCAAATTCTTTAATTGCAATTATTTTTTTATTATTGTCATCCAGAAAATAAACTGAATAATTATAGTCTTTTATTATTTTTAAACATTTTTCATAAGTACTTAAATTATATTCAATCAATAAATCAGGTTTATTAATTCCAATGATTTTTTTTGCTCCCTCTAGAACCTTGTCTTCTGATCCTTCCGTATCAATTTTTATAGCTTCAATTCTTTTTTTATTATCATCAAATTTTAGATTGTCTAGTGTCAAAGCTCTCACTTTTAAATCACCATTTTCCTGGATTCTTCCTCCCATAGTGTGATAAAAATTATTTGTGGAAATTTTAAAATTTACTGCACCTGGTTTATTATTAGCAGCATAAAAAAAGCAATTAGCAGTTGAAATGTAATTTAATCTTAGATTGGTGAGCAATCTTGCATAATTCAAAAAATATGGTTCAATAGAGACTGTAATATTTTTTTGATTTGAGAGATTACCTATAATTGAATAGATTCCTGTATGACTTCCTACATCAATAAAAATAGAATTTTTTTTTGAAAGATTACTCCAAAGTTTAATTGAAAGTGCTTCGTATTCATTTCTCCAAAAATATTTAGTTACAATACCGTCATCATTATTAATATTTAGCATTTCAAAGTTAATATTATTAATAGAAAATTTTAATATTCCGTTATACGGAGGTAGTTTCATTAATTCTTTATGAGTATATAATCTAAAATTTTCTTTTGAATTCGATTTGTATTTATAAGCTTTGTCGTTAATATTTTTTATATTCATTTTCGTAAAAGATTACGATATTTTTAAATTTATTTATATTTATTTTTAAAGGCTATTGTTGTATTTCGTAGTAAACAAGCAATTGTCATTGGCCCAACACCACCAGGTACAGGAGTAATTGCGCTTGCTGTGCTTTTTACTTCTTCGAAATCCACATCACCAACTAAAATATTTTTTGTTTCACCTTCTTTTTGAATTTTAATTCTATTAATACCTACATCCAAAACGATAGCGCCTTCTTTAACCCATCCATCCTTAATCATTTTAGGCTTTCCAACTGCAGCTACTATAATATCAGCATTTTTACAAATTTTCTGAAGCTCTTTAGTTTTGGAATGAGCTATAGTAACAGTACAAGATTCTTTAACTAATAATTGAGCCATAGGCTTACCAACAATATTTGATCTTCCAACGATTACTGCATTTTTACCAATTAAGTCTATTTTTAATTCTTTTAACATTATTAAAACTCCATAAGGCGTGCAAGGAATTAGTAGATTTTCATCATTGTGACTAGCAATTGAAAGCTTACCAACATTTAATGGATGAAATCCATCGGCATCTTTTGAAGGTTTAATAGAATCTAATACGTTTTGCTCATTTATATCTTTAGGCAGAGGTAATTGTACTAATATACCATCTACATCTTCTTGTTTATTAAGCCTATTTATTAGATCTAACAATTCTTTTTCTGAAATATTTTCATCTAAATGGTGATCAAAAACATTTATTCCAACCTCTTTCGCACTTTTCGTTTTTGCTTTAACGTATACACTGCTTGCTGAAACATCTCCCACTTGAATTACTGCTAATCCCGGAATACTATTATATTTTTCTTTCAAAATTTTTATTTCTTTTGTTAAAGTCTCTCTAAGACTTTGTGCTATTTTTTTTCCATCTATCAATTTCATTTTAAATTGGCCAATATTCTATAATTAATCTTTTCAAAAATTCTAGCAATATAAAAACAATAATTGGTGAAATATCGATATTTCCAAAAACAGGAATAAATTTTCTTACAATTCTTATGCTAGGTTCACAGATTCTGTGCAAAGTATCAAGAATTGAATACACCAACCTATTACCAGTATTAATTATTCCAAAACCTACAAGCCAAGTAGCTATAACATATATAATTAGAACAAATTTATATAGATCTATTATTTGAATAATTAAAAAAAGGAGCGAATTCATACTAGTTTATAAAGTTTATATTATCATATTTTTTAAAATTATCATTAATTGAAAATGCATAATATTTTCTTTTACCATCTTTATCTTTCAAGGTGCAGTAACAAACTAATTTTTTTTCAGGAAAATCTTGCATTATTGAAGAAAAAAATCCATGCCACCATCTTGGATCTTTAATTGTAATGTGAGCATTTTCACCATTATGGAGAACTGCAAAAGCTGAAAAACAAGCTATATTAAAAAAAACAATCTTATTTGTGAAGCTTAAGATTTCTTTTATTGTCCATGACAAATCCTGTGAAGGTATGTGCTCTAAAACATCAATGCATATTGAGCAGTCAAAATTTTTTTTTGGAAGAATTGAATTTTTTTTATAACAAGGATCATATAAAAAATATTCTTTTAAATTCCAATATTTTTTGAATCCAGGATAATTTTTATTATTTAAAATAAAATTTTTTTCATAAAAATTACCTTTTCCTGCTCCATAATCAAAAAGATTTTTACATTTATTACTACTAATAATATTTTTAATTATTTCTACAAACCAAATTGTTGATTTCCCATCATAGCAGTCATCAGGTTTTTTCTGTAATTTGTTTGTTTGAGTGTATCCTTTTTTATGCATTAGTTTATACTCTTTAATCAATTCAACATATTTTGAAGAAGGTTTTTTTCTAGAATACTTCATAATTTTTTATTTTATCCTTAGGTGAGGATTATACTTCCATTCAAGATATTTAATTAATTGAACTATTAAAAAATTTAAAAATAAATAAAAACATCCTGCAGCAACAAAAGCCTCAACAGGTGCAAAAGTTTTTGACATTATGTTTCTAGCTATACCTGTCATTTCCATATAAGTTGTTAAACTTACAAGTGAAGTTGCTTTTACCATTAATATCATTTCATTTCCATAAGCCGGGAGAGCTTGCCTAAAAGCTACTGGTAAAACAATCTTGTAATACATTGTAAATTTTTTCATTCCAAGAGCTTTACAGCTTTCAACTTGACCTTTAGTAATTGATTGTATGCCTCCTCTAAAAATTTCAGTTGTATAAGCTACTGTATTTAAAATTAATGCTATAACTCCACACCAAAAAGGCTCTTTTAATACAACCCATAAAAAGCTTTCCCTAACAAATTTTATTGATCCAAGCCCAAAATAAAAAAGATAAATTTGAACTATTAAAGGCGTTCCTCTAATTATGAATACATAATAGTAGACCATATTAGATAATATTTTTATAGAAGATAGTCGCGCTAGTGCAAAAAAAATCGATATTACAAATCCAATACTCAAAGATAACAAAACTAGTAATATAGTTTCATCTAGACCTTTGAAGACTAAATAGAAGTTTTTTGAAATAAGTTCAAAATTCATTATGAAATACTCAGACTTTTATTTGATACATCCTCAAGCTTATTGAAAAATTTTGTCGAAAAAGATGTTAAAATAATATACAAAATTGCTGCTGCAATATAAAAAGTAAAAGGTGAATGAGTGGATCCAGCTCCAATTTTTGCTTGCCTCATAATTTCAACCAAACCTGTTACTGAGATTAAAGCAGTATCTTTTAGTGTTATTTGCCACACATTCCCTAGACCTGGAAGTGCGTGTCTTAAGATTTGAGGTGCCAAAACTTTGTAAAAAATTTTAAATTTTGAAAGTCCTAATGATTTAGCTGCTTCAATTTGACCTTGATCAATTACATTGTATGCACCTCTAAATACTTCTGAAGAATATGTAGCAGAAATTAATCCTATAGCAATTGTACCTATAGTAAAGGGATGAAGTTCTATGTATCCTTGATAACCAAAAATTTTTGCAACATACATTACACCCGCACTGCCACCAAAAAAAATAAGGTAAATTACTAATAGTTCAGGCACACCTCTTATTACAGTAGTATAAAAATTTGCAATTAACCTTGTTATAAATCTCCCAGAGATTTTTGACCAAGCAGTAAATATAGCTATAATAATTCCAAGTGTCATTGCGCTTATACTTACAAAGATGGTCATTAATGTTGCTATTAAAAGTTCATCACCCCATCCAGTATCACCTAAAATTAATAAATTAAAATTTATCATCTCAAAAAAAAGAAGCGGCAAAAGCCGCTTCTTAGTCTATTGATTTTTCTTTAGATTTACAGGGAAATATCTCTTCCAAACCATTTTTTTGTTATTTTTGCAGTTGTCCCATCCGCGCTCATTTCTGCAATGGCTTTATTAAACATTTCTAAGATATCGTTATCTTCTTTTCTAACAGCACCACCAACACCTTCTCCAAAAACTCCACCTGAAAAATTAGGTCCTGTAAAAACAACGTCTTTACCTTCTTCAGTAGCCATAAAATCCATAATTGCTCCTTGGTCAGCAAGAAGAGCATCTATTCGTCCAGCAGCTAAATCAAGATTCAGATCATCCTGCGTTTGGTAAAGTCTCATCTCAACAGCCCCTTGCATATATTGTTCAACATAATTTTGATGAATTGTTGATGATTGAACACCTACAATTTTACCCTCAAGTGCAGTGTTAACTTGGGCTATAGCTGTCAACTCTTTACCACTTGGGTTAGCAAGATCAACTTTTTTTACTTGAGATCCTGACCAGTTAGTTCCCATACTTCCTAAATTACTACTTTTAAGAACCGCAAAGTTAGCTGGATCTGTCATATAACCATCAGTAAAATTAACTTTTTGTTTTCTTTCTTCAGTTATAGACATTCCTGCAATTATGATGTCATATTTACCATTTAAAAGAGCAGGTATAATTCCATCCCAATCTTGAGTAACCCATTCACATTCCGCATTCATTCTTTTACATGCTTCATTTGCAAAATCTATTTCAGCACCTTCAAGTTCTCCAGCAGCATTTAAATTATTCCAAGGAGGATAAGCCCCCTCAGTTCCGATCCTAATAGTTTTAGCACTAACACCAGATGTAATAAGTAATGCAAAAAGTGCTAATGTTGATATTAATATTTTTTTCACTAAATCCTCCACAAGTTTCAAATAATTTAATAATTCTGATTTTTTAATACAAAAACAAGAAAAATACTAAATAAATTAGACTTAATCTCATTTTTTTGTCAATTATCATAGATATTAGCTGTTTTTTCTTATTTTACCAATAATTATTAATAGTGAAGAAATAATCAAAACAAACGGTGAAAGCCATAAAATTAAGTTTTTACTATCAAACTTTGGCTTCAAAACAATATATTCACCATATCTTTCTATCATAAAATCTATAATTTCACCTTTTGATTTATTTAATTCAAGCTGATTCAAAACTTCTTTTTTTATTTGTCTAGAAAAGTCAGTGTCAGATTCATAAACATTTAAATTTTGACAAGACATACATCTTAACATTTTAGTTATCTCATTCAAATCTTCATTTAAAGTATCATTTTTTTTAGCAATTACAAAACTACTAGAAATGATAATTAATACTATAAAAAAATTAATTCGAAAGTAATCTTTTAATTTTTTTTTCATAAATTTTTTTCGTTATTGGGCCAACATAAGCAAAAACAATTATTCCTTTTTCATTAATTATAAAAGTTTCTGGTAGTCCATAAACACCAAATTCCATTGCAATTTTTCCATCTTTATCTAGCGCTATTTGATCATAAGGATTTCCAGACTCTAAAAACTTAATGGCATCATCCTTTTTATCCTTATGGTTTACACCTATCATTAAAACATCAGAATTATCATTTGAAATTTCTATCAAAAGTGGATGCTCAACTTTACATGGAGAACACCAAGAAGCAAAAAAATTTATGATCGTTTTTTTACCATAAAATATCTCACTACTAATTTGATAATTTTCATTAATTAAATCATTTGATTGAAATTTAGGCATTTGTTTATTTAATAACGCGCTTGGTGGATTTGAAGGGTTTTTATCTTGAATTAAAAAATATAATAAAAAACCGAAAATTATTATTGTAAAAATTAATGGAAGTTTTGGATAAATTTGCTTCATATTTTTCTCAAAGATATAATTCCACCAAAAACCGTTATTAATGCTCCCAACCATATAAATGAAACAAAAGGATTAAAATAAATTTTAATCAACCATTCATTGTCATTTATATTTTCACCTATTATAATATATATGTCTTTACTAAATTTATGCATTATTCCAGCTTCTGTAGTTACAGTTTTTGATACCGGATAGTATCTTTTTTCAGAGTTAATTTTACCAATTTCAACATTATTTTCAACAATTTTAAAAGTTCCTACCATTCTTATATAGTTATTTTTTACCTCTTCCTTTACATTATGGAATTTTATAGAATAGCCTTCTAACAATAATTCTTCACCAATTTTTAAATTTTTTATTGTTTCTTTTTGCCACACACTTGAAATTGTTACTCCTAAAATTAAAATTCCCATACCAATATGAGAAATTAATCCTGGAATCTTATTTTGATAAATATCTTTTTTAATTATGATTTTAACCAATTGTATTATTGAGGGGATGAGAACCCAGAGTCCGACAGCAATTCCAATAATTCCCCATGGGTTATAATTAGAAAGAATGTAGATAAAAAAACAAATCGTTAAAAGAAAAGAAAAAATATATATGTAATATTTAAAATCATTTATGTTATTTTTCTTCCATGATAGAGCAGGTGCTATAGCCATAAGAAGAAGCCCAGGAAGAACAATTGGTATTACGGTCGAATTAAAATATGGGGCTCCCACAGTAATTCTTTGATTAGTAATGCTTTCTAAAATAATTGGATAAATTGTTCCTAATAAAACTGTAAAACAAGCAACTGTCATTACAATATTATTAATAATTAAAGTACTGTATTTATTAAAAGCAAGTGATTGAGGATTTTTTTTTGTATTCTCAGGCTTGACTAAGAAAATTAAAAAAGAAAAACCAGTTATGAGAAAAAAAATTATCAATATAAATATACCTCTATAAGAATCACTTGCAAATGCATGAACACTCATTAATACACCAGATCTAACTATAAATGTTCCCAATAAACTTAGAGAAAAACATAAAATCGATAAAAAAATTACCCAATTTTTAATATAAGAATTATCGTTTATTATTTGCAATGAATGAATAAGTGCAAGTCCAGTCAGCCAAGGCATTAATGATACATTTTCTACAGGGTCCCAAAACCACCACCCCCCCCATCCTAACTCATAATATGCCCAATATGAACCAACTGTTATTCCCAATGTTAACATTGTCCAACAAAAAATTGAATATTGTTTTGTAGCTTTAATCCAAGCGACATTTATTTTATTTGTTAAAATTCCTGAGACTGCAAGGCTCAAAACAAGAGAAAATCCAACATAACCAATATATAATAATGGTGGATGGATTGCTAAAGCCGGATCTTGTAAAACAGGGTTTAGCCCCATACCTTCATTTGGATTAGAAAAATTAATGATGAAAGGATTTGAAGTCAGAAGCATGAATAGGATAAAGCTCGTCGTCATCAAAGTTTGAAAAAAAATCGTCATATTTTTTAGATTGTCATCTAAACTTTTATTTAATGTAAAAATAAAATTGTAAATTGACATAATCAGTATCCATAATAAAAGCGATCCTTCGTGATTTCCCCAAACCCCGGAAATTTTATATATTAAAGGTTTGTCTGAGTGAGAATTAAAAAATACGTTCAAATTTCTAAAATCTGAACTAATATATAAGAACATTAAAAATAGAAAAGCGAGCAAAATAAATAATGCATTTAATCTTGTTGATATAATAAAAATCTGTCTAATTAAATTTGAATTTTTTTTTAAAAAAAAGAAAAGCAATATATTTAAAAAATTATTTAAAATAGAAATAATAATTAATATTTGTCCGGTGTATAACATTTTAATAATTTTTATTCCAAAATCCTTTTTCTTTCAATTCTTCTGAAATACCTGCAGGCATATAATTTTCATCATGTTTAGCAAATACTTCTGAAGCATTTAAAGTATCATTTATCAATTTTCCCTCTACAACGACTCCGCTTTTTTCTTTAAAAAGATCTGGAAGTATTCCTTCATATTTAACCAATATTTCATTTTCTTTATCTGTTATAATAAATTTTTTAATGTTATTTTTTTTTGAATAGGAATTTTCTTTTACCATACCACCAACACGAACAATTGTATTATTATGTATCTCAATTTGTAGTTCTGAAGGTGTCAAAAAAAACACTATATTACTTCTCACATTAAACAATATTAAAAGTGCTGATGCTAATAAAAAAATTAAAGAAAATATTATTATTAAAACTCTCTGGAATCTTTTTGACATAAAGATTATTTCTCTAATTTTTTATTCTTTTTCAGTAAATTCGTAGAATTTATTAATATAAACAAAATTAGAATTATTGAAATAATATACGCTGACACAACATACCAAAAATATGGAATTTCAATACTAAAACTAATCATTAATTAATATATAATTTATAATTTTTATATTAAGCAAGCTTATTCTTTAAGTATTTGTTTTCTTATATTTATTTCCGCTCTAACTCTTAATGAAATTAAAAATATAAATAATACTGTAAATGCAAGGGTCATAAAAACAAGAGGTAGTAACAATGAGATTTCTATAGATGGGGCTCCAAGTTTGCTGACGCTTGCTGGTTGATGCAAGGTGTTCCACCAGTCTACTGAGAACTTAATTATTGGTAAATTAATTGAACCCAATAAAACAAATACAGTTGATATTTTTTCACCATTTTCAATATCATCAAAAGATCTGTTTAAAATTATAATTATGATATAAAAAATTCCTAATATTAATACCGATGTAAGTCTAGCATCCCAAACCCACCACGTACCCCACATTGGCTTGCCCCAAATTGAACCTGTAATTAAACACATGATAGTAAAAACTAAACCAATAGGCGCAATAGCTTTTATAAAAATATAACCAAAAGTAATTTTTAAAGATAATGCCAAAATTCCATATATTGTCATTAATACATATGTAAACATCGCTAACCAAGCTGCTGGAACATGTATATACATTATTTTAACAGTAAATCCTTGTTGATAATCATCAGGAGAAAACACAAGTGCATATAAAATTCCAATAATCATTAAATAAATTGCAGTCATTTTTATATAATTATGACTTTTTTCAGCTGCTAAAAAAAACTTTCCTGGGTTGTATAAAAATGAAAACATATTTAATTTTTTAAAGCTATTTTAATACAACCTGATATTACCCATGGGCCTATAGCAATAGAGGCAAAAAATATTGATAACAAAATATTGATTTGTGCCGAAAACAATTCCTGATCATTTGTAATTGCGCCGATAGAAAAAATTATAATAGGTATGCACAAGGGAATCATAACTATGCTTCCTAGAATTAAATTTTTACTATTTGTAAGCATCATTGCACTTGATATCAATGTGAACACGGTAAGAACAGGTGAACCAATAGCTATTGTAATCATAAAATGAAAAATTCTAGTTTCATTGATTTCAATTATAAAAGCTATACATGGCATTAAAATTAATATTGGAAGTTGATAAAGTATCCAAGATGTAAATATTTTTGAAATTGCAATTAATTCGAATGATATACCAGTAAATTGATAAATACCAAAATTACCGTCCAAATAATCATCTTTTAATAAATTGTTAATTGAAATGCATGAACAAAGAATTAAAATTGACCATAATATAGGTATCAAATATACCTTTAGTTGTTCTTCATCTGGGCCAATTGCAAATATAAATATAAGAATAATCATTATAAAAAAGATCATAATGCTATAAATATAACTCATATTTCTAAATTGAATTTTGATGTCCCTAAATGATATGCTTAAAATTGATTTAAAAAAAATCAACAAGCTTTTATTAATTTGACCCATGTAAATCCAAATCTATGTAAGTTTTATTAGTGATATTAACTGGTGTATGTGAAGATAAAATTACCGTTCCTTTTTGTTTTAAATGATCTGAGATGGTTTGACCAACGATACCAACCGATTGTTGGTCTAAACCTAAAAAAGGCTCATCTAATATCCAAGTGTGTCTCTCTTCAATTATTAATCTTGTTAATTCCAACTTTCTTTTTTGTCCACTCGATAAATTTTTTACTCTTTCATTTATATAATTATCTAAATCAATATTTGATAATAGTCTCAAAAACAGATCATTTGATATTGAGGATTTGTATAAATTTTTCCAAAATTTCATATTTTCATAAACACTTAGACTTTCTTTTGAACAGTTTATATCTGCGATGTACGTGAGCTCTTTATGATACTCTTCAATATTTTTATATATCGATTTTCCTTTCCAAATTATATCCCCTTTTTTTGGTTTTAATAAATTTGCCAATATTCTTAAAAGACTTGTTTTGCCGGAACCATTTTTACCACTAATTATTGTTGCCACTCCATCTTCAATCTTGAAGTTTAAATTTTCAAATATTAAATTGTTCCCGCGTTTGCAAGTGATGTTATTTGCTAAAATCATTGTTACCAAAACTTTTATGATACAAAGACATGAAATGCCATAAAAAAACGGGGCTTAACACCCCGCTTTTTTTAAGAGATCATAAAGGGATCTCTAATTCCTAAGAAAAAAACCTTTTAATTAAAAGGCTAGAAAATTCAACTATCTTCTTCTTTTTTTAGCTTTCTTTTTAGCTTTTTTCTTAGCTGCTTTTTTCTTCTTTTTAGGTGCAGCTCTTCTTTTTTTCTTAGGCGCCGCTTTTTTAGCTTTTTTTCTTCTTTTAGCCATTATTTGCTCCTTGTATAAGTTAGTGTAGAATTCTCTACTGTGTTTCGCAATCTAGCAAAACAATAAAGGCTTAATGTTTTTTTTCAAAACTTTCGCACAAAGTCAATAATTTAGTTTATAAATAATTTATTTAATATTTCACAATTTTACTTATTTTTTTGTTAAATTTTTAAGTATTTACAGTAACTTATATTGATAAAATTAAAAAAAAGCATAATTGTAAATATATATATTATTAAAATAAATCTTAAAAATGGAATCTTTAGATAGTTTTAGAACAAAAAAAACAATTATTATCGACAATAAGGAATATAAATATTTTAGTTTAAAAACTTTTTTTAATAAGATTAATATCAAACATGAAATAGTACCATACAGTTTAAAGATTTTAATTGAAAATTTTTTAAGAAATGAAAAACACACAAATATTCATTTAGAAAAATTTAAAAATTTTAAAAACATTTATAAAAATAAAAATTTAGAATTTTCTTTCTACCCAACAAGAGTCTTAATGCAAGATTTTACTGGAGTTCCTGCTGTTGTGGATTTAGCAGCAATGAGAGCGGCACTGAAGAATAAAAATATTAAGCCTAATTTAATTAACCCTAAAATTCCTGTTGATCTGGTAATAGATCACTCGGTTTCAGTTGATTATTATGGAGATAAGCATTCGTTCAACAAGAATGTTGAATTAGAATTTGATAGAAATAGAGAAAGATATGAATTTTTAAAATGGGGTCAAAATTCTTTCAAAAACTTTAATGTGGTGCCTCCAGGAACAGGAATTTGTCATCAGGTTAATTTAGAATATTTAACAAAAACAATATGGGTAAAAAATATTAATGGATCTAAATTCATTTTTCCAGATTCTGTAGTTGGAACTGATAGTCATACTACTATGATTAACGCACTTTCAGTTTTAGGTTGGGGTGTGGGAGGAATTGAGGCAGAAGCCGCAATTTTGGGAGAACCTATTTCTATCAATTTACCAGAAGTTATTGCAGTAAACTTAAGAGGCAAATTATCTGAAGGAGTTACTGCTACAGATTTAGTATTAACTATAACTGAACATTTAAGAAAAAAAGGAGTGGTCGGTAAATTTGTAGAATTTATTGGAACTGGTGTTAGTAATATTACTCTTGCAGATAGAGCAACCATTGCGAATATGTCTCCAGAATATGGAGCAACATGCGGGTTTTTTCCTACAGATCAAGAAACAATTAATTATTTGTCTCTAACTGGTAAAACTGAACATGAATTAAATTTAGTTCGTCAATATAGTGCAATTCAAGGACTATGGTTAGATAATAGTTATATATCTCAATACAATGATATAGTTGATATAAACTTGAGTGAAGTTTCAAGTTCTTTAGCAGGACCTAAAAGACCACAAGATAGAGTTCAACTTTACCAAGTTCCAAAATCTTTTCAAAATTTTACTAAAAATGAACATAAGATAGATAAATCACAAAATAATGAATTACAAAATGGATCTATTGTAATAGCAGCAATAACAAGTTGTACAAACACATCAAATCCAAATGTTCTTGTTGCAGCAGGATTGTTAGCTAAAAAAGCTCTTGAAAAAGGATTAAAAATTAAAAAATTTGTTAAAACAAGTTTTGCTCCTGGAAGTAAAGTTGTTAGTAAATACTTAGATGATAGTGGGTTAACCAGTAGTCTTGATAAAATGGGTTTTAATGTTGTGGGGTATGGTTGCACTACTTGCATAGGAAATTCTGGCCCTTTAAAAAAAGAAGTTTCTGATAAAATTTCAGAAAAAAATTATACAGTTTGTTCAGTTCTATCAGGTAATAGAAACTTTGAAGGTAGAATACATCCAGAAGTAAAGGCAAATTATTTAGGTTCCCCGCCGATAGTAATTGCTTATGCTATTGCAGGAAATATTAATTTTGATTTTAAAATAGATCATTTGGGTTATGATAAAAATAACAATAAAGTTTATTTGAAAGATATTTGGCCAAATAGTCAAGAAATACAAAATGTTATAAAAGAGAATTTGAATAAAAAAATTTTTATTGAAAAATATAAAAATATTAGTGAAGGTGATGAGAATTGGAAAAATATCAAAATAATAAAAAAAGATTTATTTGATTGGAGTCCATCTAGCACCTATGTTAAACACCCACCCTATTTTCTAGAAGAGTCAAACTTAGGTGATATTGTTAATGCTAGGGTTCTAGTTATGTTAGGTGACAGTATTACCACAGATCATATTTCTCCTGCCGGAGCAATAAAAAAAGATGGTCCTGCTGGCAACTATCTCTCAGAAAGACAAATAGCATTTAATGAATTCAATTCTTATGGCTCAAGAAGAGGCAATCATGAAATTATGATTAGAGGTACTTTTTCTAATGTTAGACTTCAAAATGAGTTAGTACCAGAAAATTTAGGAGGTTTAACAAAAAATTTTTTAAATGGAAACAAATCAAATATATTTGATACAGCAATGGAATATAAAAAACAAAAAATTCCATTGGTTATTATTGCAGGAAAAGAATATGGCACAGGATCATCAAGAGATTGGGCAGCTAAGGGTACAAATCTTTTAGGAATAAAGGCTGTAATTGCTGAAAGTTTTGAAAGAATACACCGGTCGAATTTAATTGGTATGGGCGTTTTACCATTAGAATTTATTAATAATGAAAATAGAAAAAAATTAAAAATTATGGGTGAAGAATTTTTTACTATAAAAGAAATTGGTAAAATTGAACCAAAAAAAATTATTAGTTGTAATATAAATAAAAATAGAAATATTAAGCTACTATGTAGAATTGATACAAAAAAGGAATTAGAATACTATAAATCAGGTGGGATTCTTAAATATTTATTAAATCAAATAGTAAATAATAATTCTTAAAAATTATAATGATAAATAATAATTTTGACTCAGGTTTAAAGGCAGTATTGGGTCCGACGAATACAGGAAAAACTCATTATGCCTTAGATAGAATGTTATCATACAAATCTGGAATTTTTGGTTTTCCTTTGAGGCTTCTTGCAAGAGAGAATTATGATAAAGCTCTTAAAAAAGTAGATTCAAAATTAGTGGCCTTAATAACTGGCGAAGAAAAAATTTTACCTAAAGATGCAAAGTATTTTTTTTGTACAGTTGAATCTATGCCTACTTTAAAAAGTGTTGATTTTATATGTATTGATGAAGTTCAATTATGTTCTGATTTTGAAAGAGGTCATATTTTTACTGAAAGAATTTTAAATTTAAGAGGAAATTTCGAAACTATATTATTAGGTTCTATGACTATTGAAAAAATTTTAAAAACATTATTTCCCAATATATCAATTGATTATAGAGACAGATTTTCAAAACTAACTTATGTTAAGAGTCAAAGTATTTCAAAATTAAAACCTAGAAGCGCTATTATAGCTTTTAATTTAGATGACGTGTATTCAATAGCTGAACAATTAAGATCTCAAAAAGGAGGATCTGCAGTAGTTTTAGGAGCTCTTAGTCCACGAACAAGAAACTCTCAAGTAGAGATGTATGAAAATAAAAGTGTAAATTATTTAGTTGCTACTGATGCTATTGGGATGGGTCTAAATTTAAATATAGAGCATATTTCATTTTCAAGTCTTAAAAAGTATGATGGAAGACTCCATAGACATTTACATTTATCAGAAATTGGACAAATTGCTGGTAGAGCAGGAAGATATAAAAATGATGGTACCTTTGGTGTATCTAAGAAATCTTATGAGCTCGACCCTATTTCAATAGAAGCTATAGAGAATCATAGATTTGATTCTATTGAAAAAATTTATTGGAGAAATTCTGATTTAGATTTTAACTCAGTTTTATCATTAATACATTCATTAAATAAAAACCCACCATCAAATATATTTATAAAAAAGAAAAATGCAGAAGATGAAAAATCATTTAGGGCATTATCATATGACACAGATATAAAAAAACACTTAACTACTTCTAAGAAAATTATTACCCTATGGAATGTTTGTCGAATTCCAGATTTTCAAAAACTTATGACTGACAGTTATACAGAATTTTTAAAAAATATATTCATTAATTTAATGGTTAATAAAAATTTAATTCCAGATGATTTGATAGAAAAGCATGTAAAAAAACTTGATGATATTAGTGGCGACATAGATATGCTCTCTAAAAGAATCGCATACATTAGAACATGGACATATATTTCCAATCAAGGAGAATGGATAAAAAACAAACAATATTGGCAAGAAAGAACAAGAAATATTGAAGATAAATTATCAGATGAATTACATAATAAGTTAAAAAATAGATTTGTTGACCAACCTGGCAATTTTTTTCTTGATAAAATCAAAAAAGGAAATAATTTAAATATTAAATTCAAAAATGATAATCTTGTCGAGACAAATATTGCTTCAATTAAGGGATTTAATTTGTGTTTTAATGACAATATTAATTCAATTCAATCGAATTTGGTTAACAGTCAAGCTAAAAAAACAATTCTAAAAATGATACCAGAAAGAATAGATCTTTTAATAAAAGCACCTGATGATGCATTTAATTTTGGAAAATTAAATGAGAATCAAATGAGTAGCTTACCATACATATATTGGGGCGAAGACCCTGTAGGTTATTTAGAAAAAGGAGAAAGTATTTTTTTACCTAAAACAAGTGTCTTAAATTCTGAACTTTTAGATTCACATAATAGAGAAAAGATTTCTAAAAGATTAGAAAGATGGGTTTTAAATAAAATAAATAAATTATTAAAACCAATAGATAGGGATACAAATGAAATTTCTAATTTTTCATCTATTAGATCTATATCATATATTTTATTTCATAATTTAGGTTGCGCTAAGACTAATGATTTTATTAATTTTAAGAAAAATTTATCACTAGAAGAAAAAAAGGAATTGAGTAAACTTGGCATTAGAACAGGAACGCAATATTTTTATTTTCCAAGTTTTATGAAAAAAGAATCAATTGAATTAAGGGCCTTATTATGGAAAAATTATAAATTATTTTCGAAAAATTTTTTATACCCATTACCCTCTAATGGAAGAGTTTATTTTAATATACAAAATGAAATTCCCGATGACTATTGGCTAGCTATTGGTTATGTTCGAATAGATAAAATTGCCGTGAGAGTAGATATTTATGAAAGACTTTTTTTTATGGTAAGAAAAAAATACAGGTTTGGAACATTTATTCAAGATCCTGATCTGATGAATTTAGTTGGATGTGATTCAGAAACATTGAAAAAAATAATGTTATTTTTAAACTATGAATCTGTATATATGGGGAATGATCAATTAATTTTTATTTTGAAACAAGAAAAAAAATTTATTAAAAGAAAAAGTGATATTAAAAGAAGAAAAAATTCTTTTAATAAAAAAACTGGTAAAGAGTCTTTTGGTGCATTAGGAGCTTATTTTAATAAATAATGCGTTTAGATAAATGGTTGTTTTATTCTAGGGTTTTTAATACAAGAGCGAAGTCCTCTGAAGCATGTAGTAGTGGAAATATATTGGTGAATAAGATAAAAAAATATAATTCAAGTTATAATGTATCTATAAGTGATATAATTACTCTTTCAAAAGATCAAAAAGTTAATATTGTAAAAATTTTAAAATTGCCTAAAAATAGAATTTCACCAAAAGACGTAGATTTAACATATAAAAAAATAAAATAATGATTTTAAAATTTTTTACAGATAAAAGCCAAAATAGTGATGTCAAAGAAGAAGATAATGAAGATATCATTAATGTAATTGCATTATTAATAGAGGCTTCTTCAATAGATGATAATATTGAAAAAATTGAAATAGATAAAATAATAGAAATTATTTGTAAAAATTTTGATCTCAATGAAGAAACAGCTAAAAATTATTATAATAAAGCGATTATAGTTAAGGAAAATAACACCTCTTTTCATAATTTTACCTCTAAAATTCATAAAAAATATAATTATTCTGAAAAACTTGAAATATTAGAAATGTTATGGGAAGTCATTTTAGCCAACAAAATAGTTGATGACTTTGAATCAAATTTTATGAGAAGAATTTCTGGATTACTTCATATTAAAGATGTAGATAGTGGTCTTGTGAAAAATAAAATTAAAAAGAAATTAGAAAAATAGAATTATGACATATGTTGTAGACGAAAAATGTATTAAATGTAAATATATGGATTGTGTAGAAGTATGCCCAGTTGACTGTTTTTACGAAGGTGAGAATATGCTCGTCATACACCCAGATGAGTGTATTGACTGTGGGGTATGTGAGCCCGAATGTCCAATTGAAGCAATTCATCCAGACTCTGATGAAGGTATGGAAAAATGGTTAGAAATAAATAAAAAATATTCTGAAGTATGGCCTTTAATTACTCAGATAAAAAAACCACCTGAAGATGCTCAAAAGTGGGAAAACCTAGAAAATAAATTCGAAGATCATTTTAGTGATAAACCAGGAGAAGGTGATATTAAAGAGTAAATTAATATGGCAAAAAAGAAGAAAAAAAAAGTTACATCAGGTTTTAATATTGGAGAAATGGTCGTTTACCCTAGCCATGGAGTTGGCCAAATTAATACAATAGAAAATTTAACATTTGATAAAATAAAAACGAAATTTCTTTCCATACAAATGGAGCAGGATAATTTAGTGCTCAAAATACCGTTCGACAAAATTTCTCAAGTAGGATTAAGAAAATTAGCGTCAAAAAAAACTATGCAAGAAGCATTAGATTTATTAAAGGGCAAAGCTAAAGTTAGAAGGATGATGTGGAGTAGAAGAGCTCAAGAATATACTAATAAAATAAATTCAGGTAGCCCGATTATGATAGGCGAAGTTGTAAGAGATCTTTATCGAAAAAATAATCAACCCGAACAGTCTTATAGTGAGAGACAAATGTTTCAATTAGCGGTGGAGCGTTTAGCTAGAGAATTAGCTTCAGTTGAAAAAATTGATCATTTTTCAGCCACAGAGAAAATAGAATCAATTTTAAAAAATAAGTAATTATTCTTGTTAAATAAATTTAGTAAATTGGAAAATTGTGATCGTATTTGGGCAATTGGCTCAATACATGGAAACTTAAATAGTATTCAAAAAATACACAAAGTAATTTTTAGTAAATTTGAAGAAAATGATACAATAATTTACTTGGGAAATGTAATTGGAGTAGGGCCAGAATCTTCATCTTCTGTTAATGAAATACTTAAATTTCGTGCAGAAATTATGGGGAACTTTAAGTTAAAGCCAAGTTCTTTTATTTTTCTTAGAGGCGCTCAAGAGGAAATGTTAACAAAATTATTAGAACTGCAACTTTCTCCAAATCCAAAAGAAATTTTAAGCTGGATGCATGAACATGGTGTAGACAAAACATTATCATCATATGGTATGGATATTAATGAACTATATAAAACATGTGAATTAGGAACGGTTTTAATTTCGAAATGGACTACAAAAGCAAAAAATTTAATTAATAATAATGAAGGTCACAGAGATTATTTTTCTTATCTAGTTCATGCCTCTTTCCCAAACACAGAAAAAATTTTATTTGTTAATAGAGGTGTTGATACCTCGAGACCACTTTCTGCTCAAAATGATTGTTTTTGGTGGGGATTCCATAATTTCTCAAAAACTTCAAAACCATATTATAATTTTAAAAAATTAGTTAGGGGCTATGACCCAAAAAAAACAGGACCAAATAAAAATGCAGTAGTATGCTCTCTATATAAAGGTTCCGGATTTGGAGGGCCAGTTGTTGCAGGCCTTTTCTCTTCAAATGCTGATATAATTGACATCATAGAAAAATAAATATTAATAATTATATTGTATATCTTTTTTTTTTATCTTATAAAAATTTAGTGAAAATAACAGTATTTAGTTTTTTATTAATTTTTTTATTTCTTAAACCAAATTTTGCTAATTCTGATGAATTAAATATTTTTGGTTTAGGTTTATATGATTTTAACAAGAAAAAAAATGAAGCGATAGATTTTCGTTTTGAAAGAAGATTAGATAAAAAAATATTTGATCTTGGCCCTTCAGTAGAGCCGCTTTATACAATAAAACCTTTTTATGGAATTGAAATAACCTCCGATGGTGCCGCATATGGATTGGGAGGTTTTTATGTTGAAGAAAAAATTTCAAGAAAAATTTATTTAACGCCAAGTTTTGGCGCTGGATTATATTCAAATGGAGATGGTAAAGATCTAGGAAATGCAGTTCAGTTCAGAAGTACTTTAGAGCTAAGCTACGAAATACCATCAGGCGACAGAATTGGCTTAAGCATCGGACATATTTCTAATGCTAGCTTGGGAAATAAAAATCCTGGTACTGAGATTTTGTCTCTATCTTATCAGTCGTCTTTTTAATATAATAATTTAAAGCGCCCGTAGCTCAGCTGGATAGAGCACAGAATTCCTAATTCTGGGGTCGGATGTTCGAATCATCTCGGGCGCGCCAAGGATATAAATATGATAAATTTGGAAAACAAACTATTAAAACAATTCAATAATTTTATAATAGTATCAGCTATTGTAACAAATTTTCTTTTATTTTTATTATTTTTATACCGAGTACCAGCCCACAGTTTTCTATTTAATTTATTTTTTTTATCAATTATTATTGTTATTTTATTATTTTATATTTTTACAATTTTTTATTTAAATACAGAGTGGAAAGCGGTAATTTCTATCTCATCTATAACAATTATAATTAGTATAATAATTGTAGAGATATTACTTATTAATTCTACATTTTTTAATAGAGGTCTTGCTCTGAAAAAAAGTCAAGAAAATGCAAAATTATATGAACCCAGATCAAAATTAGAATATATGAAAGATTTAACATCCCAGGGTTTAGATCCTGTTCCTATTTTTCCTCCAAGTATATGGAGAGGAAAACTAGATTTTAAAAGCGAAAACGATGCAGTGAGGTATAGTTTAGAAAATAATATTTATCCACTCAGTGGAATATCAAATAAACTTACAGTTAATTGTAATGAATCAGGTTATTGGGCTGAGTATGAATCAGATAAATATGGATTTAATAATCCCAATTACGCATATAAAAAAAATATAGATATTATATCAATCGGAGATTCTTTTGTTCAAGGAGCTTGCGTTAAAATGGATGAAGATGTGACAAGTCATTTAAGAAAATTTAATTATACCTCTTTGAATTATGGTTATGCTGGAAGCGGCCCATTAATCGAATTAGCAATTTTAAAAGAATATGCCTCTATTTATAAACCAAAAAATCTTCTATGGTTTTATTTTAGAGGTGATGTAGAAGATTTATTCTCTGAATTGAAAAATGAAATATTAATAAAATATTTAAATAATGATTATTCTCAAAATTTGATCAATAGACAAGATGAAATAGATAACTTCTTGTCCAAATATTTGGACAAAAGAATTTCTGCTGTAGATATAATGGTAAAAGAATTTAAGAAAAAAAAAGAAGCAAAATTTTTAAAATCACAATTAATTATCCAAGATAATATTCATGGAAAATTTTTAGAAATATTGTTTTTTTTCAAATTTACAAATATTCGAAATTTACTTAATTTATATGATAATAAATATTCTTGTGTAGATTATTTTTGTGCTGAAGAAACTAAAAATGATTTTTCTAAAATATTGTTAAAAGCAAAAGAAACTACTGAAAGCTGGGGTGGTAATTTTTATTTTATATATTTGCCAAGCTGGGAGGAATATACAAATAACAAACCTTTTTTGCAAAATAAAAAAGAATTGATAAATATTGTTAAATCTTTAGATATACAAGTTGTCGATTTTAATGATGTTTTGAGCAATCAAGAAAATCCACTTAGCTATTTCCCATTTGAACTTCCAAATCACTATACCAATGAAGGTTATGCATTATTAGCAAATCAAATTAATGAAACTTTAAAAAATAATAATTAAATATTAAAAAACCCATGATGAATAGAACTCAAACAGTTATTTTCGTCTTTTTAATATAATAATTTAAAGCGCCCTTAGCTACCTATTTTATTTTAGCTTGGTTTATTACATATATTTCATTTACATATGTAGAGTGGAAAAAATAACAAAATTTTTTGCTACATTTTTGAAAAAAAAAAGAAAATAATCATAAAATTTACTAAAAAAAATTACATATATTTCTGTTTAATTTTCAGCTGTTTTTCATGTTTTTTTAATTAGACTTTTCTTTGTTTTTGAGTAATAATATTAATTGGTAATTTGATAGGTTCCGCGCTAGCATTAATAATTCCATATAATTTTACAATATATGGTTCAAGGAGGATAAAAAATGTTTAACTCAAAAAAAATTATAAATAAAATATTATTTGGTAATTTAAGTTATCTTACTGCATTTATTTTTTTTATATCAGCCGGTTTTACAACAGCCCAGGCTATCGATATGAAGCAACGGAGTGGCGATACTATTACAGTTATGTTGGTTTCCCATCCTTTTGTTGATTCAGTAAAACCTTACATACCAGAATTTGAAGAACTTACAGGTATAAAGGTTAATCTTGATGTTCTGCCAGAAGGCTCAGGAACGGAAAAATTATTAGCAGACCTTTCTTCTCGTGCTGGAACAATTGATGTATTTATGACATCTCCACTCAGTAACTGGCAATATGCTACAGCTGGATGGATTGAGGATCTTGATCCTTATCTTGAAAATCCATCTCTAACAGATGCTGCTGCTTATGATGTAGGAGATTTTTTTCAAGGTGTTCTTGATTCAAATAGATGGACAAGAGAATTGTTAGCTGGAATTGGAGAAGGTCCTTTATGGGCTTTACCAATTAATTCTGAAAGTTATTTGTTAGCTTATAGACCAAGTGTGTTTAAAGAATTAGGTAT
>MDTE01145948.1_pt1 | contig 52081 bp, 45 predicted proteins | sample 811231 | NCBI WGS metagenome assembly MDTE01 (sample SAMN05326651, study PRJNA326480) | marine metagenome | isolation source: seawater | place: Indian Ocean: Red Sea | collected 2010 | reverse complement strand
CTGAATTCGTCTATCGATAATCCCTGAACAATTTCATAGCTTCCATCACCTGCACATTTAACAGGGTATGAGTAAACTACCCCTTCTTCGATACCATAACTACCATCAGATGCTACAGCCATGCTGACCCAGTCATTTCCAGTGGTGCCTAAAGCCCAATCCCGCACATGGTCAATTGCAGCTGAAGCTGCTGAAGCAGCTGAAGACGCACCACGTGCTTTAATAATGGCCGTTCCCCTTTGTTGCACAGTAGGAATAAATGTTTCCCGGTACCACTCTACAGAAACTAGATTAGATGCAGAGTCACCCGAAACATTTGTATGTGCTATATCTGGATACTGAGTTGCCGAGTGGTTACCCCAAATAATCATTCCTTCCACTTCTGATACATGCGAACCGCATTTATCTGCTAATTGTGCTTTTGCGCGATTATGATCTAAACGTGTCATAGCGGTGAAGTTCCTATGGTCTATGTCTGGCGCATTTGATCGAGCTATCAGCGCATTTGTATTTGCAGGGTTTCCCACCACCAGGACTTTAACGTCAGGGTTAGCTACTTCATTAAGGGCCTTTCCTTGAGCCGAGAAAATTTTTGCATTGGCGACTAATAAATCTTTTCTTTCCATATCGGCACTTCGCGGCCTTGCTCCCACGAGTAGCGCATAATCTGTGTTTTTAAAGCCTATTTGCGCATCATCAGTAACGACAATCGAATCGAGTGTATTAAAAGCACAGTCATCAAGTTCCATGGCGACTCCATTAAGAGCATCCATAGCAGCCGGGATTTCAAGAAGTTGGAGAATAACTGGTTGATCTGGTCCAAGTAATTGGCCAGAGCCAATTCTAAAAGCCAATTGATAGCCAATCTGTCCGGCCGCACCAGTGATGGCAACTCGAACTGGTGCTGGGTATGCTGGGGTTGTCATAGTGATTTATTTGCTCCGCTGAGGATAGTAAGGCGTCAATATCTAGAGGATTGGGAATTCTAGCATGCGGGTAATGTACCGAATAACATGCGAGCAATTTTCATATTTTTTAATCAACCATACCAAATAAGGAGTCAGTCGCCTTCTGGGTTAGCTTCTCTATATGCTTGGACTTCTACATTGAAATCTGAGGCAATAGTTTCCATTTCTGCAACAGCCGCATTATACCGGCTAAGCATAATCGCTTTATATTCTTCTGGCGCATCATCTCCAGCAGCAGTTAATTCTGCATCAACACAATCCATATACTCGTTCATAGATGCCATATATTCTCTTATGGCCCCCTGAGCAGCTAATAGTTCATCCATTGTTGAGTCTGCGCCAGAGGGAATAGACACTAGGGGTGGATAATCGCATTCCTGAGCGGAGACACCTGAACTAACTGCAAATAAAAGAATAAGAAATCGCAAGACATTCATATGCTTACCCCAAAATCATCGTAATAATCGCATGAACTATACCCTAAGCTTTGTAGTGACACCATATACCGTTCCTGCGTATTTAGGGTTGGTTGGTTAGACTGTGGGCAAGTTTCTTTAAGGCGGGGTTCAGGTGCTTGATTTGCGACTAAGTTGGTTGTCTGATTTATGTAACGCTCAGTTAGTACAGCAAGGTTTACGTGGTCTTGAAAAAGAGAGTCTTAGAATAGACCCAAAGGGACAGCTTTCCCTTAAGCCTCATCCAAAGTTACTTGGTTCGGCACTAACCCATCCATACTTAACTACTGACTATTCAGAGGCTATGCTCGAATTTGTAACCCCGCCCTACTCTACCAATTGGGAGGCAGTGCAGTTTCTTTGCGATTTGCACACATTTGTAATTCGAAATATGGGTGATGAACTGCTTTGGTCGCAGAGTATGCCTTGCAATATACCTACAGAAATCGAGATTCCTGTTGCAAATTATGGTAGATCGAATGAAGGAAGGCTTAAAACTGTTTATCGGAATGGTTTGGGATATAGGTATGGAAGAAAGATGCAGGCTATTTCAGGAATACACTTTAATTATTCCCTTCCACTTCAATTCTGGGAGCCATATAAAGAATCTCTGCAAAGCAGTAAATCAATCCAGGATTTTATTTCTACCCAATATATGGGGCTCATAAGAAACTATCGGAGGCATGCTTGGCTATTGATTTATCTTTTCGGCGCTTCTCCTGCTCTTTGTAAATCATTTTTAGAGGGCTCTAATATGATATTGCAGGAATTAGAACCTCAAACTTGGTATGGACCATATAGCACATCTCTCCGAATGAGTAGAATCGGCTACCGAAATCAGTCACAGGCAGCACTCCGTATTTCTGCAAACTCATTAGAAGAGTATATTTCAGGGCTTGGAGAAGCAGTGTCTAATTCCAGTCCGCAGTTTGAAAAAATCGGCGTGCATGTTGATAACCAATACAGGCAGCTGAATACAAATACACTGCAGATAGAAAATGAGTACTACGGCTCCATACGCCCTAAACCACCGGCTGATAGTACTAAACGACCTTTACAGGCACTGGCAAAATCAGGTGTTGAATATGTCGAGGTTAGAACATTAGATTTAAGTATGTTAGATCCAGTGGGTGTAAATCAAACACAGCTTCGTTTTTTAGAGGCACTTCTTATCTATTGCTTGCTTCTTGAAAGTCCACCAATCACAGTAGAGGAGCAGAAAGAGATTGATGCTAGGGACTTGCTAGTAGCCGAAGAGGGGCGTCGCAAGGGGCTGAAATTACCACGTAATGGTGCCTCGGTTTTACTAGAGTCATGGGCTCTAGAGATATTGAGCCCTATAAGAATTATTGCCGCAATACTGGACTCTTGCGATGAGGGATATGTGAGTGCTGTTGATTCTCAAATTGCGGCTGTTAAAGAATCAGATCTTACGCCATCAGCAAGGATTCTCGCTAACCTTAGGGAAACGGGCATGAGCTTTATAGATTTTTCATTAAAGTGTTCAGAGTCCAATAGCCAATACTTGTCTGAACTAGCATTAAGCTCTGAAAAGCAAAGTCTATTAGACGAACTTGTCCAAAACTCATTTTCAGAACAAAAAATTTTAGAAAGCGAAACAAAACTGTCATTTGGAGATTATCTACAGGATTTTTTCAGGCGTTGAGAGGATGAGGTATCGGTTAATATTTTTTGTCTTTTCAACTAATGAAGGCTTTTAAGTCAAAGTCCATATCAGATAGTTTTTCAACGTCCACTCGACTGCGGCTTGCAATTAGCTGTTTACCAATCATAAATGCTTTAGGTAGATTTACTGCTTCAACGGCTGTAATTCTGCCTAAGCGAGTATAGAAAACCGCAAAGGAAGATTGTTTTGGATTGCCGTGTATGAAAATCACATCATGCTCTTCCGGTAAACCAGCAATTTGTAGCTTTAGTTTGTATTGATCAGACCAAAACCAAGGAACTGCTGAGTAAGGCTGCTTTATGCCAAGATAAGTCTTTGCTGCTGTTTTTGCCTGATCAATGGCGTTTTGAACAGACTCTAATCTGATTCGCTTGTTAAGTAGTTTATTTGGATGGTTAGTGCAATCACCAGCAGCAAATATGCGTGAACTTTCTGTGCATGCATACTCATTCACAACAATTCCGTCTTCACATAGCAAACTCGCTGCTTGCGCCAGTTCTACTTCAGGTTTTATGCCGACACCAACTATAACTAAATCACAAGAAAAACTTTTTCCATTTGCAGTTATAACAGCATCAACGTGAGTATTACCCTTAAATTGATTAACCATAGTTGAGAAATTTAGGTTAACCCCTGCTCTGGTATGGTACTCATGATAAAAGGAAGAAACCTCAGAGGAGACAGTGCGTGACATTGGGCGTTTTGTAGCCTCTAAGATGGTTACCTCAAGTTTATTTGCAATAGCAACTGCTGCAACTTCTAAGCCAATATAGCCTGCGCCAATAATGACAAGTTGTTTGGCTGTTTTGAATTTAGGCAATATGGCATCTACATCATTTAAAGTTCGAACATAATGGACCCCACCAAGATTAGATCCAGGTATCTCAAGTTGACGTACCCTGCTTCCAGTCGCGAGTAGTAGGCCATCAAACTCTAGAATGCGATCATTATCTAATCTCACTTTAGACTTTATTGGATCAACTTCTGTGGCCCTAACGCCTAACTCAAGATCAATATTGTTCGCTTTATAGAATTCAATAGGTCTTATTAAAAGTCTTTCGCGTTGAAGTTCACCTGCTAAAAATTTCTTGGATAGAGGCGGTCGTTGATAGGGTGGATACTTTTCATCTCCCACAAGAGTGATTTTTCCATCAAACTTATTTTGCCTCAAAGTTTGTATTGCTTGGGCCGCTGCTTGACCTGCCCCTACTATGACAAAGTGTTTCGCCATGAATTTCTTTCTTACCGATTGTCTGTTAAAAACAGCATATTAACTGTTCTAGACTAATGAGAGACAAGATGACACATATGATTCAACTTAAAAAATTTGGTGGTCCCGAGGTTCTGCAATGGACAGATATTGAATTAGGCGAACCAGGGCCTGGAGAAGTTCGGGTTATACACAAGGCAGTCGGTCTAAATTTTATCGATACATATAGGCGTTCAGGCCTATATCCTATTGATTTGCCTAGTGGGCTTGGAACGGAAGCTGCCGGTGTTGTCGTTAGTATTGGAGAAGGCGTTAAACATGTGTCTCCAGGGGATCGGGTTGCTTACGCCATGGGACCGCAAGGTTCATACTCCGAGGAGCGCATAATGCCGGCAAACTGGCTAGTAAAGCTGCCAGATGAAATAACTTATCAGATCGCTGCGAGCATGATGTTAAAGGGGCTTACGAGTTGGTACCTATTGCGACAGACATACAGTGTACAGCCGGGAGAATGGATACTTCTTTATGCGGCAGCTGGAGGGGTAGGTTTGATTGCTGCCCAATGGGCAAATGCATTAGGAGCTAATGTTATTGGTGTTGTCAGTACAGAAGAAAAAAAACAACTAGCCCTTCAAAATGGATGTGAGGCTGTTTTGCTTTCGACAGACGATATAGTGTCCGAAGTTAAAAAGTTGACTAACGGTGAAGGTGTTCCAGTAGTCTACGATCCGGTGGGAAAGGATACATTGATAACATCTCTGGATTGTCTGAGGCCTCGGGGGTTACTTGTGAGCTTTGGTAATGCTTCTGGACCAGTTGAAGGGCTAAATCTGCTAGAACTAGCAAAACGTGATTCCCTTTATGTAACACGACCTGGTCTATGGAGTTATGTGAATGATAGAAAAGATCTTGAAGCAGGCTGTGCTGATTTATTTGCTCAGGTAAATAATGGCAATGTGGTAATTACGGTAGGCCAGAGTTTTGCTCTTTCTGATGCTGCTGATGCGCATCGTGAGCTGGAGTCGCGTCGAACTAAGGGCTCTTCAGTACTATTACCCTGATATAAATAACTTAAAAGGGGTTTAGGTTAGAGGCACCAGTGGCCACATGAACGGTAACAACAGCATTACAGTTATAAAAATAACAATTGTAAGTGGTAATCCAAGCCTAATGTAGTCAGCGAATCGGTATCCGCCTGGGCCCATAACCAAAATATTTGCAGGGTGAGAGATCGGGCTTGTAAAACTAGCTGATGCTGCCATTGCTACTGCCATCATTGCTGTTTGAGGGGCAACCCCAAGGTCAGCACTGGCCGATAAGACTATAGGAGACATCAGTACAACAAGAGCTGCTGTTGGAATTATCATCGTACCAGCGGCCGTGACTAAGTAAAGTCCGCCTATGACCCACCACGGTCCTAATGGGCCTAGAAATGACATAGTTTGTTGTGCTATCAATTGCGCTGCACCTGACTGCTGCATAGCAGTGCCCAAAGGGAGCATTCCGGCAATTAAAAAAATAGCTCGCCAATCGATTGCCCTATAAGCTTCTTCCATAGTTAAACAGCGTGTGAGTACCATCAGTGTTGCTCCGATGACAGCTGCTATGTATATCGGCAGCCAACCAACTAGTACGGATAAAATTACCGTAACCATTATTCCACCTGCAACAGGAGCCCGAGCAGTGTCAATAGTTCTTTGGGTTACCGGTGTAAGAATTAAAAATTCTGGGTCTTTTTCCAGAACGCTAAGTTTCTCTCGGGGTCCTATTATGAGAAAGGCATCTCCTGACTCTAAAACTAGTTGATCAAGGTTTGATCTGATTGCCTCACCTTTTCGCCAGACAGCAACCAACTCCAGACCATATTTATCTCTAAAGTTCACCTCGGATATGGGTTGTCCTGCGAGTGTGGAGCGGGGGTCCAAGGTCGCTTCTAATAAACTTAGTCGGTCGGACTCAAATACTTGAAAGTCCGCATGTCCTCCGCGTTCAATCTTAAGTTCTTGGAGCCCTCTCAGGACATCAAGGTCTTCTTCTCGACCTTGAATTAGTAATAAATCACCACTTCGAAGAGATTGGTTAGGTTCTGGCATTATTCTGAGCTCACCTTCTCGAAAAAGAGCTAGTAAGCGGAAATCAAAAGCATCACCAAGCCGACTTCGCATTAGAGTATCTCCGGCTAACTGAGATTCTCGTGGTACACGTACTACAAAAATACGCTCTTGTAGGCGGTATATCTGGCTCAAGTCTTTTTCATCTAATTCTCGAAAGTCGGAAAACTCATGCGAACGTTGAAGCTCCTCAACTGTGTCGGGGCTGGCTTGAAGCAGCAAGGTATCTCCTGGTTTCAGCGGAACATAAGCTAAGTTTACGCGCCGAACTAAATCACCTCGTCTTATAGCTAGGACGTTAGCACCATATGTTTTTCGAAATTCCGAGTGGTGCAAAAGCTCGGCTACCAGTGGTGAGTTTTCCTTAACAACAACCTCGACTAGTTTGACCTGTCCCGTCATTAGACCCTGAAGCACAGGTGCTTCTCGTTCAATTACCAATTCACTCCACCGTTGGAATTCGCGAAATCGGTCTAGTCTTCCTTGTACAACAAGTTTTTGTCCTCCTTTTATTATAGTTTGGCGAGATGGCATCAGTTCAGTTTTTCCATTATGTTCGATTGCAATAACAATTAGCCCAGCTGCCCCTCCAATACGACTTTGACCAAGTGTTTTCCCAACAAGAATAGAATCTTCTGGTACTCGCATTTCGAATGCCCGCGAGTGCAGACCATATTGTGTGCGGAGGTTTCGTTGGCTACGTTTTTGTGTTGCCTCTTCTGGCTTGGCTCTTGGTAGCAGATAGCGAGAAGTAAGTGCTATAAAAAGGGTTCCGGCAATAAGAGCAGATATTCCTATTGGTGTGAAATCAAACAATCCAAATGAAACTTCTCCTGCTTGTTCAAGTGCGCCAGTAATTAGTAAATTAGGAGGAGTACCAATCATTGTGGTAAGTCCCCCCAGAAGACTTCCGTAGGCTAAAGGCATAAGTAAGCGGGACGCTGGAATTCGTGTACGCCTTCCTATTTCTATAACAACAGGCAGTAATAATGCTGCTACTCCAATATTATTCATAAAAGCGGAAAGGGACCCAGCCGTTATCATGATTACTATTATCATGCGGAGTTCCTGTCGACCTGCTACCCCTAGAACAGTTCTACCAATTACATTGGCGATACCAGTTCGTGTTAGACCATCACTTAAAATGAACATTGCCCAAACAGCAATAACTGCAGGATTAGAAAATCCAGCTACAGCTTGTTCCGGAGATATTAGTTGAGTTACCACTAAAGCACCCATCACAAGAAGGGCCGTAAGATCCATGCGAATTTTTTCACTAACAAAGAGCACTAACGACACGGTTAGGATGGCTAGAACAAGTCCGATTTCAAATGTCAAAATCTGTTAATCCATTTTTCTTTAAGCTGGAACGACTTGTATTGTGAAAAATACATGTAGACGAATTCTAAACCTAGAGAGGCTTATACAAAAGTAGAAATGGTGAACAGTTGTTTAGTAAGACGTGGTTTTACGATGATTCTTCTGGTAAAGGGGCGAGTAGATCTTCCATTCGTTTTATAAGTTGGTCAAATTGGTAGGTTGGAATACGATATCTCCATCCGCTTAATTTTTCAGATAGCCTCAGGGCTTCGGCTTCAACTTCCACAGCATTTTCTGAAATAGATTGTTCTTCTTCTAAATTATCTGGAGAACTATAGCCAACGCTAAATGTAACCCAGTCACTGCCATTAACGTTAGCTGATTCTGCTGTGATGACTAGTCCGTCAAAAGTAAGAAACTCGGTTAACGTAGATTGGCCTCGGCTATCTGATACCATTTCGACATCCTGTAGAGATAGGTCAGATAAAGTATTACCTACGGTATTGGCTATGCTCTCATACCGTAGTTCCCTGTTTACGGGTATATCAGAAACCACAAAATTTGTTTGATCGGGGCCCTCCTTTGCAATGATGAGAGTTTCGCCATCGGAGTGTTGTATTTTGACCTGTTGAATTCGATTCGTGGCGATGGAAAGTATGTTGGTATCTAGCCAGTCTGTAACAGAATTACCAACTTCTGGGTCACTATCAATAAGATAGCTTTGGTCTTCATCGATTTTACGTGCGTATACTTGTCCCTCTCCTGCGTCATCTCCAATAATAACTTTGATGGTTAGATCAGGCCCGGTTAAGCGGACGGCCACACCATTCGCATTATCAATATCAACTGACTCAACGCCTAGTCGGTAATGCCATTCAGGATTTGCAGTTTTTGCTTCTATAATACGGGCTTCAGCTAGGCTTAAAAGCATCCGATTGATTTTTTGTTCATTAGCTAAGTATCCGTTACGTTGAGCTAAAGTCCAGCCTGTTTCTTCTCTTTCAATTGTGGCTATAGTTTCATTTCCACCAATGCTAAGTTCTATTAGGTTTATACTGTCAAGTTCTGCTATTAGGCCGCCCAAAAATACAGTAGATGTTGGATTACTGGCTTCCTGGCCACGTTGTCCAATAATTGCTAGGGAGGTAAAAACTACAAAAGCACATGTAAGTGCAATTAAAGTACGTTGATTCATTTTCTATTTGCCTATTCTTCTTTTTCTAACAACAACTGTTCCTAGGGCAAATATCGTTAATAACAGTGGTATGACCGCTATATTGATCCCCTGCAAAATAATTCCAAGTCTTTCAATATCTCGATCGAGATTTCTTTGCACTAATCTAAGGTCTTGCCTAATGCGAACTTGTTGATCTAGAAAACGTTGGATCTCAGTTTGCTGTTCAGGACTGACCAATAGTGCTCCTTCATCTGTTCTAGCGGCCTGTAATTCGGCTAGTCGGGATTCGGTTTCAGCGAGCTCTGCCTGAAGAACTTGTTCGGTTTGTCGAAATTGTGCATCTGCTTCGATTCGAAGAGACTGAACGCGGTCAAAAGGTCTAGCAAAAGAGCCTCTAGCACGAATACCAATTAGTTCTGCGCTACCAGATAAATTATCTAATGCATTTATTATAAAATCTCCATTACTTGCAAATGCTGTTGCAAGTTGTTGCCCGAGAAAATTTTGCACTTGTACCCATAGTCGATCACTTAGAAGATCAACATCACCAATCAAAATTATATTTGCATTTTGTGCAGAGGATATATGGTTATCTGAGTTAGAGGACTCGAGTTCTGAATTTTCATCAGTATCTGGGATGGGGTTCTGTGGTCGACCATCAGGGAACGCAGTTGTCAGTGAGCCTGTTAGTCTAGTAGCCAGAATATAGGACTCTCCGGTTGAGGCAAAACTGTCTTGAAGTGTAGTGGGATCTGCTAGCATCTGGACCTGTATCGCTGGCAAGAGTGCGGAATCAGTACTTGAAGTTAGGAGGGGCTGAAGTTGCACAGAGCCCTCTTCTATTTCAGCGAAATGTCCAGCGCTACCTAAATTAATTGTGCTAAGGCCATCAGTGATGACATCTTGGTCATCCATTCCTGTGTCACCAAGCCCTAGTAGACTTAGGTGTCTAACTGGTCTTGAGCCAGGCCCAGTGCTAATGCTTAAAGCAAAGTTATTATCGGCAACCACTTCATTCGAAGAGAAACTGATACCCCATGCCGACAATAAAGGTTCAAGAGTTGAGTTACTACCAGCCGCCATTGCAGCTGGGTCCATTCCTGCACTTAACATGTCAATCTCAGCAAAAGGGTCGAGAAAGATTAGTGCCCGTCCACCTTGAAGTATGTATTGATCAATGGCGTAAAGCGTATTTAAATCGAGTCCCTTTGGATGAACTAACCAGAGAAGATCTATATCGTTTTCGATTGAAGTTAAAGATGTTCCAAGTGTCTGTATATCAAAGAGTTGGCTTGCTTGGTTATAGATAATCCATGGTTCAGTAGGTCGTTGCATTTGCGGATCGAAACCACCCGCCATTGGGACGCTTGAAAGAAGCCCTATAGTGACTTTTTCTGGTCTTGCGAGACTATAGATCATTCGCGCTAGCTCATATTCAAGAAAGCGTTCGCGATCAGGATTGAATATACCTATGATCTCTTCTTCTCCAATACTATTGGTTCCCGCAAGCCCAAAATAGATGGTTTGTCCTAGACCTAAATTGATGGGCTGCAGTCCGAACTGAGTAGCTCGATCTTCATCTTCAGAGAATGGCAAAGGATCAATTATATTGAGATTTATATTATCTCCTGCTGCGGCTTCAAATTCTTCTAAAAGCTCTCTCACTCTATTAGCAAAATTTCTTAAGGGAACAATATCTGCTGTCTCTCTATCAGAGAAAAAGAAATACAGATTTATGGGTTCTTCTATAGTTGCCAAAAGTGAGCGAGTTCCAGGTGATACTGTATAAAGGTCATTTTCTGTAAGGTCAAAACGTAATCCGCTCAACAATGTGTTGTTTGCTGTAACAGCTGCAATAAAAACAAGGCCAAGAAGAAGAAGCGAAGCTGCCCCGAATTTTTTTTGTGTACGTGTGGTCATGATGCGTTTATTCTCCCCGCTTCATGTTTAGCACTAAGACATTTGCATAAAGAAAAGTACTTATAAGCAAAGCAAAGTACACAATATCACGTAGATCTATGACACCTTTGCTTATGCTAGAAAAGTGAGTTAAAAAGCTCAAGCTAGCAATAGAATCTATAATGGTTTGAGGTACCCAACCAACTAGAGGACTTAGCATAGGTTGAAACCCTGCAAGTAAAAAAACAAAACACACAACAACTGTTAGAATGAAAGCAATTACTTGATTATTTGTGGTTGCTGAAATAAAAGAACCTACTGCTAGGAAGCCCCCAGCCATAAGTAGGCTACCCATATAAGCGGCTAATATGACCCCATTATCTGGATCTCCCAGATAGTTCACAGTTATCCAAATAGGAAAGGTTAAAAAAAGTGCCATACTAGTGAACAGCCAAGAGGCTAAAAATTTTCCTGTTACTGATTCCCACATTTCTAGTGGTAGAGTTAACAACAACTCTATTGTTCCTGTTTTTCTTTCTTCGGCCCATAGACGCATGGATAGTGCGGGCACTAGAAAGAGATATAACCATGGGTGATAGTTAAAAAATGGAGCAAGACTTGCTTGACCACCGTTGTAGAAATTACCAAAGTTAAACGTAAACCACCCTGAAAGAACTAGAAAAATGACAATAAAAACGTAAGCGAGAGGAGTTGAAAAGTAACTTCTTAATTCGCGGCGCATGACAGCAGATACACCGTTCATCTTGCTGTACCTCCGGTTATGGATCGAAACACTTCATCTAGTCGTCCTGATTCAACATGAAGCTCTGAAAAATCCCATCCCTCAGCTGCACCAAGTTTTGTGATAGCTTCTAATGGAGTTTTACCTTTAGTTGGGAATGCTATAAGGCTGTTGTTATTCTCATCAATTCTTGTGCTAGCAACTTCCGGTAATGAATTAATCGCAGAGTCAACAATATTTAAGTTCATAGAATTCAAAAGTTTCACTGAAACAGCATTATGAAATTTTGATTTGGACTCTAGATTTTTCGGAGAATCATCAGCAAGTATTTTGCCGTCAGAAATAATTATTGCGCGGTTACATACTGCATCGACTTCTTCTAGTAGATGTGTCGAAATAATAATGATTTTTCTTTCCGACATTCTATTAATAAGTCTGCGAACCTCATGTTTTTGATTTGGGTCCAGTCCATCTGTAGGCTCATCAAGGATTAATACCTCTGGATCATGAAGAATAGCTTGTGCAAGACCTACCCGACGTCTGAAGCCCTTGGATAGAGTATCAATTTTTTGATCAAGAACTGTACCAAGTTGCAGTAGTTCATGAACTTCTTCAAGTCTACGTTGACGGTTAGAGATAGAAATTTTGCGTGAATCAGCAATAAACTCTAAAAATGACCTGGATGTCATTTCAGGATAACTTGGTGCTCCTTCTGGGAGGTACCCAATTTTTCTTTTAGCTTCGGTTGATTGAGTCTCAACATCAAAGCCGCATACCGAGGCCTTCCCGGCCGTTGGTGATAGGAATCCTGCAAGGATTCGCATGGTTGTAGTTTTTCCTGCGCCATTTGGGCCAAGGAAACCAAGAACTTCTCCTGCTTGAACTTGAAAAGTTAGTTCATTAACAGCTACGAAATTCCCATACTTTTTTGTTAATGCTTTGCAATTAATCATTTTGGCACTTTTTACGCATAGCGCGCTTCAAGGGCAAATTATGTTGCATTCTTAAACGCGGATCGCGATTTTCCATAAATGCATAATATTTTTCAAGAGTAAAATTCAAGCGCTATTTAGTATTCTTAATATCCATCAGTCAATGTTTTTCCGTCAACATCCATTAATGATATTTCACCTATATTCAGAGCCCGTACTTCATTCTCGATTTTAGAAAGATCCCCTACCACTATCCAGATCAATCTATCTGGGTTTAGTTCATCACTACCAACAGCATTCGTTTCTTCAACACTAACATTGGTAACCAAATCGGCATAGTTTCGCCAGTAGTCATCAGGCAGCGAAAAGCGAACCATCTGAGCTATATCATTTGAAACTGCCTGTGCTGTTTCCCATCGTCCGGGTAGTGTCAATGTATTTCTTTTTTTAGAAGTAGCAACTTCTTCTTGATCAACGGGCCTATTACTAAGCAATTCACGTAATTCTCTGTCGAGCTCAGCAAGTGAATCAGCAGTTCTATCACTTTGTACTGGCGCATACATAATGAATGGCCTTTGATTCTGGGTTTCTACCAGCATTGAACGTACTCCATAAGACCATGCTTTATCTTCTCTTAAATTCATGTTTATTCGAGAAGTAAAATTTCCTCCAAAAATATCGTTTAAGGTTTGTAAAGCTAATTCTCGTTCGTCAGATTTTGGAAATACTACTTGTCCGCCAATAATGATACTTTGCTCAGATCCTGGTCGATCTACTAGTACAATTCTGGGTGAGGGTGGAAGTTCGACCGAAGGGATATTTTTATGAGGTATATCGCCCTCCTTCCAATCCGAGAATAGTTCATCTAATACGGGCGCTATTTCTTCCAATGTGGTGTCACCAACTACAATCATTGTTGCGTTATTTGGTTTAAACCAAGTCTCATGAAATTTTTCTAGTATCGGGCGGGAAAGGTTGGTAATTGCTTCTTCTGTGCCAGAGCCAGTCATGGGTAGTGAATAGGCATGACCTTCTCCATATATAAGAGCTGGAAAAATTCGAAGTGCCATGCTCATTGGCGATGTTTTTTCACGCTGGATTTGAGAAATGCTGAGCCTTTTTTGACGAACTAATTCTTGTTCGGGAAAGGTTGGATTAAGAATTACATCGCTATATATTGCTAATGAATCATTAATGTTTTCTTTCAAAGCCGAAAGACTCACAGACGAGTAATCAATATTAGATCCAGTTCTTAGTTGTGCTCCTAGCTCAGCTAATTCTCTGCTTATTTCTAAAGCCTCGCGAGAATCAGTTCCTTGATCCAACATTGTCATAGCAAAGCTTGCTGTTCCTGGAGTGGTAAATTGATCAGACGCGTAACCGGCATTTACCTGTAAATTAAACTGAATTACTGGAACTGCATCACGGCGGGCAACGATTAGTCTCATTCCATTAGAGAGTTCAGTTCGCTCAAGTGCCGGAAAAGCAGATTCCGGGAAAGTACTAGGTATTGGTGGCCCAGAAGACCTATCAACGTTATCTCCAACTGCCGCCAATCCTTCCTTAAAAGGCGTTACTTCAAGTACGAATGCTTCTTTAGAGAGCCATGTATTTGCGGCATCACGAAGATTTGTTGTGCTAACAGAATTGAGGATGTTTAGAGAGTCTTTATAGGCATCCGGACGACCACCAAAAACTGCGCTTTCTGCGAGAATGCCTGATTTGCCACCGTAACCACCTACTCGCTCAATTCCGCGAATGAAACCAGCACGGGCCTGGGTGATAACACGGTCCAGTTCTTGTTGGGTGGGACCATCTTGAAGGAAGCGCTCAATTTCTTCATTCATGATTTGTTCTACTTCAGCTAAACTTTGATCCGGCTGGGCAGTTGCCCAAACCGCATAAGCTCCAGATATTTCACCTAGAAATAGATAACCACCGACATCAGTTGCTATTTGTTCTTCGTAGACCAAACGTTGATATAGACGAGAATTAGTTCCTTGGCTAAGTACGTCGTTTGCAAGTGACAACCATTCTGAGTCTACGTTGCCCCATTCAGGAACAGGCCATGTTTTATAGATTCTAGATTGAGGGACTCTATCTTCTACTGTCATACGCCGTTCTTGATCGATAGATGGTATCCATGTGTCCATCCTAGCTATTGGTGGTCCAGGAGGTATATGGCCAAAATGGCGTTCGACGGCATTTCTAGCTGTCTGAACATTTAGATCTCCGGCTAGAACTAATGTTGCATTATTTGGTCCGTAGTAATTTTGAAACCACAAATAAACATCCTCAAGGCTGGCCGCGTTTAAGTCTTCCATTGATCCAATTGTGGTCCATGAGTACGGGTGCCCACTCGGAAATACGTTTTCAGTAATGTAGTCGAAAACTCTGCCATACGGTTGATTTTCTCGCTGGCGTTTTTCGTTTTGAACGACGCCTCGCTGTTCATCAAGCTTTTCTTGGTCTATAGCGCCAAGTAAGTGCCCCATGCGATCTGATTCCATCCATAGGGCGAGATCTAGGGCACTTGTGGGTACTGTTTGGAAATAGTTAGTACGGTCGGAATTTGTCGTACCATTCATGCCAGTAGCTCCGACCTGTTGAAACGGCGCGAAGTACTCGTCATTATAATTCTCGCTGCCATTAAACATGAGGTGTTCGAAAAGATGGGCAAATCCCGTTTTTCCCTGGACCTCATTTCTTGATCCCACGTGGTACCAAAGCGTAACAGCAACAATTGGTGCTTTACGGTCCTCATGGACAATGACATGGAGTCCATTGTCTAAATAGAATTCTTCAAAAGGTATATCGAGATCCATACCTTGGGCACGCACTATGCTGCTTATTGTGACTAAATAGATGAGTATTATTAATCGTTTCATGATTCATCTCTGGAGTGTTCGAACTTATGATCCTATGACTGCCGTGAGTATGCTTTAGTTCCTATGTCTGTTATTGGTTTTTAAGTTTATTCGTAGATCCAACAGTTATAAGCTAGCTTTTCATAAACATCCTTAGGCTATGCTCAACGCAAAAATAATCAAACAAAAAAGTGAATGAAAATTGATGTGCGAATTTTCAAGTATAGTCCAGAAAATAAATACTTTACTACGCTTAATACTTTATGACTTTAAGGCAAAAAATGCTTTTCCCTCCCTTGGATCCTTTTGATAAAGGGTACTTACAGGTTGGGAGTGGTCATAGTGTTTACTATGAGCAAAGTGGCAATCCTAATGGTAAACCTGCCCTTTTTGTACATGGCGGACCAGGCGGTGGAGGCGACACTGGGGGTAGAAGGTTTTTTGATCCCTCTAAGTACCGAATAGTATGTTTTGATCAGCGAGGTGCTGGCAGAAGCAAACCGATGGCTTCCCTAGTGGCAAATACCACTTGGGATTTAGTTGAGGATATGGAGTTACTGCGCAAGACGCTTGATATTGAGAGATGGCTTGTTTTTGGGGGGTCTTGGGGTAGTACGCTGTCTATAGCCTATTCCCAATGTTACCCAGAACAAGTTAGTCAGCTAGTTCTGCGCGGTATATTTTTACTAAGAAAGCAAGAAATTGACTGGTTTTATCAAGGTGGCGCAAGCCAGCTATATCCAGACCAATGGGAACATTTTATCGCTCCTATACCTAAAGATGAGCAACACGACTTATTGTCTGCATATCATCGGCGTTTGACTGGTCCTGACATGAATGCTCGACTGTTAGCTGCTAAAGCATGGTCTATTTGGGAAGGAGCTACAAGCTTCCTCCAATATGACTATGAGAGAGCAAAGCAATTTGGTTCGCCTGATTTCGCAATCGCATTGGCTAGTATAGAAACTCATTATTTTATTAATCATGGGTTTTTTTCTAATCAAAACCAATTGCTCAATGATATTGATCTTATACGTCATATTCCCGCAGTTATCGTTCAAGGTCGCTATGATGTTGTATGTCCTATGGTTACCGCATGGGAATTAGGGAAATGTTGGCCTGAGGTTGATCTGCGTATTGTCCCCGATGCTGGACACTCAGCGTATGAGCCTGGTATTACGCACGAGTTAATTATGGCTACAGACTTTTTTTCAAAAGATTAGTAATTATTGTGACAAAAAAAATACTTATAAACGGGAAACTGGTAAGTGATGGTGAGGTTAGGGAAGCTGACATCCTTATTGAGAATCAGCGAATTGTTCGCATTGATTCTTCTCTTTCTTCAGAGGGAGTTTGCGAGGTAATAGATCTTGAGGGTCGTTATGTTCTTCCAGGGTTAATTGATGATCAGGTTCATTTTCGTGAGCCCGGATTAACTCATAAAGGTTCCCTGGCAACCGAGTCTAAGGCAGCTATATGCGGTGGTGTAACTAGTGTTCTTGAAATGCCTAATACTAGTCCTCCTACAACAAACAGAGCAGCACTTCTAGAGAAATGGGAAAGAGCTAAGGGCCGTAGTTTTGCAAACTATGCTTTTTACCTAGGTGCTACTAACGATAATTTAAATGAGATTAGGAATGTGGTGTTTGGTGAGGCTTGTGGTATCAAAGTTTTTATGGGCGCATCAACGGGTAACATGTTAGTCGATGACCCAACGGTTCTTGAAGGAATATTCTCTGATTCTCCCCTGTTAATAGCCACTCATTGCGAAGATTCTCCAACAATTTGGGCAAATGAAAAAATATTCCGAGAGCGTTTTGGCGAGGATGTGCCTATGTCTGCACATCCAGATATCCGCTCTGAAGAAGCATGTTACAAATCCTCCTCGATGGCGGTAGCACTTGCAAAACGCCATGGTGCACGGCTACATGTATTACATTTAAGTACATCTCGCGAGCTAAGTTTGTTTGAACCCGGGCCTATCGAAGGTAAGAATATTACGGCAGAGGTGTGTGTTCATCATTTGTGGTTTGATCAATCTAGATATGCTGATTTGGGAAGTCGCATAAAATGCAATCCCGCAATCAAAGCTATATCAGATCGTGAGGGTTTATTCCTTGGACTTATTCAAAACCGTATTGATGTTGTAGCAACGGATCATGCTCCTCATACTATGGAAGAGAAAATGCAGTCTTATTTCGATGCTCCTGCAGGCCTACCTTTAGTGCAGCATTCCTTGCAAGTCATGTTGGAATTTTATCAGTCTGGACAGATTTCCTTAGAAAAAATTGTTCGGAAAAGTGCGCATAATCCAGCTGTACTTTTTAGTATTGTTGACAGGGGCTTCATTAGAGAAGGTTACTTTGCAGACCTTGTTGTAATTGACTTAAATAGGTCACAGATAATTACGCCAGAGAGCCTTCAATATCGATGTCGTTGGTCACCTTTTGAAGGGGAGCGTTTTAGCTCAAGTATTCATATAACACTTCTGAATGGAGAAGTTGTTTATAGAGATGGATGCCCTACTAATAAGCCAAGTGGCCAGCCTTTAATATTTAAACCTCGATAGCAACTTCTAAGTTTCTATTGCTCGACTGGAATCTTATTGTTAATAAGTTAAAAAAGGACCTGGGCTGGACTTCCTGTCTAGTGACTAGCACTGAACTTCCTATGCCGGGCTTAACCCAGGTCCAAATGGCCTCCCGGCCAGGCTTGCAATCACCAGTTCGTGGGGGAGGAGTGACCCGGTGACTGCACAAACTAAACTCCTCAGACTAACCGCGACTACGTTGATCTGACTTAACAAGACGTAGCTCATTTAAGATCGATCTCTGCAACTCTATCCGCAAAAGCCCTTTGAATTCCTCGCTTACTGCTAGGTTGTAAGCCTCCATTTGTGATTCAAGTAGAGCCTGTTGTGAGTGCTTTTTAGCAACCCTTGTTTGTAGTTCAGTAGGCTTTTCAGAAGCCCCAATGAGTTGACCTGATAAGCTAAGCACCAGTCCAAATAGCAGATTACGATGTGACTTTCCCAGAAATTTTTCAGTTACACTAAACACGATCCTCGTCCTTCCTTTGACGAAACTCCAATAATCCGCCTCTATATAAAAGGCGGGGCTTGCCCTAATAGATGCAAATAGCGTGCCAAAATTAATTTTATTATTTATTTCAATAATTTACGTAATTTTTAATAACACGGAAAACCGTTAAAACACGGAAATCCGTTGATTAATTTCACGGAAAACCGTAATATCATGAAATGAATGAAAGATATAAAGCTCTATTTCGTAAAGGTCCTACAATGTCTGTGGTGGTGGGTGAGGATGGTTGCTTTTTGGATGCCAGTGATACTTGGCTTCAGCGCTTTGGGTATACGCGTTCCGAAATCACCAATTACAAACCACAGGATTTGGCAAGTTCGGCTGCTGCAAATCGCATAGTGGAGGATTATCTGCCGCTTCTTCGGCGCACTGGAAGACTCTATAACGTACCAGTAGATATCAGAACAAAATCTGGCAAGGTCATCGAGTGTCTTGCAGATGCCGTTGTGGAAAGAGAAGTAGATGGTAGGTATTTGGAAACAGTAGCTGTTTACTCTGAAGTAGGAGAAAGTGACCAGATTGAGCAACATTATCAGGATCTATATCGTGACACACCGGCAATGATGCATACGATTGATAGCCAAGCTCGTATTGTGCATGTAAGCGATAGATGGCTTATGAAGCTCGGTTATCAGCGTGAGGACGTAATTGGGCGCAATGTGACAGATTTTATGGCGGAGGATTCCGGCTTAGATCAGAATTCATTAATTGACATCATAGCTCAAGGGGACTTAGACAATGAGCCCCGTCGTTATATAACTAAGACTGGTGATGTGGTTGAAGTTCTTGTTTCTTCTCATGCTGATCGTGAAGAAAATGGGGACGTGAAGCGAATGTATGTAGCCCTTAAGGATGTTACGGAACGCAATATAGCAGAGCGCAAGCTTCGAACTGCATTTCAAGAGAATGAGCGGTTGCAAGCTGAGCTAGAGCAAGAGAGAGATTATCTTCGAGAGGAGGTACATATCTCTATGAATTTTGGGCGAATCATTGGTCAGAGTCAGGCTCTAAAAAAAATGTTAACTCAATTAGAAGCAGTTGCTCAGACCACAGCCAATGTACTGATACAGGGTGAATCAGGCGTTGGCAAAGAATTAATAGCACATGCAATTCATGCCCAAAGTACAAGAAGCAGTGGTCCCCTTGTAAAAGTTAATTGCGCTTCAATACCTCATGAATTATTTGAGAGCGAGTTTTTTGGCCACGTAAAGGGGGCTTTTACAGGAGCACATCGTGATCGAATTGGTCGATTTCAGTTAGCTGATGGTGGTACCTTATTTTTGGATGAAATTAGTGAAATTCCACTGGATCTTCAGAGTAAGCTGCTAAGGGTCTTGCAAGAAAGCGAGTACGAAAAGGTCGGTGATGATAAGACACAATCAGTAGACGTTAGGGTTGTAGCTGCCACAAATAGGGATTTAGAGACAGAAGTTGAATTGAATGAGTTTAGAGAAGATCTTTACTATCGATTAAGTGTTTTTCCTATTTTGGTGCCACCGCTTCGTGATCGTGATGATGATGTTGTGCAGCTGGCAACCCATTTTCTAGAAAAAATTTGCCATGATTTTGGACAACAACCGCTAACACTTTCCCGTAAACAAGCCGACTTATTAAAAAAATATGAATGGCCAGGTAACGTACGCGAATTAAATAATATTGTTGAGAGAGCAGTAATACTTTCAAAAGGGAAAGTTGTTAGATTGGATTTGGCAATGGCAGATATCCTTAATTTAGCACCTGTTACAAAGTTATCGGATAATACTTCAGATGAATATGCAGTAATGAAGGAAAGTGAGATTATTGAGCTAGGCAAAAAAAACATGATAGCTGCACTTAAGATCTCAAATTGGCGAGTCTCTGGCCCATCAGGCGCGGCTCAATTAATAGGCTTAAAGCCTTCAACATTTGCTGATCGAATGAAAAAGTTTGGGATTGATCGATCATCTGTATGAGATAAGGTTGCAGAAGTTCATCAGAATTGGTTATATAGTGGCACTAGAACATTATTTGCTTCTAATAAACATTTGATGTTTGCTTTTTTTAGCCTAAAAACAATAAGAATTGATTTGTGATTTACCTAGCTGAGCGATTTAAGGACGCAGTAGCTGTATTAGTTGGGGATGGCCCGATTAAGCAGCGATTAACTACTGCTTATTTGGAGTACCTTGATGATTTGGAGCACGATGAATTGCCTGTTGAACTTAGAGCGGCATTTAGTGATCTTCATTTAGCTTTACATCAAGTTAAACCAGCTTCCCGAGAGCCTTGCGTGAGGGCTAGTGTGAGAAAAATGTCATCCTCAGAAGCAAGCGCGCATGCCGAGAGTATTGTGATGTTGTTTTCTGAACTGGTTCGTCAGGGGTATCGAGCTGGGCCGCTAAAGGTTGTTCGAGGTGAGAAGAAGATGGCTTTACCTAGTTTCTTAGCTGGAGATTCCTAATTTTTGACTAAGCCAGTACCGCGGTCCCGCTTTTTAACAAAATGGAATTTTGGCTTACTACATACTATCCTCGGATTTAGGCAAAATTGGGCCATGCGAATATTTTTTAGTGTCCTGCTCTCATGTGCCATATGTGAAACGCTATTAGCGCAGCTGCCTGGCCAGCTCGATAGAATTGTTAGTGCTCACGGTATTCCTTATCAAGGTATTAGCATTTTAGTGAAAGAACTTCATAAAGAAGAGCCAGTGCTTTCCCATAATGCAGAGGTTCCTCGTAATCCTGCGTCAACGATAAAACTTTTAACCACATGGGTAGCTCTTGAAGTTCTAGGGCCAACCTACAGATGGCCAACAGAAATTTATTTTTTAGGTGAATGGGATGGTCGCAGGTTAGATGGTGACCTGGGTATCAAGGGTTACGGAGATCCCTATCTGGTTACTGAAGAATTTTGGAATTTATTGCGAGAGTTAAGGCGAAATGGTTTAGAAGAGATAACTGGAGACCTGGTTATAGATGATTCTTTTTTTGCTCGAGTTCAAACCAATCCCAGAGATTTTGATGGTCAACCCTATCGTTCCTACAATGTTACACCAAATGCGTTACTTCTCAATTATCAAGCTGTAAGGTTTCAGTTTCGTGTGCACTCTAATGGACGCGAGGTTCTTATAGCTTCAGACCCAATATTAGATAACCTGATTATTGAGAATAGCCTTGAGCTGGTTAATGGAGCATGTGGGGGTTACCAGGCTGGCATAAGCTTTGATATTCGCGATCCAGATTTTGGGAAAACGGCAGTTTTTTCTGGTTCCTTCTCAGAAGCTTGCGCCCCATATTCTCTTTATCGTTCAGTGTTAAGGCATGATACTTACGCGCATGGTTTATTTTCTACATTGTGGCGGGATCTTGGGGGTATCTATGCAGGTGAAGTAACCAGTCAGAAAATTGAGGATAGGTTTACTCCTGAATTGGTATGGCAATCGAGATCGCTTGCAGAGGTAATTCGGAGCATTAATAAGTACAGCAATAATGTAATGACCCGCCAATTACTTTTGACTTTGGGAGCTAAGGAAAATTATGTCCCGGCTACCCATGAAGGTGGTGTCGAAGTCATTCGAAACTTCCTAATTGAACGTGGTTTAGATCCTCTGTCCTTGGTTATAGAAAACGGTGCTGGACTTTCTCGGGATTCGCGTATCTCAGCTTCTCTTCTCTCAGATATTTTAGAACTAGCACAAACTAGTCCATTCGGATCAGAATTTATGGCTTCCATGTCGATCGGTGGACTTGATGGTACAACTAGAGGGAGATTTGGGCCGGCTCAAGAGGGAAGGGCGCATGTGAAAACGGGCAGACTAGACAATGTTGCCGCGATTTCTGGGTATGTACATGCTGCTAACGGTAAAACATATACAGTTAGCGCAATGGTGAATGCCACTGATGCGCACCGAGGACCTGGCGTAGAATTGCTCGACGAACTTATTGCTTGGGTTTATTCGTTACGTTGATTTTAAAAATTAATTAGTTAGATTTCATTGTTTTCTTGTGGCTTGTTGTCTTTTAAGCCATGTATTAGCGCGGTAACCTAAAAGTAACAATAAGGCGATGCTATAAATAATAGGTTCAGCAACATCTATTTTAGCTTGCAAAAAGAAGTGCAAAACCCCAAGACTTGCAATCAAGTAAATTAAACGATGTAACTTTTTCCATATACGACCTAAACGTCTCTGAGAAGCTTTTGTTGAGGTTATCGCCAATGGAATCATAATAAGCAGCGCCAAAGCGCCAAGTGTTATGTAAGGCCTTTGGGTTACATCTATGTACAAGGAACTCCACATGAAACCTTGGTCCAATGCTACATAGGTTAGAGCATGAAGTAATGCGTAGAAAAATGCTGAGAGACCAAGCATACGACGTAAACTCACTAGCCAGTAAAAGTTTGTTTCTTTACGCAAGGGAGTAATCATTAGGGTAATCAAGGTAAGGTTGAGACCCGTTTTACCTAAAGTGTGCAATACTTCCTGAATAGGGTTTGCTCCAAGATCTCCCAATCCATTGGCTCTGGCTATAAGGTGTATCAAAGGAATAATGCAAGCACCGAGGATGAACGCTTTTACTAACGCATGGAAACGGCGGCGCACAGTCACAACACCAGCTAATAGTTTGTATTCAGATCTAGGCTTGTATAAAGACTAGCGACTTCCTCCGCATAGCCGTTAAAAAGCCTTGTAGGAATACGTGCAGAAAAAAGTCCTCCCCCTAGAACTCTCTCAGTAGCTTGGCTCCACCTAGGATGATCTTTACCAGGATTGACATTGGAGTAGAATCCGTACTCTCTTGCATTAGCCATATTCCAGCTTGTTTGTGGTTGGTCCTGCATAAAGCGAATACGAACAATTGATTTTATGCTTTTGAAGCCATACTTCCATGGAACTATCAGTCGTAGGGGTGCTCCATTTTGATTAGGTAGTACCTGACCATAAAGACCGACTGTGAGGAGGGTAAGTGGATGCATAGCTTCGGCAATTGTCAGTCCCTCTCGATATGGCCAACGTAAAACAGGGTAGCGGACACCTGGCATTTGTTCTGGTTCATTGAGAGTAAAAAATTGTACGTAATTAGCCCGAGATGTTGGTTCAAATTTTCTAAGTAAATCAGCTAATGGAAAACCGATCCATGGCACTACCATTGACCATGCTTCAACACAACGAAATCGGTATACCCGCTCTTCTAAAACGTGCCCCTTTAATATGTCTTCAAGTGCATAAGTCCCGGTCTTATTTGCCTCACCTTCAACCGTAACATTCCATGGGTGAGGTTCTAGTGTGTGTGCATATCTTGCAGGGTCTGTTTTACCTGTACCGAACTCATAGTAGTTGTTGTATCCGGTGACATCTTCGAAGGGGGTTGATTCTAAGTCAATATCGCCACGCCAAATTTTTAAATTATTTATTTGTCCATTTTCAGGGAATGGTTTTTTACGAGTATCTGAATCTTTGGCTTCGAGGGATATTAAATTGTCCTGAGCTGATGAATTTGCAGATTGTATTAAGCCCATAGCTAAGGCAGTTTTCAGTAACATCCGCCGTTTACGGAAAGTGGATTCCGCTGTGATTTCAGAAGCTTTGATGCCCCTTTGTCGTTTAATCAGCATGTTTTAATCCTTTAGAGAATTTTGAACCAGTATACCTGTGACAATGTTGCAATTTATGAATATAAATCGCTAGTGTCTGTTCATAATGCACTAAATTGGTGCATTTTGCACAATTACGGCTCAGAAGAGTTACAATGACTTTGCCCTGTAAAAAAACTTAATAATACGGACATATATAATAAAATTTTGTCTAGGGGATAAATATGAAACTTATAACTGCCGTAATTAAACCATTCCGCCTTGATGATGTTCGGAACGCTTTGGCGGAAGTAGGTGTACAGGGTATGACAGTTACCGAGGTTAAAGGTTTTGGCCGTCAAAGGGGTCATACGGAACTTTATAGAGGTGCTGAGTATGTGGTGGATTTTCTTCCTAAAGTAAAAGTGGAAGTAGCTGTTAATGATGATTTAGCTGAACGTGTTGTTGAGGCAATAATCGGAGCTGCAAAAACTGGCAAAGTAGGGGATGGCAAAATATTCATTACGGAACTATTAGAGGCACACCGGATCAGAACTGGCGAAACTGGTGACGAAGCAATATAAAAACCACTAAAAGAGGAGGGGAAAAAGTGAGCTCTTTTATGAAACGAATTGTTCTACCTATTATTCTTAGCATCTGGCCTGTAGTTGGCTGGAGTCAGGCAATTGACACTGGTGATACGGCATGGATTTTAACGTCAACAGCCTTAGTGCTGTTTATGACATTACCTGGTCTTTCCCTTTTTTATGCGGGATTAGTTGGAAGTCGTAATGTTCTATCGGTTGTTATGCAGTGTTTTAGCATTGCTTGCTTAGTTTCTGTGATATGGGTCATCTGCGGTTATAGCTTGTCATTTGGCAGTGGCAACGCTTATGTAGGAGATCTTTCAAGGGCTTTCTTAAGCGGTGTTGAAGTAGATAGCGTATCGGGGACAATTCCTGAGTCAGTTTTTGTTATGTTTCAACTTACTTTTGCAATCATAACTCCAGCCTTATTTGTTGGGGCCTTCGCAGAACGTATGAGGTTTTCAGCACTTCTACTTTTTTCTGCTGCTTGGGTAGTTGTTGTCTATTTTCCGGTTGTGCATTGGGTATGGGCTGAAGGCGGCTGGTTGTTTGATATGGGCTTCAGAGATTTTGCTGGAGGTGCAGTAGTTCATATAACAGCTGGCGTAGCTGCTCTTGTAGCCGCCATGCTTATGGGCAATCGACGGGGATTTCCTAACTCAGGTCCTCCTCACAATCTGCCAATGACTGTTACTGGGGCTTGTATGCTTTGGGTTGGTTGGTTTGGGTTTAATGCTGGTAGTGCGCTTGGCTCTAGTGGTGGTGCAGGCATGGCAATGCTTGTCACGCATATAAGCGCAGCTGTGGCCTCATTAACTTGGATGACTTGCGAATGGGTTAAGTATGGTAAGCCAAGTGTCCTTGGTATTGTGACAGGAATGGTTGCTGGGCTTGCAACAATTACACCAGCATCGGGTTTTGTTGGGCCCGTTGGAGCGTTATTCATAGGGTTAGCCGCAGGATTTGGATGCTTTGTTGCTACTCAGTACATAAAGCAAACGCTAAAAATAGATGACTCATTAGATGTTTTTCCGGTCCATGGAGTAGGCGGTATGATTGGGCTTCTATTAACTGCTGTATTTTCTGCATCAGCCTATGATGGCCTTGGGTTGGGTGATGAAACTATTGGAAGTCAGTTTGTAATACAGCTGATAGGAATCTTGGCTACTGTCGTTTGGACGGCAATTGCAAGTTTTGTGTTACTAAAAGTTGTTAATGCTATTTCTCCCTTACGCGTCTCAGATGATGAAGAGACAGAAGGACTAGATATCGTTTTACATGAGGAGCGAGGTTACAACCTTTAGTGCGATAAAATTGGTTAGCAAGGGGCTTCAAAGTATTTTTGGGTCCCTTGCTTATCCGCTCATTTTATCCCCTAATTGGGAAGCAACTACCACCCTTCGTCGTTGAAGTATCTAAACTGGTGATCGTATAAAGCTGCTTTGGTATCTGAGGGTTCGCCTTTGGTTAGACTTGGCCTATATACAGCTTCACTTAGACTTTTCACATATAGTGAGTCCATGTAACCGCTTGGAGATGACTCTAGAACCTCAATGTTACTGGTAATGCCGTAAGATGAGATATCTAATCGAACGGATATCCAACCCCAAATATAGTTTGTGTGGTTACCCTGAATATCTACTGGGCTAGGTGGTGGCACAAAATTAATCAGCTTAGGGGTAGAGAAATATTCAGCAGCTAGGGAAGAACTTGTTTCTCCCAAAGTCTTATATGCATCTCGATAATATTCGAGAGCCTTTTCTGTACGACCAAATGCAAGATCCCAGTCTCCTAATACGGCAAGAGCTATTGCTATATGAGTTGGAGATATCTCATTCCTATACTCAAGGATTTCTAAAATTTGTCTTCTTGCTGAACTTGGGGTTCCAAGAAGAATATCTATTCGCACTAATTCGCTCAATGTAGAAAGCTTTCTTTCGTCGTATTGATCAAAGTTTTTTTGCTGTATTTCTAGAATAGCTTCGAACTGTTCGCGTGCGCGTCCTCGCATTCTAGATAGGTCGTAGTAGTGTGCTAATTTATGTCTGAACGGAATTACTTGAGGATCTTCTTCCCCGTAGCGGCGAATCGCTAGTGTCAATCGTTCTTGTTGAATAGTTTCTGCCTTTATCGTGTCACCCATCAAAAGATAGGCATTGCTCATTTCATCTAGCAAAGCTATTTGATCCATATTAAGTAGACCAAAATTTCGTTGGCTTATATGCTGAGCTTCTTCAAGAATTGTGACTGCTTCAAGGTGCTGCCCGTTGAGAATATAGATTTGGGAAAGCCCCATATACGGTTCTACAAGTGACGGTGAATATTCTCCATTTTCTTGTATAAGCAAATCAATTCCATCAAGGTAATTATCCTGTGCCTCAGAAAGTTCATTCAACTCAGTTTGAATACGCGCATTTTCAAAAAATCGTTGGGCATCATTAACTTCAGGTGGTGCAATAGCGTTTTCAACTTGTGCGGACAGTTTCGAAGCTAAAAATAAAGTTAAAAGGACAAAAATAGGGTGGAAAATACGCACTAAATTGCTCAATTCTGTTTGGATAATGGTATGTACTGAAAAGTGTACCTGCGAGTGACTCCTTTTGCGGTTACAGGTTCTCCCTCAAGCAGTCGTGGACGAAAACGCGATCGACTTATGGATAAGACAGTTGCTTCATCCTTGAATCCCTGTGGTACAGATTCAACAACTGCTATGTTTGTCGCTTTACCTGCAGGGGTAATATCAAAAGAAACTAACACATAACCATCCACAGCATCTGGGTGGCTTGGGTCTGCTAAGCCTCTAGTGCTCGGGTTGATATTTAATACATAACTAGGTTCGTAGAAAAAACGATATTGAAGTGCCTCACCATCTTCTAATTCATCTAGTAAGGCCCAAGCCTCTCGGTACTCATTACCAGTTGGCCCTACTGTACTGAATGCAGCATGCCAGTCACCAATATTCCTTAACATTCGAGATATTTCCAGCTTATTAGGATGTTCCTGGGATCTTAGAATTTCTAGGCCACGGCGTAGCGCGCTTATTCCCCGACCCTCAGGAAGCTTCTGATCACGATAGCTATTGCCTATGGCTCTGTAGGACTCAGCTAGAAGTGCGCTATTTGATCCATCCACTTTTCTAATTAGTCGCAATGCTTGCACGTAATAATTCCGCGCTTCTTCAAAACGGTTGCTACCTCTAAGCCATCGAGCATGCTTATAGATTGCCGGAAGAAGTTCTAATGAATCACCATGCAGTCTCTCCATAATATCTAGGCCAGTTAATTTATTGCGTTCCGCATCTTCATATCTTTCCATTCTGATCAGGCTGTTTGCTAGGTGATCTAAGATAGTAATTTGATCCTCATTTAAAAGGCCAAAATTGCGACGATTAATTGCACGAGCTTCTTCTAATACGTTTACGGCTTGAGTGTAATCACCTAATCCGTGGTATGAAGCACCAAGCCCTACTAGAGGTAAAATAGCGGACGGCGTTGTTTCGCCTTCAAGTTCCCGAAATAGTTCAATCGAATTTAAAAAGCTCAAGCCGGCATCTTCGTGCAATTCTGCCCGGCGCTGCATTTCACCAAGGTTAGACAATGATACGGCGGTTTGTGAAGATTTATCTCCAAATTGAGTCTTTATGTTCTGTAATACTATTTCAGCCAGACTTACTGCCTCAGCATACTCTTCATTTTCCACTGAGCTTTGGAGTTCGATCTGGGCTTCCAGCAGACTGGTCATTTCTGCGCGCGGCAGCTCTTCATCAACTGGAAGAGACCGTTCTAATGAATTTTCGGCATCGTTCCCAGAAAACAGTTCATTTTCTATTTGTACGGGACCCACTGGCGTTTGGATAACCTCTGGTATTCCCACCCCTTGTGCTGCAACGTGACCGATAACTACGATAAAAAGCGCACAGATACATATAACTCTTGCGAAGCTAGCAGTTAATTTAAGCATTAAATGTTCTTGGTCCATTGAAACTATTTTAGCTAAAAGCGTCTTTGGTCGCCGCCGATTTGGTATTTAATTTATATGTTATATAGATTGGTATAGGATTTTTTCTCAAATCTAGTGACAATAGTACTTGTAGCCATCATTCCGAGGTCTATAATGGCGCGATTCGGGAGTATGGATCCTATGAAAATCGCAGTGATTATGGGCAAAGCCTTAGCTTTCAAGGGAACTGATTTCCGGATTTTGAGGCATTATCTTCGTAAATGGAGCGCAACCCCTAAGAAAAAGGGTTCGGAGCTACTCTAATGGATCCCACGAAGACGGAAGGAACCGAATATTTTCACCAGGTAGTGGACTGCCAGTGGGGCTGCCCAGCTCATACTGATGTGCCTGAATATATACGTTTAATTGCTCAAGGGCGCTTTACAGATGCGTATATGTTAAATCGGAAATCCAACGTTTTCCCCGGTATTTTAGGACGCGTATGTGATAGGCCTTGCGAGCCAGCTTGTCGTCGTGGTCGAGTTGAGGAGAAGCCGGTAGCAATTTGTCGCCTAAAGCGTGTGGCTGCAGACCATCGTGATGATGTGAAAGGCCTTCTGCCAACAGCACCAAAAAAGAAAAACGGAAAAAAGATAGCTTTGGTTGGGGCAGGTTGTGCTTCATTAACAGTGGCAAACGATCTCATGCCGCTTGGATATGATTGCGTTATCTACGAGGCGCTTAATAAAACTGGCGGATTGATGAGAACCAATATACCCGCATTCAGATTGCCTGCTGAGGTCTTGGATGAGGAAATGAACTACATCTTAGATATGGGGGTTGATCTCAGGTTAAATTCACCAGTCGAAAGTATGAAGGGTTTGTTAGATGAGGGTTACGATGCAGTTTTCATTGGAAGTGGTGCTCCAAAGGGGAAAGATCTAGATATACCCGGACGGAAAGATACAGATCATATTCATATTGGAATTGACTGGCTTGAGTCAGTGGCATTTGATCATATCGACTCTATAGGTAAGAAAGTTCTGATCATTGGTGTTGGCAACACAGCAATGGACTGTTGTAGGACCTCATTACGCCTTGGAGCTAAGAACGTCAAGGTCATGGCTAGAAAACCTAGGGATTTTTTCAAAGCTTCAGATTGGGAGCTTGAGGATGCCGAAGAAGAGAAAGTTGAAATTGTAGTTAATCATTCACCCAAAGAATTTGTGCTGAAAAATGGAAAACTTGTGGGCATGAATTTCGAGAAGATGGAATATGAAATAGATGATAGTGGAAAAATAACAGAAACTCGTATTACTGGAGAGGAATTTTTCCCATGTGATGATGTTGTTTTAGCCATTGGTCAGGACAATGCATTTCCTTGGGTTGAGAGAGATATTGGCATAGAGTTTGACAAGTGGGATGTGCCTATTGTGGATACGACGACTTTTGAATCTACAATGTCTGGGGTGTTTTTTGGTGGTGATGCGGCATTCGGACCAAAAAACATTATTTGGGCTGTAGAGCATGGTCACCAGGCAGCAATCTCTATAGATAAGTATTGCAATAAACAACCTTTAGAAGATCGGTTACCTCGAGGAGTAAATTTGCACAGTGCCAAAATGGGTATCCATGAGTGGAGCTACAGTAATAATTACGATCCAGCAGAAAGACGGTTGATGCCGCATGTTGAGTTACAAAAGCGTTTTAAGGAGCTGGATATTGAGGTGGAATTAGGCTTTACAGTTGAACAAACTATTCAGGAGGTCGAACGCTGTTTGAACTGTGATATTCAAACAATATTTGCACCTAAGCTTTGTATTGAGTGTGATGCCTGTATCGATGTTTGTCCTGTTGATTGTCTAACAATGACCAAAAATGGAGAAGAATCTGATTTACGCAATCGGCTATCTGCTCCAGCGGAGAATCTGGAGCAGCCACTTTATGTATCGGCAGATCTTCCTCAGACAGGCCGGGTGATGGTCAAAGATGAGGACCTATGTGTTCATTGTGGTTTGTGTGCTGAACGCTGCCCGACAGGTGCATGGGACATGCAAAAATCGGAACTTTTGGTGCCTTTTGCTAAAGATGAAGCCACCGAAACCAGAAAAAAAGCTCAACCATCAGCAGCTTGATTAGGATGCACGCGTGTCAGTAATTAATGACGTAGTCATAAAGATAGCAACGGTAAACGGCACCGGATCAGCCAGTGCGAATGGCTTGCTGCGAAAGGCAATTTTCCGCATGGGTGTCCCAGTGGTAGGTAAGAACTTTTTTCCATCTAATATCCAGGGTCTACCTACTTGGTATGAAATCCGAGTCACTGGCGACGGATATCAATCTCGATCGAATCGTACTGATTTGATGGTGGCTATGAATGCCCAGACCTACGAAAAAGATATGGCAGAAGTTATTCCAGGTGGTTGGCTTTTATATGACTCAACATGGCCTCGCAGCAAATTGCTTGACCGTGATGATATTACAGTAATAGGAATTCCATTCTCTAAGCTTTGTAATGAGCATTTTGATGGAGTGCGAACGCGCATTCTAATGAAGAACATAGCTTATGTAGGAGCTATTGCAGCGTTACTGGATCTTGATCTTGATGTAATCACCCAATTACTTGAAGAAACTTTTGGGGATAAAAAACATCTAGTTGCCTCCAATATGGAAGCAATAAGACTTGGCTATGATTTTGCCAGCGAGCATTTTAAATGCCCGTTGCCTTCCAAAGTTAAATCAATGAATGGAACAAAGGGGCAGGTTGTTATAGATGGCAACACAGCTGCGGCTTTAGGATGTGTCTATGCTGGTGCAACGGTTGGGGCATGGTATCCAATAACTCCCTCAACATCTCTTATGGACAGCTTCCGAGCTTTTTGTTCGAAGTATCGAGTTGACCCAGAAACCGATAAGCGTACCTACGCCATTATTCAGGCAGAAGATGAGCTTGCAGCTATTGGTATGGTTCTCGGAGCAAGTTGGATGGGGGCACGCTCTTTTACACCAACTAGTGGTCCGGGCATTTCACTTATGACTGAATTTATCGGGTTCGCTTATTACGCAGAGATTCCAGCAGTAATTTTTAATGTTCAGCGGACTGGTCCATCCACGGGGATGCCAACACGAACCCAGCAAGCTGATATTTTAAGTTGCGCCTATGCATCGCATGGCGATACTAAACACGTCCTTTTATTTCCTGCAGACCCTGGGGAATGCTTTACAACTGCAGTACAGTCCTTTGATCTCGCAGAGCGGTTACAAACACCCGTGATGGTTCTGTCGGACTTGGATATAGGAATGAATGATTGGATGGTGCCAGAATTTGAATGGGATGATAAGTATGTGCCAGATCGAGGGAAGGTATTGTCCGCAGAAGAACTTGAAAATATGGACAAATTTTATCGTTATCTAGATTCTGATGGAGATGGCATTACATATCGAACCTTGCCGGGCTCGCATCCAAAGGGATCGTTTTTTACTAGAGGGTCAGGACATACTAAGCTTGGAGGATACACAGAAAATGGGGATGAGTACCAAGAAGTAGTAGACCGTTTATTGGCAAAATGGGAAACAGCGAGAACGCTTGTGCCAAAACCTGATATCCAGTACTCAAAACTCAACAAATCAGCGCTTTTGACAGTAGGCAGTGGTAATGGCGCATGCCTGGAAGCACTCGACCGGTTGGCAAGTCAAAACATTGGTCTTAATTATTGTCGTGCTAAGGCCTTTCCTTTTTCTGATGAAGTGAAGGAGTTTATCGATAAACACGAAGTAGTTTATGTTGTTGAGCAAAATCGTGATGCTCAACTTAAAACACTTCTGATGCTGGACATTGATACAAATCCAGCCAAGCTTGTTTCACTTTTGCACTATAACGGCATGCCGCTCAATGCAGGGTTTGTGGTAGAAAAAGTGTTAGAAGAAATAGCCAAAGGTCGCGCAGCATAGGTTATTAAGGATTCGTTTGATCATGAGTTATATAGCTAAGCCTAAAGTTACACATCCAAAGTTGCCAAGAAACAAACTTGGTTTAACGGAGCGAGATTATGAGGGTTCTGTTTCAACTTTGTGCGCCGGTTGTGGCCATGACTCAATTACTGCTGCAATTGTGCAGGCTGTTTTTGAGCTTAATATTGAACCTCATATGCTTGCAAAAATTAGTGGTATTGGTTGTTCATCTAAGACACCAACATATTTTGTAAGTGAATCTCATGGTTTCAACTCTGTGCATGGGCGAATGCCGTCAGTGACAACTGGAGCTAATGCGGCAAACAGAGACCTGATGTATATAGGAGTTTCTGGTGATGGGGATTCTTTATCCATAGGGGCTGGACAATTTGTTCATGCAATTCGTCGCAATCTTAATATGTGTTACATCATTGAGAACAATGGGGTTTACGGTCTTACCAAGGGCCAATTTTCAGCCTCAGCTGATATTGGGAGTAAGCCCAAAAAAGGTTTGCCCAACCAGCAAGAACCAATTGATGCAGTTAATACAGCGTTAAGTCTAGGCGCAACGTATATTGCCAGAAGCTTTTCTGGTGATAAGGATCAGGTTGTACCTTTAATTAAAGGAGCAATGCTTCACAAAGGCTTTGCACTTGTTGACATTATCAGTCCTTGTGTGACTTTTAATGATCATGAAGGGTCCACAAAAAGTTACGCACATACCAGACAGTTCTATCACCATGTTGTTGACATGGACTACATTCCGCCTGCAAAAGAGATAAAGGCAGCTTATGATGAGGGGTCATCGATGCCAATTGAGCTTCACGATGGTAGCAAGATACTACTTCGGAAAGTAGATACAGAGTACGACCCTACTAGTCGTGCAAAGGCATTTAAGTATTTGCGAGAGCGTTTTAATGCTGGTGAAATTGTTACGGGATTACTTTACATAGATGAGGGGCGCCCAGAGATGCACGAACTTATGGGCAATGTTGATACTCCGCTCTCGCAACTTTCTCTTGAGTCATTGCGTCCAGCCAAGGGTGAGCTTGAACGTATTCTCCGAGGATATCGGTAGTAAAAATCATTAATATAATTTCCTAGCCGGCTTCTTTTGTTGAGGTAGTTAGTTCATATGTAAAATCCAGTATGATCCTATTCCTATGCGTATATTGATGATGGGAAGTGGTGGAGTTGGCGGTTATTTTGGCGCTCGGATGGCCGCTGGCGGTAGTGATATTGTATTTATAGCCCGTGGCGCACACTTAGCAGCTATAAATTCACATGGCCTTAGAATCAATAGTCGTGATATGGGCGATATTACGATATACCCGGCAAATGCAACTTCTGATCCTTCAGAGATAGGGGTTGTCGACTATGTGATTGTTGCCGTTAAGCTCTGGGATACAGAGAAGGTTGGAAGGTCAATTCTTCCAATACTTGGCCCTGAAACAACAGTCCTTTCATTGCAGAATGGAGTTGAGGGGGACGCAATGTTGTCGGGCATTGTAGGTCAACACAGAATGATCAGCGGAGTCGCGTTTATAGCAAGCTCAATTGATCAGCCTGGTGTAATTAGGCATATTGGCACGATGCAACGTGTTGTAATTGGCGAAAGTGATGGTACTACTACGCGCCGAGTTAATTATCTACATCAAGCTTTAACAAAAGGAGGGGTTGTCTCTGAAATTAGCGCTGATGTTGAGAGGACTATATGGGAAAAGTTTGTTTTCCTCATTGGGCTTAGTTCAACCACCACATTAATGAGAAAAACACTAGGGCCAATTAGACAGGATTCAGAGAGCCGTCAGCTTCTACTAGAGGTTATGAAAGAAACAGTTGCCGTTGGTCGTGCTCGTGGGGTAGCTCTTAGCGATGATTTTGCTGAGGACCGACTTGAATTTGCTGATCAGCTTCCCTCAGATATGACATCCTCTATGCATCATGACCTTGAAGCCGGCAAACCATTAGAACTTCCCTGGTTAAGTGGAGCAGTGGTTCGTTTTGGTGAACAGGAGGGAATTGCAACCCCAGCCAATAAGACTGTTTGTGAAGCATTAGAAAAATTTACTAAAGGGGTTCAGTGAACCACCCTCGACTCACCTTCAAAAGTGTTCGTGCTAGAAGTATTAGTGTCCCAATGAATCGGCCATTAGGGACTAGTTCAGCAACAATGGACAAAGCGCCATTTTTGCTGCTTGATCTTTATACTGATGAGGGTGTTGTTGGACATGCTCATATCTTCTGTTATCGTGATTTTGCTGCACCTTTGATTCGTAAAGCAGTAGAGGTAGCTGGTGAATTGCTTGTAGGGGCCCCTCTGCAACCAGAAATCATAAAAAACATATGCGGTAGCTATTTTATGCTTTTAGGAAATCAGGGAATTGTTGGAATGGCTATTTCTGGCCTTGATGTAGCTTGCTGGGATGCGCTTGCTAAAGCATCTGGGTTACCACTTAGCCAATATTTAGGGAGTGATATCCAGTCTTTATCAGCCTACAACAGCAATGGACTTAGTATTTCCTCTAATTTAGCGGACAAGATAGCAATTGCTGAGGAGGCACAAGCTTTATTAGAGCAGGGGTTTAAAGCATTAAAAATTCGGCTAGGTCGTGAGGATCATGCTGAAGATGTGAAAGCTGTTAAGGCGGTACGTGAGGTTATCTCGAGTGGAACAGCTTTAATGTCCGACTATAATCAAGCACTATCACTATCAGAGGCACTTGAAAGAGGCTTAGATTTGCAGCAAGAAGGATTGTATTGGATTGAGGAGCCTCTTCCATACCAAGATCTTGAGGGTAATGCGCAAGTTGTGAAGACACTACAGGTGCCCATACAGAATGGAGAAAATTACAGTAGCCCAGATTTTCTTTCCCTTGCAATGAAGATGAAATCTATGGATTACATCATGATTGATCTAATGCGAATTGGAGGGGTTAGCGGCTGGATGCAGGCGGCGGAACTAGCTAAGGAAGCAGATCTGCTTTTATCATCCCATCTTTATCCTGAGGTTAGCGCACACTTGTTGGCAGCGAGCACAACTTCTCACTGGCTTGAATACATTGATTGGGCAGAAATTTTCATTGCTGAGCCTGTTAGTATCTCAGATGGGATTGTAAAAATATCTGCAAGTGTCGGTACAGGCGTAGCTTGGCAAGAAGACGTTGTGACTCATTACGAGTTAGATTAATTTTTTAACTCAGAAAGGGATCCAAGAGCTTTCTGGAGATAAGTGCAGGTAACCAATGTTTACACCCTGGCGCCAACCAACGCCAAATCTGACCGGGGCAACCACAACGTTGTTAAGACTATTGTAGTTGACTCCTACACCTCCCACGAAGTACAGACTGCCTTCGACTCCACCAAAGCGTTGATAAAGCTCATCAATAGAATTTAAATTGTAAATTAGCATGAAGACCTTGGTAGCGCTGCCGCCGACATCTACACCCAGTGAAGGTCCTCGCCAATACACTTGGCTAGTTGTGCCATCTGAGAGATAAAGTGTTCCATGTCCATAACGCAGTCCTACCCCAATTGCTGCGCCACCCTCCTCCCCCTTGATATAAGCACCTGGCGGACCGTTATCAGCAAATACACGGTTGAAAGCATCTGCAACGCCTTGTGCGCCACGCCCAAAGAAGGTTTCGGCTTCACGTAGAATGGTGCCTTGAGAGTAGGGGTCAGAAAGGATAGGTTGAGGTTCAGGCAATATTTCTCGGTTCGTACATGCAGCAAGTACGAAAAGCAGGCTCCATAACGCGAACAATCGAATTTTCATAGTAAGCCCCACAAATCAGATTGGTCTATTTATGATAGTTTGAACTCACCGGCGCTTGTGTCAACCTGTTCATTTGAATAAGTCTTCAGCGCGACTCAAATTCTCATTTTCAGGTGATTCTGAAGAGCTATCAAGTAAGGCTTGTTTTTTACTAGAAGTACTCTCATTTCTAAATAGCGCATCGAGTTCAGTAAATGCTTTATTCTGGGCTTCCACAAATCCAGGGGTATAGGCTATAGGGTTAGGTTTGAAGTATTCACAAAAGTTTGCGCGACTCTTTTCAACTACCTCTAGTGCATCCTCCTCTTTGCACTTATTAGGTTCTCTATCATCGTACATAAGACACATATGGCAAACATGCAATTCAGCAATGCAATTAGGGCACTCGTCGCGCCGACCCAAGGGCAAGGGCATTTCTTTCAAGCTGTGCCCACAACGGTAACAGGATAGACTCTCGCTCATGTCAGCTAGTTCAGATTATCTATTGGTTTTCATAATATAGCTGGAGTTTTAAATAGTTCAAAGAAAGAGAAATCATTGATTATAGAAGCATGGGTAGTTGTATTAAGAACAGGTAACCAACAGCAAATGTCAGAGGTTGGGCTTGTGCTGTCTGCTTTAGAAATTGAGTATAAATCGGTAAGGGTACAGGGTTTTTGGGAAATAAGTGTACCAAAGGTTTCAGCGTCTAAGGCAATGGCAGAAATTGCACAATATGCTGAAGAGTCCCGAGCTGCACCCGTTGGTATTCGGCCATTGAAAGAATTAGGTTCCGGTAGGAGTGGCGTGCTTGCTTATGTGGTTGTACTGATTTTAGTTGCATGGTTATCGTGGAGTTACAGTTTTGGTTTTGATTGGATGGCGTTAGGCCAAACAGATGCTACAAGAATGCTTATGGGAGAGTGGTGGCGAACGTTCACCTCATTAACTCTGCATGTTGACTTAAGTCATTTGGTTGGCAATATTGTTTTTGGAGGGTTTTTTGGGCTTTATGTAGGGCTTTATCTTGGATCTGGTTTGGGCTGGTTCAGTATTTTAGTTGGCGGTGTTTTAGGTAATGCCATGAATGTACTTATTAGACCTGAGCCTCACTATGCAGTAGGGGCATCAACCGCAGTATTTGCTGCTCTTGGAATACTTGCAGCCTATATTTGGAGACAAGGCTTTTGGGAGGCTACGCACTGGAAAACAAGGATAGCGCCTGTAACAGCAGGCATATGCCTTTTGGCTTTTACAGGAATGGGGTCAGGCGCGAGTAATGATAATGTTGATATTTTTGCCCATGTCACGGGCTTCATAGGTGGTTTTTTGATGGGTCTTTTGGTATCTCGATTTAGTATCCCGACGAATCTTGGAATTCAGAGATTCTGGGGGATGTTTGCACTAGTAAGTCTAGCTTTTGCATGGTCCATAGCGCTTATAAACCCAACTCTAGGATAATTACCCTAGAGATTCGGCAACAATATTTAAAAATTGTTTCTCATTCTTAATGCCCTCTACTAGATTTGCATCCACGGTATAACCATATTTGTCAGCAATAGCTTGATATTTTGGGCGACGATTTTTTAAATGTTTAGGGAAAATCCAGCGAACAAAATCATCAGGAACAATTTCTTCTACTTCACTTAATTTAGTTTCTGAAAGATATTCTTCTAATTGTTCGTCTAAGAATTTGTTTTGATAATACATGGGTTTAGGGTCATCAATAGCTCTCTGAGTGATTTTTTCTTCGATTTTTTTATCGGCTCGGATATAGAGAATAAGAGTATTTTCAGCGAGAATATTTAATGTTTCTTCATCATCTAGCTCGCAGATACTTCCACCTGCATCATTTATAAAGTGGTCGTACCCATACAATTGTTTTGCTTTCTTTATGAAGTCTGCAACATCTCTCATAGCCCCTATCTCTGCAAATCGATGAAGTCGTTGTCGTTTTTTAAAAGCCTCAACCGAAAGCCCACCTAAATCCTGGCGACCTATTTTCCCAAGAAATGTTGCAACTGGCGCCAGATTATGGACCGTAATGTTACTTGCTATATAAATTGAATCACTTCGCAGGAGGTCCCGAAGGAAATCTACTTTCATGGCTTGGCGTTTAATATTGTCCAAAATTGGTTCTGCTAAGTATTTTGTACCAATTCGATAATCTCCGGAGTAATGAAACCAATGAGATTTTGGCAAAGTATTTGCCAAAGTTGTTTTGCCAACACCAGACATACCCATTAAGGTGATTGCTTTGTTTGGCCAAGCCATAAACTCTGAGGCTGTCATTTTCATAGGGTTATCCAGCTTTAAAAATAAGTGGCAAACAGAAGGTGTGCATGCAGGATTCGATTTCCGTGTTTCATTGTGGCAATGATGTGTCGTAAGTAGGAACTAACGCAAGTAACTTTAGAAATATTTTTTAATTTTTTGCAATACGATTGTTTAAATTGACTATCCAGCAAGCAAGTTTTATATATGCACAATATTTATTGTGCCATTTTTAATCGGAGGGCTCGCGTGAAAATAGCTGTGTTGCTGGGTGGCACCAGTATGGAGCGAGATGTGTCAGTTGCGAGTGGCACTCAAGTGATCAGCGCCTTGAGATCTGTTGGGCATAATGTATTAGCTGTTGATTCTGCCCAAGGGGTGCTTAATCCTTCCCAAGAGAGAGAGTTTTTGGTTAGCGGGATCGATATTTTACCGCCAAGTAATCTTGAGGATACAGGTACGTGTTTTTTAGACATGGCTGAAAAAATCAAGATAGAAAATCCAGAGCTTGTGTTTTTAGCGCTTCACGGCGGCTTCGGGGAGGATGGAACTATTCAGTCTATACTTCATCGGGCCTGCCTGCCTTATACAGGAAGCAATGAGCAGGGCAGTAGAAATGCTATGGATAAAAATATTGCTAAGCGAATGTTTTTCGAGGCTGGAATTCCCACACCTAAATGGTTGATGGCACCTATTTCTAAGAGAGCTGTGCAGGAGGAACTGGGATTTCCGGTAATTGTGAAACCTAATAGCCAAGGGTCAACTTTAGGGCTTACTTTAGTTGAGAATTCTACAGAACTTGAATTAGCAATTGATGTCGCTAAACAGTTTGATTGCGCTGTAATGGTGGAACAATACATATCAGGTCAGGAGTTGACAGTTGGAATTTTAAATGGGAAGGCATTGGCAGTTGGAGAAATTATTCCTGATCAGGGAGAGATTTTTGACTATGCTTCTAAGTATCAGGTGGGTGCCGCAGAGGAAATCTTTCCTGCCAAAGTTGAACAACGGATCGAAGAGAAAATAAAAAGAACTGCTCTGAATGCTCACCAAGTTTTAGGGCTTGGTTCATACAGTCGAGTGGATTTTCGAATGAGTGAAGGAGGAGAGTTGTGGGTATTAGAAGTAAATACGTTACCAGGATTGAGCTCTGGAAGTTTGCTTCCTAAATCTGCGAAGGCTATGGGGATCGAGTTTTCTCAACTATGTGAAAAAATCTGCCAAGGAGCTATCAAACCTTAACTAAAAAATGAATTATAGGAGTAGTTATCTTTATTTTTTGAAAACTCCCGCAACTAAACTAAGCCAACCAGCCATCATGCACAATCCACCAACTGGAGCCAGTAAGTTAATGCCTTTGAGTCCAGTAAAAGATGTCAGATATATACTTCCCGAGAAGACTACCACGCCTAAAAAAAGCAACCATCCTGAGGCTAACACTAGTTTGGATTCTGGATAGAATTTTGCAACAATTCCTACTATGGTTATACCTAGCCCATAGTAGAATTGGTATTCAACAGCTATTTGATAAGCATTCCAGCTTTGAGCATCAACTGATCCATTAAGACTATGATTACCGTAGGCCCCTAGTAAGGTAGAGATGAAAAGAACTAGTGCTCCTATAGCGATTAATATTGAGTGACTTTTTCGTTTAGGCATACTTCATTATCCGTAAGTGGGTTTATAGATTCAGGGGATTGTGAATCAGTTATATATTCGTTACCGGTATTGGTATATCAAAAAAAGTGATTTTACAAATAGAAATAAAAAGAAAATGATGTAAAACAGTGCTATAAAAGCATTTTTTAATAAGAATTTCAGGCACACTAATAACTTTTAGGGCTCCTCAGGCTAATTTCAGGGGTAGAAATCTCTAAAAGACAGAGAAAATAGTTTTAGGAGAAAGATTGTGAAACTCGAAACCCAATGTCTACATGCGGGAACTGCACCAGACCCGAGCACAAACTCTCGAGCAATGGCGATACACCGTACTTCATCATATGTATTCAATGATACTGAGCATGCTGCCAACCTTTTTGGATTAAGGGAGCTTGGCAATATTTACACACGATTGATGAATCCAACGCAGGATGCGCTTGAACAACGCGTCGCAGCACTAGAAGGAGGTGCAGCTGGACTAGCCTTAGCATCTGGAACTGCAGCAATATTTAATTCAATAAACAATATTTGTAAAGCAGGAGATGAAATCGTATCTGCCGATAACCTTTATGGTGGAACATTCACAATGTTCAATGATATTTTGCCTCAGTTTGGAGTCAAAACAACTTTTGTTGATCCAAATGTTCCTGACAATTTTGCTGGCGCCATTACGCCTAATACGAAGGCAATTTTTTGTGAAACATTATCGAATCCTGCATCAGATATAGCTGATATTGAGGCAATCTCTGATGTGGCCCATTCTCATGGGATCCCTTTGATTGTTGACGCTACGTTTACAACTCCTGTTCTACAGCGATCTATAGAATTTGGTGCTGACATAGTGATTAACTCACTTACCAAATGGATGGGTGGCCATGGCACAGGTATTGGAGGAATAGTTGTAGATGCAGGAAAATTTAATTGGCAAAGTGAAAAATTTCCCTTAATGGTTGAACCTGAATCATCATATCATGGTGTTCGTTGGGCTTATGATCTGCCAGAGATGCTGCTCCCTGTAGCTTATTTGATCAGGATGCGTGTTATTCCGCTTAGAAACTTGGGAGCTTGTATTTCTCCTGATAACGCATGGATGTTTGCTCAAGGGATTGAAACGCTTCCTCTTAGAATGCAGAAACATTGCGAAAATGCTAAAGGTGTCGCCAATTATTTAAATTCTCATTCACAGGTGGAATGGGTACGTTACCCAGGGTTAGAGGGTGACCCGTCCCATACACTTAATGAGAAATATTTGAATGGTATGGGCGGATCAATGGTTGTATTTGGTATAAAAGGCGGTCTTGAGGCTGGGCAGAAGTTTATAGAGGGACTCGAGCTTTTCAGTCATCTTGCTAATGTTGGGGACGCAAAGAGCTTGGCGATTCATCCAGCAACGACCACACACTCGCAGTTAACTGCAGATCAGCAGAGCGATGCAGGAATTTCTCCTGGGCTCGTAAGGCTGTCAATTGGCATTGAGCATGTGGACGATATTATCGAAGACATAGATAAAGGTCTGAGTGCCGCAAAATAGATCATTAAAATACTGTTTTTAGTAAATGTAGGGTGCTTGTGCAATGACACATAGCATAATGACATTCCCAGAATTCGAGCTGGAAAATGGTTGCGTCTTAAGGGAAGTTCCAGTTGCTTACAAAACTTGGGGAAAATTGAATCCTGAAGCTACTAATGTCATTGTGGTTTGTCATTCATTGACTAGTAATTGTGATGTTGAAGATTGGTGGTCTCCTCTAATTGGACCAGGTAAAGCATTAGATACAACTGATTATTTTATTGTCTGCGCTAACGCAATAGGATCACCATATGGGACTGCATCTCCAGTAACTGTAGATCCCCAAACAGGGGTTATATATGGCATAACATTTCCAATACCCTCGATTCGAGACACTGTGAATTTGCATAAAAAGTTGCTCAGTGCTTTAGGTGTCAAGAAAATTGCTTTTCCAGTGGGAGGATCGATGGGAGGCATGCAGGTACTGGAGTGGGCATTTCATAAAGATTTTGTTTCAGCACTAGCGCCTATAGGAGTAGGTGGTCGTCACTCTCCATGGTGTATAGGTTGGAGTGAGGCTCAAAGGCAAGCTATTTATAGTGACCCATCTTGGAAAGATGGAAGTTACTCGCAGGAAAAGGCCCCTTCAGATGGCCTTTCTATTGCGAGAATGATTGCAATGATTTCTTACCGGTCATTTGGATCATTTAATGAAAAATTTGGACGAAAAATTCAAACTGAAAATCAAGAAAAAAATTATGCTGTGGAATCTTACTTGAGGCATCAGGGGAACAAATTAGTCAGTCGCTTTGATGCAAATTGTTATATTCGATTGACACAATCTATGGATACTCATGATGTTGCCAGAGGCCGAGGCGATTACTTTTCAGTTCTTTCGGAAATTAGCCAACCATCCTTGGTTATAGGTATCGATACCGACATACTTTATCCTCTAGTAGAACAGAAGGAGCTTTTATCACATATGCCAGATGCTAGACTTGAAGTTTTGGAATCCGAACATGGGCATGATGGATTTCTTATAGAAACCGAAGCAGTTAATGAAATTATTGCAACATGGAGAAAAGAGGTGGTTGAGCCTCTTATTTCAAATTAAATTGATTAAAAGAAGAGAACGATGCGTCTGAAATGCGCCATACGCATTTTGTTAGGCTGTCATATTGTACTAATTACGCATTTTTCATCTGATAGTAAGGCTCAGGTGACTTCTTTGGCTATTAACTATGTAATTGCCAGTGAACGACTCCATACAGCTGGTCAACCTAGTCCAACTCAATTAAGCACTATTGCAGATTTAGGATTTGATTTGGTAATTAATCTTGCTCCTCCAAGCAACTCAAATGCTGTTACAAATGAAGCACAATTAGTTGCGGAGACTGGATTGAGTTATTTAAACATACCAGTAAACTGGGAAAACCCTTCTTATGCTGATTTTGAACTATTTAGTGGCGTTCTTAACCAGTCAGGGGAACGAAAAGTCCTTGTGCACTGTATCCTGAATTACCGAGCTTCTATATTCACTTTCTTATATAGGACGATTCATGAGAATGTACCTGCAGCAGAAGCTTTTAAAGCTGTTGTTGAGGTGTGGGAGCCTGAAAGGCAATGGGTAGAATTTGGACAAATGGTACTCAATCGGAATCAGGTTGATTTTAAGATTCCATAGCTAGAATTACCATTAATACTAAATTTGAGGAAATTTTTTTGTTACATCAAGTCTGGTATTGGATATTGGTTATTTTTTATTTGTGGTTCCCATTTTTATTAATACTTGTCTGGGGGTGGTTCGACAAAAAACTCAATCATAAGCTGTATCAAATTGTAATGGGAACAACGTTTATTTTGAGCCCGCCCATGGCATGGGGGATGCTTCATTTTTTGGCTAAGTAGATTTTAGCAAGACTTCCTGATTTTATTCATAATTTGTAGGCAATTCAGGGATACAATCATAGCGGATAATTTCTTTAGTTGTGCTTTGTAACTGTTGGCTTCCAGTCAGTGGCTTTGAATAGTATGTGGGATCATTAACAACCCAAGATATAAGTAATCTACCCGTATTTTCTTGAATTGAAAGTCTCTCTGTCATGATCATTTCGTCTGTATTTAGGATTGATCCCACTAAAACGCCCGGTGAGAAACCAGCAGTATCAATAATCAGTGTGCCGTTTTCAAATCTTCCAATAGAGTGACCCATGTCTGTTGGTTCTATGTGGGCAGGGTGCGAGCTCATGTTCATATAGATGATACGAGTCACATCCATTGACTCATGATAGATATGAATATCGCTACCTACCCGACTGATAGATGTTGCTAGACCAGGAGGTCCCCAGCTTCGTACAGGACTGCCTGGTTGGCAATGAACTACAGGATTGTCTGCTATTGGGTCAAATATTTCTTGTGCTGCCTTTCCTGCAGCTGTAATAGAATTTTCACCAGTTCTTTCGCCTCTACCGCTTGCATCACCAAACATGCCAGGCCGAATCCACGTTCCAAAAATAGATCGACTTGTGCCTGGCATCATGGGTATTTCTTGGTTTTCTGCAAATTGTGTGCGTGCTTCAGTGGTGCTTCGCATCGTGTAACTACTTCCATCCGCAAAATAACCTGTGCCGAATTCGCAGCCATACGGATTACGCCTTGCCTGAAACCCCTCAACGATTATGGGGTCACCTACCTTAAATAATGTTTCGTCAACTCCGCGCCTGACTAACTGTGTTTTAGCTTGCAGATCACAAACATAGACAATTGGCTGACCCTCATCATTGATAGAATCTATATAAAGAAAACCATGTGGATTAATAAAATCAAACTGTTTTATTGTTCCTTCTATGGTAATTAGTTGGTTGGGGTCAAAATGTGCAGCAAACCCATGGTGTGCATAAACCCATGATGTGTAGGTGAATATAGTTATACCAACAAAACTAATTAGTTTATTCTTCATAAATCCATTCTCAAAATATTCTGAATTAGTAAAAAATAACGAAACTCATACGGTCTGAGCAAAAAATACTTTATCATATTGTTTTGATGCAGACATTTATTGATAAATCTACAAGCCTCAGATTTTTAAAAATTAGATATTGTTGTTATTTTTACCATAAAAAAACGTTAAATATTCTGGAAATAAATATGTCGTGAAGTTCATTAATGCAGAATGATTTTGAACATTTATTTTTACTGTAAAGCCAAGCTCCTTTAGCAAATTATCGTAGGGGTGTGCATATACAAATTGGGAGTTTTGAGTATAAGAAATTTCTGATTTTTCGTTAAGGCGAAATCTTGTGACATCTGCGATTGATACATCAATACTTTTTTTCTTGCAAAGACTTAAGATATTTTTAACTTCTTTGTAACTAAAGTATGCCAAAGACATTCTAGCAACCATTAACGTTTCTGTTTCTGGGATATTTTTATTAAAATCATATATAGAAGCATTAAAAAACTGCATGTTTGGTAAAATATATTTTTCATTTAGTTTTTCTGTTGAATTATTAATATCTAAGCATAAAAATTTTATATCAGGATTAAGAGCAGCAAGAACACTAGCCAATCTTCCATTTCCACAACCAAAATCCAATATTGTTTTGTAGTTATTGTTCTTAATTATGTGGTCAAAGAAAAAAGTTTCTACTAAATATGATTGAGCTCCTTTTTCTTTTAAAAAGTTGATTTGATCTATTAAGCTAGTTGGCAGTTCAGAAAACCACTTATCATCTAATATATCCAAGCTTCTGTAGTAGGCTGAATGGTCATTATCTCTATTTCTAATTAGCAACTTCTTTTTATAAATTGCGGCTACTCTTATAAGATTATTTATAAGGGCTTTGTAAAGGGTAAGCCATTTGAATTTAAAGTCTGACATTTTTGGTAATTTTTATCTGATATACATTAAAAACTAAGTTTTAATTTAGAAGCTAGTGTGGTTTTCATCCTGTATTTTAGGTGAGTAAGGTATTAAGGATGCCAGAATAGTATCAAAGATGATTAATTTCTATGGTTTCTGATTCTGTGATTACTGCATAGGTTTTGAGTGGGGGGGGGTAATGGGCCCGGTAGGACTCGAACCTACGACCAAGGGATTATGAGTCCCCTGCTCTAACCAACTGAGCTACAGGCCCACTCTATAATAAGGTTACCATCACTCTACCTCGCTCCCTTTCGGGCCAAGTCTACTCCCGCATTCAACTGATTTAGTCGGTTATCAGAAGATTTACTCTTCTAGAAGGAAGCTTCGTAGTTGGTCAGATCTTGTTGGGTGGCGAAGTTTGCGTAATGCTTTTGCTTCGATTTGTCGTATGCGCTCCCTAGTTACATCAAATTGTTTGCCAACCTCTTCAAGCGTGTGATCAGTGTTCATGTCGATGCCGAACCGCATTCTTAAAACTTTTGCTTCTCGTGGGGTTAACCCTGCTAAAACTGAGTGTGTTGACTCTTTGAGACCCTCTGTTGTAGCTGAGTCAACAGGGGAATGAACGTTGGTATCCTCGATAAAGTCTCCAAGATTTGAGTCTTCATCATCCCCAATGGGCGTTTCCATAGAAATCGGTTCTTTAGCAATTTTAAGAACCTTTCTAACTTTGTCTTCTGGCATCTCCATGCGTTCAGCAAGTTCATCTGGAGTTGGTTCTCTGCCCATTTCCTGAAGCATTTGGCGAGAAATGCGATTTAGTTTGTTAATTGTTTCAATCATATGAACAGGTATGCGTATTGTTCTTGCTTGGTCTGCTATGGACCGAGTAATCGCTTGTCGTATCCACCAAGTTGCATACGTAGAAAATTTGTAACCACGCCTATACTCAAACTTATCAACTGCTTTCATCAGGCCAATATTTCCTTCTTGGATCAAATCAAGAAATTGTAGGCCACGGTTGGTATATTTTTTTGCAATAGAAATAACTAGACGAAGGTTAGCCTCAACCATTTCTTTCTTGGCTCTACGTGCTTGAGCCTCGCCCATTGAGATCTCTCGATTTATATTTTTTATTTCCGCAATGGAAAGGAAGGTTCCTTGTTCTAGTCGAATTAAACGTTTTTGGCAGCGGTGAATGTCACCCTTTAATTTAGAAAGCTGTGATGAGTGTTTCCGCTTTGCACGTATGTGTTTTTCAATCCATTCAATATTTGTTTCATTATTAGGAAAGCTGCTAATGAAATCTTTTCGTGGCATGCCTGATTCCACGACACAGAATGCCATTACTTGACGTTCCTGGCTTCGAATCCCATTTATCGTATCTTTGAGTTGAGCGATCATTAACTCGGCTAGTTTTGGAGCAAGTTTCAGCTCCATGAATTCTGGTGTTAGTGTATTAATCGATTTTTGAACTGATGCGTGCTCTATCCCATGTTTTTGCAGGCCCTTCATGTATCGGTTATATGCTTTACGAATTTTTTTAATTCGTGCAGCAACTTCTTTTGGGTCGGGCCCTGTGTCAACGGCCTCATCTTCATCATCTGCTTTCGGTGCATTAGGATCAGCAATGCCAGCATTGGGATCAATAAAGTCTACAATGACATCTTGCATTCTGCCCTCGCCGCTTGCCACAAGATCATACATATCTAGGAGCAAGGCTATTGTTGGCGGGAATTGTAATAGGGCCTCTCGTACTTGATTTAGGCCTTCCTCAATTCTTTTGGCAATGCGTATTTCACCCTCACGAGTAAGTAGTTCAACCGTACCCATTTCCCTCATGTACATTCGAACTGGGTCAGTAGTTCGTCCAAACTCACTATCAACGGTTGCAAGAGCTGCAGCCGCTTCGTCCGCAGCATCCTCATCATTTGAAACAGCCGAATCTGATAACAGAAGATCTTGAGCATCCGGTGCTTTTTCATACACCGTGATTCCCATGTCATTAATCATGTTCACAATGTCTTCTATTTGTTCGGGGTCGACTATGTCGCTGGGCAGATGATCATTGACCTCGCCATAGGTTAGGTAACCTTGCTCCTTCCCTTTAGCAATGAGTAATTTGAGTTGCGATTGTTTATCGTTCTGCGGTTGTGGAACTGGATTAGGGGCGCTCATCTTTCCCTCGATCAACACAAACCCGTTACGTTACCGTAATATAAGCAGACTTGATAGTGTTGAAGCACAACTTAGAACAAAATTTTAGGTTCAAGTATTAGTTTTTGGGGTGTGGCGTAGTAGACTTTCCAGTTCAATTTGTTCTTGCGGCTCTAATGATTCGGCTTTTTCCAAGAGAATTCTAAGGCGTTCTTTTTGGTAGTTTTGTACAATGCGTTTAAGGCTATCCCTTAAAACTTGGGGTGCTACTTTGCTATTATCAAGAGGTTGTGTTGTTAACAGTAGTCCAAGATGTTTGCCTTCTCTGTCGTTTCTAAATCTCTCTAACAATCCTGCTGTTGTTATTTCTTTATTATTTGCCGTTGTATCAAGTAGTTGTCGAAGTAAATCTGCTCCAGGCTGGTTAACTTTAGATAATCCTGCAATCTTTTCTGGCTCAATGCCGGATGAAGGGTAATGCAAAATAAGCTCAATCGCTTTGCGAATGAGGGGATTGCGTTGTTCGGCGTTAGAGTGAGACGCAGATGCCTGGTTTGATTTTATGCCTTTAGAGAGGCCTGGCTTATCTTTGGGAGTTTTAATCAATAATTTTTCAAGTCGTTCTTTGGATAATCCTACCTGCTCAGATAGTTGTGTTAATAGAAGTTCTTGATAGACACCAGCAGGTATTTTATTAAGCAAAGGCCTTATTTCAGCAGCTAGTCTTGATTTGCCATCGGCATTTGAAATATTAATGCGGCCCATAAGTTGGCTGATTAAAAATTCTGACAATGAAAAAGCTTTATGCATAAGTTCAATGAAAGCATTTTTACCATGTTTCATTACGAGTGAGTCAGGGTCTTCTCCTTCTGGTAGCAGCAAGAACTTAATATCAATTTTATTTCCAGCGTGAGGTAAAATTGCCTCCATAGCTTTCCACGCCGCCGCTTTTCCAGCTCGATCACCATCGAAACAGAAAACTACACTATTTGCTAGCCGAGCAAGTTGCCGCACATGATCGCTTGTAGTGGCTGTACCTAGAGTTGCAACAGAAGGACCAACCCCGTGCTGAGTAAGGCTGGCAACATCTAAGTAACCTTCAACAACAATAATAGGTGTATTGCTGCCTAGTGAGGGTTTTTTCTGGTAAGCCTGCCTCGCTTCGTAAATTCCGTAGAGAGTTTTACCTTTATTAAATAAAGTAGTTTCTGGTGAGTTCAAATATTTTGGTTCACCGCTTTCTATAAGTCTTCCGCCAAAACCAATAACTCTTCCGCGTGGGTCATGTATAGGAAACATAATTCGGTTTCTAAAGCGATCATATTGTTGGCCTTTTTCATTTTTTGTGATTAGACCGGTATCAATAAGGTTTTTTATTTTCTTATCATTTCCTCCTAGGTGCTTTAATACAGTGTCCCATGCATTAGGCGCAAATCCTATGCCGAAAAGTCCTGCTGTTTTTCCATCAAGTCCTCTTTTCTTTAAATATTCGATAGCCATTGGATATTGTCGAAGATTCTCTCTGTATAGTTGATGTGCGTCAGATAGGGTTTCGTATAGCGTATTTTCTCGACTGCTATCCCTTGCATCTTGATCTGCAGCGGGGATTTCTAATCCGTGTACTTCTGCTAGAGCCTCAACAGCATCAACAAAACCAAGACCTTCATAATTCATCAGAAATGTTATTGCGGTTCCATGTGCTCCACATCCAAAGCAGTGATAAAAGCCTTTATGTGTACTTACCGTGAAGGAGGGAGTTTTTTCGTCATGAAAGGGGCAAACAGCCTTGTACTCGCGGCCTGCTTTTTTTAGTGAAATACGTGAACCAACGACTTCGACTACATCAGTTCTCGCAACTATTTCATCAATAAACGCTTGGGGTATAAGTCCAGTCATGCCGATTTATAGCATAACCTATAACCGACAGAGTAGACTTATATTTCGATAGCTAGTTTTTTGACAAGCGGGTTCGCACGATTAAACTTATTTTCCCGAGGTCAGCCCTCCCATCACTAAGTCGCTTAATTTCTGCCATTACACGCCCCATATCGGCGGGAGAATTGGCTTCAAATGACGCTAAAACTCGTTCAACTAAATTTGCCATTTCTTTTTCGGTAAGAGGTTCGGGCAAATAGTTTTTTAGGACTGTTATTTCCAGCTTTTCTTTTTCGGCAAGGTCTTGTCTTGATCCTTTGAGGAATTGTTCAACTGCTTCATGGCGTTGCTTAACCATTTTTTCTAAGATTCTTTGTACTCCTATATCATCAGAATCTTTGCGAGAGTCAACCTCCTGGCGCTGAATTGCAGCTAATGCCATTCGCAGAACACCCAATCGAAATTTGTCTCCAGCACGCAGTGAGGTTTTTACATCTTCCTTTAGGCGTGTTTTAAGAGAGACTTTAGAATCAAAGGACATGGAGTTAAATCTCGCACAGCAAAAAACTGCTTATTCAAAAAAACAAATTGTTAATAAAGGCGCCTACGTTTAGAAACTGTTCTTGAATGCCGTTTCATATGACGTTTGACTGCCGCAGCTTTTTTTCGTTTGCGTTCTTGGGTAGGTTTTTCATAGAACTCGCGGCGACGCAGCTCTGTTAAGACTCCAGCTTTTTCACAGGCGCGCTTGAAGCGCCTCAATGCGGCATCAAAGTGCTCACTTTCTCTTATGCGTACCCCTGGCATGAAGTCCTCTTTATAAATATTTCGTTAGTTAGCAATCAGCCAATTATAATTAGGCTGGCAGATGCCGGCGCTGAATCCGCGGATCATATCCCTTAGGATGGCGTTATGTAAAGGAAAGTTAGAAGCTTTAATAGTGAAAATATTAGGAATAGAGACAAGTTGCGATGAAACTGGTGTGGCGGTCTATGAGTCAAATAAAGGGCTTTTAGCAGAAGCTCTTTTTAGTCAAGTAGAGCTTCATGCCCGTTTTGGTGGGGTGGTTCCAGAGCTTGCCTCTAGAGATCATATTGCAAAACTGACTCCGATGATTCGTGAAGTGGTAGATAACGCAAACATTAATCTGAAAGAAATTGATGCTGTGGCGTATACAGCTGGTCCTGGTTTAGTTGGAGCGTTAATGGTTGGTGGCGCATTAGCAACGGCCCTTGCAACAGGTCTTGGTGTACCTACCATTCCAGTTCATCACATGGAAGCACATCTTTTGGTAACCATGTTGGAAGACGACCCGCCAAAAATGCCATTTTTGGCGTTATTGGTATCAGGGGGACACACACTATTAGTGGAGGCAAAAAAGATTGGGGAATACCGAATAGTTGGAGAGACATTAGACGATGCTGCGGGTGAGGCTTTTGATAAAGTTGCGCGACTATTGTCTTTGCCGTATCCCGGCGGCCCTGCTATAGCTGAACTTGCTGAATCTGGAGATTCAAAGGCCTATGATTTTCCAAGGCCAATGAAAAATAAAGGCTTAGATTTCAGTTTTAGCGGCTTAAAAACAGCTGTAAGAGTTGCTTTGGAAGAAATGGTATCGGGAGACGGAACAATTGAAGAGGATGTTCGGAAAAATGTGGCAGCATCTTTTCAGGCAGCTGCGGTTGATTCGTTAGTAGAAAAGTGTCTAAGAGCTCTTGAGCATGTTGATAGTAATCAGCTTGTTGTAGCAGGGGGAGTAGGAGCTAATCGTCAACTCCGTGAAAAGCTTAAACAAGCTTGTGTCGTTCGTGGGGTAAATGTGTACTATCCGCGGCCCGCATTATGTACTGATAATGGCGCGATGATTGCTTATACAGGTTGGTGTCGTCGTCAACAAGCTCAGACCTCAACCCAAATAATTGTAAAGCCCCGTTGGCCGCTTAACGAACTCACTCCGACTGGTTGAGGAATTTAGGATGGATAAAATATTTTTAAAGGGGCTGAAAGTAGAGACCATTATTGGTATTTGGGAATGGGAACGTAGTGTCAAGCAGACTATAAGAATTGACTTAGAAATCGGTACCGATGTGCGAAAAGTAGCAGCCGCAGATTCCATTGAAAGTGCTTTAAATTATAGAGATGTTTCCAAAAGGCTAATTTCTTATGTGGGCTCTTCAAAATATTTTATGGTAGAGACATTAGCAGAGTCAGTGGCTCGTATTATAGTTACTGAGTTCGGAGCTCCTTGGGTGCGAGTATCGATAGGTAAACCTAAAGCTGTAAGAGGCAGTGAAGATGTTGGGATAGTTATCGAAAGAGGCCCTGAGGACTACACGTAAGCAGATCTCTCTAAAGTAGGCTTTTTCTCCTCGCTAGTTAACAAAAAACTGCTGATTTTCAGTGTTTATTTTAGTCTTCTAGGTCTTCAGTAGTCTCAATGCTCTGATTGCCATCGCCCATGCCGCCCATGCCGCCCATGCCGCCCATG
>MDTE01182448.1_pt1 | contig 52093 bp, 80 predicted proteins | sample 811231 | NCBI WGS metagenome assembly MDTE01 (sample SAMN05326651, study PRJNA326480) | marine metagenome | isolation source: seawater | place: Indian Ocean: Red Sea | collected 2010 | reverse complement strand
GTAACAGAGTAGATGAGGAAACAGGTAAACCTAGAGCAAAGAATTTTTGCAAAGTGAATGGGATATGGTTAAAATATGAACCGATATTTGTCTTTTATAAAAAGTAACGCAACTTTCAATAATCCTCCAGTAGATTTCGATACATGGGGTCAATACGACTACGATGTAATGAAACATGAAAAATATTGCTACAACACATACAGACATTTCATAAAAGATTATTTAACTAATCCTAAAGAAAATACTGTATTCGATGTTAACTGTGGTAAAGGATATGGTATATCGCATTTACAAAAAGAGTTTGGTTTTAAGAAGTGTATAGGATTTCAATACAATAACGAATTACTTGATATATGTAAAGAGACACACGATAATGTATCTTTTTATAAAGACTTTATACTATCAGCAAAAAAGAATGCAGACTTTATATTAGCATTTAACAGTTTACAACTACAAGACAATAAAACTGCTTTACTCATGAAGATAGCACAGTCTTTAAACAAAAACGGCACAGTAATTATTGTTAATCAAGTTTATCAACAACACGAATATGATAGTTACATTAACATACTAGTAAAAACACATGGTTTAAAACTAGTAGAAAATTATGATATTAGTCCTCATGTTATTCAAGCAACTGATAGAATGGCAGAGATTAATAGTTTACAGGTGGGTAGTCATGCACATAATGGACAGTTTGCGGTCAGTATATTACAAAATCAGTAACATAGTAAAATCTTTAACGATTGATTTTGCAGTTGCTTTTGGTTCAGTTTTTCTTGCTACAGGATTATGGTATTCATTTGATAAAAACAATCCTAAAATAGATTCCATATTAATACCTGTTATAGCAGTATTCATTTATAGAATATTTGGTAGAATGTTTGGAAATATTATTCAAACAATTAAGAGGAGAAAGTAATGAAGATATTTGATAGTTTACACCCCACCAGTAGAGTTCTAGGACCTAAACATGTTCAATATGGTGTTGTAGAAAACTTCCCACAAGTAAGTAATATTTTGAGATTAGCATGGCAAAGATTTCAAGATAAAAAAGTTTTCAATCATAAACAATCAAGTTTAACAGGAAAGATGAGTCCTTACTTTTCTCAACTATATGATCCTGCAATGCAACATGCGATTAACATATTTAAACCTTATGTTCAAAATTTTATGATGCAAGGTAAAGAGTATTACCCAGGGGTCATGGAATATATTGAATGTGGTGAAATATGGATAAGTGAATATGGTCAACAGGATATTGCACATGCACATACACATTATCCTTTTCATATAGCGATGTCATATTACTTTGATATAGAAGATGCAACACCTATAGAATTTGAAGTATTTGATCCAGATGTAGATAAACCATGCAATACATACGGCACTAACTCAGTAGTAAAGGTTACACCTACTGAAGGATTGTATGTATTATTCGATGGTGATTTAAGACACAAAGTACCTGTATGTAACGGCAAACGAATAGTTGTGGCAAGTAATTGGTATTTCGACCTTAAAGCATATGTAGAAACAGGCATAAAAGAGACTAAAAAAGATAATGATGACTGGTTAGAACATAAGTAGAACAAAATAATTTAAAATAACCCTTGACAAATAAACCTGTTCCATGCTAAATTAATATTATGATGATATTGAAAGCACTATTCTTGCCATTTACACTACTATTCAAATTAGGTAAGTGGTTCGTATATTTTCTAGTTTTCATGTTAGGATGCTATTTATTCCTAGTTTTTCTGATTTATTTTACTGCCTTTGTTGCAAATATTTTATAAATCGTTGATTTTACTAGGTTTTTTAATGCATTTTTTTCTTGACATATAAAACTGTTTCGTGCTAATATAATTATATAATGATGATAAAGAGTGAAAATATGAATATACAAAATACCAAATCAAGTCTAGCAAAATTACTTGCTACAGAAAATATTACTGTAGAATTTGCTAATGTGCAAACTGCACAATTCGATGTAAAAAACAGAATTTTAGTCTGCCCTCAATATAAAGATATGACTAATGAGATGTACGATTTATTCGTAGGGCATGAAGTTTCTCATGCTTTATATACTCCTGCAGATGGTCATGAGCAATATCCAGTTAAAGACAAAAACTTTCACTCTTTTGTCAATGTAGTTGAAGATGCTAGAATTGAGAGATTTATTCAAGATAAGTATCCTGGTCTTAAAAAAGATTTCTACAAAGGTTACTCTCAGTTAAAAGAAAAAGATTTCTTCAGCATTAAAGATAAAGATGTTAATTCTTTATTGCTTATTGATAGATTAAATCTTAAAGCAAAATTAGGTACTCAAATTGATATTGAGTTCAATGAAACTGAACAAAAGTTTTATGATGCTATGATGACTAGCAAAACTTTTGATGAAGTTCTAAAAATTTCTAAAGACCTTTTTGACTATTGTGGTAAAGAGTTAGAAGAAAAAGAAAAAGAAGGTAAAGATGTTTCTGCTTATACTATTAAGCAAGATGAGAATGGTGTCGAAGTAGAGCAATCAGAAACTTCTACACAAGAAGAAAATCAAGAAGAAGAAAAAAACAATATGGGTGCTGGTGATAGTACCGATAACGATACTACTGAAACTGACCAAGAAGAAAAAGCAGATACTACTAGCAACGAAAATTCAGATGATGAAAAATCAGATGATGATAGTTCTAAAACTGCTACCGAAGATAATAAGAATAAAGGCAAACAATCAGATACCGATGAGGCAACTAAACCAGGTGCTAAGTCGATTACTGATACTGCAAGTCAACAATCTCTAAGAGAACAATTAGAAGATGATGAAAGCAAGATTTTTGACTATTGCGATTTTCCTAAAACTTTAGATTATAAAAAGTTCATTGTTGACAATGCTACAGTTATTAAAGAGTTAACTCAATATTGGGCACAAACTAACAATGATTATAAAAGCATTCTTCAAAGAAATGCCAAGAAATTTAAAGATGACAACCAAAAAGTTGTTAATTACTTGCACAAAGAATTTGAGATGAAAAAAGCGGCAGATAGTTATGCCAGAGCAAGTGAGAGCAAAACTGGTGTTATCAATACTAACAAGTTATTTTCTTACAAGTACAATGAAGACTTGTTTCAAAAAGTAATGACTACTCCTGATGCTAAAAATCACGGTATGATTTTCTATCTTGATTGGTCAGGCAGTATGCATGATAATATGAAAGGTACTATCATGCAGTTGTTAAACTTAGTTCTATTCTGTAAAAAAGTAAACATACCTTTTAGTGTTTATGCATTTAGTTCTCATTATAGAAAATATTCTAGTGAGTTTACAAATATTAATAATACTGATGCACAATCTAAAAACTTGAATGAGATGATTATTCACCCTTACAAGTTTTCACTTCTAGAGTTGATTACTAGTGATTGTAAAACTGCTCAATACAACCAAGCATTTGAGTGTTTAGTTGCTTTAATGAATATCTACTCACACGATAAAAGATATGAAGGCGACTTTTGTTATTTTGATTTGCCTAGCAGTTATTACCTAGGGCAGACACCTTTGAATGATGCAATCGTATGTTCTAAGTATATGATACAAGATTTTCAATCTAAGCATAAAGTTCAAATTATGAATGCAGTATTCTTAACTGATGGTTCTAGTCATTGTCTAGAAGGTAAGTTCGTTATTGAGAATGGCACGATGACCTCTAAAGATGTTGGGTATACTAATGCAGTTATCAGAGATAAAAAGTCTAGAGTTGAGATATCTGATTTATCTCAAGGCAAATATTATAGAAGAGCAGATTTTACCAAGAAGTTGTACCTAGCAGTAAAACAAGTTACTGGTGCTAATATGATTGGTTTCTTTGTTGCCTCTAGAAGAGATTTAGAATATGCATATTGGGATGCTCAGAGTTGCCCTAATATGAAAAAAGCAAAAATCAACTATTCAGATGATTTCAAAAAGTATGTTAAGAAAAACAAATTTTTTGCTTCTACTGTTAGCGGTCTTGATACCTTGTTTGTAGTGCAAGGGGGTAAAGATTTACATGTTGATAATAGTTCAATTCTAGATGAATTACAATCAGATGCTAAAAAAAGTCAGATCCAAAGTGCCTTCAAAAAAGCAAGTAAAGGCAAATTGCAATCTAGAATTATGCTAAACAAGTTTATTGAGAATATCGCCGCCTAAAAAATGACGGAATATATAGGGAAAATGACGAAAAAAAAATTAAAAAAAAACCGGAATAACCCTTGACAAACTCAATATAAAAATGTTAATATGAATTATATGATGAAAAAAGAAAACAATGTGAAAGGTGATATCTATATGATGTTAGATGATAAACAAAAATCCTTTGTTGACTTAGCAGTATCAGAATACGGTACTCAGTTAAAAAGGTCAGAACTGATTGCAGTACATAAAAAGCATAAAGTTCCGTTCCCATATTGGTTAGTTAATAGTGACCAATTTAAATTAGGCAAAGGTCTTTATCAGATGCCTGTTGAGGGTACTCCTCTTCAAGCGACTGGTAATGAAGTTGCCAACTCTCCTATAAATACCGTAGAAGAGGCACCTGCTATGAAGAAAAAAATATCAGTAGCAGATACTACTATCATGAATTTGATACCTAGTAAATATCCTAACTATGTTCCTTTCGGGCAGTTTAGCGATGTTAAAAGTATCGTAAAATCTAAAATGTTCTATCCTGTCTTTGTTACTGGTCTTTCTGGTAATGGTAAGACTATGATGGTTGAGCAAGTATGTGCCCAACTCAATAGAGAGTTTTTTAGAGTTAACATAACTATTGAAACCGATGAAGATGATTTACTCGGAGGTTACAGATTGCAAGATGGTGAGACCGTATGGTTTGATGGTCCCGTTGTTCAAGCAATGAAGAAAGGTGCCGTACTTCTTTTAGATGAAGTTGACTTAGCATCTAATAAGATTATGTGTATTCAACCTATCCTCGAAGGTAAGGGTGTTCTTCTTAAAAAGATAAATCAGTTTGTAGAACCAGCACCTGGTTTTCAGATTATCGCAACTGCTAATACAAAAGGTAAAGGTAGTGAAGATGGTAGATTTATCGGAACGAATGTACTTAATGAAGCATTCCTCGAGAGGTTTCCTATCACAATCGAACAAGAGTATCCTTCAGTTGCTATTGAGAAAAAAATTCTCACTAAAGAATTAGCATCTGCTGGGAAACCTGATGAAGATTTTGCCGACAAGTTAACCAAGTGGGCAGACATTATCAGAAAAACTTTTCTAGATGGAGGCATTGATGAAATCATTGCCACTAGAAGACTTGTTCATATCGCTAAGGCATATGCCATGTTTGGCAATAAAATGAAAGCGATTGAATTGTGTATTAACAGATTTGATGACGAAACAAAGTCATCATTTAAAGACCTTTACACAAAGGTCGATGCCGATGCCATTCAAACTGATCCGTCAGTTGATGGCGAAAGTGTAGTCAATCCTAAAGTAGAGATTGACAAAGCACCGTTTTAAGTTTATTATGAACTTGAATATAGCGAGGAGGACAACCTCCTCGTTCAACATTATAAAGGAGCATTATGATGCCAGCAAAAACAAAAAGTCAACTTAATAAGTTGCTTAATTTCTTTCAAAAAGGTGGAACTCTAACTGCCGCTCAGGCAGAAAAGAAGTTCGGTGTAAATCGAATGTCTGCTAGGGTTTACGATTTGAGAGACCAAGGTTACTGTATCTACGGTAATACTAAGAAGGGTAGCAATGTCGTTTCATATAGACTTGGTACTCCATCAAGAGAAATTATCAGAGCAGGTTTTAAAGCATTAAGAACTGCATAAGATAAAAGTATCACCTTTATCATCATAGGGAGGGTGCAATGCCCTCCCACTTTTTTAATATGAGGTTATTAATTTGAAAAAATTACAAGATAAAATTGAATATAAGTTTAGTGAAGATAAGATATTCGAAGATATAATGGAACATATTAATGGAACTTACGATGCCCATTATTCTAAAAACAAATTTCAATCTACCGAGTTCATTGTAGATTGCGGTCATGCCGAAGGTTTCTGTATAGGTAATATTATTAAGTATGCACAAAGGTTTGGCAAAAAAGAAGGAATGAACAAAAAAGACTTGTATAAGATAGTACATTATTGTATTATCTTACTATCAACTTTAGAAAACTAATGAGGACTATATTATGCAAATAAGCAAAAACACTTTTGAAGTTTTGAAAAACTTCTCAGAGATAAATGAGAACTTACTGATTAAACCTGGTAATGAACTCAAAACTATTTCTGTAATGAAAAATGTATTAGCGAAGGCGACTATAGAAGAAACTTTTGATAAAGAGTTTGCTATCTATGATTTGAACTCCTTCTTAAATGTATTATCACTATATGATAATCCTGAGATTACACTAAATGATGATTATCTTACTATATCAAAAGGTAACTCATCTACAAAATTCTGGTATGCTGATCCTAGTTTAGTAGTAGCACCTACTAAAGATATCAATATGCCTAGTAAAGATATTGAAGTAAACATTACACAAGGTAATTATACAGACCTACTAAAAGCATCTAATATCATGCAACTACCTGATATCGCACTAGTGAGTGAAGAAGGTAAAATCAAAATGGTTGCTACAGATAAAAAGAATAAAACTAGTAATGTCTATGAAGTAGAAGTAGGAACAACGACTTCGAAATTCAGTATGTATTTCAAAAGAGATAATTTGAGAATGATACCTGGCGATTATGACCTAGCGATATCACATAAAAATATATCTCATTGGTCTAACAAAAATAAATCTCTACAGTATTGGGTAGCATTAGAAACCGATAGTAAGTTTGAGGGTTAATAATGAATAAACTTAATGATGAATATTTGTGGGTTGAGAAATATCGACCTCAAACTGTAAGTGATTGTATCTTACCTAAACATCTAGAAGATACATTTTTAAACTTTGTAGAGAACGGCGAGATACCTAATTTGTTACTATGTGGTACTGCAGGTGTTGGTAAAACAACGATTGCAAAAGCACTATGTCAGCAAATGGGTTACGACTGGATAATCTTAAATGGTTCTAGTGAAGGTGACATTGATACCTTACGAACTAAGATAGTTAACTTTGCATCTACTGTATCCTTTTCAGGCAAAGGTAAAGTTGTTATCTATGACGAGGCAGATTACTTAACTGCAGTAACACAACCTGCACTAAGAAATTTTATTGAAGAGTTTAGTAAGAATTGTAGATTTATATTTACATGTAACTATAAGAATAAAATTATACCTGCTCTCCATTCTAGATGTTCAGTTATAGAGTTTTCTGTACCTAAGAATGAGAAACCTAAAATAGCAACTAGGTTCTTAAACAGATTAGAAGATATTTTTAAAGAAGAAAAAGTAAAGTATCAAGAACAATCTATTGCAGAGGTTGTTACTAAATTTTTTCCTGATTTTAGAAGAACATTAAACGAGTTACAAAAACTTTCTATCGGCGGCAGTATAGATGCTGAGGCAATCAAAGGTGCTGGTGATGTAAGTATTAAAGAAGTCATTGAATATTGTAAAGTTAAAGACTTCAAGAATATGAGAAAGTGGGTAGCAGATAATATCCATGTAAACGATGCGAATACTATTTTCAGAAAGATTTACGATACAATGTATGAATATCTTAAACCACAATCTGTACCTGTTGCAGTTTTAAAGATTGCAGACTATCAGTATAAGAATGTGCATGTAGCAGACCCAGAGGTCAATCTAACTGCCTTCTTTACTGAAATAATGGTCGATTGTGAGTTTATGTAATGCCTACACCTTATCTACACCACGAATTATTTGAACCTAATAAAGTTATCGAAGTTCAAGAGCATTCTAATAGTTTAGGAAAGTATCTTGTCATTGATAATTTTTATCAAAGACCTGATGATATAGAGTACATGTTAGAGACTTCTTGGTCTCAGATGTGGAAATATAAACCAGGTTCTAGAAATACAATAGACTATCATGATTGTAGATTAACAATACCATATAATTTGACTAGGCATCCTAATGAGTTTGATAGTCAAAAATTAATATGGAGTATGGTAGAACAAAAACTTAATTATACAATTAAACAAGCAGTACAAAACTATGATTTTAACTTGTTCAAATGGATTAATATACCTGAACACAATATACAATCATATCCTCACCAAGATGATAACGGCAGTCAAACAAAGTTTGCCTCTGTAATCTATCTTAATAAAGATGAAGATTGTAATGGTGGTACGGCATTTTATGAAGAAGATAAGTTAAATGAGTTTGTTACTTATAATGAAGATGACAATATACAGGTAGATATATCGCAACATTATACCCTTGTAGATGTCATAAAAGCATCATTTAATAAATGTGTCATATACCCAGGTTGGTGGGTACATGGTGCGTATATTGAGGATCATAGTTTTTATGCAGAAAACAGATGGAGAAAAAACCAAGTTTATTTCTTCGATTTAGCAGGATTTTAATATGACACCATTTGATTATGTAAAAGCGATTAATTATACAAAAAGCAACTTAATCGTAGATGATTTAACAGAAAAAGAATATAACCCATTTATCGTTAATCGTGCCTTGAGTATGGGCATAGATACCGTTCTACAAGCGAATGAGATGAATAGAAGTCCTCATCTAGAGAAGCGGTTACAATTCGATTTTTTACTAAATAGTATTAGTAAGCGAAAGCGATTTGATAAATGGCAAAAAGCAGAGAAGAGTGAAGACTTAGAATATGTTAAACAATACTTCAATTACTCTTATCCTAAAGCAGTTCAGGCATTATCAATACTTTCACCGAAACAATTAAATGAAATAAAAACTATATTAAATAAAAAAGGTGGAACAAAATGAGTGAATGGAATGTAGAGAACATGGTTGAGATTAAATTAAAGCAACCAGATGATTTCCTAAAAGTTAGAGAGACATTATCTAGAATAGGTATTGCCTCTAAAAAAGATAAAAAATTATATCAATCTTGCCACATACTTCATAAGCAAGGTAGATACTTCATAGTACACTTCAAAGAGTTGTTTGGATTAGATGGTAAGAAAACCAACTTCTCAGATGAAGATATTCAAAGAAGAAATACAATAGTTAAACTCTTAATTGATTGGGGTCTAGTTGAAATAGTCGATGTTACTAGAATAGAAAAACAAGCACCTCTATCTCAAATTAAAGTGATATCTTTCAAAGAAAAGAAAGATTGGATTTTAGAGACAAAATATAATATTGGTAAAAAGAGACAAACTGAAGATGTGGGAACTAAACCAGCAAATTGAGTATGCTAACGAAGGTATAGAATTAATAAGACCTTTCGGTCCTTTTATCTATAAGCATAAAATATCAGATACCTTTCATTCTAAATTGTTAGAGTGGAGTAATGATGTATCAGATAAAAAAGAGGTAGGTGGTTATCAATCAGATTTGTTTCATGAATTTAAAGATACCGCTAACGATGAGATTACAAAATCTTACAATTTATTAGGTCACATAGACATCGACAGTTTAAAAGAAATTAAAGAGCATTGTTCTGGTTATGTAAATGCTTGTGGTAATTATCCTGTACAGGCAAGAACACATTTAAGAGAACGAGTTAGACTAACACACTTCTGGATTAATATACAACAAGAACGACAATGGCAACCAAAACATAATCACACAGGTGATTTATCCTTTGTCATTTATGTCAAACAACCTAAGTCTAATAAATCTGCAGTAGGTAATATTACCTTTTCATATGGTGAAACTATGAACTGGAGTGTCAATGATATGCAGATAAAACCAGAAGAAAAAGATATTTTAATATTCCCAGCATGGTTAAAGCATCAAGCATTTCCATTTGTTGAGAATAATCAAACAAGGATTACTGCCGCAGGTAATGTGGCAATAATGAATAAATAGTATTGACATTATGAGAATGATGATTATATATTATATTAGCAGATGCCTAATGGGTCTGCAGAAAATAACTTTGCTTAATAAGGAGGTTTAACCATGAATAGCAATCTATCTATTTTCAATCAATTAAGACCATTCACAATCGGGTTCGATGATGTATTTGACCATTTCGAAAAAATGGCAGATTACTCATTTCAATCTACTTCATACCCACCATACAATATCGTAAAGACAGGTGATTTCACCTATGATATTGAAGTGGCATTAGCAGGGTATGGTAAAGACGATGTGTCCGTGGATTATGCTGATAGTGTATTAACTATTAAGTCAGTTCACGAAGATAAAGACGATAAAGATACCATTCACAAAGGTATATCTAGAAGAAAGTTTACAAAATCATTTACAGTTGCCGATGATGTAGAAGTCAAAGGTGCTGAATTGAAAGACGGTCTTCTAAAAGTATCGTTGGAAAAAATAGTTCCTGAGAGTAAAAAACCAAGAACTATTAAAATTAAGTAACTAAATAAATTACAAGGGGGTAGAGGGAGACTGAAACCCCCTTTAATATAATGGAGAAATCATGGCAGAAAAACCAGTTACAGAGAAACTAGAGAAGATGCAAATCAAAGTTGCAGATGCAGAGCAAAGGCGAACACAATTAGAAGTTGACTTGCAAAACATCAAAAACAAAATCGTAGATTACAATAAAACAATTAAGAAATTAGAGGCAGATGCAAATGCCACTATCGGTGCTATTACCGTTCTTACAGAATTGATACAAGGAGCAACAAGTGGTAATACAAAATCCGATGAAGGTTAAATATATCAAGTTACTCAATGCCGAAGAACTAGTTGCAAAGGTAGTTGAAGAAACTGATACAATTTTAGAAATTAAAGATCCAGCAATCATCATGTTAAGACCTGCTGAAAAGCAAGGTAACATGGCAGTTCAAATGGGACACTATTGTCCTCACACAAAAGAAAATTTAAAACTTAATAAAGCACATATTTTATACATGGCAGAACCACATACAGATTTAGTTAACGGTTATCAGAAAATATTTGGTAGTGGCATAGTTATGCCTAATGTGCAATTAAATGGTTGACAAACCTGATTGTTATGTGTTATATTGTTTTAAATTTAAACGAATAACAATGATTATAAGATTGCGGGATAAACGATTTGAAATTTTACACTAATGTTCAACAATGGGGTAATAATCTATTAGTTAGAGGTGTGGACTCTTCAGGTAGAAGAGTTATGCAACGATACAAAGATTATTCACCTACACTTTTTATATCATCACCTAAACCTTCTAAGTATCAAACTTTAGATGGTAAATATGTTGATGAATTTAAACCTGGTAGTATTAAAGAGAGTAGAGAGTTTTTAGAACGATATAAAGATGTTCCTAATCATGCTATCTATGGTCAAACTCAATTTGTCTATCAATGGATATCTGATAACTTTATAGACGAAAGAGAAATACCTTTCGATACTTCTAAAGTATCAATCATGTCTTTAGACATTGAGACTAGTTCCGAAGAAGGTTTTCCTAATATTGAAACTGCAAACGAGCAAGTTTTATTAATTACAGTTAAAGAAAGTACCTCTAAGATGTTTGTATCCTGGGGTCTCAAACCTTTTGATAACAAATATAAAGATGTTGAGTATAGATTTTTCGAAGATGAAAAAGATATGCTTAGAGACTTTATTAAGTTTCTAAATCAAATAAAACCTGATGTTATTACAGGTTGGAATACAAAGTTTTTTGATATACCTTATATTGTAAATCGAGTTGAAAGATTACTAGGCGAAGAACAAGTCAGATTAATATCACCTTGGAAAATTGTCAAAGGTGGTAAAGTAAATGTCAAAGGTAGAGACCAACAATATTATGATATATTCGGTATGGCATCTCTTGACTATATGGACTTGTATCGAAAGTTTACTTATACAGTTCAAGAAAGTTATGCACTAAATCATATCGCTAATGTAGAACTAGGCGAGAAAAAACTATCTCATGATGAATATGAAAACTTTGCAACATTCTATAAAACAGATTGGCAGAAATTTGTCGAGTATAATATTAGAGATGTAGAACTTGTTTCTATGTTAGAAGACAAACTAGGTCTCATTGATTTATGTCTAACAATGGCATATGACTTTAGAGTGAATTATGAAGATGTATATTCACAAGTTAGATGTTGGGATATGTTAATCTACAATCATCTAAGAAGAAAAAATATTGTTATCCCACCTAAGAAACAAAACTTAAAAGATACTGCCTATGCAGGTGCGTATGTAAAAGATCCTATTGTAGGTCAACATAACTGGGTTATGTCATTTGACTTGAACTCTTTGTATCCTCATTTAATTATGCAGTATAATATTTCACCAGATACGATTGTCGATAATAGACTAGATGTTTCTGTAACTAAGTTGCTCAACAAAGAAGTAGATACATCATCATTAAGTGAACAAAATTTATCTATGGCGGCAAACGGTCAATGTTTTACAAAAGAGAAACAAGGTTTTCTACCTGCAATGATGGAAGAAATCTATGAAGGTAGAACTTATTTCAAAAAGAAAATGATTGAAAAGCAAAAAGAATATGAATTAAGTAAAGATAAAAATCTGATTAAAGATATATCGAGACTTAATAATATTCAAATGGCGAAGAAGATTGCATTGAACTCTGCCTATGGTGCTTTAGGTAATCAGTATTTTAGATACTTTGATGTGAGACAAGCAGAAGGTATTACTTTATCAGGTCAACTTAGCATCAAGTGGATTGAAAAAGCATTAAACAAATATTTTAATGACCTACTTAAAACAAATACAGAATATGTGATTGCCTCTGATACCGATAGTGTCTATATCAATATGGCACCTCTCGTTAAGTCTGTATTCAAAGATGAAACTGATAAGAATAAAATAGTAAGTTTTCTAGACAAAGTAGCATCACAAAAGATAGAACCTTTTATTGAAAATTCTTATCAAGAACTTGCATCTTATGTAAATGCATATCAGCAAAAGATGGTTATGAAAAGAGAAGTTATCGCAGATAAAGGTATCTGGACTGCCAAGAAGAGATATATTTTAAATGTTCATAATTCTGAAGGTGTTCAATATGCAGAACCTAAATTAAAGATTATGGGTCTTGAAGTCGTAAAATCTTCAACCCCTGGGTATGTTAGAACAAAATTAAAAGAGGCAATTAAAGTTATTGTTACACAAGATAATGATGCATTATTTAAATTCATAGAAAATACAAAAGAAGAATTTGACAAACAAGAACCTGAAGATGTTGCTTTTCCTAGGTCAGTAAATGGTATTCAAAAGTACAAAGACAATATGCATATATATTCGAAAGGCACCCCTATGCATGTACGAGGTACTTTGTTATACAATCACCTAGTCAAAAAGCATAGCATTGATGGTAGATATCCTGTTGTCAAAGATGGTGAAAAAATAAAATTCTTACATGTTAAAGTACCTAATCCTATTCAAGAAAACATTATTAGTTTTCTTGTAACTTTGCCTAAAGAGTTTGGGTTACACAAATATGTAGATTATGATTTACAGTTTGAGAAGTCTTTCTTAGAACCTTTAAAGTTTATTGTAGAGAGTATTAACTGGAAAATCGAAAAGACAAATGATTTAACGGCATTCTTTGAATGATGGTAAAAGTTATTTTCTTTGTTGACAAATTAAGCATGTTCAATTATAGTGATAGAAATACGAGGTAGCAATGACAGATTTTTTAAAGAGTATAATAAAAGAAAGCAAAAATGAATTTGCATCTTTAGTAGAAGATGGTATTCAAGCAGGCGATGTAGCGAGTTACATTGATACAGGTTCTTATGTATTCAATGCTCTACTAAGTGGTAGTATGTATGGTGGGTTGCCATCTAACAAGATTACTGCAATAGCAGGTGAGAGTGCAACAGGTAAAACCTTCTTTGCATTAGGTATCTGTAAACACTTCTTAGATAAAGACCAAGATGCAGGTGTCATTTATTTTGAAACAGAGAGTGCATTAACAAAAGATATTATAGAAGAACGAGGTATTGATAGCAAAAGAATGGTTATCATGCCAGTAACTACAGTTCAACAATTTAGAACTGAAGCAATCAGAATTATTGATAAGTATCTAGAACAACCTGAGGCAGATAGAAAACCTATCATGTTTGTATTAGATAGTTTAGGTATGTTATCAACTACAAAAGAAATAGAAGATACTGCATCAGGTTCTGAAACTAGAGATATGACAAGGGCACAACTTGTTAAAGGTACATTTAGAGTATTGACTTTGAAACTAGGTCAAGCAAAAGTACCTATGATTGTAACTAATCATACTTATGACCAGATGGGTTCTATGTTCCCTCAGAAAGTTATGGGTGGTGGGTCAGGTTTACAATATGCCGCATCTACTATTGTCTTCTTATCGAAGAAAAAAGAAAAAGAAGGTACTGAAGTTGTAGGTAATATTATTCATTGCAAATTACAAAAATCAAGAATAACTAAGGAAAATTCTATGGTTGATGTATCACTTAGATATAAAGGTGGTCTCAACAAACATTATGGTCTATTAGAACTTGCTGAACAGGCAGGAGTATTTAAAAAAGTATCAACTCGTTTTGAACTACCTGATGGTTCGAAAAGATATGGTAAAGAAATACTTCATAATCCTGACCAGTTCTTTACTGAAGAAGTAATGCAACAAATAGAAGAATATGCGAAAGAGAAATTTTCCTATGCCGGCGAAATATAAATTTGTAGAAAACGGAAAAGAAATAGCAGTTAGAATACTTGAAGGTCAATTTGATGAAGTTACTCTTCAGTATTTTAGAGTGCAGTTTGGTGATGTCAATGAAGACGGCACTAGACCTATGAGGTTTCAATACAAGATTATAGATAATCCCAGACTTACTCCTATAGAAGAAAAAGAGTTTCTACCTGTAGCAGGTGATATACTTGTCGATTGCATAGAAAAACAATTAGAAAAGAATGAGGTGATATATACAAATGGTACGGATTGAACGAACAATATTAGCAAACTTAATTACAAACGAACCTTTTGTTAGAAAAGCATTACCTTTTATCAACGAAAAATATTTTCATGACAGTTCAGAAAAGATAATATTTCAGGTTATTAATCAACATATCAGAGAATACAATACACTACCTACAAAAGAAGTTACCTCTATTGCTATTCAGAATGTAGAAAATTTAGGCGAACCTGAGTATAAAAAAGCAACTGACATTGTAAATAGTTTAGAAAATAGTAAAGCAGATATTGATTGGTTAGTCGATACTACTGAAAAGTTTTGTCAAGATAAAGCAATCTATAATGCAATCGCAGATAGTATAGAAATAATCGAAGGTAAGAATAAGAAACAAACTACAGGTGCTTTGCCTGAGATACTATCGAATGCTTTATCTGTTACATTTGATCCTAATATAGGTCATGATTACTTCGGTCAATCAGATGACCGTTTTGAGTTTTATCATACTAAAGAAACTAAGATACCTTTTAATCTAAGATATTTTGATACGATTACAAAAGGTGGGTTACCTAATAAAACACTCAATGTTGCCATTGCAGGTACAGGTGTAGGTAAGTCGTTATTCATGTGTCATCTAGCGGCGAACTATTTGATGCAGAATAAAAATGTATTGTATATCACTTTAGAAATGGCAGAAGAAAGAATAGCAGAAAGAATAGATGCTAACTTAATGAACCTAGATGTTCAATCTGTTCAAGAACTACCTAAGTCGATGTTCGATAACAAGATAGAACAAGTTAGAAAAGAGACTACAGGTAAGTTAGTAGTAAAAGAATATCCTACTGCCTCTGCACACAAAGGTCATTTTTCATCTCTATTAAATGAATTAGCATTAAAGAAATCTTTCAAACCTGATGCAATCTTTATTGATTATTTAAATATATGTGCATCACAAAGATTTAAAGCAGGTGCTAATATTAATTCATACACATTAATTAAATCTATTGCTGAAGAACTAAGAGGTCTCGCAGTAGAATATAATTTACCTATTATCTCAGCAACACAAACTACAAGACAAGGTTTTAATAGCACCGATATAGGTTTAGAAGACACTTCAGAATCCTTTGGGTTACCTGCTACAGTTGATTTCATGTTTGCATTGATATCTACTGAAGAGTTAGAATCCCAAAATCAAATAATGGTCAAACAATTAAAAAATCGTTATAACGATCCAACTAAGTTCAAAAGGTTTTTACTAGGAATTGATAGGTCAAGAATGAAAGTTTATGACCTCGAGGAATCTGCACAAGCAGATATTATAAACCCACCTAAAGCACCTACTATGGTTGAAGTTGTAGAGACTAATGCTTTTGACAAACTAAAGGAGAAACGAAGTGAAACGAAATACAAAGACTTCTCAAACTTCAAGGTCTAAGAAACGATTTAAGTATCAATATGACGGCGAAAATAACACTTATCAGATATTCGATACTAAGTTCGAACAAGTCGTAATTCACAAATCCACGAAGAAATACGCAGTTCAGACATCGGCAAGTATGAACAAAAACCCACCTTTTGGTGATTTTGAGATACCTAGATTTCTGAGAATTGACAATACCGACAAAAAATTTTCATAAATACTTATAATAACCCTTGACTATTGCCACTATATGATGTATTATAATAGTAGTATTAAAGAGGATTCTATGTATAAGCATTTAAGACAAGTCAAGCAAGATATAGACCAGAGTTTCGAAGGTTTACTACCTAGAGAAACTATGAGTGTCCATACTATCGCTAGAAAATTAGCGAAGAGAATGGGTGCGAAACATGGTATGCGTTTTGTTAGTGTCAACGAACCTATAGGTAAGCGACATGCAGATGGCGAGTTATTTTGTGGTGGTTCATTCTATCCTTGGTATGCAGATGAAAATGATTGGTATGATAGTGAAGTTTGTTTAAATTATAAAACTAAAGATATAAATTTAGGTAGATGGTGGGTGTATAAAACTTTTCATCAACAAATGACTGCCGCTATATTACATGAATTAAATCATAGACAACAGTATTTAAGTAGAGGTAAAAAAGAAAGAAAAAATGAAATCTTTAAATCCTCTCATAGAAAAAAGAAAGTTGCAATAGAAGAAAATTATTATGGGTCACTTGATGAGATACAATCTTATGCAATAGATGTTGCCCTAGAGTGTCATTACAATGATGTTACACCAAGACAAGTGTGGAAACATATAGATGGTCGTATAAGTAGACCTAAATATACTACACTACATATATACAAGAACATGTTTAAAGATAAGGATCATCCTGTAATGAAAAAATTAAAGTATTATTCTTACATGGCATATAATCAGATATTAAAACCATGCTAAGATTTTCAGATTACGAACAATTAGACGAAGCATCTAAAAATCTTCACTTAACTCATATTGAGGAAACAATAATTACTGAAGGTTCTGAAGGTGCAAACAATGCCTTAGGTTTTCTAAAAGGTGTTCGTGATATGTTATCAGGTTCAACTAGAAGTTCGGTTAACATCACAACAAAGTGGGATGGTGCACCTGCAATCTTTTGTGGCATAGATCCTGCAGATAAGAAATTTTTTGTAGCAACTAAATCAGTATTCAATAAAAGTCCTAAGTTAAATAAAACAACTGCCGATATTCGTAAAAATCATACGGGTGGATTAGTATCTAAATTAGAGGTATGCCTAAAAGAACTACCTAAATTAGGCATCAAAGGTGTCTTACAGGGTGACTTGATGTTCACAAAAGGTGATTTAAAAACTTCTAATATTGAAGGTGTAGACCATTATACATTTCAACCGAACACGATAGTTTACGCAGTACCTAAAGATGACCCTTTCGGCAAGTTTATAAACAAGGTAAAACTAGGCATTATATTTCATACAGAATATAAAGGTGCTAAATTAGAGGATATGAAGGCATCATTTAATATAAATATAAAGAAGTTGCGTAAAAGCAATTCTATATGGTTCGATGATGCATCATATAAAGATGTATCAGGCATGATTACTTTGACTAAAGATGAGACAGATAAACTTGATAAAATGATTGATAATGTGGAAAGTCAAGTTGGTAAGTTGTCTTCATTCTTAGATAAAATGTCAGAGGAATTTGACGAAAAAAATAGATTTGCGATACCTACGAACTTCAAAGTTCATTTGAACTCTTACTTTAAGGGAACAGGTGAACTTAAAGATGCATCTAAAACTATAGATGACTTTGTTACATATTGGGAAGACAAGATGGACAAAGAAGTAGATAGTAAAAAAACAGATGCCGCTAAAGATAAGTACCGTGCAATGAAAGAAGACGGACTTAAAAAAATTGAAAGCACAAAGACTAAACTTGTGCAAACAGTTGATATGTATATTAATATAATGGATGCAAAAGACTTATTAGTGAAGAAATTGTCTAAAGTGAAGAGCATAGGGACATTTCTGCAGACAAATGATGGATTAAAGACTACGGCACCAGAGGGTTTCGTAGCAGTAGATAGAGTTAAAGGTAATGCAGTTAAGTTGGTCAATCGACTTGAATTTAGTAGAGCAAACTTTACTGCAACTAAAAATTGGGTGAACGGTTAAATGACTATAAAATTCACAGACCTTTCTAAAAGGTTATCAGAGCAAAAAAGCGACACAGTTGTTTTTGCATTCGGTAGGTTCAATCCTCCTACCATAGGACACGAAAAACTTTTCAAAAAAGTTGAAAGTGAAGGAAAGAGAGCAAAAGACCATTTTGTCTATGCATCTCATTCTGAAGATAACAAAAAAAATCCACTTAATCCACGATTAAAGCAGAGAATACTGAAAAAGGCATTCCCACGAAACAATGTGGTTATCTCCTCGAAACAAATGCCTACTGCTCTTCACATTGCATCCGCATTGTATGAAAAAGGTTATAAAAACCTAGTGATGGTTGCAGGTAGTGATAGAGTACAAGAATTTAAAAAATTACTAGACAGATACAACAACGAAAAATCAAGACATGGTTTTTACAACTATGAAACTATTAATGTTGTATCATCAGGTGAAAGAGATGCCGATGCTGAAGATGTATCAGGTGCATCAGGAACTAAAATGAGAATGTATGCCGCTAAAGGCGACTACGAAAGTTTTAAAAAATATTCACCTAGCAAATTATCAGATAGAGAAGTCAAACAAACTTTTGATGCAGTAAGAAAAGCATTACCTAATTTACAAGCAACAATGAACTTTCCTGTTATTAGTGTAAGAGAGCAATATCTCTTAGGCGAAGTATTTAATGTAGGAGATATTATTGTTGATTTAAACGAAGAACAAGAATACGAAATCGTAGAGCAAGGTCCTAATTTTGTTTATGTTAAAGACGAAGAAGGTACAGTATATACAAAATGGTTAACTGATATATCGGAGAAGAAAAAAGATGACAAAAAAGACCGAACTGAAATACCCCAAGATAGAGATATCAAAGATAAGAAAGGTACCCAACCTGCGAAATATTACAAAGGAATGTCCAAGTCAACAAAAGATGCCAGACATGCATTCTTTAAGAAACAAGATAAATCACCAGATAGCGACCCCTCAACTTACAAACCAGCACCTGGCGATGCTACAGGAAAAACAAAACCTTCAAAGCACACTAAGAAATTTAAACAAATGTTCGGCGATGAAAGTATACCAGAAAAATCAAATCCTAGGATACCTAGAAAACCAGGTCAACCAGCAAACAGTAAAAAACACTCAGACTTATACACCGATGAAAATCCTAAAGGAACTATTCAAGGTCTCGGTTTCAAAGATGTCGAAACTGCAAAAGCAAGTGTAAACAAAATAGAAAAATCTGGTAAGACACATGCTCATAAAATTCAAGCGGCAATCGCCATGGAACAAAGAGCAAAAGTCATGGGTAAAAAAGCAGAGGCGGCAGTATATAGAGAATATATTGAGAAGATGAAAAAGAAAACCAAAGAGATGCAAAAAGAAAGTCTTTGGGATAATATTCGTAAAAAGAGAGAAAGAATTAAAAGAGGTTCAGGCGAGAAGATGAGAAAAGTTGGTGACAAAGGTGCACCAACACCAGCACAAATGCAAAGAGCAAAAGCGGCGAGTGAAGATACAGATGAAGATTTAGATAAGTTTATAAAAGACTTAGAAGATAATACACCTAACGAAAAACAATTCGATGAGAAAGCACCTAATACTGCAGATGCTATGAAGAGATATAAATCAGGCAAAGCAGGATTTACAGATATCGCACACTTAAAAGCAAAAGGTTTAATTAAAAGAGCAGACGGCACTAAAAAGAAATCACCTAAGTATGAAGAAGTTGAACTTGATGAAAGAAGTTTAACGCCTGACGAAAAGAAAAAATTAAGAAAATATGAAAAAGATGTGCCTATGAAAGATTTCATAGACAGATATGGTAAAGACGAAGGTCCTTCAATCTATTATGCTACAATTACTAAAATGGCAAAAGGTGAAGAAGTTGACTTAGAAGAACTACCTAAAGGCACATATTTAAGAAAAGATCCTAAATTACCTAATCTTAAAATACAAGTTAAGAGAAGAAGAGGTAAGATTATCAAAAGTAATTTTGCAGAATTTGTTGAGAGTTATGAGATAGGTAAAGATTACGCAAAACATACTGCAGATATGACACCTGGTCAAAATTACAAAGAGATTATGGGTGAGAAGAAATCTAAAGTAAAATTGAAAGTAGCAAACATAGACGATTTGTATGAAGATGAATACGATGATAATCCTGCAGACGATCCACCATCAATAGATTCCTACGATGAACCTATACCTTATGGTGAACCTATCGAAGTACCTGATACTAAAGACTTAGAAAAAGAATTATTTAAGCAAGTAGATAAGATAGATGACTTAGAAGACATTGCATATCTTTATCAAGAAGATGATGATGCAGAGTTTGTTGATGAAAAAGATTTTCTAGCGGCGGCACTAACACCTTCTCAAAGGTTTAAGAGAGCGGCGATTATGAAAAGACTAGCAAAGAAAATTGCTAGACGAAGAGCATTAGCATTAAAAAGACCATCTTCAAATGAAAAGTTAAAACAGAAATCAAGAAAACATGCTATTAACTTATTGCGTAAAAAGTTTGCTAGAGGCAAACCTTATAACGAATTAGGTTTTGCACAAAGGGCGAGAATAGATGATATCATTCGAAAAAAATCAGCAGTAGTTGGTAAGATTGCAGTTAGACTACTTCCTAAAATTAAAAAGATGGAAATGGAAAGAATTGCATCGAACAGAAAATCACAAGCAAAAAATGAAGAAGTTCAGTTCGAACAGATAAATCTTAAATCATTCTTAGGTGAGGCATTCGACCAAGGTATCAATGCACCTGACCAAGATAGCGAAGATTTAAATAAACTTGTTACCTTCTTGCAAAGTATAAGAGGTGATGAGTTAGTAATGGTTGCAAACGAAAAAGGTAAAGTAAAAATACGAAGATCCTTTGAAGGTGATAAAGAAAAGATAGATGACTTTATTGAAAAAGAAGGATTAAAGATTAATTTTGACACTAAAAAATTTGGTGATGGTTCAGTAGGAACTGGTGGTGTTAAAATAAATGAAAGCACACAAGAATTAATGGTTGCATCACTTGTATTGTTAAAATATAAAGGTGGTAATTTAGATAGTGAAGAAGCATTGAAGTTAATTGATGATGCTAAAACAAAATTCAATGATGTTGAAGGTGCTAGTGCAAGACCTGAATTATTAGCACAATATGATAGAAACTTTAATGATTTAGCAACTGCAATATCCTCATCTAATGCAATATTAAAAGTAGCACCTAATCCATCTAAAGTATATTGGACTGGAAAAGGTTGGCACAAAGACATTGCTAAATTTAATCCTAAGATTGGCAATATCAAAGATTACAACTCTTCAGATATTGTTGTTAAATCAGGTAATAAATTCTATGGTTTTTCTTTAAAGAAAAAGAAACAAACAAAAGATATTGATCCTACATTAATCAATAAACCTATCACAGGCGAGAAGTCTATGTTGAAAGATATTGTAGGTGATGCAGATATGACTAAGATTGAAAGAGCAAAAGATATGTTCTTCAACTTTGGTATCGAAACTTATTTCAAGAGAAAGAAAAATTTAAAGAGAGGTGACATATCTAAAATGTCATCTAAAGAAAGAGATGCATTAATTAGAGAAATACCTACTAGAGTTTGGGGTACAATGTTAAAGAACCCTAGAAACATATTCTATAGAAGAGTAGAACAAGTTATTAAATCACATGATAAAGATTTTGTCGAGAAGTTTTTAAATCTTGTGTTTAGAACTGACTTAGGTCCTACACTAGAAGGTGGTGAGTTTGACTTTTATCTACTAACAGGTATCGGTCAAATGAAAGGCGATACAGTTCAAGTTGAAAATGCAGAGACAAAAGACTTAAAAGGTATCGTAGAAGGATTACAACAATTATATAAAACAAACTTGTCTATAGATAAGACTAAAGGCAAGATACAAGCATATGAACAAAAAGCAAGTGCGGCGAAGTTGTTCTTGACTATATCAAGCGAAGGCACACCTATTCTTGATATTGAGATTAGATACAAAGGTAGTTATACTGCTAATCCTCAGTTTCAAGCAACTGCAACTGCAGACTTGAAAAAGATATTCAAAAGCATGAATAAAGAAAGTGTTGAATTAGATGAAGATGGTTGTCCTATAGATTTATTTGACCATGTAATTACTGAAGCAGAATATCAAGGTAAAAAAGTAAAACTAAATGATCCTATTAGAACTTCAGAGAATCCTAATAAAAAATTTAAAGTTTATGTAAAAGATGGTGATAAAATTAAAGTAGTAAGATTTGGTGATCCGAATATGAGCATCAAACGAGATGATCCTGAAAGAAGAAAGAATTTCAGAGCAAGACATAATTGTGATAACCCAGGTCCTAAAACAAAAGCAAGATACTGGTCATGTTTTCAATGGAGAGCAAAGTCACCTGTAAACAATGAAAATGAACCTGAGATAGGTAGAAGACTTACTTTCAAAGAAAGTCTGAAAGATAAATAATCTAACAGAGGAACAAATGAGTAGATATAAACAAACATTAACTGAAAGTTATCTTAAAGTAGGCGGTCATAAAAAAGAACAAGAGGTTGCTGAACTTCAAGAAAAAATCGCAGGTTTAGTAAAAAAAGCAGAGAAGACTGGCATACCTTATGGCATTCTAAAGAAAGTTTATGATAGAGGTATGGCGGCATGGAAAGGTGGTCATCGACCAGGTGCAACTCAACATCAATGGGCATTCGCTAGAGTAAATAGTTTCGCAACAAAATCACCTGGAACATGGGGCAAAGCAGACAAAGATTTAGCAGATAAAGTTAGAGCAAGAAAAGAAAGTGTTAATGAAGAAGATGGTAGTAGAATGGCAAAATCGCAAATGTTTAAAGCGATGGACTATTCGAAAAAAATTCATGACATGATAGGAGATGATGAAGAGTTAGAAGATTGGGTAGAAAGCAAATTAACAAAAGCAAGTGATTATCTATCTTCAGTTTATCACTACTTAGAATATGAGAAACAAAATCCAGAAAAAGAAGAAGGAGATGCGTAATGAAGTGGGGACCGTTAAAAGACATACCTGCAGACTTAATCGAAAAATCTAGAGATGCGATGAAGTTCGAAGACAATAAGTATCAAGCATTTTTTCAAAAAGCAATGAAAAAGTTTGGTCATAAAAGTGTCGGCGAAATGTCACCAGCAGAGAAGAAAAAATTTTTTGATTATGTTGATGCAAACTACAAAGCAGAAAAAGAAACTGATTAATCTTTTTTTAGGTTAAAGAACAGATGGCGAATTTTAAATTTGATGATGTAGAAAAGTTGGAAACACTCTGGTTTGACTTTATCAGAAAAACCAAAGCACTAGGTTTAGATTTCAAAGATACACATATAGAAATTAGACTGGCACCTAAGGGTGTGAGTAAGAATAGCATCACTAACACTATTGATTGTGTTCTTGACAATACTGAGAAAAATACTGCTATGAAAGTAAGTCATAGTTTGAGAAAAGAAGATTTTGAACCTAAAGAGAAAGAGAATAAAAAAGACAATGAATAAAAGTTTCCTACAATATATGAGTGAAGATGTCGAAGATTACGGAACAATCTATCTAGACATGGACGGTGTACTAGCAGATTTTATAGGTGGATTAGAAAATGCATTTGGTACTGAAGGTGCTGAAGATTTTCTAGGTACTTCAGGTTCAAGTACGAAATGGGATAGTCTTAGAAAAGTTAGAGGTTTCTGGAAAGACTTACCTATCATGCCAGGATCAAGAGAACTTTATAAGTTTGTAAGTAAGTACCCACACGAAACACTAACCGCATATCCTAAAAGAATGCCAGAAGCAAAAGATGGTAAAACAAAATTCATGAGAACTAAGTTCAAATTTAAAGGTAAGATGAATTTAGTCATGAGGGCAGACAAACAAAAATATGCTAAGAATAAAGAAGGTAAACCTAATATTCTGATTGATGATTATATTAAGAATATAAGACAGTTTGAGAGTGCTGGTGGTGTAGGAATACATCATACAAACGCATCTAAAACTATAAATACTTTAAAGAAACTTGGTTTCAAGTAACTATTAATAGGAGGACCTAATGAGTTCATGGGGAGCAACGGATTCAGACGAATCCAAACCTAAGTATATTATTGATAGCGAGAAAAAAGAAGTTTATGCTGATGCCAAAGGTTGGGTGAGACAAGCAGGAACAAAAGCATCTGGAAACGATAATCCTAATGCAACTCCTGAAGTCTTAGTAGCGATTGGTTCACTAGCAACTAAACTTGGTCAAGCAACGATTGATGCAGTAAGATTTACATCAACATCTGTATCAGGAGCAGGCGGATCTGTAGTAAGAGTAGAAGTTGACTTCAACGAGCAAGTAACTGTATCATCACAACCTTGTCTAATGGTTGTAACAAACAGTCAAGCAGGCGGCGGTGGAGCGGCGAACTTAACATTAACTATGGACGGTACTTTACCTGTAACTAACGACACATTAACATTTTCTGCAACTGCCTCAAATGCGGCAGTAAATCAAAATGATGTATTGTCTATCGGCGCACAAACCATTGATAAAAATGGTGGTACAGTAGTCGATACAGTAGGTGGTGGAAATGCTGAAATGACAGTATCCTCTGCAGTATCATCTGCGGCAGATACATTAACTGTCGGTGCTTAATCGCTATGTGTAAGAATTGCGAACATGCCTGCCATTGTTCAAATGGTGGGTCATGTTCATCTTGCGAATGCAAAAATTGTGAGTGTTCGTAATAGTCATATAAATAATTAAAACTAGAGTTGGTCCTGTTTGACATAAAGTCAGGACAACTTTGTAATGCATAATAGGAGATACTTATGGCAGACCAAAAAATATCAGAGTTAACCGCCGCAACAAGTGGCGCAAGTGCTGACCTTTTACATGTAGTTCAAGGTGGTACAAACAAAAAATTAACAGTAGCAAACCTTTTCGCAGGGATTGATACAAATGTTAAACTAGATGGATTTCTAGCATTAGAAGGAACCGCACAAGCAATTACTGCCGCTGGTTCTACACAAGCAATCAACACAACTTCATCAATATGTGAAATTACTTCAAATAGTGCAACTACTGGAGGTAATTCACTTACACTTGCTAACGGTGTGCAAGGTCAAATCAAAATTATTACTATGGTAGCAGATAGTGGTGATGTAGAAGTAAGACCTGCCAACTTTGCAAACGGTACAGGTATTACATTCGGTGATGTTGGAGATACAGTAACACTAATCTATTTAACTAGTAAATGGGTTGCAATGTCAAATGTTGGATGCACAATCGCATAATATTAGAAAGGGAGAATAAAAATGAAAACATTTAAACAACACCTTTCTGAAGATAATGTAGCAACTCTAAAGAAAATTGTTAGCAACAAACAAAACATGCCGTTGAAAATGAAAGACGGTTCTATGAAAGTAGATTTGTTTACCGCTAGTGCTTTTGTTAAAGGTATGGAAAAAATCAATCCTACTAACAAGAAAAAAGTTATGGATATGATTAACAATGGTACAAAAGCACAATTCTTACAACTGCAAAATGTCTTTATGAAAGCAGACGATGAAGATCCAGCAGATGATGATAGTCAAAAACTTCAAGCACAGGATCAAGAAAAACTTGATGAGTATATTGATACTGTTCTAGAGTTAGACGAAGAAAATTTTGACGAATACTATGATAGTTTAACTGAAGAGCAACAAGAAGAACTAAATGAAATCATAGGTAAAGTTGCAAGAGGTATAGGTAAGGTTGCAATGGCACCTATTACTTTACCTTATAAAGCAGGTAAGGCGGCAGTTAAAGGTGTCGCTAAAGCAGTTACTTCTAAACCAGCGAAAGCAGTAGGTACTGCGGCAGTTAAAGGTGCAGGAGCGGCGGCAAAAGGTGCAGTTGCAGGTGTCAAGAAAGTTGCTAATAGACTTTCTACTGCAGGTAGGGCAGATGCGGCAGCGGCGAAACTGAAGAAGATGCAACAGAAAAAAGCAGACAGAGACAGACTTGCAAAAAATAAAGAAGCAATCGCTAAACAAAAAGCGGCGGAGAGAGAACAAAAAGCAAGAGCAAGAGATGCCGAACAGAAAAAGGCAGAGCAAGAGAGAGAAAGAGCAAGACAAGAAAGAGAAAGAAACGCAAAAGCAAATGAAGAAGTCGAACTTGAAGAAGGTAAGATGAAAGAACTTCATGGTTATATTTCTCAAGGAAAGTCTGCAGAAGAAATCGCTAAGTTGATGAAACTTGATGTGAAAACAATCAAGGCGTTAATGAACTCAAAGGAAAGTAACATGAAAAACGAAAGCATTTATGATGCCTCTTTGAAAGTCTTACTTGGTGAAGATGGGTACTCTCAAAATCCTGCGATGGACGGAACAGATAGTGCGTTACATGACATATCGAAAGATGATGTTGTAAAACAACTTAATGCATTTGTTCAATCTATTGCAATGAGAGAATATGTAAACCCTAAAGGTGCTTTACTTCAATTACAAGGCAAGTTAGCAACAATCGGACTATCATTCGATGTTCCTGAAATGCCAGGTGAGAAAGGTAAAGTTGTCGCTGAACTTACTCAGTATGGTGGCAGATATGGTAAAGATACTGATACCAACTATGATGAAGTAATCAATGATGACGGTATCGCACACAGAGGTATTGAAAGAAAACTAGAAATTGAATACGAAACTGTTAGACACGGTTGCACAAAAGTTTATGCAAAAATAGTTTAATAATCTAACATACATATTATGAGATGACTGATATTGAACTAACACATAAAAACTTTTTAGTCTATGCAATGAAGGCATATAACAATCCTCATTGCATGGACACAAATGAGTTTTCTGAAGATATTAAAAGAATTAAGTATGTAAAAAGATTGTTTCGTAAATATAGCGAGACAAAAGTTTTGAGAACGAGACTAATACTTAATCACTTAATGATACTTTACAATGTGTTTGGTGCACAGGCAGTCAAAGAGATGTTGTTTTTAAAAGTAGAACCGAGTATGTACTCAACTTTAAAAACATTTTTAGTATTTTTAAATTATATGAAAGATAGTGAATATATTGATGTGCCGTTAGACCAAAACATAGTAAAGGAATTAAGAGAAGTATAATGACTAGATTAGTAGATAACTTAATCACATTGAGAATACTAAGACTATTCACAATGAAGTATAAAGATACTAACGCATATAAGTTAGGTCTTATCAATGAAAAAGGTCAACAACTAGTGCCGATGAAAAACTTCACTAGACCTGACCAGTATAATTCCTACACACTTTTACACAGACTAGTATTCAGACTTAGAGGTCTGTTAGAAAAAGTACCTTTCGTAAAAAATAGACTAGCAAATTATGCCGCCGCTTTACTTTTGGTTAGAGAAAAAATTGTAAGTGAAGAAGAGTTTCATGAAAGCGATGATGTACTGCTAGAAAAACTAGAACAATATAAAAAGAGACCTGGTATGTATCTTGCAGAAAAGGCAGTCAAAAGACACCTTGATGATGATGCACCAGCAAATGCTACAGGTCCTGCAGTAGCAGGTACTTCAGGTAGTGGCACAGTAGTTGTACCACCATCTGCAGTTAAGGCATATAAAAAGAAAAATAGAAAAAAAGGTTTGTTTAGAGTTTCACCTGAAACATTTGATAAGTTTAGTAAAGGTAAAAGAAAGTTTGAAAGATGGTCAAACTATCTAAACTTAGAGAATGAAGCAGAAAGAAAGATATACGATTTTGCTAGAAGACATCCTGATGCAATGATTGTATTACAAGACACCGTAACAGACAGACAAAAAGGCATTCGTTTTAATTCATACGGTGGCGGTAACTGGAAAAACATAAGCAGAAAACCATCATTAAAAGAATTTATAGAGAGTGAATAATGTTTATATTAGGTAAAGTTAAACTGCTAATTACAGTAGTCTTAATGCTAGGACTAGCAGGTGGGGTAGCATATGTCTATAAATTAAGAGGTGACAATGCTATACTTAAATCAAATCAAGTAAAATTAGAGAGTGCAATAGAAGACCAAAAAGAAGTTATTGCATCTCAAAAAGCAGACTATGAGAAGATTATATCTATCAACGATGAATTAAACAAAAAAATTAACACGATAAATCAAAGTAAAAAAGAATTAGAAAAGAAACTAGCAAAGCATGATTTAAATTATCTGGCAACTGAGAAACCTAAGTTAATCGAAAGAATAATTAATAAAGGTTCAGATAAAATTATGAATGAAATGAATGAGGCAACTAAATGAAAAATGTAATTAAACTTTGTATCTTATTCTTGTTTGTTATGTTAATCATATTACTAACAAGTTGCTCTTTCATGCCTAGAGAAAAGCAGATAGAAGTAGTTACAAAACAGATAGAAAAACCTAAACTCAATATAGAACAAGTTGAACCTTTAGATTTAAAACCTGTTAAGTGGATTGTAGTTACAAAAGAAAATTCTGAACAGATATTTACTAACTTAGAAAATGAAGGTAAGTCTATTGCCTTGTTCGCATTAGATACAGATACCTATGAAGTGCTATCGTTAAACATGGAAGAATTAAAAAGATACATACTAACTCAAAAAGAAGTTTTGATTAAGTATAAAGAATATTACGAACCTAAAGATAAAGAGGATAAAGATGAAGAGTAAATGGAACGACCTTCTATATGGTAAATTCAAAAGACCTAAGAAATGGATGCTAGAAAAAGATTTATCATTTTCTAGTGATTTAACAAAAGAAGATATTAAAAAGTTTAAAGATGCTAAAGTAGATGTTAAAATAACTGCTACAGGTAAGATTACAGTACCAGAAGGTTACATTACAGACTTAGCAAGTGTACCGAGAGCATGTTGGGCATTCATTGCACCATTCGATGTGGCAAGACCAGCAGTAATACACGATATCTTATACGAAAGAATTAATGCTAGAAGACCTTTCTTGACAAAAAAAGAATTTGCAGAAATGAGAAAACTAGCAGACAATGTATTTTTACAAGGCATGAGTGCTACAGAACCTTTAGTAGCATCTTGGAAGAAATATAGTGCCTATTACGCAGTAAGATTATTTGGTCGATTTGCGATTAAATCTTCAGCACCAAGGACTTGGTAGATGTGGTTCTTTTTAATTAAATCTATACTGGGTGCAATCGTAGGTCAATCTACTAATGCGTGGTTTAAAAAAACGAAACTTGGAATATGGTTTTATCAAAAGGTAGACCGTTGTTATAACTGGGCGGCAGAGAGATACGATATAAAAGTTTTGACTACCGAAGAGAAGTTGATTAAGAAATTTCCTAAACTAATGGAGAGAATAAATAACTTAGAGAACGAGGTATCAAAACTAAATGGCGGAAGAAAATAATCATCAAAACGGCAACTTGCGTACAGAGATTGCTTTAGTTAAAAAAGACATAGACACATTAACATCTGTTACTAGTAAATTAGATACGGCAATAGATAAGTTAAGTGAAGTTATTACTTCGGTCAATCGAATGATTGCCATACAAGAAGAGAAACTAAGTAATACAGATAAATCACTTGATGACAATATCGAAGTTATACATAATCGAATAGAGAAAACTAGAGCAGAGGTTAATATGGAAGTAGAAAAGTCTCACCGAGTTATAATGGACGAGATTAAGAAGTTAAGAGAAGACCAAACATTACATCATCAATTAGTATCAGAGAGACTTGGCAAACTAGAGCAATGGAGATGGTTAATGGTAGGTGGGGCAATAGTTTTAGGATACCTAGTTTCAACTATACCATGGGATAATATTTTTTAATTTTTCCCTTGACAAACAAATAAGTTTCAAGTATATTATGTTCTATGTCATTATCAACAGACCTTACATACATCAATCAAATATCGCATAAACTTCTTCTATTCAAGAAGAAGAAAGATTATCTGTATAATTTCAGATGTCCTGTATGTGGCGATAGTAAAAAGAAGAAGACTAAAACAAGAGGGTATCTATATCGAGCAAAAGATATGATGCTCTATCGTTGCCACAACTGTGGTCTATCTACAACTTTCGGTAAACTTCTAGAAAAATTAGATAGCGACATGTATAAACGATACATTTTAGAAAGATATTCTAACGGTGAACAACGCCATACGATGCATGATGATATAGAGTATCAATCAGTCGTAATTAAACAGAAACACCTCCTACAGACCCTTAAAACCGTCTCCAGACTATCTTTTGAGCATCCTGTAAGAGATTATCTAAAACGCAGAATGATACCTGAAGATAAGTGGAATGAACTATATCTTGTGAATAATTTTATGACATTTGTTAACGGCATTATACCTAATAAGTTTCCTAATGTCAAGTCAGACCATCCTAGATTGCTAATACCTTTCTATGATGAGAAAGGCAAACTCTTTGGTTTTCAAGGTAGAGCATTCGGTAAAGAGACACCTAAGTACATTACTATCATGTTAGATAACATGCCGAAGTTATACAACCTAGACAAAGTAAATTTATCGGAAAAAGTGTATGTAACAGAGGGTCCTATTGATGCAATGTTTATAGATAATTCTATTGCAATGGCAGGTGCAGACTTACCTGTAGAGTATAGAAAGTATGATGTAACATATGTGTTTGATAATGAACCTCGCAATCCTGAAATAATCAAGAGAATGAAAAAGGTAATAGAGCAAGGTGCATCAATTTGTATCTGGCAGGACTCTATTGTTGAAAAAGATATTAATGATATGATAGTTGCAGGTTATACACAAGGTGAGATTAAGGATATTATAAGTAACAACACTTACTCTAATCTCGGAGCAATGAACAAGTTAAATGAGTGGAAAAAATGCGTATAGATGTAATAGATAATTTTATAATGCCCGATGAGGTAATAAAATACCAGAGAAAAGTAGCAGAGTTAACATGGAATGCATTTGAAAGAGATATCTTTCAACAAAATAATGTCTTGTCAGGAATGATTGCAGATTTAAATCCTGACTGGCGAGAAGAGTTTGATGATAAAATCCTAACAAAAGCACAAGAGTTAACGAATGTAGATTTATGGGTGGGTCGTGCATATTTGAATGCATGGAAGGCAAATGAAATTTGTTTACCTCATAGAGATTACAATCATACAACCTGTTTGATTTATATGAACATTGATGTGGGTATACAACATGCAGGTGAAACAATATTTTTTGATGATAATTATGATGCAGTAGGAGTAGTATCACCTAAACCTGGTCGTGCAGTATTCTTTGATGGATTCAAATTGCATAGAGCAGGATCGGTAAATAGTCTTTATATGAAAGATTATAGATTTACACTTGCTTATAAGTTGCATCATGAAGATGATGATAAAAAAACAACAGAAATGGTAAATGAAAAGAAAGAAACAGGTCAAATATGAGAGATGGTGGATTAAAACATAGAGATTATTCAGTCGAGGAATACCTAGGATCAAGTGAGGTAGAACCAGAGATTGTTGTATTAGATAATGTTATTACACAAACAGATGTTGATGAGTATCAAAATATTATAAATTTTAAAGAGCATGAAATAGAAGACTTAGCAGAGAGATGTTTAGAGCAAATTACATCTAATCATCTTGAATTAAAACAATATGCAGGTCATCCTATTTTTGATGTCAAAGTTATTCAGTATAAACATGATGAGTATCCTGTTCCTTTGCATGGAACAGATGATGATATTGTTGTTATGTGTAACTTTACAAAAGGTTGGAAGCATCATTGGGGAGGTGAAGTTATTTTTTATGAGAATAGTGAACCTTCAGAGGTAGTTACAAGTTTTCCAGGTAGAGTAATTGCAGTAAGCAATGCCTGTGCATGGAAAGTTACACAACCTAATATAAAGGCAGAACAAAATTTATTATATCTAACATTTAAAGTCAAAAAGCAATAGAGGGAAAAATGAACAAAGAAGCAATTTCTGTAGTAAAGTCGGACGGTTCAAACGAACCATTAGATATCACGAAAATTCAAAAAATGACACAACAAGCATGTGAAGACCTTTCAGGTGTTTCATCATCACAAGTAGAGATGAATACAGGAATACAATTCTTTGATGGTATTAATACAAAAGATATACAAAAGATTTTAGTTAAATCTGCCTCAGATTTAATTTCACTAGAAAATCCTAATTACGAATATGTTGCCGCAAGACTATTATTGTATGGATTGAGAAAGCAAGTATTCGGTCGTTTCGAATATCCTAGACTAAAAGATTTAGTTAAAGAGAATATCGAAAGAGGTGTTTACAATAAAGATTTAATTTCATATTATGATGATGCTGAATGGAATAAACTAGAAAAGTTTATTGACCACGATAGAGATTATTTGTTTACCTATGCAGGTCTTCAGCAAGTAGTTGACAAATATTTAATACAGGATAGAAGTTCAGGTGAGATATATGAAACCCCTCAGTTCATGTATCTACTTGTAGCGGCGACTTTGTTCGCACAATATCCAAAAGAAAGTAGGTTATCATATGTTAAAAAATATTACAATGCGATATCTAGATTTAAAATTAATATACCAACTCCTGTTCTCGCCGGTGTTCGTACTCCTATTCGTCAGTTTGCATCTTGCGTCTTGGTTGATGTGGACGATACTTTGGATAGTATTTTTAATTCTGATAGTGCTATTGGTTATTATGTCTCAATGCGTGCCGGCATCGGAATCAATTCAGGAAGGGTTAGAGGAATCAACTCAAAAATCAGAGGCGGTGAAGTTCAGCATACGGGTGTCATCCCTTTCCTTAAAAAATTTGAGGCAACAGTTAGATGTTGTACTCAAAATGGTGTCCGAGGTGGTAGTGCAACCACTCACTTCCCTATATGGCACAAAGAAATAGAAGACATCATTGTACTAAAAAACAATAAAGGTAGTGAAGATAATAGAGTTAGAAAACTAGATTATTCTATTCAGTTATCTAAACTATTCTATGAAAGATTTCTAAAGAACGAAGACATTAGTTTATTCTCACCTCACGATGTACCAGGTCTATATGATGCATTCGGCACAGATGAGTTTGATGAACTATATGAAAAGTATGAGAGAGCATATTCAGTACCTAAGAAAAAAGTAAATTGTCGAACTTTGATATTAGAACTCTTAAAAGAAAGAGCGGAAACAGGTCGTATTTACATTATGAATATTGACCATGCAAATAGTCATAGTTCTTTCAAAGATAAAATTAATATGTCAAACTTATGTCAAGAAATCACACTACCTACTAAACCTATTCAAAGTCTGAATGATACCCAAGGTGAAATTGCATTGTGTATTTTATCAGCAATCAATGTAGGTATCTTGAAAGACTTAGATGATTTAGAAGAACTATGCGACATATCTGTAAGAGCATTAGACGAGATTATAGATTATCAAGAGTATCCTGTCAAAGCGGCAGAGATATCTACAAAAGCAAGAAGAAGTTTAGGTATCGGTTACATAGGTCTTGCACACTATCTTGCAAAACATAAAGTTAAGTATAGTGATAAAGAAGCATGGAAACTTGTAGATGAATTATCAGAGGCATTTCAGTATTATCTATTGAAAGCATCTACTAATCTTGCAAAAGAAAAGGGCAAGTGTTCATACTTTGATAAGACTAAATATAGCGATGGAAAATTACCGATTGATACATACAAGAAAGATGTAGATGATATCGTAAAGAGGAAACTAAGTTATGACTGGGATGGCATTCGCAAGAGCATTAGAACACATGGGTTACGCAACTCAACCTTATCGGCACAGATGCCATCAGAGAGTTCGTCTGTGGTCTCAGGTGAAACAAATGGTATTGAACCTCCTCGTGATTACCTTTCTGTTAAGAAAAGTAAAAAAGGTACACTTAAACAAATAGTACCTCAGTATTCTACTCTTAAAAATAATTATACTTTGCTATGGGATATGCCTAATAACGATGGTTATATTAAGATAGTTGCAGTAATGCAAAAGTATTTTGACCAAGGCATATCAGGTAACTGGTCATACAATCCAGCAAACTATGATAATAATGAAGTGCCTGTATCAGTTATGGCACAAGACTTGTTGACTACCTATAAGTATGGTTGGAAAACATCTTACTATCAAAATACAAATGATGGTAAAACAGATGATGAACCTAAACATTCTATAGGTTGGCATGATGAAACAAAACCCCAAGTAGAGCAAGACGAAGACGATTGCGATGCTTGTAAGATATAAAAGGATAAACAATGGCATTTTTATGTAGTAACTTACCTCATGTAGATGTTTTTGTAAAAAAAGAATATCTGTATGACTTAGAAAAAGGTCATGGTGAATTAGAACCAGGACTATGGATTTCAGTTAAATCTATTCAAGGTAGAGCATTATACTTTGAAACTTATTTACCAAACTATGGTGCTTTATATGATAAGTTACCTATATCAGCATTTGTTTGGAAAGAAGATTACGGAGAAAGTTTGCCTTTGTCAGAGTTGCAATTATGGGATTGTTTCAGTTATGATATATCAGTAATAGAGAAGAATTTCTTAGGTGGTAATATGTGTAAATATCTATCACCACAAAAGAAGTGGTATGGTGGACATTACATGTTTACTATAGATAGTTGTAATGCAACAAATCAAGACATAAATGTTGGTTTTAGTGAAACACCTAGTCAACATAAATCGTTTAACATTATTAAGTTAGAGAATGGTCATTTTGCCGCTCAACCTAATAATAGAGTAATATTTTATGATAAGTCTTACACCCCTAGCAAAATGAAGATGCCTGATTTTAAAGTTTCTACAGTAGAGTATGGCGTAGAAGGTGAGAACAAGTGGACCGCAGGTGATAGCGAAGACTTTTTTTATGATTTAAAAGAAAGAGAGTAGAAAGAAATGGTAAGTGTATTTAATCAAAAGAAAGTTGACTTTACAAAACAAGCGATGTTTTTTGGTGAAGACCAAGGAATGCAACGATACGATGAGTTCAAATATCCTATATTCGACAAACTAACACAAAGACAATTAGGTTTCTTCTGGCGACCTGAAGAAGTATCTTTGCAGAAAGATAGAAACGATTATAACGAATTAAGAGATGAGCAAAAACATATATTCACAAGTAATCTAAAATATCAAATACTTTTAGATAGTGTTCAAGGTAGAGGTCCTGCATTAGCATTCTTACCTTTTTGTTCTATACCTGAATTAGAAGGTTGTATTGTAACATGGGACTTCATGGAAACTATTCATAGTCGTAGTTATACCTACATGATTAAAAACTTATATCCTGACCCAAAAGAAATATTTGATAAGGTTATTGACGATAAGAGAATAATGGAAAGAGCAGATAGTATTACAAGATGCTATGATGACTTCATTAACTCGGCACATGCATATAATGTAAATGGTAAAGGTTCTATGAAAGAGTTAAAAAGAAAACTCTGGAGAGCATTAGTTACTGTAAACATATTAGAAGGTATTAGATTTTATGTTTCATTTGCATGTACTTTTGCTTTTGGTGAATTGAAACTTATGGAAGGTAGTGCTAAGATTATTTCATTCATAGCAAGAGATGAAAGTCAACACCTTGCGATTACTCAACATATAATCAAAAATTATATGAGACATGAGAACGATAAAGAAATGTTAGAAGTAATCAAAGAAGAAAAAGATTTTGTATATGAAATGTATAAAACTGCCGTCAACGAAGAAAAGAGATGGGCACAATATCTATTTAAAAATGGTTCTATGATAGGTCTTAATGAGAAACTATTATCAGACTATGTTGAATGGGTAGCAAACAAAAGAATGAAGGCAATAGGACTAGATACTATATATGGTATCAAACCGGGAGATAATCCTCTGCCTTGGACTATGCATTGGTTAAATAGTTCAGGTCTACAGAATGCACCACAAGAAACTGAAGTTGAAAGTTATATCGTGGGTGGCATTAAGCAAGATGTAGAGAAAGATACATTCAAAGGTTTCAAACTGTAATGAAAGAAAAATTATCCTGTATTCATTGCGAGGCAGTATTCACAATATCTCATGATATGGACGAAAACTATTTTGAGATTACTATGTGTCCTTTCTGTGGTGGTGAATTAGAGGAGAGAGATTTAGAAGACGAAGAAGAGGAATAGTGAGTTGTATAATGACAAAGAACCTGCACGGTATTATGATTGGATGTTATGGAAACTTAGACAAGAGAAGGAACAAAACATGGGTACAACATTTGGTATAGAACTATATAACGATAAAGAAGAACCAGTTCAAGATAAAATAGATTTAAAAGATTACTTAGAATTTGTAGAGAGTGTTACAAGTCCTGAGAGTATGAATATATCATCTACAAAAGGAAGACTAGATAGTTTAGAGTACGGTAAAACACCTGTGAACATTGCAAGTTTACTAACAGGTGGTATGGGACTATCAAGCGAAACGGGAGAGTTTAATGAAATCATTAAGAAATGTTTATTTCAAGGTAAACCACTTGACGATGACACTAGGTATCACCTTATGCGAGAACTTGGTGATATTATGTGGTATTGGGTTACTGCATGTCGGGCACTAAATTATAATCCTAACGATGTTATAAAAGAAAACATAAAGAAACTACAAGCAAGATATCCAGATAAAAAATTTGATGTTGAAAAGTCTGAAAATAGACAAGAAGGAGATTTATGACAAGAAAACTAAATGTGAAAATATCTGATGGAATAGAGTTCAATGAAGAGAAAGAAGGATTATCTTTTAAAAAGATTATCAAAGCAATACAAGGTAGTGTACCTAAAGATACAACTAGATTAAAAGTGCAGTACACTAATCGAAAAGGTAACTTCATTGATAGATGGATTAGAATACCTATGGGAAGAGAGAAGAAGTTAGGAAGATAATAATGGCAGTTATCGGCATAGACTACTCATTAAGTAGTCCTGCTATATGTGTTAGTGAAGATGAAGATTGTAACTTTGATAAATGTAAGTTCTTTTATCTAACAAATAAAAACAAATACGACACTACTATAGCAAATAAATTTCATGGGGAGTTGCATAAACCATGGAACACACCTGAAGAAAGATATCATAACATATCATCGTGGGCGATGAAAATCATCAATGAATATGAACCATTTCATATCACAATAGAAGACTATGCCTTTGGTGCTAAAGGTAGGGTGTTTCATATTGGTGAGAATATGGGTGTATTGAGATATAGAATATATCGTGGTAAATACAATTATGCAGTAATATCGCCTAGTGAAGTAAAGAAGTTTGCTACAGGTAAAGGTAATGCGAAGAAAGAATTAATGTACGAAAAGTTTTACGAAGAGCATAAATATAACATGATTAAAGATTTTAATCAGACAACACTAGATAACCCTGTAACTGATATAATAGACAGTTACTATATTTGTAAGGTAGGTATATGTTTACTGCAATCATAACCCTACTATCGGCATTAAGTATATCATTTGTCGCCGCCATGTATTCGATATTCGGACTCATGGCGATTTTTTCTAGTGCCGCTATAGCAGTTCTAGTTATGGGAACTGTTTTAGAAGTAGGTAAATTAGTAACCGCATCCTGGTTGTATCAAAACTGGAGACGAACACCTTGGATACTTAAATCGTATCTAACAGGTGCAGTTGTAGTTTTAGTATTTGTAACCAGTATGGGTATCTTTGGTTTCTTATCGAAAGCACATCTAGACCAAACTGCATCTGTAGGTGATAATTCATTAGAGATACAAAACATCGAAAGATTAATCAATAATGAAAACAGAGCAATCACCGATGCTGAATTAGTCATAAAACAGTTAGACGATGTTATACAGACATTGATTGACTATGATAGAATTAGAGGTAAAGATGGTGCAGTTAAAACAAGAGAGAAACAAAAAGATGAACGAGAAGAGTTAAACTCAATTATCAGCAATTCAACAAATACGATTGTTGAATTAAATGAAAGAAAGATTATTTTAGAGAAAGAACAACTAGCATTAGAGTTAGAAGTAGGACCTTTAAAATATATCGCTGAATTAATATATGGTGATGATGCAAAAGACTATTTTGATGAAGCAGTTCGTTGGGTAATCATTACATTAATTTTTGTATTTGATCCTCTTGCAGTTTTATTATTGATTGCCGCAAATCAATCATTCAAAGATTTAAGAATGAGAAAGATTGAAAAAGAAAAGATTGGAAACTATGAAGATATAGATAGTGATAATATAAATGATATAGGCAAAAAGATTGATAAAATAGTAGCAGAGGATACGACTTATGAGAACGAAGTTCAAGATGCCATACAAGAGTCCGATAGTTTGCCTGAAAAGTCGTTGGGTAAAAGGTCAAGTAAAAGACGAACTACGAAAAAAAATAAGAGAGGGACTAGTCCTAGAGATACTGGACAAGAAATATCCGAAGTCAAAGAAATAGTCGATAGAGATAACAATGAACTTTGGGAGAAGTTTTCTGCTAAGGAGAGACTCGAAAAAAGAGTGCCTAATCAAGGATATCCAGAAGTAGAAGAAGATAAATAGAACTATGGAACTAGAGAAAAGAATATTAAATCTAATCCGTAAAAGCGATGATAAGTCATTTTACGCCGAGGTACGAGCATACCCGAATAGATATGCGAGACTAGAGAATGAGACAATTAAGGTTTCATATTTAGATAGTGAAGACAACATGACAAGAAAAGATGTTGATTTGAACTATGTAATCGCAAAGGCAGAGGAGTGGTTGTGGGAGAACGATGATTTCAAAACAAACTTCATCATTCCTGAACCACAACAATCATCTGCAACTCAAACGCCTAGAAGTGTATCACCTATTCAAGAAAAAGGTACACATTTAGAAATAACCCTAGGCAAATCTCAATAGAGAAATATAGGAGGATAATATGATTAATTGGATAGTCGCAAGACTAAAAGAAATGTCAACATGGAGTGGTGCTGGTTTAGTAGCACTTTCACTTGTGATATTACTAGCAGGACCATTCGTACAATACCTTGCATGGGCAGGACTCATATGGGGTATAATTTCGATGATTAAATCAGGTTAATCCTAGACTACACGAAACCCCCTAGAGATAGGGGGTTTTTTTTCACTTTTTTTTCACTTTTTTTGCATTTTTCCCTTGACATGTGGCAATAGTTGTGCTATTGTATATGTATGATGAGAATTAAAAAAGAGGAAAAAACAATGATTGATTTTATTAGTGCAAATAATGGTGGAATTGAGTTTCATGCTGGATTACAAAATCAAGTAGGTTTCGCAAAAACTGCCGAAATGGTTGCTTACATTATCGAAACAAAAGGTCTTGCAAATCGTGTGATGCATAGCAGTAGCATGGACTTTGCAGATGAATATGACTTTGCTAATTATGATGATGCATGGAAGTTATGGGACAAAGGTCTTAACATTTTACGAGACAAAGGAGTTATATAAAATGAATGTTGCCGTGATGAAAGAGATTGTTCGTGAAGAAGTTAATACAATGTTTCGTGATATGATTGAGACTGGTCAAGGTATCGGTACTAGTGATATCACCGCTTGTATGAATGCTTGTGTACTACCTGTCAATGGTCGTTTCGACATTGATATTCCTTTAATGCATCACTTAGTAATTGATGCGATTTGTGAACTAGAAGAAGAGGTGATGGCATAATGATTGATAAAGCATTCAAAGAGTTTATGGAGTCCATGTGGACCGCATCTGAAATCAATGGCGTCAAAGTTATTTCTCGACATTTAGGTTTCGGTGCGTTGCCTGATATCAAGTTCACTATGGAAGATGGAAGTTTTCTTAGTGCAAAAAAACTGTGGGAGAAAGAGGTGATGGCATAATGTCAGTTTTAGATTTGATTAAATCAGGTTCAACATCAATCGTTACTTTAGAAGGTCTGACACGACACGGTAAGAACCGCATAAATCAACACGGTTCTGTGTGGCAAGTTCAAAAGATTGATAAGTTCAATGGTCAACCTGCATTGAAATTAATCTCATTGCATAAGACATTTAAGTGTGGTGATGAGTGGATACATGATGGTCGTTGGGTGTTAATTGACAACGATCCTAATTTTAATTGGAGTTAATAGTATGAGTTGCGATGTAAATACACGAATAAAAGAAGATATCTATGATGAATTGATGGAAACACCATTAGGTGATTTTATAGATATGATTGCCGATTTGCCGTCAGATGTAAAAATCAAGAATTTTACTACGGAATATGAGCAAATTATCACTAAAATAGTAGAAAAAAAGTTCGAAGAAAAGGGTATTTAACCCTTGACAATGGCATAGTTTTCTGATATATTAAAGATATAATGATGATAGAAAGTGAGAAAAAAATGGAAAAATTGATTAATAATTACCTTGAACACCTAACGAATGACTATGATAGTTGGTGTGATAAGGCAAAGATATTTCATACTGCAAGAGATAGGAAATATACATTTACCGAAGGTCGTAACTATTACAAAATTATTCATTTGATGAGTAACGGTCAAAGGTCTGTTCATAGTTTTGTAGTTAAGAAAGCAACTAAAAAGTTTGGTGTTGGTGCAATACTGAAAGCGGCAGGATGGAATGCTCCTGCAACTAACTTTGCACGAGGAACTATATACGATGCAAACACTTATGAAAACCATCGTTGGAGTGGCATTTAATGATTAAGTTTGCTCTAGGTATGTTTGTTTGTTATTTGTTAGTCTCAGTTTTTGGCATGGATATATTTGCTAATCTCTGGGACGAGATGATTAATATTTTTGAAAGGTTGAAGTAATGAAGAAAAACACCATGCAATATGATGTCGAAGATATTCTACTCAGAGCATTAGAGTGGGTTATCGTAGATGGTGGTTATATTAGCAAAGGTGGTAATAGCAATAGTAAAACAACTATTGATAAAGTAAAGCAGGATTTACTTAACAACACACCTTCACCTCAAATTCCTAGCGAGTGGGCAGAGAAGCAAGTTAAAATTGTTGAGTTCTTTAAAAACATTACAATCAAAACAGATTATGATGCAACGATAAAAACGATTGCAAGTGTAGATGCTATTTCATGGAAACATGTAGGTGCTTGTGTTTCTATGGTACAAGCATATGATAACATGGTAGAAAAACAAAAAACACATGACGAATATTTTGCGAAGTATGGTAAAAGCGATTATGTGGGTGTGCAAGGTAAAAGAAAAAACTGGTTTCTTAAATTAATTGAAAAGAAAAAAACTAATTATGAAGGTTTGTTTGTTTATACATTTGTCGATAGACAAAACAATCTTCATTGTACTTGGGTAACACCTGAGAAAGATGAAAGTTGGAACATCAACTTAAACGATTGTGTCGACCTTGATGCAACCGTCAAAGGACACAAACTAAATAAGTTTACAGGTGTTCGTGAGACATGGGTAAACAGATTAAAAATAATAGACAATATGGGTTCTGCACAAGGACCTGTGCAACAGTAGAGGTAGTATGAAAGCAATAGTATATTCAAAAGCACAATGTGGTTATTGCGATATGGCAAAGAACCTATTGGAACAAAAAGGTATCGAGTTCGAAGAAAAACGAATAGATAGCAATGTGGCAATATTAGACGAACTCAAGGAAAAAGTGCCTAGTGTTCGAAGTGTGCCGCAAATATTTCTTGACAATGAGCATGTAGGGGGTTATAATGAACTCAGAAATAAACTACAAGGAGAATGATATGATTGGAACTAGAGATAGGTTAATCACTAGATTAACAGAAGGCAAACTTAATGTTACTTTCACTAAAAAGAATGGTGAAGAGAGAACTATGTTTTGCACATTGATGAGTGAGTTTCTTCCTGAGACAAAAGAAACAGAAAAAAAAGACCAGAAAGTAAATGAAGAAGTTCTTGCGGTTTGGGATTTAGATAAAGATGCATGGAGAAGTTTCAGAATAGATAGCATATCTAATGTTCAAACTGCCTAACATTCCTAATTATCTTGCTGGTAACAAGGTACCTATAGGTTGGTCACCTAGTTTGATAGAGCATAGTTTCTTAGATGCTTTATCAGACAGACCAGAAAAGGTTGTTGCACAAAAATTAGTAGCAGGAGGTATTACATACTGTCCTGCTTTTGCTAGTTACTATAAGAATGTATTTGCTATAAAGATGCCATTCAAGGTAATCTTTAATAAACTTGGTGGTAGATTAAGTACAGATATGTCACCTAATATAGCACAAGGTAATAAGCATAGTATTTTTAGTATCGAAGAAGATCCTAAAGGTGTTGCGATACAAATACTTCTTTCTAATTTGTTTATAAGCGACAAACCTTATACGATAATAGAGACAATGCCACCTATTCTTCATGGTTGTAGAGAAGAAATTACATACATGAACGGTAGGTTTGATTGTCATGCATGGCAGAGACCTTTACACTTTGGGTTTAGAATATCTAAAGAAGTATTAGATAAGTTGAGTGAAGATGATAGTATAGTATTTGAAAAAGGTGAAGTTGTAATGTATGTAAGATTTACAACACCAGATGATAGGTCAGTTACTATGCATCAAATTAGTCCTACAGATTTAGATGTAGTAAGAAAATATACTGCAAGAAATGTTAACTTAAATGCATATGTAAGTCTAATGAATTACAAAGAGATATTTAATAGAGTGAGATATCGAAGACCCAAAAAGTTTTTGAGAGATTTAAATTATGACAATAACTAGAGAAGTACCGCCTAAGAAGAAAAGAACAAAGAAGAAAAAGTCAGATGACTTACTAGAGATACCTGAGTTTCTAAAAAAACTATCAGAGAACGAAGTCGATGATAAAGGTAGAAAGTATAAATGGGTATCAGCAAAATTTGAAGAGAAGTTTATCAATCAAAGACCTGACGGCACTAAAGTTTATATGTATCAAGAAGTCGAAGGTTCTCATAGATTGTATGAAGATGGCACAAAAGTTTATTCACAAGATTTAATTAGAAGTGGTGAAACAGAGAATAAATGGAAGATGCCAGAGAGAGTAGAAAGACCACCTAAAAGAAAAGAGATACATCTGAATATAGACTTACTGATATTTAAAGCAGTTGATGAAATGAAACATGCTAAGAAACGATTAGTTATGAAGTATGTTAGAGAAAACTTAGATGAAAAATATCTAAAAATTGTAAAGAATATTACACCTGCGATAAGTAGAAGAATAGCACACTTGGTAAGTTTACAAAATATTGTTTATGAGAAACAAACTAAAACGAGAACCGTGCTAGTACGAGGAAGGTACAAATATGTCGGATAAAGACAATGTAATACCATTTCCTAGTTTAAAAGTTTCTAATTTATCTAAACAAAGATTAAAAGCAGAGCAACTTACTGAGGAGATGAAAAAGACAAAAGCATTCGATTTATGTAATCACTTGTCAGAGGCAGTCATGATGGCAGGTGCAAAAGAGTTAGCATTGAATGGTTTCAAAGTACAAGACCCAGAGTTTCTAAAAGACTTTTCATTTGCACTAGAGGCATTAAGGTCAGCATGTATGAGACAACAAGGACTACATCATGCGTTTCAAGATTTGAACGATAGATACTGTAAGCACAATTTAGTTACAAATAAAGCAGGTGAAGTAGTTAAGGTAGGTTTAGAATTAATGATAAAAGAATTAGAAGAAGACCATGATGATAAACCAGAAGGACCAGCAGAATGATTATAGATTTATTGAATGATATAAAAGAAGTACGAAACGATATGGTTGCCAAGAATTATCCATATCAACAATTAACTAACTTAATAATGAAATGGGAAGAGAAGTTAAATATACCTGCAAACGATAATGAAGATATGCTAGATAATTTAGATCCTTACATTCCTGAAGAAGAGGATTGATGAAAGTAGTAAAAGTAATTGCCTTATATGCTTTAATATTTGGCGTAATGATATATGCGATAGGTTGGTAATGAAAGAGTTTGATTATAATTTAAATTATAAAAGATTAAAGTTTAAACCTAACGATAAGAGATATCGAATAGGTAGAGGTGAGCAAGGCGTATTGTTAGTCAGACCATATACAGATGATATATGCAAATACTGGAAGTTTAAGACACCTGAGTTAGCATTTGAAAGTGCATCTAGAATATTATTCTTATATCACCAGTACAAAGAAAAGAAAGACTTTGTAGGTATGGATATGTGCCGTAAGTTTTTAGAGATGGGTTTCACTAGAAGTCGAAGATATGCTAATCACAAAGATGGTAGAATATACGATGAGAAGTTTAATAGATTACCGCAAGAACCAGATGCATTGACAAGTGATAAAGCAGTATCGGCAAGAGTGTTCAGAAATGCAAGAAATGTGGTGACAAAAGACCCAATGTATGTTACTATGAGAAAACAATGGAGAAGTAGTGAACAATGATATTAGTTGATTTAAATCAGGTTATGATAAGTAACCTAATGCAACAGGTCAATAGTGCATCAAATGGTCTAGGTGGTCCTGGTATCGAAACAGACTTGATAAGACATATGGTCTTCAATTCTATTCGAATGTATAAGTCTAAGTTCGGTAAGAAGTATGGTGATATTATTATATGTTGCGATGATAAGAACTACTGGCGAAAGCAAACCTTTCCTCACTATAAAGCAAACAGAAAAAAGTTTCGTGAAGAAAGCGATTATGATTGGAATTTAATCTTTGAAAGTCTAAATGAGATACGAGAAGATATCAGACAACACTCACCTTACAAAGTGATACAAGTCGAAACTGCAGAGGCAGATGATATCATAGGTGCTATATGTAAACATGTAGATAATGAACAACCTTTAGGTGCTGAGAGCATATTGATATTATCAGGTGACAAAGACTTTCAACAACTACAACAGTTTCATAATGTAGAACAATATAGTCCTATCATGAAAAAGTTTATTAAATGTGTAAGACCTTTTGAATATCTAGCAGAGCATACTGCAAAAGGCGACAGAGGTGATGGTGTGCCTAACATCTTATCACCTGATAGTGTATTCGTAGATGGTCAAAGACAAAAACCTTTGACTAAAAAAAGACTAGCAGAATTTATTAAGAGTGGTGTTGATGCATGTCAAACAGACGAAGAGAAACAAAATTGGCAACGAAACAACTTGATGGTTAATCTAACGATGACACCTGATAATATAGTTAGTCAGATTATAGAACAATTTAAATCTGAACCAAAAGGTAGTAAGAGAAAATTATTAGATTTGTTTATCGCTAAGAAGATGAAACATATGATTGAGTTAGTTGAGGAGTTTTAAATGAGAAAATTTATATATGAATGTTGGACTGGTATTATGGATCATAGATTAAATCCACTTAGACATATACCTGACTTGCAAGTACGACATATGGTCATGCAAGTATTAGCATTTATGTGGTCTGCCATCTTTGCATTACAGACGACCAATATTTTTATGAACTTTGCAATAAGTTCTATCGCCCATGTAGCATTTGTAACAGGTGTAGTTATTACAGTAGCAACATTTAAAGTAGCAGAGACTACAGGATTTAAATTTAGAAGTGGGTATCATTCACATGGTAGAGGTAGAAACTATGTAATTCATAGAGATAAAAAAGGCAAGATAACTAAACAATACTTGCCTGATAATGACCCAGGAGGTGAGCATGAGTAATCAACCACAGTTGTTTGAAACTGAGGATCAATACGGTAACGATATCATACAAGGTCCTAAAATAACAAAGCAAAAATTAAATGTTAGAGAGGCGATGATTGATCCTAAAAATCCACATACTGTAGGCAAGAGTTTTATGAACTTAGGTAATCATACATTGATTGCAGGTTTCATTGCAATAGTATCATGGGTAGTTTGGATAAGTTATGTTTAATAAATTAAAGTGGTTAATTCTAGATAATTTACCTACTTTGTTTGCAATATTAGTTGTAACATTTAGTTTGATACTAATTATTAAACATGCAAATGCGTAAGAGAAGTTAATACAAGGAGATATAATGTTAAGAGTTAAGATACCTAATGTTACATTTAGGATTAGAGTGGGTGACGAAGTTGAAACTGATGGTGGTTGTGCTATCGGTGGTGCTTGGATAAACGAGACTACAGAGGATTACTTTGATAATAAAAGAGTAGTGTTGTTTAGTTTACCAGGTGCATTCACGCCTACTTGTTCAAGTAAACAATTACCTGGATTTGAAAAAGAGTATAACACTATAAAAAGTCTAGGTATAGATGAAGTATATTGTGTATCAGTAAATGATAGTTATGTTATGAATGCGTGGGCAGAACATATGCGTATCAAATATGTGAAAATGATACCTGATGGTTCTGGTAACTTTACTAGATTTATGGGTATGTTAGTAGGTAAAAATCATCTAGGGTTTGGTAATAGAAGTTGGCGTTATATGTGCGTTATCAATAACGGAGTTGTTGAGAAGTGGTGGCAAGAACCTGGCATCAATAACGAAGGTACAGATGATGACCCATACATAGAAAGCACACCTAATAATATGCTAGAGTATTTAAAGAGTAGTAAGTTTAGGTCTGATGGTATGTATAAGTGAAGAAGGTTTGGTTTAGTATAAAAGGTTCATTACTTAGAACTGTAGTATTTACTATAGGTCATTTTCTTATTGCTATAACTGTATTAAAATTGTTAGACCCAGGCATAGAACTATGGGTAGCAATGGCAGACGCAGTAATAGAACCATTAGTAAACGCAGTATGGTACTTTATATTAGATAAGATATGGGTATCTAAAATGATAAATGATGAACCACCTAAACCTATGAAATCATGACACTACAACACGGACTCCTTTTTGCAGTTATAAATATACCAGTAAGTGTACTTGTAATGTTTATAATATTACGATTTTATGAGGCGACAGATAAACAGAATGCAAAAGATAAAAACAATAAAATGTATTAATATATTGAATGACAATGATTTTGAAAGTCTTAACAAATCAATCAATCAATTAGATTTCAACTTATCATACAATACTGTAGGTTACGGTTCTGAAGTTAGGGAAGACGATACACCTCAGTTTGTTCATGGTCCTACATACCCACCCATATGGACTAATAGTGTATTCATAGAATTATTTAATCGAATACATTTTGATTTGCATCAATATTTTGATGATGTAGCAATAACACCTAAAAGGGCAAAGGTTAACATACTGTGTAGTCATGTGAATGCCCCTTTACATCACCCACCTCATACAGATATAGAATACGATGGCAGACAATATAGTTTGATTTACTATCTTAACGATACAGATGGACCTACCTTCTTCTTTGATGATAATGATAAGATAGTAGATAAAGTAGATTGTAAAGCAAATTCGTTTATTTGTTTTCCTTCGAACATAAAACACGCCTCATCTAATCCTGTTACACAAAAGATAAGAAGAGTAGTGAATTATGTATTTGAAATCAATAAAGCAAACAGACCTAATTTCGCAGATAATGGTAGGGGCAACGAACTTGATGACTAAAAAGTTACTATCACTACATCCATATATTCATGATGCAAATGTTACTTACTATGATGGTAAGAAGTGTCATTATATCAAAATAGAAAGACTTGCCCAAGTTAAGAAGTTTCGATATAGTGCAGATGTTCTTGATACATCTTTTATAGGTAAATTAAAAGCAGACATTGAATATTTAAATGTTGATTGGGATAACTTAGATGAAATCGTATTGACTTCAGGTGGTGTAGATAATCACGAAGTAGTCAAACAAGTAATGCAAGTAGAAAAACCTTTCAAAGCAACTAGAATAGACCATCATTATGCACATAAACTAAGTGCAGACTGGTTGTTTGGTGACCATGATAGAGCATTAGTCATAGATGGTTGTGGTGATAATGGTAATCACACAAGCATGTACGACACGATACCAGAAGGTGGTAATGTTAAGTTTGTAGATGATAGAGATCCATATCCTATGAGTATAGGTTGGTGGTATGCGAAGATGTCAGATAAATTTTGTCCTGGTTCTGAAGATGAAAAAAACTGGCGAGACGGTGCATTTGTAGATAATGCTGGTAAACTTATGGGTCTTGCATCTTATGGTAAAAAGATAAAAGGTTACTACGAATGGTTACAAAGTCTACCTTATGAAGATTTTTGTATAGAAGCATTTAACTTTGAGAAACTAAGAAAGTTTGGTTACGAAACTTATGGTAAACCACCTCCTAGAAAAACTGCATATGGTTATGTAGAAGGTACTGTTATGGGTATCACACCTCATCACATAGACTGGTTACATACGGCACAAGAAGTTTTGTTTGAAAAGATTGTTCAGTATGTAAAAGAAACTTTTAAAGATACAGATGAATTTACATATACTGGTGGTGTAGCACATAATGTTAACTTAAATGCAATCATGCAACAAGAGTTTCCTAACATGAAGATACCACCTTATGTAGGTGATGAAGGATTGTCTTTAGGTGGTATGTATTATCTACTAAGAAAGTATGGTATTAAAGCAGACATACCTAAATATCAAGCAACTACAGATGAGTTTCATCAACCTAGATTTGTAACAATAGGAAAGATAGCAGAGGCAATACACAAAGGTTGTGTTGTTGCTAATCATCAAATGGGTGCAGAGATAGGACCTAGAGCATTAGGTAATCGTAGCATATTCTATAGAGCAGATTTAATTAATGCACCTAGATTATTTAATACAAGAGGTATCAAGAAAAGAGAATGGTGGAGACCTTACGGTATCAGTTTACTACAAGAAGATGCAAACAGATTTCTAACAACACCTGTACCTTCGCCTTACATGTTGCACACAAGCAAACTAACTGAAGAAGGTAAAAAAGCATTATCTGGTGTAGTGCATGTAGATGGCACAGTAAGATATCAAACAGTAGAGAAAGATTGGTATGCAATGCTACTCAAAGAGATGCAGAGATTGACAGGCAGTTCAGCAATCGTTAATACATCATTAAACTCTTTTGGTAAACCATTATCACACACGATAGAAGATACAAAAGAATTTGCTGAAATGGCAAAACCTGACTTGACATTTATAGGAGATGATATCTATGCACAAGTTTAAGTTTTTCTACACGCCTGTTTACATACAATCAATACCTTTACAAGAGAAAGATGAATTAATTAAGTTATGTAAAGCACATAGAATAAATGATAATTTTGATGACAATAAACTAGACCAGCGAAGTTTAACACAAGACAAAGGTTACTACTCAATGCCTTTTGATGCTGAAGAAACTGATATGGCAAGTGAATTACGAGATATTACTAGCAGATTAGTGGCAGAAATAGATCCAAGTTCGGTTTTAGTTAATTTTGACTTTACAATGACTACACAATATGATACTATATACTTCAAAGAAAATCGAAGAAGTTCTTGGGTTGCCAACTATTTTCTAGTGCTACCTAAAACTGATTTCGAAAATAAAGAGATACGATTACATAATCCTAACTCTTTGGGTACACCTTATTATGAAAAGATAGTGCCAAGAGAAAATATGTTAGTGATTACACCTGCTCATTTAATGTATGATGTCTTACCTGACCATACAAAAAGCGAGTGTATTTGTATTAGAATGTATTTCGAAGAGGAGAGATAATGGACGAAAAACATTGGACAAAACAAGACCTACAAGGTAAACAAGACTTAGAAGTAGGCATTTACAATAAACAAGATTACGGTAGTTTTCGATTTTTCGGTCCTACAATCTACATAGGTCAGATGGATCCTGTAATCATAGAACAAATCAAAGATGTAGGTAACAAAGCAAGACAAGATCCTAAAAGATATGATATGCGTAAGCAACTTGCAGGTAACCTATCTGAAGAGTATAATCTAAAACTGTTAGTACAAGATAATGACGATCCTATCTATCAAGAGATTAAGAAACATTGTGCCAGATATATTTGTGGTGCAGAGCATGGTATGGCAGAGTATCAATCAGACCATTACATCAAAAACATTGAAATGGAAAGCATGTGGATTAACTATCAAAAGCAATACGAATGGCAACCTGAACATAGTCATAGTGGTCATTTAAGTTTTGTTTTGTACTGTCAGATACCAAACAGTTTGAGAGAAGAAGAGCAACACCCAACGCAACAAGGTAATTCACCTATGTCAGGTGCGATTACTTTATCATATGGTGAAGATAACACTTACAACACTACTGTTAAACACATAATGCCAGAGACAGGCGATATCATCGTATTTCCTAACTGGTTAAGACATTATGTATATCCATTTGTAAGTGATGTAGAAAGAATAGCAGTAGCAGGCAATGTGTTCACAGACAAGACCTTTGCTGGTGATACGAAGTGGAAAGATAGTCCTTATACAGATAAGGATCTAAAGAAACTAAACGAGGTAAACTAAAATGAGAAGAAACTTATACGAGTTCTTGAAAGAAGTTAACGATGCACCGTCAAAGGCAGAGAGAGTAAGAATGCTACAAGCATTCAATGTCAAACCGCTAAAGACGATGTTGCAGTTGGCGTTTGATAAGAACATACGACTAGATGTGCCAGAGGGGGCGCCTCCATACAAAAGAGATGAGAGAGAACCTATCGGTATGTCAAGCACGGATTTAATGAACGAGACCAGACGACTGGCAAGGACCGCCGTGGGTACTACAGACATCAACAAGGTACGAAAAGAGACTATCTTTGTGCAAATACTTGAAGGCATTCATTACACAGAGGCAGACCTTGTGATAGCATGTAAAGATAAGAAGTTAGAAGACATGTTTCCGAATGTTACCAGAGAAGTGGTAAGAAAAGCATTTCCGTCTATACTAACTGATATACAAACAAATCAATATACGAAGAAAGCAGAGGCATAAAATGTCAACAGATTATAAAGTCAAGTTCTATACACTTGATGACCAAGTGAAAGCATACAAAGAAAATACTGAATTGTTTTACGAAAAAGGCAACAAGTCTGCCGCAACTAGGGCGAGAAAAGCACTAGGTGAGATAGGCAAGTTTGCGAAAGAGCAAAGGAAAGCAATACAAGAGCATAAAAATTCATCATAGAGAAGGAGGCGTATATGGCGCAAGAAATGAGAACACAAATGATACAAAGCATGAAGGCACATGCTGAAGGTCATATTCAAAAGCATAAAGCAAATGTAGAGATATACCTAAATCAACCAGTAGGTATCGGTGAGCATGGTGATGTATTAGAAACGATTGAAAAAGAGTTGAATACTATCGCAATGTATCATGACCAAATAGAGATGTTAAATACCTACTTTGCCACACCTAAGGTATAATATTTACATCCGTTTTCAAAGGTGCGCCCATGAGAATAGTCGTTTACAGAGCATATAACGATTACTTCACGCATGACTTTGACGCAAAAGAACTAGATGACATACTGCAAGTTTGCCACAACGAAGGCATCAAGTGGTATGTCCTAGTGTATTGAAAAAGACCCCGACCATGACTAAATATATCAGTAAAGAACGAATGAACGAGATACGAAAAGAGATGAGAATAGAACAAGAAATTCATGGCAATGATACAAAAGACTTTGCTACACGCATTGCTGAAGAAGAG